>LLBZ010012532.1_pt4 | contig 11168 bp, 11 predicted proteins | sample 1489421 | NCBI WGS metagenome assembly LLBZ01 (sample SAMN04092657, study PRJNA295927) | soil metagenome | biome: Soil prokaryotic community; feature: Bulk soil; isolation source: soil from tomato rhizosphere | host: tomato cultivar Moneymaker | place: South Korea | collected 2011-11-01 | reverse complement strand
CAATGTCTTCGACTGCGCTCAGACTGACATCTCAATGTATTTTGATTTTTTGTCATGTACTAGAGACTATTTATAAGTTGTTACTCAGGTTAATCTATTCAATTAAATCAATATGCCTGTCGTGGTAACCCAATAAATATAATACCCCATCTAACCCTATGCTTGAAATAGAGCTTTGGGCATTATCCTTAACGGTTGGTTTTGCATGAAAAGCAATCCCTAAGCCTGCAAGGTTAAGCATCGGCAAATCGTTAGCACCATCACCCACAGCAATGGTTTGGTCGATATCAATCCCCTCTTTTTGAGCTAGTTCTTTAAGATATTCTGCTTTTTTATTCCCATCAACTATGTCACCAATATAACCACCTGTTAAAAGACCATCTTTAATTTCCAATTGGTTGGCATATACATAATCTATACCCAACTCCTTTTGTAAATAGTGCCCAAAATAAGTGAATCCACCCGATAAAATGGCTGTTTTAAAGCCGTAGCTTTTTAAGGTATCTATAAGCCTTTTTGCACCTTTTGTTAATGGCAAATTAACGGCAACATCGTGAAGTACATCCTCGCTCAAACCTTTTAAAAGCTTCATGCGTCTAACAAAACTTTCTTTAAAGTCTATTTCACCCTGCATAGCCGATTCTGTTATGGCTTTTACTTCGTCGCCAACACCTGCCAATTCTGCAAGTTTATCAATAACTTCGGCCTGTATAAGTGTAGAATCCATATCGAAACAAACCAAACGCCTGTTTCGTCTGAAAATATTATCCTCTTGAAAGGCGATATCAACATCTAAATCCATTGAGATTTCCATGAATTTTTTGGTAAATTCCGTTTTATCAGCTATTTGTCCTCTAATAGATAACTCAATACAAGCTCGTGGATATTCTTCTTCTTTAGTAAGTGATATTCTGCCTGTTAGCCTTTTTATAGAATCTATATTTAAGTTCTTTTCTGAAATGACTTGAGTCACTTTTGATATTTGTTCAGCAGCAAGTTTTTCTCCTAAAATAGTAACGATGTAACGGTCTTTACCTTGAAGTCTTACCCATTTTTCATAATTTTCGAGCGTAATTGGTGTAAACTTCGCTTTAATACCAAGTTCGTAGGATTTAAAAAGTAAATCTTTTAATACGGCTGCTGAATTAGGTCCCGATTGAATTTCAAACAATATACCTAAAGACAATGTATCGTGAATATTTGCTTGCCCAATATCTAACACTTTGGCATTATATTCAGCCAAAACACTTGTTAAACTAGAGGTTAATCCTGGTTTATCCGGTCCAGAAATATTTAATAGGATAATTTCATTAGCCATAATTATGTATTTGCTCTTTTGAGCTGTAAAATTGAATATTCTATTTGAAACATGAAAATTTTATAGGTTCTAATATTTTGGAAGATTATTTACAACCTATTTAATAAAGCGGCTATGCCAACTCTCACTTGCTGGTACTTCCCAGTTTTCTTTAAACTCTGCAATATTGGTAACCAAATTGTTAAAAACAATGGTGTTTTTAGAAATAGCTTTATCTTTTGCCATTTGTTTAAAGTCTAAAAGTGTTTTGTACGCTACAAAGTCTCCTTGTTTGTAAGACACATTCATTTTATCCATTAAATCGACCTTGTATTCTTTTTCTAGCTGCTGAATAAAACGAACTGATGCATCTATGGAACAACCTGAAGCTGTATTCATTTTTTGGTTTAAACCAATCACTATGAATCGGTTATATTTAATGAGATAACCCGATTGCAAATCACTCCCATGTGCCGTCCAGTTTTCAATAAATATATTTAGTTTAGCTTGAATTTCCTCAAGCTCTTGTTCTGAAAATGAACGGTTTGCTTGGTAAATCCAAACGCGTGATTCTTCTGGTAATGTATTAAAATCTACTAACATTAATTTGATTTACGAGTTTTGATTTTTGATTTACGAGTTTTGATTTTTGATTTACGATTTATGATTTTTGATTAATGATTAACTTTTTAACCTTATAACCTTATAACCTTTTTTAACAATCTACAAATCTTGGGCATTAGCAATTAACTCCGCAATATCCATAATGGCAACATCTTGTTCTTTTTCTTTGGCTTTTACACCATCGGTCATCATGGTATTACAGAACGGACAACCTGCTGCAATTATTTCAGGTTGGGTTTCCAAAGCTTGTTCGGTACGTTCTACATTAACGTCTTTATTGCCTTTTTCTGGTTCTTTAAACATTTGAGCGCCCCCTGCACCGCAACACAATCCGGTACGCTTGCAGTTTTTCATTTCCACCAACTCTGCTTCTAATTTCTGAATTAATTCGCGTGGTGCTTCATATACATTATTGGCACGACCTAAATAACATGGATCGTGAAATGTGATGCGTTTTCCTTTAAACTGACCGCCTTCAATTTTTAAACGTCCATCGTCTAATAAGGTTTTTAAAAACTGCGTATGGTGCATCACCTCATAGTTTCCACCTAATTCTGGGTATTCATTTTTTATGGTGTTGAAACAATGTGGGCATGCGGTGACTATTTTCTTAACTTCATAAGCATTTAAGACCTCTATGTTAGTTACGGCTTGCATTTGAAACAAAAATTCGTTTCCTGCACGTTTTGCGGGATCACCCGTACAACTTTCTTCGGTTCCAAGTACAGCAAATTCTACTTTGGCTTTGGTTAATAGTTTAACAAAAGCTTTGGTTATCTTTTTTGCTCTATCGTCAAAACTTCCTGCGCAACCAACCCAAAACAATACTTCAGGCTGTTTGCCTTCTGCCATAAATTCTGCCATGGTTGGCACTTTTAGTAATTCGCTCATCTTTTTGAATTAATTTTCACTACTTTTTTTCCTTTCTAGCATTAAATCTTGCTTGTAATCTTTAGCCTTTTCCATTAAGCTAGAAGGCACTATTTTATAAAACAAAGGAGAATCTGGGTCATAATTTACCATAACCCATTTATCGTTAGTAGTATCATCTTTTAAAATAATGGTCATAGTATCTTTCATAAAAATGTCCATAGTGTTATTTGATATAAACTCGACATCCATTCCTTTTGCAGCCATCATAGGAATCATTATTTGTTTTGACTCATCATTAAATTCTTGTTTATTAAAGGTCATTTTCATAGTCATATCATATGAAACAAAAACATACTTCAAATGATTCTCTTCACTTTTAAAAAGTTCGGATAGTTTATATTTTGGAATAATTTCAGGTATGTCTATAGAAAAATCTTCATTGCCTTCAAACATTGTTTTAATAACACTTTTCATGCTTTCTTTAGGCAGTATTTCAAACACTTTAGGATGTGTCATGTTTAATATAGCATCAAAATCTCTATTGTTTAAATCAACAAACATCTTTTGAGCTAAACTGTCAACATGTTTTAAATCGGTATTTACATGCTCTTGTGCATAATTCTTTGATGTAAATCCAAATAGTAAAAAGCAGAAAAACAGAATTTTATATATTTTTTTTTTCATTCTAAAAGTTTTTTTATTCGTTTTCCCAATTTAATCGATCCATTTGGTTGTATGGCCAAGGTGCACCGTTATTCTCAATATTGGTCATCATGTTATTTAATTCGACTGGTGCAGCACTTTGCTCCATCACTAAATAACGACGCATGTCTATTATAATTGAAAGCGGATCGATACTTACTGGACAAGCTTCTACACAAGCGCTACATGTGGTACATGCCCATAACTCTTCTCTGGTTATATAAGTATCGAGAAGTTGTTTACCATCTTCCTTAAACGCGCCCTTATTGGTGTCGATGTTTTTGCCTACTTCCTCTAGGCGATCTCGGGTATCCATCATGATTTTTCGTGGCGACAGTTTTTTACCCGTTTGGTTTGCAGGACATTCGCTGGTGCAGCGTCCGCATTCGGTACAAGTATAAGCACTCAGTAGTTGTACCCAATTTAAATCTTGTACGTCACTGGCTCCAAACTTTGCAGGGACATCACTCGCTGTTCCTTCGGCTGGTGCTGCAAATGGATCGACATTAGGATCCATCATCAATTTTACTTCTTTGGTAACAGCCTCTAAATTATCAAATTGCCCTTGTGGGGCTAACCTTCCGTAAAAGGTATTTGGAAATGCCAACAAAATGTGAAGATGCTTAGAAAAATATAAATAATTTAAAAACACCAAAATACCTATGATATGAAACCACCAAGCTGTTCTTTCTACAATATGGAGTGTGCTTTCTGATAAACCACTAAACCAAGGCGCTATATATTGACTGATGACGTTCCCTGCATTGAGGCTTTGAAAATGTGCATCGGTTGCATTCATTACCAAAAACAGCATCATTAATACCATTTCAAAATATAAAATGAAATTAGCATCATTTTTAGGCCAACTGGTCATTTCACTTTTCCAAAAACGCGTCAATTTAATAATGTTTCTACGTATCCAAAAAATGATAACCGCTACAAATACTAAAATAGCTAAAACTTCAAAAGCACCTATTAAAAATCCGTAAACAGCTTTGGGTAGTATTGACAAACCTATTCTGTGTGTACCAAAAATACCATCGATAATGATTTCTAAAACTTCAATATTTATAATAATGAAACCTAGATATACTACGATATGCAAAAAACCAGCAATTGGGCGGCGTACCATTTTACTTTGCCCCAAAGCTATCATCGCCATGTTTTTCCAACGTTGTGATTTGTTATCACTAACATCTACATTTCGACCTAATTTGATATTACGGATGAGTTTTTTTACGTTTTTAGCGAAGAACCCAATACCAATACCAAGTAAAATTATGAAAAGTATGTTTGGTAAATATTCCATGATCATTTATTTAGTTTCTTCTTGATATGGAATTTCTTTTTTGGATAATATTCTAAAATAACGTTTAGGATGTAGTTTTATATCGCGAAGTAATTCTTCCATTTCTTTAGTAGCACCTTCGAGATTGTTATACAAACTTTCGTCCTTTAGTAACTTACCTATAGAACCTTCCCCTTTATCAATTGTTGCTAAAATGGTATGTAACTTATTTATTGTATTATTTAAATTCTCTACAGTAGTACCAACATTGGCATTTTTCAAATCTGCAGTAAGCACGGCTAAATCACTGCTAATTGTTTTAAATTTTTCAAGAATCGCAGCAATGTTTTTATCATTATTCGAGATAACAGCATTCACTGAGTTTGAAGTATTCTTAAAGGATTTTAAGGTGTGATTCAATTCTTCGATGGTGCGTTTTAAGCCGGCATCCGAATTATCGTTAATCAACCTATTGATACTTAACATAAGTGTATCGGTAGATTTTAAAGTAGCATCTAAATTATCACTTAATCCAGAAAAGTTTTTGGAAAGCGTTGTAACAAGCCCATATTCAACTTCAGATGGCAAAACATCACCGGGTTCTGCTTGTTCCCCTTCGGTACTTATTAGTATAGCGAGTGCATTTCCGCCCATTAATCCTGTTTCGTACATTTTGATTACAGAATTTTTAGAGAATTTTAAGGCTGCATTAACCGAAAAAGAGACTCTGGTTTTCCCTGTATCATAATCGTAAACTATTTCTTGGATTTTACCAACAACGTTACCATTTACTGTAATAGGAGACGATTTATTAAGTGCATTATAATCAAATTCTGTATAATAAACATCGGTTGATTCGAATAGGTTTTTTCCTTTTAGGTAATTGAATCCAAAAATAAAAAGGACAATGCCCGATAATACTAATATGCCTGTTTTAACTTCTTTTGATATTTTCAAAGTAATAAAGTAAATGTGTTAGATGTACAAATTTAAAATAAATTTAAAAAGAACCTCTTTAATTAGCAGTTGTTTTTAAGGCTTCTGATAAGCTTATTTTTTTAGCATCTTTAAACGCTACTATAAAACAGGATTTATAGCCTTTATTAATGGCTTCTTCTTCAAGGGCTTTAGCGTTATCATAATTGGATGTGTTGCCATAAAAATACTTAAACAAACCGCCTTCTTTTTCCCTCGTAATATTTTTTAAGCCTTTAAAATTATAGGGTTGGAGCTCAATGGCTCGTGATGTGGCCGCTATTTGTACTTTAAATGTTATGGAATTATCAATGGTGTTTACTTCTGTAATTTTAGGTATTTCTATTGTTTCAGGTGTTGGTATTTCTGGTGAGGATGCTTCATCTACAAACTCAAAATTCCCAACATTACCATCTAAACTGTGTTTATATTCTAAAATAGCACTTGTAATAGAATTAGCCATATCTTTTTGTCCGTTTAGTGAATTTAAATAAGCACCTTCTTCTTTGTACGTCAAAAAACCTACCTCTATGAGTACACTAGGCATCACTGTTTGGTGTAAAACGATGAAACCTGCCTGCTTAACGCCTCTGTTACTTCTTTTTAATTTAGTAGTGAATTGCTTTTGAATTAAGCTTGCCAACATAATACTTTGGTCCAGATATTCTTCTTGACTTATCAATATGCTCATAACAGATTCTGGCGAATTGGGATCGAAACCACCATACTTACTTTTATAATCACTTTCAAGAAAAATTACCGAGTTTTCCTTTTTGGCTACCTCAAAATTGGTTTGATTTCTATGGGTTCCTAAAACAAATGTCTCGGTTCCATGCGCTTGGGATTTATGTGAATTGCAGTGTACTGATACAAATAAATCGGCCTTAGCTTTATTTGCAATCTGTCCTCTTTCAAATAAATCTACAAAAACATCTTTATCTCGTGTGTAAACCACTTTAATGTTTGGATATTTCTCCAACTGCCTTCCAACATCTAGAACAATTTTTAAAGCAATATCTTTTTCTTTGTAACCATTTCCCATATTTCCAGGGTCATGGCCTCCATGGCCAGCATCTAAAACCACTACAAATTTTTCTACTGCTTCATTTTTGCCAATTTTAATAAATGAAGAAAATGTTAATACTGCTATAAATAATACGAAAAGTAATACTCTGTTCGTTTTCATGAGGGTAATCATATTTTGGTTTAAATCATTAATTCATAAACATTAACTATAATCATCGTGTTTTATTATTTTGATAACTATGGTTCACAAACATTTTAACGATTAAAAAACTTGGTTTATTACTCATTATGTTTGAGTTCAAGTTTAATTTAAAATTTTAATTGAATAATAAATCAATCACAGAAAAATATATGTAATTTTGGCTTTTCAAAAATCGAGCCATACTTTTACAAAAATACATTTAAAAGCGTTGCACACAAACAACTTTAAAATACTTTTCACATTAAGTTTTACAGTGTTTATTAACATGTTAAGCTTTGCACAAGACATCCCTAAAAACGGTATTACTATTGACAGAAGTGTTAAAGATAGTATTGTTGTTAGCACCGATAGTTTACCATTACCTATGGTTTCTGAAAAAGCACAGGATTCTACTTTTAAAGATTCCATTAAGCCTAAAAAAGAACTTTTAGAACATATAGTAAAATACCATGCCGTCGATTATACCAAGTTTAATCAGAAAGAACACAAGTTATATCTTTATAACGAGGCCACTATTGATTATGGCGACATGAATATTGCAGCAGGTAGTATTACTATAGATTATACAAAAAACACGGTATACGCCAAAGGTATTACCGATTCTATTGGCGGTTATACCCAAAAACCTGTTTTCACTCAGGGATCCAATGTTGTAGAGCCCGATTCCATTGTTTTTAATACAAAAACAAAGAAGGCACTTATTTACAATTCCAAAACCGAGCAAGGTGACGGTACCATCATTGCATCCATTACTAAAAAAGAAAATGATTCCGTTTACTTTTTGAAAAATGCAAAATATACCACTGCCGAAGATTTAGAAGACCCCGAGTATTATATTCGATTATTAAAAGCAAAAATTGTGCCTGGGAAAAAAATAGTAACAGGAGCTGCTGGTTTGTATATTTATGATATTCCTACGCCCGTTTGGTTGCCTTTTAGCTTCTTTCCGCAGTCTGAAAAACAGACATCCGGTATCATAATCCCTAGTTTTGGTGAGCAAAATAACCGGGGTTATTTTTTACAAAATGGCGGGTATTATTTAGCTATAAGTGATTATGTAGATTTAGCACTTTTGGGAGACTACTATACCAATGGAAGTTATGGGTTTCGTACAGAAAGTACCTATGCAAAACGCTATAAATTTAGAGGTAATTTAGGTTTTAGGTACGAAAACCTAATTAACAGTGAACGTGGTTTTCCCGATTATTCTAAGTCTACCATTTATAATATTCGTTGGTCTCACAGTCAAGATGGGAAATCCAATCCCAACTCACGTTTTTCGGCATCGGTAAACTTAGGTAGTAGTACGTATTACAGATCCTCTGTGAACCAAATTAATACTGGTGCTTTTTTAAATAACACCTTATCGTCTTCGGTGTCATATTCTAAAACATTTCCAGGTGAACTACAACCTAATATTAGTTTAACAGCTACACATTCTCAAAATACCAACACCCAACAAATTAATATGACGCTTCCAACTTTTCAAGGAAGTTTGGGAAGAATATATCCTTTTGCTTCAAAAGCAGGTACTAAAAAAGGGATTATCCAGAATATTAACTTGCAGTATAGCGTAAGAGGGGAAAATAGAATCAATACTACCGATTCCCTCTTCTTTAAAAAAGAAATGTTTGATGATGCAAAAGCAGGTTTTCAACACACCATTCCACTTACCACTAATTTTAAGTTATTCAAATATTTTAGCATAAGTGCCAGTAGCAATTTTAATGAAGTTTGGACCTTTAAAACCATAGAGAAAAGTTACGATGCTGTAACAAGAGAAACTATTGTTGAAGATGTAAATGGTTTTGATGCGTTTAGAACTTACAATTTTAGCACCAGTTTAGGAACCACTGTTTATGGGATGTTTAACTTTGAAAAAGAAGGTGAAGACACCAAAATAAAGGCTATTCGGCATATAATCCGTCCGTCTATAAGTTATAATATCAATCCCGCTTTTGATAAATATTATGAAACGGCAGAAGTAGTAAATGCCGATGGTTTAACCCAAGCTCAATTAGATGCTATTTACAATGACACAAATCTAGAATACAACCGTTTTGAGCAAGGTGTTTTTGGAGGTCCAGGAAAAAATTTCTCCAGTTCTATGGGGATTTCGGTTTCAAATAACCTTGAAGCAAAAGTGCGCGATAAAGATAGCACCGCAACCGAACCAAAAAAGATTATGTTATTAAATAACCTAAACTTTTCGACGTCATATAATTTTGCGGGTGATTCGTTACAATGGAGCCCTGTTAGAATGAGTGGAGGCACACAACTTTTCAACAACAAAATGAGTGTGAATTTTGGAGCCACTTTAGATCCTTATGCACTAGACAACAACAATACCAGAATTAACAAATTTAATATTGATAATGGTGGAAGCCTTTTTAGATTAACCACTGCCAATTTAACTACAAGTTGGTCTTTGTCCAGTAATAAAGGAGGTAAAAAAGAGGAAAACGAAAAAGCTATTGAAGAAAATCTACGAAGTGGTGGTCGTGCTGATGATATGTTTGGCATAGGGGAAGACTTTGCAAACCAACAAATTGACGATATAAAAGACGATGAAGAAGAAGAAGAAAAACCAAGTGAATATTACAACTACAAAATCCCTTGGAATTTACGAATCGCTTATGCTTTAAATTATTCCAATAGTAGGCGGGAAAATCAAATATCGTCTCATTCACTCATGTTTTCAGGTGATATTAAATTGTCAGACAAATGGTCTATTGGTGCTTCATCTGGTTATGATTTAAAAAACGCTGGTTTTACTTATACGCAATTACGTTTTGAACGCGATTTAATGAGTTGGCGTATGAATTTTAGCTGGGTACCCTTTAGTTCTAGAAAGTCATGGAATTTCTTTATTGGGATTAAATCGAACTTCTTAAAAGATTTAAAATACGAAAAACGAAATCAGCCCGATATACAGCTTTAGGTTGTTGGTTGGTGGTTGATGGTTGATGGTTGGTGGTTGTTGGTTGGTGAAATTAAAATATTTGCTATCTTTCTGCTTATAAAATCTAGTAAAATGAATACATCTCCATTATGAAAGAAATTATTACGACACCAAATGCCCCTGCTCCTATTGGTCCTTATAATCAAGCTATTTTAAGCGGAAATACCTTATATACTTCTGGGCAAATTGCCATCAATCCTGAAACCAACGAACTTGTTTTAAATGATATTGAAACGGAAACAAAGCAAGTTATGCATAACTTAAAAGCTGTTTTAGAAGCCGCTAACATGACGTTTGAACATGTGGTAAAATCGTCAATCTTCATTAGCAACATGGATGACTTTACTAAAATAAATGCCGTATACGGAAGTTTTTTTGACGAAGCCAATGCACCAGCACGTGAAACCGTTCAAGTGGCGCGATTACCAAAAAATGTAAATGTTGAAATTAGTGTGATTGCCATGAAGTGATTTAAACTTTTTCTTTTACCTGCAAACAAAAATTTTAAATCACTTCATTTTTTAAATCATTACGAAACATTTTTTTTTGAGTATTTTATTAATAGCTCTTTTAGTTTTGAAACCTCAAGTGGTTTTGCTAAAAAGTCATCTATTCCTGCAAGTTTTGCATTTACTATATCCGCTTCAAAAGCACTTGCGGATACCGCTATAATTGGTGTGTTATATTGTGAATACTTCTCTGTTTCCTTTATGGCTTTGGTAGCTTCATAACCATCCATATCTGGCATATAAATATCCATAAAAATCATATCGAAATTTAAAATTTTATATAATTCAACAGCCTCTAAACCGTTTTTTACAAACGTGCAATCGGCACCTTGTTGTTCCAATAAAAATTTAATTACTTTTTGATTCATCCTATTATCTTCAGCAACCAAAACATTAAACTTTTCTAACAAAATAGGTTCTTCAATGTCTTCTTCTTTTTTTATTCCCAATGTTTTTTTAAGTTGTAAACTAAAATAAAAGGTAGTGCCTTCATTTTCTTTACTTTCTAATTTCAACTCCCCACCCATTAATTTTACAAGTTGATGTGAAATAGCAAGACCAATACCACCGCCTCTATAATCTCTTCCTTGTGAAATACTAAATGCTTTAGAATCGTTAAATATTTGTTTTACTTCTTCGGGACGTAGTCCGATACCCGTGTCTTTTATATAAAACGTGACGATTTGACCATCTTCTATACTAACAGTTTG
>LLBZ010037139.1_pt1 | contig 11171 bp, 7 predicted proteins | sample 1489421 | NCBI WGS metagenome assembly LLBZ01 (sample SAMN04092657, study PRJNA295927) | soil metagenome | biome: Soil prokaryotic community; feature: Bulk soil; isolation source: soil from tomato rhizosphere | host: tomato cultivar Moneymaker | place: South Korea | collected 2011-11-01 | reverse complement strand
AGGTCCGAGGTCTCGGCCGAAAATTGCACGTCGAAGCCGAACGCCTCGGCGAACACCCAGTCCATCCACATCCGCGACGGGGTGCCGCGAAAGAGATGGTAGTTTTGCGCGAAGAGCCGCCAGCTTTCACGCGGATCGGCCGCCGGGTTGCGGATGCCGAGCGCACCCAGCGATATGCCCTGCGAATAGAGCATCCGAAATACATAATGATCGGGGTGAAGCAGCAGCTCCGCCGCATTGCCGAAGGGCGCGTTGCCCGCAAACCAGCCGGGATCGGTGTGGCCGTGCGGGCTGACGATCGGCAGACCCGCCACTTCCCCATAGAGCCGGCGCGCGATGTCGCGCTGCGCCGGATCGGACGGAAAGAGGCGGTCGGGGGAGAGGAGCAGCGGACGCGGCATCGCGCTATTTCGCGCTTTCGACGCTGACCGGCGCAAGGCGCGGGCTCAGGATATGCACCGCGAGCACGGCGAGGAAATAGACGGTCGTGCAGGCGGCGAAGATGAGCGTGTAATTGCCCCCCGTCGCGTCGAGCACGAGCCCGGTCGATTTGGCCATGATCATGCCGCCGACGCCGCCCATGAAGCCGCCGAGCCCGATCACCGATCCGACCGCGCGTTTGGGGAACATGTCGGGCGGGATCGACAGGATCGTCGACGAAAAGGCCTGATGCCCGGCGAGCGCAATGCCGATCAGCACGACCGCGAGCCACATATTGTCGAGCCCGGTGACGAACAGCAGCGGCAGCACGCAGAGGCCCGCGCCGATCATCGTGACCTTGCGCGCGAAATTGACGCTGTGGCCCGCCTGGATGAGCTTCGACGACACCCAGCCGCCGAGGATGCTGCCGGCGTCGGAGAGCAGATACATGATGATCATCGGCAGCAGCACGATCTTCAGGTCGACGTCATAGGTGGTGCTGAAATATTTGGGCAGCCAGAAGAGCATCAGGAACCACACTGGGTCGGTCAGGAATTTGGCGACCGCGAACGCCCACGCCTCGCGCTTGGTGACGATGGCGCCCCAGCCGAGCCGCTCGACCTTTTCGGGCGGGTCATGTTCGATCCATGCGAGTTCGGCCTCGCTGACCTTTCCGCTCTCGCGCGGATTGCTGTAGAACCAGAGCCAGAGGATCAGCAGCAGGGCGCCGAAGGCCCCGGTGTAGATGAAGGTTTCGCGCCAGTCGAAGCCGAGCACGCGCATGAACAGCGCGACCGTCGGCGCGGTCAGGATGACGCCGATCGTCGTCGCGCTGTTGACCCAGCCGATCGCATAGGAGCGTTCCTTTTGCGGGAACCATTCGCTCGACGCGCGGACGACCGAGGGGAAATGCCCCGCCTCGCCGACGCCGAGGATGACGCGCGCGAGCATGAAAGAGACGACCGACGCGGCGAAACCGTGCGCGACATGGCCGACGGTCCAGATCGAGATCGCGATCGCATAGCCGATCTTGGGGCCGAAGCGGTCGATCAGCCAACCCATGAGGAGAAAGCCCAGCGCATAGGCGAACTGGAAGGCGGTGACGATGTTGCCATAGTCGTTCTCGGTCCATTTGAGCTCGTCGCCGAGGGTCGGCGCGAGCAGCCCGAGCATGGTGCGGTCGATATAATTGACCGTGGTCGCGGCGAACAGTAGCGCGACGATCAGCCAGCGATAACGCCCCGACCGAGGCACTGGCGCCGCCGTCCCTCCGTCCGCGAATGCCTGTGCCATAATCCTCTCCTGTTATTTGCTCTAAAAGCTTCTGATCGAGCAGCCGACGCGGATTTTTCCGTCGAAGATTGCTTCGGCACGCTGGCCCGGCCGGATTTCATGGATACCGGTGATCGCACCCGCGGACACCCATGTCCCGGGTGGAATAGCTATGCCGCGCGCGCGGAGGATGCGAATCAGGAACAGCGCCGAGCCGAAGGGGCCGTCGAGCATGGCCTCCATTGTCGCGGTGCCGACGGTTTCGCCGTCGATCGTCATTTCGACCGGCATGCGGATGAGGTCGGCGTCCTCCCAGCCGGCGATCGGCGGGCCGAGGATCAGCCCCTTGTTGTTGCCATAGTCCGACGCCGTGACCGCGGGACCGTGGCGGTTGATTTCGGGAAAGGGCGAACTCGCGATTTCGATACCCGTGCGGACGTCGGCGATGCAGTGCTTCACGCTGTCGATATCATAATCGCGCGTGCCGACTTCGTCGAAACAAAGCAGCACTTCGGCCTCGGCCGCGGCGAATCCGTCGGCATAGACGGGCATCACAGGCTGTTCGGCGGCACCCACGATTTCGTCGGCGAAGATCGGGCCGGTCAGGCGGTTGCCGCCATAGCGGGTGACGAGTTCGGGCGCGATTCGTCCAACTTTCCAGCCGCCGATGCGGCGGCCGTCGAGCGCGATCGCGCTGTCCTGAATCGCATAAGCCTCGGCCATCGTCTGCGGCATCGCGCCGGGATAGGCGGTAAGCGGTGTCTTTCGCGCACGCGCGTCGATCAGGGCCCGCGCTATATTCTCTTGATCGCTTGTCGCCAGCATCTTTCTCATTTCCCTCTTCCGCGAAGCGGTGTAAGAGACACCGGTGTCAAAGGCAAGCGAATATCGGATGTATGACAAATAGCCTCGTCCTGCCGGGTGTCGGGCGACGATGACCGGCGTCGGCAAAATCCATGCGATCCGCGTCCATGACGCGGACAATGTCGCGACCGCGATTGCCGATATCGGTGCGGGCGAGGCGCTCTTCGGCGATAGCGGCCTTCGCGCATCGGTCGCCGTCGAACGCGGACACAAGATCGCGCTCGCGCCGATCGCGCGCGGCGTGGCGGTGGTCAAATATGGCTTTCCGATCGGCACCGCGACCGCCGACATCGCGCCCGGCGAGCATGTGCACAGCCACAATCTGACGACCGCGCTCGGCGGTGGCGGCGACTATCTTTATGCGCCGCCTCCCGCAGGCGCGGCGCCCGCGGCCGGACCCTCCCGGACCTTTTCAGGCTATCTCCGCGCCGACGGCCGCGTCGGAACGCGCAACGAGATATGGATTCTACCGACCGTCGGCTGCGTCGGCAATCTTGCCGCACGCGTCGCGCGGATCGCGGGCGAGCGCCATGCGGGGCGCGTCGACGGGGTGCATGCCTTCAAGCATCCTTTCGGCTGTTCGCAGCTCGGCGACGACCTTGGCCATACGCGCGCGCTGCTCGCGGCGCTCGCGCAGCACCCCAATGCGGGCGGGGTGCTGATCGTCGGCCTCGGGTGCGAGAGCAACCAGCTCGGCGCGCTGCTCGATAGCATTCCCGCCGAACGCCGCGCGCATATCCGAACCCTGTCGGCGCAGGCGGTCGAGGATGACGAGGCCGTCTGCCTCGCGCTGGTCGATGAGCTGGTGGCGGAATGCGCCGATACGCCGCGCACCGATATGCCGCTGGCGAAACTGGTGCTCGGGGTCAAATGCGGCGGCTCGGACGGTCTGTCGGGCCTTACCGCCAACCCGCTCGTCGGGCGCATGGCCGATGCCGTCGCGGCGGCGGGCGGCAAGGTGGTGCTGACCGAAATCCCCGAAATTTTCGGCGCCGAACAGCTGCTGATGGACCGCGCGGTGTCGCGCACGGTGTTCAACGAAGCCGTCGCGCTCGTTCGCGATTTCAAGCAATATTTCATCCGTCACGGCGAACCGGTGAGCGAGAACCCCTCGCCCGGCAATATCGCGGGCGGGATCACGACGCTCGAGGAAAAGTCATTGGGCGCGGTGCAGAAGGGCGGCCAGGTGTCGCTCGTCGATGTCCGCCGCTACGGCGGCGAGGCGATGCTTCCCGGCCTCACCCTGCTCGAAGCGCCTGGCAACGATGCGGTGTCGTCGACCGCGCTGACGGCGGCGGGCGCGACGGTGATCCTCTTTACGACCGGACGCGGCACGCCGCTCGGCTTTCCGGCGCCGACCCTCAAGATCGCGTCGAACAGCGCGCTCGCCGGACGCAAGCCGGGGTGGATCGATTTCGACGCCGGGCAGGTGCTCGATGCTGGTTTCGATCAGGCTGCGGACGCGCTGCTCGACCTCGTCGCCGCCACCGCTTCGGGCGCGCCGACCAAGGCCGAAGCCAATGCGGAACGCGATATCGCGATCTGGAAATCGGGCGTGACGCTTTAATCGAACGCCGTGAAGGTGAAATTGCGGAAGCGTGCCTCCCCCGCTCCCGCCGAATAAAGGCCGGGACGCAGCATCAGGAAACCGCCGCGCACATTATGGTGATATCCCGACACCTCCATGCCGCGGTCGAAGCGGACCCACGTCTTTCCGCCGTCGCCGCTCGTGTCATAGGTGACGATATGACGGTCGTTGGTGACGCGCATCCGCATCCTTGATCCGTGCGGGTTGGCGGGGCGCGCGCGCTCGATGCCATATTGGTGGGTGACGAACCGCGCGCCGTCGAAGCCGAGCCCGCAATAGAGCCTCTCGTCATAGAAGAGGATCAGCCCCGCAGTGCCGCCCGGCGCGATCTCGATATCGCATTCGAAGCGGTACGCCTGATCGCCCGCGATCAGGAGCAGCGGCGAGGAGTCGACCGGCGCCTCGCCGCGCGCCGCCAGCACCAGTGCGCCGTCCTCGACGCGCGCGCGGCTGGGTTCGTCGGCGGCGGGCTTGAAGAAATTCCATTTCGCGCCGAGCGCAAGCGTCGCGAAATCGTCCGAAAGCGCCATGCCGTGCGGCCCTGCGACCGTGCCGCCCTTCGGCTTCGCGATCGGCCGCGACAGGTCGCCGCCCTTCATGCGGAACCAGCCGTCGCCGGTCCATTCGATCGGGTCGAGCAAAGCCTGTCGCCCGAGCGTCCAATAGCCATTCTCATAGCCATGATAGACGCTCCACCAGTCACCCGCCGGCCCTTCGACGAGCGTCGCATGGCCGCGCGACCACCATTTTTCGGCGGCCGAAACGGTGCGAACGAGCGGGTTGGCGGGGCAATTTTCCCATGGCCCGTGGATCGACTTCGACCGCGCCGCGATGACCATATGGCCGGTCGGCGGCCCGGCGGTGCCGCCGACCGCGGTGATCATGTAATAATAGGCGCCACGCCGCGTGATCTTCGGCCCCTCGGGCGCGAAACCCTCGACGACCCAGTCGGACGGATAGCGCCACGGGTCATAGACATGCTCGGGCTCGCCGACGCGCGACAGTCCGTCATCCGACAGGCGAACGCGATCGCCCCCCGACAGGAACAGCCAGCGCGACCCGTCTTCGCCGACCGCATGGCCGGGGTCGATATGGTTCGGCAGATCGAGATCGACCGGGTCGCTCCACGGTCCCTCGATCCGGTCGGCCCAGATCACCCAGCTGGTGTTCGGGCCCTTTGTGGGAATGTAGAGATAATAGCGGCCGTCATGCTTGCAGAGTTCGGGCGCCCAGACCGAACCGATATTGCGGGTCAGCGCGGGGCCGATCGGGCGCCAGTTCACCAGATCGCGCGAATGCCAGATGACCAGGCCCGGATAGCTATCGAAGGTCGAGAAGGTCATATAATAGTCGGCGCCGTCCTTCAGGATCGACGGATCGGGATGGTCGCCCGCCATGATCGGGTTGAGGAAACCTCCGTCGCCAAGGTCGGCCTTGCGCTGGCCATCGAAGCCTCTTGCCCACGCCGGCGCGGGGCCGGGTGAAGCGGGCGCCGCGCGGGCGGGGACGACTAAGCCCGCCGGGGCACCGAAACCCGTCAGCCCCGTCCCCAGCAATCCCGCTCCCGCCAGTTTGAGCATGTCGCGCCGATCGGTCACATCATTCTCCTCGAAAAAAGAAAGGCCCGGCCCCCGCAAGCGAAGGCCGGGCCTCACCGGGACGAAATCAACTCGTGTCAGATCTTGAAGCGTGCACCGAACAGGAAGGTGCGACCGTAGTGATTATTCTCGTAATTGCGGTTCGCTTCGAGATCGGTGAAGCGATAGCGATAATCGTCGGTCAGGTTGGTGCCCTCGATCGACAGTTCGATATTGTCGGTCAGCGCATAGCGGATCGACGCATCGACGTTGAACGAGCTGCCATAACCTTCGAACACATTGTTGTTGCCGCTGGTGCTGTCGTTATAGCCGCTGCGCCACGCGGCCGACGTGCGGACCGAGAATTTGCCGTCGTCATAATAGACGGTGGCATTCCACGCGCGCTTGGCGAGGCCGAGCAGCGGCTGGGTGAAGGTGCTGGCGGCCGGCGCCTCCAACCGGTTGTCGTCGGGATCATATACCAGCGGACCGCGGATGGCGTAATCGACGTCGCTCTTCACGAAGGTCGTGTTGCCGAGCACGCCGAAGTGGCGCAGCGAATCCGAAAAGACCGAGAAGGGCAGCTGCAACGACAGCTCGACGCCCTTCAGGCTGGCACCGGGACCGTTGACGGTCGTCCGGAATTCGAACTCGCGGCCCGGATTGCCCCCCTCGACGATCGCCTGATAGGCGGGCGTTCCCGGCGTCAGCAGCGCGAGCGGCAGGCCGCTCGACGCATAGGTGCCCTGGAAGCTGTCCGAGAGCGGGAAGCTTTCGATATCCTTGGCGAACAGCGCCACCGACGCGATCGCCCCCGGTGCGAAATACCATTCGGCCGCGAGGTCGAAGGTCGTCGCGCGATAGGGTTCGAGGAACGGGTTGCCCGAGCTGATGCGGAAATTGAACTGGTCGACCGAACCGCCCGGGGTCAGGCTGCCCAGCGTCGGACGCGTGATCACCTTGGCGATCGCGCCGCGCAGGATGACGCTGTCGGTCGGGTGCAGGTTGACGTTGAACGAGGGCAGCCAGTCGTCATAGGTCCGGTCGACCGTGACGAAGGTGCCGCTGGTGAAGCCCGATGACGACTGATCGGTCTTGGCATAGCGGACGCCGGCATTGCCCGTCATCCGCATGCCGAGCACGTCGGTCTCGAACTCCGCCATGAACCAGCCGCCATAGGTTTTTTCGGTGACGGCGCGCTGTTCGCCCTGCTGGAGCTGCGCGGGGCGGCCATAGAGATCGATCAGCGCGGTGCCCGCGTCGAGATCGGGAATGATCCAGGCGTTGGTGTTACCCGACGGTTGCCCGGCGTCGCCGAGTTCGAACAGCTCGGCGATGTCCGAGGTGACCGGCAAGCCGCCCGTACCCGGGGCGCAGGTGAAGGCGCTGCAATAGCTGCTGTCGCGGCGATAGCCGACGGTGTCGAAATCGAACTGGCGATAGAAGCCGCCGCCGCGCATCTTGAACCGGTCGGCGACGTCCCAGTCGAAATCGGCCGCGAAGGTCTTGAACTTGTTGGTCAGGAAGGACGGCCGGTCGCGGAATTCGGCGAGCACGAAGGACGAGGGATCGTCGATGCCGGCGCCAAAGGTCAGCAGCGGATATTTCATATTCGTATAATCGTAGCGATAGCCGGTCGCGTCGACATCGTCGAAGGCGAGGGTCGTTTCGACCGGAATGTCGGCCTGCGACTTGGAGATGCCGCCGAGAAGATTGACCGCGAACGCGTCGGTCAGGCGCTGTTCGAGGCGGCCCGAAATCTGGTAGAATTCGGTCTTGCTCTGGCGTGAATAGCGTTCGGTGCGGACATAGACATTGTCGAGGTCGGCGGCGATGAGATTGTTGTCGCCGTCGATCGTGTAGTTCGAAACGTCGATCGCGTCCTCTTCGCTACGCAGCAGCACCTCGCCCCAAAATTCGTCGCGCGTCTCCTTGAAGGTCGAATAGAGGCCGTCGATCGAGATTTTGGTGTTTTCGCTCGGTTCCCACTGAATCGACGCGGTGGCGCCGAGGCGCTCGCGGTCGTGACTGACGAGGCCGTAGCGCGGGATGCGCGGGTGAAAGGCTTCGGCGACCTCGATGCAGCCGTCCGAGGGGTTGTCGACGAAGCTCGATCCGGCGAGGCAGGTGACGCCATCGACACTGCGGAACGGCGCCTGCGCCCAGCGCACGCTGTTGTTGCCGAGTTCGTGCGTCTTGTAATCAGCCCAGGCGACCGACGCCGAGACGCCGAACGTCCGGTCGGCATTGGTCCAGGCGATGAGGCCCGCGAGGCGCGGATCGACGTCCTTGGTCAGGTCGTTGTAGCGCCCCTGCACCGAGGCGACGGCGGTGAAACCTTCCTTGCCGCCGAGCGGGTTGCCCGTGTTGAGATCGACCACGGCACCCAATGAACCTTCGTCGAGCGATGCCGACGCCGTCTTGTGGACCACGAGCGAGGTAAAGAGTTCGGACGCGAAAACGTTGAAGTCGAACGCGCGGTCGCGGTTCGCCGAGGCGCCGTCGGTCGAGGTGGCGATCGTTTCCATGCCGTTGAGGCGGACGCGGGTGAATTGGGCGCCGAGTCCGCGGACGGTGATCGCGCGGCCCTCGCCGGCGTCGCGCTGGATCGAAATCCCCGGGATGCGCTGGAGCGACTCGGCGAGATTCTGGTCGGGGAATTTGGCAATATCCTCGGCGACGATGACGTCGACCGCCGAGATCGAATCGCGCTTCTGGTCGAGCGCCTTGTCGAGCGAAGCGCGGAAGCCGGTGACGACGATCTCGTCCTCGCTTGCGACGGCTTCGGCGTCCTGCGCATGGGCCGGTGCCAGCGCCAGTGCGGCCAGCGAGGCGCCACACGCCAGCCGGGTCAAAGCGCGAACGCTTCGCATTGCATGAATAACCATCATCATCCTCCCTTGTGCCCCGTTGCCCCCGCTCGCGCAAGAAATGACACCGGTTACTTTGCTGGACGAAGCGATCTGGCTCGCCGCTTCATCCGTCGATTTTTCAGAGAGTGAGATTGGCCGCCGCCATGCGCCGCGGACCGGATCAGACCCTCTCCCTTGGAAATATTTTCTCGTTGACCGATTGGGGTAACCGGTGTCAGGAAGATTGAAGGATATGGGTAGCCGTGTCAATACCCAAAGAATAGGGAGAGAGAGATGCGCCGGAAACCTTGGATTACTGCGCTTTTTCTGGCGCTTGCGATGTCGGCTGTACCGGCGTCGGCCGCCGATGCCGCACCATCGGCCTTCCCCGGTGCGGTCGGCCCGGCGGCCGCAACGCCCGGGGGGCGCGGCGGCAAGATCCTGCGCGTGACGACGCTCGCGCCCGATGGTCCGGGGTCGCTGAAAGCGGCGATCGAGACGCCGGGGCCGCGCATCATCGTGTTCGAAGTCGGCGGCGTGATCGACATGGGCCGCAAGACGATCGAGATCAAACATCCATATCTGACGATCGCCGGCCAGACCGCGCCGGGACCGGGGGTCACCCTGATCCGCACCGGCATCGACGTGAAGACGCACGACGTCGTGATGCGCCATTTGCGCGTCTATACCGGCGCCGACGGCCAGCCGAAGCGCAGCGGCTGGGAGGCCGATACCTTCTCGACCCTCGCGGCGCAGAATGTCATCGTCGATCACTGCACTTTCCTGTGGGGGATCGACGAGAATATGTCGGCATCGGGCCCGCGCTTCACCGGCAAGAGCGTCGCGGAGTGGCGGAAGGGAACGAGCCACAACATCAGCTTTTCGAACAACCTCGCCGCCGAAGGCCTCGCCGACGCGAGCCATCCCAAGGGCGAGCACAGCAAGGGATCGCTGATCCACGACAATGCGACGGGCATCGTCTTCTATCGCAACGTCTGGGCGCATAATGTCGAGCGCAACCCGCTGATCAAGGGTGGCGGGCAGGCGCTGATGATCAACAATCTGATCTACAACCCGCAGCATCGCGCGGTGCATTATAACCTGATGAACCTCGAATGGGTCGGGCATGATTATGTGACGGGGCAGATCACCGCGATCGGCAATGTGATGCGCGGCGGTAACGACACCGACGAGGGCCTGCCCTTCCTCATGCTCGGCGGCGACGGCGACCTCGACTATTATGGCAAGGACAATCTGGCGGTCGACCGCCACGGCGAGCCGCTTCCCGAGTTCGGGCGCTATGGCGAGACGCAGGCCAAGCTGATCCGCGCCAAGACGCCGCTGGCGCCGACGGACGGTTATCGCATCCTGCCGTCGCGCGACGTCGAAACCTCGGTGCTCGCGACCGCCGGCGCCCGGCCCTGGGCGCGCGACGCCGAGGAGATCCGCATTCTCTTCTTTGTCGCCGAAGGGCGCGGCGACGTCATCGATGACGAAAAGGAGGTCAGCGCCTATCCCAAGGTCGCAGCGCCGGTGCGCGCGCCCTTCGTCGAGAAGGATTGGGACCTTACGACGATGGAACCGAAGTCTGGCCGTTACCCCGGCCAGACCGCACCGATGCCGCAGGAGCATCTGTCGGCGCGCGATCGTGCGTCGCGTGGAGAAGGACAATGAGCGCGCTGCTTGCGATCCTTCTCGCGAACGCCGCCGCCCCCGCGATGATCGTGATCGACGAAGCCGCGACGGTGCGCGAAGAAGCGCCGCCACATGGCGCGATCGGCATGTCGACCGCATACCGGATCAGCGATGCGGTGCCCGCGCCGCGCAGCTTCGAATTTCGCAAGCGCGCGCTGCATGTCGGCGCGGCGATCGGCGCCCACCCCATCGACCATGACGAGATTTATTACGTCCTCTCGGGCACCGGCATCGTCCATTCGGACGGCGAGGAGAAGGCGCTGAAAGCCGGAATGGCGGCGTGGCTTTACAAGGGCGCGAGGGTCGGCATCCGCCAGACGGGCAGCGTGCCGCTCGTGCTGATCGTCGCCTATCCGAACAAGGAGGCCGGGCGATGACCGTCGGCCGCCGCTCGCTGCTGACTGCGAGCCTCGCGCTGCCTTTCGCAAGCGCGGCGGCGCGCGCAGCGTGGACGCGGCCCGCCGGCCTGACCCCCGATGCGAGCATCGCGCTCTGGCCCGAAGGCCATATCGCGCCGCCCGCGGGCCTCGTCGAAAAGGTCGTGCAGCGCAGCGACGATCCGCAAGCCAGCGACCGGATGCTCGAGCGCATCACGCGCCCGCGGCTCGACATCTTCCGCCCCGCCAAACCCAATGGCGCGGCGGTGATCCTCGCCCCCGGCGGCGGCTATCGCTATGTCGTGGTCGACAAGGAAGGCTATGAACTGGCGCGCTGGCTGACGGTGCGCGGCGTCACCGTCTATGTTCTTTTCTATCGCCTGCCCGGCGACGGCTGGGCGAACGGCGCCGACGTCCCGCTCGCCGATGCGCAGCGCGCGGTGCGGCTCGTGCGCAGCCGCGCGCGGATCGACGGGATCGACCCGGCGCACGTCGCCTTCGGCGGCTTTTCGGCGGGCGGGCAGGT
>LLBZ010016136.1_pt14 | contig 11186 bp, 12 predicted proteins | sample 1489421 | NCBI WGS metagenome assembly LLBZ01 (sample SAMN04092657, study PRJNA295927) | soil metagenome | biome: Soil prokaryotic community; feature: Bulk soil; isolation source: soil from tomato rhizosphere | host: tomato cultivar Moneymaker | place: South Korea | collected 2011-11-01 | reverse complement strand
GCTCGAGGAGATCATGTCGAGGAAACCTGGCAAGTCGCGGCCCGCAGCGCCGTCACCTAACCGATGAACGCAAACGGAACAGAGCCACGCTTTGACCTCACCACGTTCGGCGAAATGCTTGTGCGTCTGAGCGTGCCGTCGGGGAAGCGCATCGAAAGTGCAGCGCAGTTCGATGTGTATCCTGCCGGCGCGGAAGCGAACGTTGCCACGTTGCTTGCCCGGCTGGAGCGACAGACATCATGGCTGGGGGCATTACCTCAGAATCCACTGGGACGCCTGGCGTTCCAGGCCCTGCGCGGGGCGGGCGTCGAAACAGATGGCGTGCTCTGGAAGGATAGTGGACGGATGGGGACGTATTACGTCGAGTTCGGTGAGCTGCCGCGCGGCGTTCAGGTCACGTATGACCGCGCGAACTCGTGTGCAACACAAATCCGGGTCGATGAAGTGAATTGGGATCTGCTGCTGGACACGCGTCTACTACATTTGACAGGCATCACGCCTGCTCTGTCGCCGTCTTGTCTCGACATTGCGAGTCAGGCCGTCCAACGTGCAAAGGAATGTAATGTGCCTGTGAGTTTTGATATCAACTACCGGCAAAAACTGTGGTCGGAGGCAGATGCCGCGCAAGCCCTGCTGCCGTTGATCCAGGGTGTTGAAATGCTCTTTTGTGGCAAGGCCGATGCTGCACGATTATTTAAATGTACAGGTTCCATGCAGGAGACTGCACAGGGAGTTCTCGAGTTGAGCAAAGCCAAACACGTCGTCCTGACCTTCGCAGACCAGGGCGCGCTGTTGTGGGATGGAAAGGGGTGGCAGCACGAACCGGCGCGTCCCACGCGCATCGCGGACCGTCTGGGTGCGGGCGATGCACTGGCGGCTGGCGTGATTCAGGGCTGGCTGGAAAGAGATCTGTCCGCGGGATTGCGTTACGGGGTCACACTGGCAGCACTGGCGCTCACACAATTTGGGGACATGGTCATCACGAATAAAGCAGAGCTGATCGCCTTATCGCAGGGAAGCTCTAGCCTGACCCGGTAAACTATGAACATCCGGATTGCTACACAAGAGGAATATGCACAATTAGCTGAGCTTGACTATCATATATCCAAAGCCATGGTGGCACATAAGATCAAGCAGGGAGAGGTGATCGTCGCCATGCAGGATACGGTTGTGATCGGTTTGCTGCGCTATGGTTACTTTTGGGATAGTATTCCCTATATGAATATGTTAACCGTTCTCGAAGATTACCGCGGTCAAGGCATAGGCACGCAGCTGATAGCCTACTGGGAAAACCTATTGCATGACCGGGGCTTTACCGAGGTGCTCACTTCCACGATGGCAAATGAACGCAGTCAGTTCCTGTATCGAAAACTCGGCTATCGCGACTGCGGAGCATTGATCCTTCCCGGCGAGCCACTTGAAATTATCCTGCGCAAGGACCTTGCTCCCTGAGAGATGTGTCGTACGACGAATACAGTGGCGGGCGCGATGCCAGCAGTCTTGAACGTCCTCTGGCAATGGCACTCAAAGAGATCCTTCAATCTTAGCCTGCCGGGGACAGATCTAAATCCCATAGTAAAATCAGCACATGGAAGTGCAGATCGCTGTTGCAAAGGTCAACAAATATGCCGTCTCTGAAAGCGGTGACACATTGGAAGTGGTCGAGCGTCCGAATGGGGGACTCTCTGTCGTTCTCGCCGACGGACAATCGTCCGGGCGCGGCGCCAAAGCCATCTCCCTGCTGGTCGTCCGGAAAGTGATCGGACTGCTGGCGGAAGGCGTCCGCGATGGGGCTGCGGCCCGGGCAGCATCCGATGCGCTCTACACCGATAAACAGGGCAAGGTCATCAGCACCCTCAACATCGCATCGATCGATCTACGCAGCGGGACGATTGTTCTGACCCGCAATAACCCCGCGCCGATGTTCCTATGCCGCGGCGACCAGATCGATATCATGGCAGAGGAAAGCATTCCCCTGGGCACATCGCGCAATGTGCGTCCACTCATTACCGAGCTCGCCATCGAGCCGGGAACAATCATTGTGATCTACACGGACGGACTGGTTCACGCCGGAAAACGCCGCGGCATTCCCATGGATGTGGGCGCGGTGCTTCACTCCGTTCTCGAGGGCCAGGATCCGACGCCGCAAGCTCTGGCCGATGCCTTACTGGCGCAGGCCGTCAGCCTGGATGACAATCGCCCCGCGGATGACATCAGCGTGCTGGTGCTAAAAGTGACATCACGCGAGGGCGATAGTGTGCGGCGCATGACGGTTCGCCTCCCCCTCGATGGAGTGGCGCGACTCTCATGAAGCTGGTCAATCAGCAGATCCGGCAGTGGAGAGCCGGGTGGCGCGACACACTTATCCTGTTGAAGGAATTTCGGTCTCCACTACTGTTGTTTGCTGTGGCCATCATTGGGGGCGGGTTCGCCTATGCAGCGATCTCAAACCTGGTTGGCGCACCAGCGCCCAGCATTACGGAGGCCATCTATATTGTCCTCACGGCTGCCTTTCTCCAACCAGTCGGAGAGTTTCCCGAGCATTTTGGATTACAGATCTTTCACTTTGTCATGCCGCTGGTCGGCATCATCATCCTCGCCCACGGGTTGGCTGATTTTGGCATTCTGCTCTTCAACCGGCGTGCGCGAAGCAAGGAGTGGGAAATGGCTGTCGCCTCCACCATGAATCACCACATTGTCCTGATCGGTCTCGGTCATCTTGGCTACCGTGTCGCACAACGGCTCCATGAGATAGGCAAGAGCGTTGTGGTCGTCGAGATCAATCCTGGTACTCACACCACGGCTGCCGCGCGGGATATGGGAATCCCTGTGATCCAGGGAGATGCGCGGCATCCCGGCGCACTCGAGGCGGCCAACATCAAGGATGCGCGCACGATCATCCTGGCCAGCCAGGACGATGCGATGAACCTACAGATCGCGCTCCGGGCCCGCTCACTCAACCCGGATATCGAGGTGGTCATCCGCATATTCGATGAGGAGTTCGCGCATTCCCTGCAAAAACAGTTCGGCTTTACGGCTCTAAGCGCCACAGAAATGGCGGCGCCCGTCTTCGCCGCAGCGGCTGCCGGCGCCGATGTGACCAATCCAATTTCCATTGAGGGCCAGCAGCTCAGCCTGGCACGCCTTCAAATCCTCCCCTCCTCCACCCTGGCCGATAAGAGCGTTGGCTACGTGGAAGATAACTATCACCTCAACATCATCCTGTTGCGGCACGACCACCAATCTGAGATGCACCCCACCGATACGCGTCCGCTACATGCAGGCGACACGCTGGCTGTGCTCGGCGGACCCGAACAGTTGAGTCGCTTGATGCAGGATAATCAGTAAGTGGGGCTACCAGCCCGACCTACGAATTATGGAGCCTCCAAGTACTAGCTCGCTTATCGGTGTCGTAGGACCGTGTGGTTCGGGAAAGTCCACGCTCATCCAGGGGCTCGAACCACATGGCTATACCTGCCGCCACATCGCGCAAGAACATTCCTATGTGCCGGCCATGTGGCAGCGGATCGCCAAACCTGATATCCTGATCTTCCTGGATGCATCCTTCACCGTCAGCACGCGACGTCGCAAACTGAATTGGCTGGAACAAGACTATGAAGAACAATGCCGACGCCTGGCCCACGCGCGCCAGCATGCAAATCTCCTGATCGATACCGATTCCCTCGCGCCCGCGCAAGTCCTGCAGCAAGTATTGGAATTTTTACAGAGTGCCGCATAATGGTTTGAGCGCGGCAAAGGGATTGAATTTATGAAAAGACCTCTGCTTCCTTTTGTCGCTTTGAGTCTTATGCTTTTTTCCTGCTCGGCCCCTCAGCCGTCTGTCGCGCCGACACCGACGTCCGGGCCGGATCTTTTCGACACACCCTGGGAGGATCGCTCATTGTTCAAGAGCGGCCTGGTCGCGTCTGAACAATCTATACTCGAAGAGCTGCCCAACGCGACCGTGTATCACATCGAGTTCGACATCGCGGCAGACATCTTTCATGTCTCAGGACGTGAGGAGGTCCGGTACACCAACGCGGAAGAGGTCTCCCTGGATCAGGTTCACTTGAGGCTCTTCCCAAACCTGCTCGGCGGCGAAATGACTGTATCGAATCTAACGGTCGATGGGGAATCGGTAAACTCCCGACTCGAATTGGGGGATAGTCTTTTGATCGTGCCATTGTCCACGCCATTGGCGGCAGGCCAGAGCATCATTCTGGAGATGGATTTTGACATCATCGTTCCCCAATCGGTGGAACTGAACTACGGGGTGCTGTCGTACTTCGACGATGTATTGACGCTGGCCCACGCCTACCCAATGATCGCCGTCTACGACGACGAAGGCTGGAACTCCGAGATCCCTCCGCAGAGCGGTGATGTTACCTATGCTGACACGTCGTTCTTCCTCATGAAGGTCCGCGCACCGAAAGGCTTAAGAGTGATCACATCTGGAAGGACCGTCAGCTTGGGCGAAAACGGAGAGATGCAAACCTTGCACGCAGCAAGCGGCCCGGCGCGCGATTTTTACCTGGCTGCCAGCCCGAATTACGAGGAATTCTCACAGACCCTCGGTGAAGTGACGATTCGAAGTTACGCGCCCGCAGGCGATCAGGAGGGCGCGGAGAAGGCCCTGGATGTAGCCGGGCGCGCCATTGAGAATTTTGGAGCGCGCTATGCACCTTATCCCTACACCGAGCTCGACATCGTCTCGACGCCGACTCTTGCTCTGGGTATCGAATATCCAGGTATCGTCGCGATCACCTCGCGCATCTACGATGTGGGCGGGGATTATCGTGGCGCGCCCGCCAGCATTTACATGGAATCGACGGTCGCACACGAGGTGGGGCATCAATGGTTCTACGGCCTCGTTGGCGACGACCAGCTCGACGATCCGTGGCTGGATGAATCGCTGACGCAGTTCATCACCCTACAGTATTACAGGGACGAATATGGAGACAGTGGCGAGCAAGGATTCCGCAACTCTCTCGAGTCCCGTTGGGATCAGCTAGGCAGGGCCGCGATCCCCATCGGCCTTCCGGTCGCGGAATATTCGGGGCAGGAATACAGCGCGATCGTCTATGGGCGCGGACCGTTGTTCTTCGTCGCGCTGCGCGAGCGGATGGGCACCGAGACGTTCGATGCCTTCCTCAGAGAATATACGGAATCGCTTGCCTGGGGCATTGCCACGCCTGAGCTCCTGCAATCCCTTGCGGAGGAACATTGCGCCTGTGATCTCGATGATCTGTTTCATGAATGGGTCTATCCATAACCTCTGGTAACGGCGGCTGGCACAAATCGCAGTTTATCCTACCCATGCCCTTTCAACAGGGGTATAATCAGCGCCGCGTGGCGCCCAAGCGCCACATTTTTATGGATGGAGATTCCAACGCATGATCCGAAACCTTTACACCCGTCTGGTTTTCATTCTCATCGTCGCTGCCCTGGCCATCTGGGTGGACGTGAGCAATGTGATCCAGATATTCAACCCCATCAACGATACACCGGTCGTTGACCGCCGCATCGCTCCACGGCTCGGACTCGATCTACAGGGCGGCCTGCAGGTCTTGCTCGAAGCCGATGTCCCGGAAACCACAGACGTAAATGCAGAGGAAATGGAGACCGCCCGCACGATCGTGGAGAATCGGACCAACGCCTTGGGCGTCAGCGAAAACGTGATCCAACTGGCTGGCGACCGGCGCATCGTGGGTGAGTTCCCCGGAGCAGAAGATGCAGATGCCATTCTCGACATCATTCAGCAAACAGGTTTGATGGAGTTCGTCGACACCGGTGATTTCCGACCGGAGGAGGGGACGCTCCTGCAAACAGATTTCGGTGGAGGAGCATCCATCGAACCGGACTCAACGGTTGAGCCGACGCCTCCGGCAACGGCGGAAGCAACACCTGCCCCCACCGATGAAAACGGAACAAACCCCCAACCCACCTTTCACACGATCATGACCGGGAAGGAATTGACCAGTGTTAACGTGGGTGTCGATCCACAGGGGCAGCCCGCAGTTGACTTCGTCCTTTCACCGGATGGCGCCCGCATTTTTGCGGAGTTCACGCGGAACAACCGTGGCAAGATACTGGCGATCACCCTGGATAAGCGAGTGGTTTCAGCACCCACAATTCAAGGCGAGATTCCGGATGGACAGGGCCAGATCAGCGGCGCCTTCACCTCAGAAAGCGCCAATGCACTGGCGGTGCAATTGCGTTACGGTTCTCTCCCGGTGCCGCTCAAAGTGGTTGAGACCCGCGTGATCGGCCCGACGCTGGGCGAAGACTCATTGCAGAAGAGTCTGTTGGCAGGACTGATCGGCATGACCATTGTGATTCTTTTCATGGGCATTTATTATCGTCTGCCAGGAATTACAGCCGATGTCTCCATTCTGCTGTATGCAGCCATTCTGTTCGCCGTCTTCAAGTTAATGGGTGTGACGTTAACACTGCCTGGTATCGCTGGCATCATGCTGAGTACCGGTTCTGCTCTGGATGCCAACATCCTCGTCTTTGAACGGCTTAAGGAAGAACTCCGCGGAGGACGAGTCATTCGACAGGCGTTCGACCAGGCCTGGAGCCGTGCCTGGCCGTCCATTCGGGATTCGAACATTGCCGCACTGATTACAGCGGCCATTCTGTTTTGGTTTGGCAACACGTTTGGAGCTACGATCGTGAAGGGCTTCTCGCTCACTCTGGCCATCGGTGTGGTAATCAGCTTATTCTCTTCGCTCTATATCACCCGCACCTTGCTGGCTCTGGCATTGGAATGGTTCAAGCCCAAAAATCTCGAACGCTGGTTCGGTCTTTAAAAGGGAAGGCTGCTTACAATGAATATCCTTGGAAAACGTTACTTGTTCTTTGGGATATCCCTGGTGATTATTATTTCAGGGTTGATTCTCCTGTTCGTGAATAAAGTTCCGCTCTCAATCGACTTTACCGGGGGCAGTTTGCTGGAAGTTTCGTTTAACGATCGATCACCCGAGCCGGGGGAAATCCTTGCCATCTATGAGTCGGCGAATATACGAGATGCACAGGTGCAGACCAGCGAGACAGGCAGCTACATTATTCGCTCTGAATTTCTGAACAACGAGCAGCGGGATGCCGTCATTGGGACGCTGACGGAGACAATCGGCGAGGTCAACGTGATCCGCTTCGACAGCGTAGGTCCAAGTATCGGTGAGCAGGTGACCTCACGTGGAGCAATTGCTGTGCTCGTCTCCTCCCTTCTCGTGGTGCTATTTATCGCCTGGTCTTTCCGCGGCGTGCAGAATGCCTTTCGCTACGGTGTGTGTGCCGTCCTGGCCATGATCCATGATGTGGCAATCATCTTCGCGATGACCGGTTTCGGAGCCTGGCTCTTTGGCTGGGAAATCGACTCGCTCTTCCTGACAGCTCTACTTACGGTGATTGGTTTTTCGATGCAAGATACGATCGTGGTATTTGACCGTATCCGTGAAAACGCAAATATCTATCGTCGCCTCGACTATGAAACCCTGGTCAATCATTCTATCGTGCAAACCCTGCAGCGCTCGATCAATACGCAGTTGATGACTGTGGAGTTTCTGCTTCTCGCTCTGGCGATGTTCGGCGGTGTAACCCTGCAGGAATTCGCGTCGATCCTGCTGATTGGTCTGCTGAGCGGAACCTATTCCTCGATCTTCATTGCCGCACCCATCCTGGTGTTGTGGGAGAAAGAGGAATGGAAGAACTGGTTTGGTCGCCGCGCTACAGCTTAACGTCAGGGTGACAGCCATCTCGTTTCCTTGACGCCACGTCAAGGATACACGCAAAGATGAATGTCCCCTGTCGTAACAAACAAAAACTCCCTTGGCGGGAGTTTTTTCATCGAAAGAACACTCTTTCCACTCGGATCCAGGAACCTACGTACCGCGTGATCAAGGTAAGGAAGGAGGTCCGCCGTGCGGATAGTAGGTCCACGGGGTAATCTTCTTCCACCTCCTTCAGTTTCAGGAGCAAACTGACAATTTCATGGTTATGGTTGATGCGGTACATACACCGTTCTCACGTCCAAATAGGATAGATTTACACATATTCAAGACGTGATAGGGGATAGGAGGTTACAAAGAGTTTCCGCCTGGAAACAAAATTGGGCGGAAACTGAAACAATTGATATTCGTTGAGCGACTTATCAAGCCACCCGGGAGCAAAAACGGCCTAAAGAAGCTTGCGATTACCCGCCCAGCTCCACAGCCAACGCGTCATAGTAGGTGCCAGCGCCAAAGCCATCGATGAGCACGTGATCAAGGGGTTTCAAATTCGGCAGCTCGCGCAGGAAGGCAATCATGTTCGAGGCCGCGCTGACGTTGCCAAACTCACTCAAGAGCCACGGCATCGGCAGGACGATCCCTTCGTTCTGCAAATGCTTCTCTTTGAGCTTGTTGATCTTATAGTTGGCATGGTGGACGATAGCCACGGCCAGCGATTTGCCGGCCATGCCAAGCTCGTCGAGTCTGGTCTGATAAGCTGCATAGACATCCCGTACCACCTGTACACCGGTGCGCACGAACAATTTGACCATGCCCATCGGGCCGGCCATGGCGATGGAAGAACCGTCTTCCGGCTCGTGCATGAGTCCCGCGACCCGGATGTTATTCTCCAGGGGCTCCGTCACGTCAACATTGGTGTGACCGTCCGTTCGCTGCTTGGAGTGCGGGTAGTACATAGCCACCTGCAAGACACCTTCGTCATCGAAGACCTCGCGAGACTTGCCTGCCAGGAATTTCATCGTCTGGCCCGGGATCACGCCCACGATGCCAGCCGCGTTGCCGAACATCTGCAGGGCAATCGGGTCGTGCGAGGAAACGATAAACCGGCTCAAACCTTCGATGCCGCCAACCAGGACCTTCTTTCCATACAGCGATTCGGCGATATTATGGTCGAGCTGCTTGTTTTCGGGAAGCGCCGGATTCAGGGCCAGGTGCAGACTGCTTGTAGAGCCGTCACAGGCTTTATGGATGGCCACTTTCAGGGCGCTTTCGGGGATGCCGGCCGCTTTGGTGATCTGATTCAAATAGTCTTCGCAAATGGGCGCGCTCATGCCGATCAGTACAGCCTCTATCTCAGAAGGCTGCCAGTTGCAGGCTCTGATCGCCTCACTCAGGAAGCGCGAGCCAATCTCCACCTCGAGCTGGCGATGCTCATCCCGAGTCAGGCTCAAGGGCAGGTGATGGCGGTTGCGAAAACCCAGTTCCGACAGATTTAACTTCTCGTTTGGTGAGAGCGGACGTCCCAGGCGCTGCTCCAAAAAGGATGGCAACGTCTCGTTGTCATAGCTATCACCCCATGTACCGTACACACCACCAATTCCCACAGACGGATTGCTGACGCGTTCCATGCCAAAAGGAATGCCCTGGCCGACTTGAATGACTCCCTTTTCAACATTGGGACGGTCAAAAAAAGATACTTTTGTGTTCTCACCTATCATGTAAATGCTCCTTGTTGCTTACCATCGAAACCCCATTGTCTTTTGAAAGTTTCGCTCCTCTTGGAAGTTGGTTGTGCGCAATCATTATACCCGTCATCCCTGTATCCCTTTATGAGAATTGAGTTAAGAGCCGTTTTCAATTATGAAAATCATTACTTTTGTTACTAGGATGGTTCTGTCGAAAAACATAAAATGACGCGTAAGAAAACACCCGCGAAGGCATTCTAGGACAAGATGAACACGACATTGCTTTGCATCTGTATGTGGCGGGGCTTCTAGTCCCACCGCCGCTTCCCAAAGAAGGTACGGCTGACTGCCGCAGACGGTGGGCTTGACCCCGCAACTCACGACCGTCATCTCACAGAGACTGGATGGATTGTGTCTACCGTTTGCATTGGGCGCTGAAAGAACGCTCGATGACAGTCAGCCGTTTTGTTTATTAAGAAAGTACCTCACTTATATCGATAAAAAGAGAAATAATTGGCAAAGGATAAACTGATATGAAAATCGCAAAGGATATAACAGAACTCGTGGGGAACACTCCTCTCGTACGGCTGAACCGTGTGAGCGAGGGGCTGAACGCGGAAATCGTCGCCAAGCTGGAATACTTCAACCCGGCGCATTCCGTGAAGGATCGGATCGGTGTATCCATGATCGACGCCGCAGAACAGGCTGGCCTGCTGAACAAGGATACGGTCATCGTCGAGCCTACGAGCGGAAACACCGGCATCGCGCTGGCAATGGTCGCCGCGGCGCGCGGTTACCGCCTCATCCTGACCATGCCTGAGACCATGAGCAAGGAGCGCCGCCTGCTGCTGCGCGCTTACGGCGCGGAGCTGGTGCTGACGCCCGGACCCGATGGCATGGCCGGCGCGATCCGCAAGGCCGAGGAGATCGCCGCCTCCAACCCGGAGCGGCATTTCATCCCGCAGCAGTTCCAGAACCCAGCCAACCCGGAGATCCACCGCCGGACGACTGCCGAGGAGATCTGGCGCGACACAGACGGCCGGGTCGATATCCTGGTGTCGGGAATAGGTACGGGCGGCACAATTACCGGCGTAGGGGAAGTCATAAAGGCCCGCAAGCCGTCCTTCCAGGCCATCGCCGTGGAGCCCGATGCATCGCCGGTGCTCTCGGGCGGCGTCAAGGGTCCGCACCCCATCCAGGGCATTGGCGCGGGGTTCGTGCCCGAGGTCCTCAATACGCAGATCTACGATGAGGTCGTCCGCGTGAAGAATGAGGATGCCTTCCAGACCGCGCGCAGGATGGCGCGGGAAGAGGGACTGCTGGTGGGGATTTCTTCGGGCGCTGCGACCTGGGCCGCACTGCAAGTGGCCGCACGCGCCGAGAATGCCGGCAAGCTGATCGTGGTGGTCATTCCTTCGTTTGGGGAGCGGTATCTGTCCACCCCGCTGTTTGCAGATCTAGCAGAAGAACCTGCGAGAGCTTAACATTTACCGGTGCATTTAGAAAGTATCAGGGCAATGTTCAACATCATTCGTGAAGATATTCAATCCGTGTTAGACCGCGACCCGGCGGCGCGTAACACTCTCGAGGTGCTGTTTTGTTACCCCGGCTTGCACGCCATCTGGGCGCACCGGCTTTCCCACTGGCTGTGGAAACAGGGACTGAAGCTGCTGGCCCGCTGGCTCTCACAGATCACGCGCGGCATCACCGGGATCGAGATCCACCCCGGCGCAAAACTTGGCAGGAACCTCTTCATCGATCACGGCATGGG
>LLBZ010016843.1_pt2 | contig 11191 bp, 7 predicted proteins | sample 1489421 | NCBI WGS metagenome assembly LLBZ01 (sample SAMN04092657, study PRJNA295927) | soil metagenome | biome: Soil prokaryotic community; feature: Bulk soil; isolation source: soil from tomato rhizosphere | host: tomato cultivar Moneymaker | place: South Korea | collected 2011-11-01 | reverse complement strand
AAGCTGGCTCCTTCTCTAAAAAGGTTTACTAAACCTTTTCTTTACGCTCGGCCCTAACTCTAAAAAGGCTTCGATTGGACAAAATTGCCATTGCGCTGGCTGGCTCGTTCGCTAAAATAACNNACTGGGTTATTTTTTCACGCTCCGTCCTGCTTCAATCAAAAAAGGTTAAACCACTTCTGTTTTTTAAGTTTTAATAACTCATGATAAAATTACAATCACTTATTAATTTTGAAATGGACACTTTAATCAAAAACATAGACAAATCGTTTTTCATTTTTCTATGCTTATTTACTTATACCCGTAAGATTCAGTATTACAATCGCTTACCTTAATTTAGTATTAGATCATGTGAGTGCAGCATTAAGCATTCTAGACGATGACCACCTAAATAATTTAAAACTTAAAAAACAGGATTTATATTATCACGGATATGTATGACAACGGATGTGTATCTACAAAAAGGATTTTAAAATTCGATAAAAATTCATACACTTGAATTTATCTTGTGCTTCTTGGGATTCAACTTTTAATGCATATTATTTACTAGGGAATAAAAGGCTTTACTACTACCAATTTATCACCAGATAAGTCTACTTCAAACAAATGTGGGATTCTAATTGTTTTTTCTCCTATCTTTTTATGGCTATGAATGGCCATTAATGTTTTTCCTTCGAAAGTTTTAAACAGCATCCCATGACCAAAATTTGTTGGCGTTATAGGGTCTTTTTCTTGAATCCAAGGGCCATCTAAAGTGCCACTTTCAGAATAAGCAACACCTTGCACATACACATCGTAAATCCAGCTTGTCCAGAGCATTCCCAAACGTCCTGTTCCTGTTTTAAACAAAAAAGGACCATCGGTTACCTTATTTGGTCTGTCATTACCTTTGCTATCTTTTTCGCGACTCCAAGGCGAATCACTTGCTTTAAACAATAACTTACCTTCTCCCACCGAACCACTTAAATCGGATTTTAATTCAATCTTTTCTATAGTGCCATTACCATTCTGCAACCATTCGTAACAATAAACCATATATGGCTTTCCATTAGTATCAACCCAAAACGTACCATCTAGCGTTGGCATACTGGCAGGTAAATAAATAGCGTCTTCCATAGGAATGTAAGGCCCATCGGGTTTATTGCTTACTAAAATATGACTTGCACGACGCTCAATAATATTTTCTGCCACTGTATCTATTTTTACTTCTCTATTGGTAAATGTGGAGAAATAATAGTATTTATCTTTATACCGATGAAGTTCTGATGCCCAAATCATGGGATTAGCTCCCATCCATGATGCTGTATCGATTTGCGTTACTTTATAAGGACCTTCCCAATACTTTAGGTTTTTACTTTTCCAAAGCAAGCCTCCTGTACCTGTCATATAGTACATTTTTGTTTTAGCATCCGCGAGAATAAATGGATCGCTTAATCGTATAGCATCTAAAGTTATGTCCTTTTGTATGTGCCATTTTTTCTGTGCTTTAGATGCAGTAATACATGAAAGGCATAAAAGCATCGACAACGCAAACCTAAGTATGTATTTATAGTAACTTTGTGATGTTTTGGTTTCTATCATTTTTTGATTATTATACTTATTTTACAGCTTCAATTTTATATAATCCCGAGGCGTGAGGGGCTAACTTTTGAGCAAAACCATGGTTAAACTCGCCAACTTCCTCGCCTTTCCACATATTGGATATTTTAACTTTTCCTGATAAGCCCAAATCTGATAATTTCACTTCTACATCAAGCGAAGAGGCATCTGACACATTGAATAATGCTAAATAAGTCACGCCTTCCTCTTCATTTTTTGAGGTGATTGCTAATTTTTCGTTTTCAAAATACAGTTTACGTACATTCGTACTTTCAGCATGCATTTTTAACACCTCTTTATTGGTTAACAACGACAGCGTAAACGCATCGTTACTAGGCAAATCGCCTCCAAAAAACAACGGTGATTTAAAAATGGTAAAAAACGTCATTAACGTATATTGTTCCTCCTTGGTTAAATTTGCCATACGGTCTTCTCCAACCTCACCTCTGATAGCTAACCTTCCCAAAGGAATCATATCGCAATCTGGCCAGGTGCCTGGTTTAATATAATCGAACCAATCTTGACTTACCTCCATTAAATGTTTAATATGCCACCAACTGTCCCAAACATCATTTACCATACGCCACATATTGGCATGTTCACTAACATGACCTGCTGCATTTACAGGTGTTTCACCAGGTGATGTACTTAACACTATATTGCGTCCACAGTTATCAATAGCTTTTCTTATTAATTCAATTTCCTCTTTATGATAAATTGGTGCCGACAAATCATCTATTTTAATAAAATCAACACCCCAATCGGCATACAATTCAAAAATAGAATTATAATATTCTTGAGCTCCAGGTTTGTTAGCTACAATGGTGTAATTATCCTTTAACCATTTACACTGGTTTTCGGTTGAATATACTTGATCTGCCGTAATACCATTGGTTCCTTTTATGGGAAGTTTATTTTCAACCGCAGTTTTTGGAATTCCTCGCATGATATGAATTCCAAATTTCAGTCCTTTTTTATGAATATAATCTGCTAAGGCTTTAAATCCATTTCCATTACTGGCAGATGGAAATCTATTCGCTGCCGGCAAATATCTACCATATTCATCTATAACATATATTGGATTTTTTTGATTGTAACCTCCAGATGTTGGATTTTCTACAAACCATCGAATATCGACAACCACATATTCCCAACCATAATCTTTAAGATTTTCGGCCATATAATCGGCATTCGCTTTTATTTCGTGCTCCTTTACTGTAGGACCGTAGCAGTCCCAACTATTCCAGCCCATTGGGGGTGTTTGAGCCCATGCTTTAAAACCCTCTTCCTTTTTAAGTGCTTCGGTTACAACAATTTCTTTTTTTATACTGTTTTTACAGGCTACTAAAATCGCAGTAATAGCAATTAGTTTGAATACTTTGAATACGTTGCTTAGTTTCATTAGTTTATAATATTGTTTTTAAGGTCAGATGTTGCATCCATAATCATGCTTCTATATGTTAAAAGTACTTTTAACATGGATGTTTCATCTGTTTTTAATATTGTTTTTTTAAGGTCAGATGTTACATCCATAATCATGCTTCTATGTGTTAAAAGTATTTTTAACATACATGGATGTTTCATGTGTTTACATCTATTTTTTTTCAATGTCATATGAACATCCAAACAACCATCGCTGATATGAGATATAGAGTCAATCATGGATGTTTCATACTTCGTAAGTTGTTTATTTATTAACTCCTGTTGTCGACATTATAATTGGCTTTATAGTTCCATCTTTATTATATTCCAGTTTATCAATACATACCGATCGACTATAACTCCCACCATCGGTTTGTATGCCTCCGTTATGATATATAAAATATGATTGCCCTTTAAATTCAACAATAGCCTGGTGGTTGGTGTTGCTATTCCCTGCTATTTCATTTAAAATGCCTTTATATTCGTAAGGACCTTCAATATTATCGGCCATGGCATAGGCTATTTTCTCAGGAAATTCTGTAGCATAAGTTAAATAATACTTCCCTTTACGTTTATGTATCCAAGGGGCTTCCGTAAATTCAAAACCTTCAAAATTTAATTGTTTTACCTCTCCATCAATTTCAATCATATTCTCTTTTAGTTTGGCATAGTAACATTGTCTGTTTCCCCAGAAAATCCAAGCCTGACCATCGTTATCTATAAAGATTGCCGGATCGATACATGCCCATGAATGCGAAGACGCAAAACAATCTTCATTCGTTAATAAAGGTTTTCCTAAAGCATCTTTAAAAGGCCCTTCAGGGGTATCGGAAACAGCTACTCCTATGCCACTCCAATTGGTACTTATGTACCAATAATATTTTCCATTTTTCTCTATAACATGACCAGCATAAGCATCTCCGCTCGTTGCCCATGAAAAATCTGTAATTTTAAGCGGAATGGGGTATTCTGTCCAATTTTGCATATTGGTAGTGGAAAACACGCACCAATCTTTCATTTTATAGCCTTTTTGCCCACCTTCGAAATCATGACCCGTATATAACCAGAGGGTATCATCTTCAACAATGGCGGCAGGATCGGCAGTATACTTATGAGTAAAAATTGGGTTGCCTTGCGACTTATAATGCCTTGGCTTTTCGGGATCATTTCCCCATTGGTCTTTAAGTCGGTTTAATTCTTCCTTGGTAATTCCTATAACGCTTCCATGCCTTGGATGGAAATTTTTAGTGAAGGATTCTGGTTTTTGAGTAAAACTGTATAAATCTTTACTACGCTGAAACTCATAGCGTCCACTAGAATATAAATCGTACATTAAAATATATTCTTCAGAATTATTCAACTTAAAAACTGAAGAGCCCTCAACCGTTGTTTTATTATCGGCGTAATAATCTATATATTCAAAAGATTCCTTCCACGGTCCTTGTAACGATTTGCTGGTTGCCTGTTTTATACCGTTTTTAATTTCTTTACCATTTTCATCTTTGGTATTTCCCTTGTAGAATAAATGATACGTTCCGTCTTTATAAATAATATCACCATCAATGGCGCCGTCTTTGGCACGGTACATTAATGTTGGAACAGATTCAAATCCTGAAAAATCCTTGTTGGCATAAGCACTGTAAAAATCTAGCTTATCATCATCTTTGAATTTTACAGTAAAATAAATTAGATATTTTTTGACCACAGGATCATAAATGGTTTGTGGCGCCCAAACCCAATAGGCATCAGCAAATTTATCTGGGTAATCTTTTGACAAATTGATTTTACTGTGTTTCCATTCGGTTAGATTATCAGATTTCAACAATACGATTCCCGGATTTTCCTTCCAACCATTTGATGCTGTTGACATATCAGTAGCGACCATGTAATATGAGTTTTTATCTTCGCCTCTTAAAATATGAGGGTCGCGAATGCCTCCGGATTGTGATATGTCATCTGAATTTAATATAGGTTTGTTATTATTTAAGGCCGTCCAGTTAATCGCATCTTCACTGATTGCAAAACGCAGTTGTTCTTCACTTTTTCTGCTTTCCGAAGCGCCTTCAAAATAGGCAAATAGATAACCGTCAAAATGCAGATTTTGTGCTTGCAAGGTAAAAACACATACTACCGACAAAACAACCGTTTTTAACACTAATTTCTTCATGGTTCTTCCTTTTGAAATGATGACATTCCCCAATGATTTTCCAAGCGGATAGCTTCAGATTTAGTTAAAGGAATAACAGCACCATGCTTAGGTGACGTAAAATTTGTTGTTTTCATTTTGCCTTTATTAAAATGCCCTAAATTTTTAAAGGTTTTAAAATCCGTAGTTTCAACAAAACCAAAATTATGTGGTTTTATACTGAAAATATCATACATAAGCACCCATGCTTCGCTGTCCAATCGTTTCCATACATTAGGTGCTTCGCAAGAGCCTGGTTCTTTATCAATCCATTCCGGATTGTATTCGTATCCCTTGTTTATTTCGTTTGAAAACGCCATTTTTATACCTCCCGGATTTTCCTGCGCAACATACATCATACAATAACGACCGTCTGGTAAAGGCGTTATATCGGCATCTAACACTTGAATCTTTTCATTAGGGTAGTCAAACAACAGTTGAGGTTCGGTAATTAGTTTTGTAAAATCTTCGTTGGCGTAAGCATAATACATTTTTGTTAATCCGTGCCCCATTCTCATGGTGAAATACACCATCATTTTTTTCTCCTTCGGATCGTAAATCGCTTGAGGCGCCCAAGCACAACCCATATCTTCATAACCTTCGAAAGCTTCATGAAACAGGAAATTGCTATGTGTCCAATGAATCAAGTCGTAGGATTTCATAAGTACAAAGCCACGGTTGTTGCCCCAATCGTATTTTTCAACAGGCCTTTCCCATTGTGTGTCTCGCAAACCTTGTTCTTTACCAAAGATGTGGAGATCGGTCATCACCACATAAAAAGCACCATCTGGTCCTCTAGTAATGTGAGGATCTCGAATACCTTGTTGACTTGCAATGGTATCGCCCGACACCACAGCTTTTCCTTGATTTACATCGGTAAAACTATAGCCATCGGTACTTAAAGCCATGTGCAAACTATGATCATCATCTTTAAAATAAACCATCAAATAACTACTCATGTCCTTTGGTTCTTCAGTGCTTTTTATCCTTTTTTTGATTGATTCACAGCTAAAAAAAAGTACTATAGCAAGTAATAGATGTATGCTTATTAAGTTCTTTATTTTTCTCATGAATTTGGTTTTTATTTTAAATTTTTTTGAACATCCATTTAATATCATAAATGTGTAGCTTATTTATAAACCATCATCGAAACCGTTTTTACGTGTCTTGTTTTAAGACCTCACAGGTTTTGAAAACCTGTGAGGTCTTAACTGCTCAATATTTTATTACTAAAAGCGGATAATCAGTTAAATTTTTAAAGAATCAGGATGCTTTAAAACATATTCATTATTTTCCGGTTAGGTGTATTATTTTTTGAGCGCCATTATAGGAAACCGATTCATATTTTTTTGAACTGTCCAAACCGACTCCATTATCATTACCAACTAAAGCAATTTTAAAATTATATTGGTTTATGATACCCTTATAATCTCCCTGTTGTTCTCCTATGGTTAGTATTTTAGCCTTGTCGTCCCATTTAAAGTTAATTGTGCTATATTTTCCTTTTTCGTAATTATAATTATCCCCTTCGTCGTTATATAAAGTAAATTCGCAATCAGATCCTGTATAAACCCGTATTTCCAAAGAATCCCAGTTTTTTTCATTCGCATATTGTACCTCTGGTCCCCAAGGAATGATGGCACCTGCTTTTACATATAATGGCATGATATCTACAGGGGTTTCCTTAACTATTTCTTGACCACCTTTTATGGTCTCTCCTGTCCAAAAATCAATCCAGTTGTTTGACTCAGGCAAGTAAACCGAACGATTTTTAACTTTACTAAAATCTTCAACTATATTTTCGTCTTTTCCTTTGGAATACATTTGATTTATTACGGGAGCAACCAAAAATGAGCTTCCAAAAACATACTCATCTGTAATATTTAGTGTTTTTTCATCTTTTGGATATTCCAATGGAAGTGCTTTCATGAACGAATCGGATTGATTGGTTACTTTCCAAGCGGTGGAATACAAATAAGGTAACAATCTATATCTTAACTTGATTGATTTTTCAATGGCATCAAAAGCCCAATCACCTCTATTTCCAAATTGATAAATTTCTCTTGGCAAGTCTGTACCATGTGAGCGCATCATAGGCGTAAAGGTTGCAAACTGAGCCCAACGTACATACAGTTCTTTAAACTCAGGATTTTTTACACCGCCTCCTTTACGATGTCTTCCTGCAAAAAAGCCTCCTATATCTGCATTCCAATAAGGTATCCCACATATGGTGAAGTTTAGTGCAGCAGGAATTTGTTCTCTTAGAGCATCCCAAGAGGATTGAACATCGCCAGACCATGAATTTGCCGCATTTCGTTGTTGCCCTGCAAATGCTGACCTGGTTAATATAAATACCCTTTTGTTTTCAGTTGTTTTTCTTTGGTGCTCATAAATACCTTTTGTGTGCTCTAAAGAAAATGCATTTGATACCGAGCGGTATGACCCTAATTTTGTTTGTTGATCAAAATCACTGTCTTTTACATTAATATGGTCTGGTTCCGTGGAATCTAGCCACCAAGCATCCGTTCCTTTTGAAAACACCCCTTTATTTAAATAGTCCCAATAAATATCCCTAGCTTCTGCGTCATATACATCGTATGGCTTTGTACCACTCTTTGGTGGCCACGTATCAAAATCAATCAGCATATCCTTATCTTTAAACTCAGCATATTGTTCTGTTAACGGTCCAAAACCTGGCCATGCAACTACCATTAAATGGGCATTCATAGCGTGTACCTTGTCAGCCATTTCTTTTGGGTTTGGAAATCTATCGACATCCCATTTCATGGCATTCCATAAGCTATCTTCTCCCCAATATCTCCAATCTTGGATAATACCGTCTAAAGGCACTTCTAATTCCCTATATTTTTTTACGACACTTAATAGTTCTTCTTGGGTTTTATAGCGCTCCCGTGATTGCCAATACCCATAGGTCCATAAAGGAAACATGGGCGCCTGACCTGTTAAATCCCTCATTTTGGTTATGGTTCCTGCACCTTCTTTTCCATACATAAAATAATAATCAACACAATCTCCCAAAGATTCAAATGATGTTTCTTGGTCAGAATCCACAAACTTTGTCTCGGCATAATTATCCCAAAAAACGCTGTAACCTTTTATAGAATAAAAATATGGTATGGTAATATTATGGTTGCTGTTTTTTAACATGACCTCTTGATTGTTTTGCATGAGGTTTCCGTTTTGTAATTGTCCTAAACCATATATAGCCTCATCTGCGGCAAGCTGAAACGATTGCTTTACCATATAGCTTTGTTTACCTGCATCATTGAATGGGGTAAATTGATTTTCTACACTTTGCTCACTTAACAGACTATTTCCATTCAAGTCTTCATATAAAACGTCTCCTGTTTTTAAATTTAATTGAACTTTTATGTCTTTTGATTTTAAAACAATAACATCTTTCTTGTTTGATATCTTTAGTTTTAGGTCTTCTAATGGCTTAATGACTGTTAGCGATTCTTTCTTTAAATTAGAACTGGAAGGGGACTTTAACACCCTTACAATTGATGATGAATAAAATTGAATTTGGATCTTGGTTTCTCCAACGGTTGCAATGATTCCATTTTCTGATTTCACATACTTTTCATTTGAGAATGAAGTGAATAGAACAAAACTTAATGCGATTATACTTAAAATTACTTTTTTCATAAACTTATTCTATTGATTTTATTCCAGACACCGTTGGTTTTACAGGCTTGATACTTCCATCGGCATTAAACTCCAATTTATCTATACAGACTTCCCTGTTAAACCCTGCTGCTCTTCCCATTGTAATACCGTTAGGCCTGTTAAAACGGTGGTAGACAATATGCCATGTGTCGGTATCTGGTGTTTGTATCACACTATTGTGCCCAGTACCGTAAATGCCATCTTCTGGCCTTTTTTCTATTACAATGTTATTTTCCGGAATATTTAATGGCCCTGTTGGAGCATCTGAAGTGGCATATCTTACTCTGTAGTTTGGACTTCTTGTATCGTCTTCAGACCACATAAAGTAGTATTTTCCGTTTCTATAAAAAACCTCGGTGCCTTCTCTAAAGGTGTTACCTGGGTTTAAAAGTTTTAAGGTGTTTGGCTTTATAGTAACCATGTCGTCATTTAACTCAACACACGCCATATGGCCATTACCCCAATACAAATAGCTTTTACCCGACACTGGATCGGTAAAAATATCTGGGTCTATTTCTTGACCGCCTTTAGCTCCTTCTGGTCTTTCTGAAATCAATGGTTCTCCAGAATCTACAAAAGGGCCTGTTGGATTGTCTGATACTGCTACTCCTATTTTCTGTGCTGCCGTGAAATAATAAAAGTATTTATAAGCACCATTAATTTTCTTTTCAATAGCACAAGGCGCCCAAGCATTTCTGTCGGCCCAACTTACATCTTTTTTTAAGTCAAGAATCACACCTTCATCTGTCCAATTAATTAAATCCGGTGATGAGAATGTTTTAAAATACGTACCGGACCATCCTGTAAAACCATCACTTGTTGGATAGATATAATACTTGTTTGTTTTTTGTGAATAAATAATTTCTGGATCGGCATAAAACCCACTTAAAACAGGGTTGTTATCCTCATGAACAGAAACTTTATACGTTTTTGATTTTCCTGCTGATTCAACAACATAATCTACAGCACCTTTAGAAAAATCCTGTGCTCCTGTGGTTTTTAGATTAACCCACGACACCGTTTGAATTTTTAGGTCTAAATTTGTTATGTCAGTTCCTAATTTTACAGGAATGTACATCGTACCTGCTTCGTCATTTATATCAACATTATGGGTTCTTACGGCATCGGAATTAAAATTCACAAAGGCACTTTTATCTAACAAGCCCCATTTTTGAATTAAGGCCTGAGTTTCTTCTTCTGTGATAGGAATTACGGTACCATGTCTTGGATGGAAATTCATAGAAATTTCGTCATCTACAATAGTAAAGTTTTGCAAATCTTTTGTTTTAGTAAACTGATATTTTCCTGATGTGTACATATCATACATTAAAATATATTCATCTGAATCAATCAATTTAAAAATTCCAGAGCCTTCTACTGCCGCATCTGTTTGATCGAAAAAGCCATCTAACTGAACATAACCTTCATTTATTTTATCAGATACTGCTTGCCTAATGCCTCCTCCAGCACTTTCGTTCTTAAAAAACAGGTGATATTTACCATCATTATAAATAATATCACCATCTATACAAGCACTGTTTGATGGGCTATAAAACAACTGTTTTGGGGTCGTTGCCAATCCTGTAAAATCCTTATTTGCGTAGGCATAGTAAATAATATCTGGCCCTTCGTTGCCTAACATAGACCAGTATATCATATACTGATTTGTCTTTTCGTCATAAATGGTTTGTGGTGCCCAAACACGTTTAATGTCACCATATTCCTTTGGATATGTTTCAGGAATGTTTATAATTGATGAGGTCCAATTAATCAAATCGGTTGATTTCATTAAAATCATGGCATAATTATTCCAACCTTGTTCTGTTACATACAAATCCGTAACCACCATATAAAACGTTTTTCCATCTGCACCACGTAAAATATGAGGGTCTCGAACTCCTCCCGATGAGCTAATTGCCTTAGAATCTATAATAGGTTGATTGTTATTAAGCGCATAATAATTATAACCATTGCGACTTAAGGCATAACGAATGGATTCTTCTCCTGGTCCATTTCCCGTGAAATAGGTAAATAGATAATTGGTGTATTTAGCTTCTTTACAAGAATACAAAATTGTCACTGTAAGGCACATTAAAATAAGCTTGTAGCCTAATTTCATTAGTTTCATTTCTAAATATTATAGTTATTATTGTTTAGTTCTTTGGGTATAATGAATTACCAGGATTTCATTTCTTATTTTAAAAAATGAAAAACACATATTATAAGCGTATAAATAACACTTATCAAATATAAAGATTATTATAAATACTATTTTATATTAATTCTATTTTTTTT
>LLBZ010037297.1_pt5 | contig 11210 bp, 10 predicted proteins | sample 1489421 | NCBI WGS metagenome assembly LLBZ01 (sample SAMN04092657, study PRJNA295927) | soil metagenome | biome: Soil prokaryotic community; feature: Bulk soil; isolation source: soil from tomato rhizosphere | host: tomato cultivar Moneymaker | place: South Korea | collected 2011-11-01 | reverse complement strand
ACCCCTGATCCCTAGCTTCGCCGCATCGCATACAGCACCGCGCCGATCACCAGCCCGGCCAGGCCCGCCAGCAGGTTCCCGGCTGTCGCGCTCGCCAGGAGCCCCAGCGACAGCACCAGGGCCAGGATCGGGATCAGCGGACCGCCCGGCAGCACCACAGTGCTTTCAGTCCGCGGGAACTTCTTCCTGAGGAACGGCACCGCCGCTGCAGTGCCTATGTAGGTCGAGAGCCGGGCAATGATGGACAGCATGGCCAGCTGCACGAACGAGCCGGAAAGCGCCAGCACCAGCGCAATGGCCGCCTGCACCGCGATCGCGGCAGCGGGCGTCTCGTAGCGGGGATGCACACTTGCCAGGAACCTGGGCCCGTAACCGTCCCGCGCCAGCGCGTACAAGTAGCGCGGACCTGCCAGCATGGTGCTCCCGATATTGCCGCCGATCGAGATCACCGCGCCCGCCGTCATCATCAGCCCGGCGCCGGTGCCCAGCGCCACCATCGCCGCGTCCGCCAGGGGTGCCCCCTCAACCTTGCTCGCGAGGTCGGGGAGCGTGCCCAATGCCACCAGCTGGATAAGGGTGTACACCGCGGTCACGATCAGGATCATCGCGACCAGCGCAAAGGGGACATCCCGCTTCGGGTCCTTGTACTCGCCCGCCGCGGCAGCGGTGTTCTCGAACCCGGCGTAGGCGAAGAGCAGCAGCAGCGCCGCCTCGCCCAGGTTGCCCCACTCCAGCCCCGCCCTCGGCTGCAGCAGGCTCCAGTCGATCGCGAACACCCCCGCCACGATCAGCACCATTAGCGGCAGCAGCTTGGCGATGGTGAAGCCCACCGCGACACGCGCCCCGTGCTTGACGCCTATGATGTTGATCCAGGTGAGGATCGCCAGCGGTATGCCGATCACCAGTACCCGGACGATGCCGTCATTGGCGCCGGGCCAGATGAAGGTCAGCGCCTGTGCGAAGCCGTTGGAGAGCGATGCCACCGATGCCACACGCGCCAGCCAGGTCATCCATCCCACCTCGAACCCCACGAACTTGCCGAAGGCCTCGCGGGTATAGAGGTACCCGCTTCCTGGCTGGTCGAAGTGGCTCGCTGCCTCGGCGAAGCAGAGCACCAGCAGCAGCACCGCGAATCCCGCCAGCAGCACCGCCCACACGCTGGCGGGGCCCAGCAGCAGCGCCGCCGCCGCCGGCAGCAGGTACACCCCGCTCCCGATCACGTCGTTGATGGCGATTCCGACCAGCTCCCACCGGGTTACCACTCGGCGGAGTGCGGGCGCACTGCTGGACGGCGAGGACGACCCTGCGGTCATGCGTGCCTCAGGCATTGGGATATGAGCGTGGAACGCCGCCGGGAATGCGGCGGCCGACAGGCGGTAAAGGTAACGCACTTGTTTTGGCGCCGCGACGCGCGATTCCGGTTATCCGGCGCCGTCCGCCCGACGCCATCATGCCACATGTCCCCTTGCGATCCTCCGACGCCGAGCCGAGCCTTATGGGTATGCCCGCCCCATCCACCAACTGGTCCCGCGAGCAGGTGCTCGCGCTGCCCGACGACGGCAAGCGCTACGAGCTGGTCGATGGAGAGTTGCTGGTGAGCCCCAGCCCGCGGCGGCTGCACCAGGACGCCGTGCTGGAACTGTTCCGGCGCGTGGACCCATACGTCCGGGAGCATGGACTTGGTGCAGTGTACCTGGCACCCGCCGACCTGGACTTCGGTTCGGCGCAGCTGCTCCAGCCCGACCTGTTCGTGGTGGACGAGCGTCCCGGCGAATGGGCCGACGTCGGTGTTCCACTGCTGATCGCCGAGGTGCTGTCGCCTTCAACCGCCCGCTACGACCGCATCACCAAGCGGCACTTCTACCAGCGCGCCGGCGTAGCCGCCTACTGGATCGTCGACCTCGACGCCCGTCTGGTGGAGGTGTGGATACCCGGGGCCGCGGGACCCGGCATCGCGGAGCAGCAGCTGACCTGGCAGCCGGACGCCGAAGCACCTCCGCTCATCATCGCCCTTCCGGAGTTCTTCACCACCGCACTCGGCCGGGGAATCTAGCTCCCGGGCACTCGCATTTCGCGATACTCAACTCTCAACTCCCAACTCTCAACTCTCACGGCTGAAACGGCAGCTTGACCGGCGCCGGCGACAACGCCGGTGACTTATCGCCGAGCTGGCCGTAGACGTTGTCACCCCAGCAGTAGAGCACTCCTTCTGTTGTTACTCCGCAGCTGAACGTGTCCCCCGCGCTGATGCTCTGCCAGGCAAAACCGCCGGCCACCGCCACCGGCGTCTGCGTCGACATCCGGGTCCCGTCGCCCAGCTGGCCCAGCGCGTTGTCGCCCCAGCAATGGGCCTCGCCATCGACGGTGATGGCGCAGGTATGCCGGTAGCCCGCCGAGATGGCGCGGTAACGGAACCCGCCCGCCACTGCCACCGGAACAGGAGAGTCCGCCGTGGAGCCTCGGCCCAGCTGGCCATTCTCTCCCTCGCCCCAGCACATGGCCGCATCATTGGTCAGTAGCCCGCAGGTGTGCGCGAACCCCGCCGAGATGTAGCTCTGCCCCGGAATGTAGAAGTCAGGGTCCGGCGCTGGAGGTACCGTGTTGGGCTCGGTGCGGAACGTCAGCCCGGCGATCGCGAGCGGAGACCCGCGTGTGATTGTGGTGTTGTCTCCCAGCTGCCCCGAGGCATTCCAGCCCCAGCACTCCGCGGCACCGGCGTCGTTCAAGGCGCACGTGTGCAATCCCGTCGCGGTGACCGCGCGGTAGCCGTCGCCCACCAGGTCGGGCGCTGCCGATGCACCGGGCTCCACCAGGCCGTTGCCCAGCTGGCCCTCGTTGTTGCTGCCCCAGCACCAGACCTGCCTGGAGAGCGAGAGCGAGCATGAGTGAAGCAGTCCCGCGGCCACGATCCTCGAGGGCGGTGCACCCGGCGCCGCCTGCCCCGCACTATTGCTCCCGAAGCAGTTGACGTCGCCCGCGAGCGTCACCTCGCAACTGTGATAGCGGCCGGCAGACGTCATGCGCACGGTGGCTGAGCCAGGCGAGCGAGTCATGCCCAGCGGCGAACCCCCGCCCGCGCCAACCTGCCCGTCTTCATTGAAGCCCCAGCAGATGGATTGCTCGGCGGTGGTGATGCCGCAGGCGTGATAGCTCCCCACTTCCACGTAGCGGAACACCAGCTGCCCGGCGACTGGAGACGCCGTCGCCGTAAATGTCACGGTATCGAGATCCGCAAGTATCGCGGTGACAGTCACACTCCCGGTTGATCCCGGCAGCGTCAACTCCATGGTGGCATCACCCTGGACATTGCTCTCGCTGACGTTGCCGGCCAGCGAGCCGGCATCCGTGCTCCATTCCACTTCGACCCCCGGTACCGGGCGATCGCTGGCGTCGAGCACCCGGGCCGCCAGGGTCAGCTCGGTGCCCACCATTCCGGTCTGGCCATCACCACCGGCGACCGTGAGGGTGGCCGGAACGCCGGCCAGGTCGAGCGGCTCGGTGGTTTCGTTGCAGGCAAGCAGCAGCGGCAGGAGCAGGGGCAAGCGGCGAAGGAGGCGGCTCACTGGGCGCATCCCTCCACCGCGCCGAACGCCGCGGTCGTGGTCTCATCGCTACGGATGTCGTTGCCCAACCCGAACCAGGTCGGGTTCTCGATCCAGATCCGCAGGGTACCAGCATCGGTGGTCTTGGCCACATCCCAGCAGATCGGGGCGGGGTGCTGGCTCTTGCTCGGCAACGTGATGTCGCGGTAGCCTCGTCCGCTCACCGGGTCCGCGACCACCACGCCCTCCCACGTAGTATCCGACTCGATATGAAGGACTTCGGGGCCGCAGGCGGCCAGCAGCAGCACCCCGGCGGCGGCAACAACGGATCTGACGGGCATGTCACGCTCCCAGGGGAAGGGCTGAAATTGGGGATCAGCTCCAACCTGAGGAGGGGGTGTGACAGCGGCAGGCGTGCGGCGGAAGGGGTGCTGCAATCGGCGCCGCGATTCGCCAGCGGTTACCACCCTGCCACCGGGCGAACGCACCGTAGGGGATGCCCCCTTGTCATCTCCTGCCGCCGAGCCGAGCCTTATGGGTATGCCGCAGCCTGCCGAACGCTGGACCGCCGACCTTGTTCGAACGCTGCCCGACGACGGGCAGCGCTACGAACTCATCAGCGGGACCCTGGTCGTGACCCCCGCCCCGCGATGGAGCCACCAGTTCGTGGTGGGGGCGCTGTACTTGCGCCTTCACGAGTGGCTTGGGCAACACCCGGACCTGACGGTCATTTTCTCGCCTGCTGACATCTCCCTGGGCGAGGACGAGATCCTGCAGCCGGACCTGTTCGTGGTTCGCAGCACGTCAGGCGAGCCAGTGCGAGAGTGGTCCGATGTCCGGGAGCTGGCGCTGGTCATCGAAGTGCTTTCGCCCAGCACCGCCCACTACGACCGCCACCTCAAGCGCAAGCGGTATCAGCGTGCCGGCGTAACGCAGTACTGGATTGTCGATGCCGAGGGAAGTCAGATCGAAAGGTGGCGGCCCGGCGACGACATCCCCGAGCTGCTGACGCACCACCTCACCTGGCAACCCGCGGGCGATGGCCCGGTGCACCAACTCGATCTCGAGCGATTCTTCGGCGAGCTGCCAGGAGCGAAAGGCAGCGCTTGAGCGCCGGGCTAGCTGCTCTCAACTCTCGACTCTCAACTACCGACTCTTCACTCCACCCCTCCCGCCGCCTCGATCAGCCCCATCGCCGGCTCGCTCACGAATATCGGGGCATGGAACCGGCGACCCCACGACAGCGGCGTCACGTCCCGGTATTCATGGCGGGCAGGATCGCCGTGACCCGGGTGCAGCCGCTTCCAGATCGAGGCACGCACGTTGGGATCGGCGCCGTGCTCCAGCAGCAGTTCGGCGAACGGAGCGGTGAACGGCCCCCGGTGACTGTAGTTCATCCAGAAGTTGGGCTGCGACACTACCGTGTTGAACAGCGGCGTGTAGCCACCGAAGCCACTGGCGCCGATGGCCGAGCGGATGTTGACATCCATCCCCTGGCGCAGCAGCCAGCGGGCAATCTCCAGCTCGTCGTAGTCCACGCACATGTGCAGCAGCGATGTCCCACCCAGCGGAGTGCCCACCGTCGCGTCGATTGCGGCCTCGCATTCCACCTCGGAGGGGTAGATCTCCCGGTGGGTGAATGTCCGGCTGAGCAGTCCCGGATCGCGACGGAGGTGCTCTTCCAGCAGGTCGATCCGGCCGCGGTGCAGCGCCATCGTGGGGGTGTCGGGCAGCTGGTAACCCTGGGCGACGTACATCTCGAGGATCGCGTGCTTCGCCTCCGGCGCTCGCGAGTCGGTCTGCAGAACCACGTCTACCGGAGCCCGCTGCCGCCCGTCGTCATCCCGAACCCGCGCGCCCATGGCGAAGAGCACTGCCGTCCCCTCGACGTTCAAGGTGTAGGCAGGCCCACCCAGCGCGTCGTCCGGTGGTGCGGGGCTTCCCAGCATGGCGTGCAGCATTTTCGCGGTCTCAACCTTGCCCTGCAGCGCAGCGCGACCCAGCGCCGACCTGAGATCGCTGGCACCCAGGCCGTGCAGCATCACGATGATTCGGTCGCGTCCCAGGTTTGCTGCGTAGGTAAGTGGCGGGCCCCAGTTGCTGTCGGTGCGGATCAGTGCATGCTCCTGGATCAGCGCGGGATTGCGCGTCACCAGCGCCCGCACCCGGTCGGTGTCATCGCGCCAGATGGCGTCCACCAGTTCCACCGCCTCCATCAGCCGGGCCCAGCTCGGCGCCTGGTAGCTCCGCGCCAGCACCAGTTGCGCGTCGGCCAGCGTCGCGGCCAGTGGTGCGGTCGCGCCGTCATGGAACACCCGCCAGTCCGCCAGCGCGTCGGGCTCTCCTCGATGCAACGCCCGCAGCAGCGCCTCGGCTTCGTAGTCGAGATGAATCAGATTGGGGCGAACCGGCAGCCGGCGAATGGGCATGGTGCGAAGGTTGAAGGGACCAGAAGAACGTACGGTCCGAGCCCGGAAGCCGCGAGCGCCGATGTTTCCTTGCGGCGGCGTGGCAGGCCCCCCTTTGCCTCCAGCGCATTTGCCAAGCGACGCTGAGCTTCCAGCAACTCCAGTTGCGCTGCCTGCATCGCGGTCATCGACGACCGAGCTGGGCGATCAGCGCGTCGGTTGCCATCGGGATGTCAGGGTTGCCCTCCCCCGATCCATGGGAGTCCCCCAGAGGGCCCAAAGGGACCTCCATGCCTGGCGTATCACGTCGAGGCTCCCCCCCGATAGGGCTTGATGGCGGGAGTATCGGTCACAAAGACATTGTCATCGTCTCCCACCACCACATTGATGGACCACATCGCATGGCCGGCCTGGTCCGTGACCGCGGCCGCCGTGGCGTAACGCTCCTTCCCGGTGAAGCGGAGCAGGCCCTCGCGTTCGAGGAACCGCGCCACCGACGGGTCATCCCCCAGGTCCAGGCCAGCCCGCGCCACGAAAATTGTCAGGCAGGTCACCTGGTCCTGGGCCCAGCATTCCAGCCACCAGGGCCGCAAGTCGGACAGCACCCCCTCGGCCCAGCCGATATCGAGTACGTCGTTGTCGCTGGTCTTCGAGAAATTGGGCTCGAAGCCGGTGCGGTCCGGGGCTGGGTACGTCGATTGCATATGGCATCACCACTGTGGAGTCGGTAAGGCCCTCGGAGCTTGTCAGTCGCACGCCCCGGGAATGTCCTTCGCGTCGGTTTCGGCCTCCATCATCTGGTCCACAACCACCTGGCCGCGGAGCGACAAATCCAGATAGTTGGCGCCGATCTCGGCGGGGACCCCTTCAACCCCGTTGAACCGCAACTGGGTCAGGATCTCCGGCCCGGTCAGGACGGCGCCAGAGCTCTTGTACGTCGCGGTGATGCGCAGCACTTGCGAGAAAGGAATCCGCACATTCCTTATAGTTCGGACCGCATCGTATACTTCCACCGCACTGTGTGGCGGCAGTGCCAGTTCCCGCGTACGAGACACCTCGGATGCCGTCTCCGTCGACTCGGAAAGGGTGTTCTCGGTCGTGGTCGTCTCGGAGGTCGTGTACGTGTAGTTGCCGGTGACTTCGACGCTGCCACTGACCTCGCCGACTCCCTGAACACTCGCCCCCACCTCGACTCCCACCTTGATAGACCCGCCCACTTCGTCGCTCGAGAACAGCTGCAGGCTTTCCGACGTCGTCGTCGTTGCCGTGCGGGTCCTGGTTTCAGCGCGGCCAACGGTCTCCGTCAAGGTCGCCTCAGAGCAGTTGCGAATCGTGGCCTCATACGCGAAGTCGACCTGCGCCGGCGGCACGATCGGGTCGTGGTACACGGTGCCGCGGTCCGCCAGCGCCCACCGGATGTCGTCGGTGATCAGCCGGAACCGGCTGGGTTCCGTCGCGACGGCCTTCAGCACTCCGCCTCCCTCGCCCGAGACGCTGACGTAGTCGCTGGTGCCCTCCACCCGTACCCTGACCCACCCGTCCTCATCCTGCTCCAGCACGAACCCGTGCGGCCCGCCAGCCGGAGCAGGCGTCCCCCCTCCGCTCAGGTAGATCCACTTGGTGCCTGGGTCCACCGTCCATGAAGTTCCTTCGGCATAGCCGGCCTGGTGCTCCACCAGGTAGGTGTTCGGGTCCGGGCTTCCCGCCTTCACTGTGAAGTAGAACTGCTGCTGGGGACTGTTGGGGATCCAGGCGCTGACTGTGTACGCATCGGACGCAAAGCTGGTCATCACTCCGGCCAATCCCTCTGGCTGCAGCAGGTACGGAACTCCCGGCTTGAGGACCAGGGGAGGCCCGAGTGAGGGAAGTGTGGTGGGGATACCCACCGGCAGGTTGGAGTCGTCCAGCACCCTTGACGTCTCGTGCAACTCCCCCAGCGGGGCCTGGGCAGCGTCTACAATGACGATGTCTACGGCCACGCCAGCGGCAAACGCATCTCGCTCGGCGTCGGTGAGGTCCTCCATCGTCAGCTTGAGAACGGCCAGGTTCGTGATCGGATCGATAGCCAGCGTCTGGTTGAAGCCGGCGTGCGCCGGGAACGAGACCTGGGCCTCCGTCGGTTCGTAGCCTCTCCGCGCAACCTCTCGTGCATCAATGACCAGGCCCACCTCGCCCGAATCCACCGCCAGCTCCACGCTGACCGTATCAACTATCTCGAGGTCGTCGTCCTCGCCGGGATCGGTGGGCCCGTCGGTGGAGCAGGCACCCAGCACAAGCGCAGGAATGAGGAGCAGGGCGAGCAGCCGAGGCTCGCTGGCAATGCGGGACATGGTGCCCTCGTCGAGTTGGGGTTCGTGATTCACACCCATTCTCGACAATGGCCATCAGCGGCCGCTCAAGGCCCGGTCAACTCCCGGTCAGACCCCCGTTCCGGGAGTCACCGGACGGCAATTCGCTGTTTGTTCGGTCAGAAACCCGCGTTCCGAAGGAATGCCTGGAACCGGGGATCGGGGCGAAGTTGGTCGTAGAGCGGCTCGACATTGATGTGCTTGAAGGCCGGATCCAGCTCTTCGCGCCCCCGCTCGAACAGGCGTAGCGCCCGGTCGAAGTCGCCCAGATAGATGAAGGCCGACGCCAGCTCGCACCAGGGCACATAGTCCCCATCGGGAGTCGCCAGAATCTCGTCAGCGATCGCCCGGGCCTCGTCCTGGCGTCCTGCCGCCGCCAGCGCGGCGGCATAAACCGCCCGCTGGCTGGGGTCGCCATGGGACAGCTCCACCGCCTGCCGGAGCGATTCCACTGCGACCTCCACCTCGCCAGCGAGAAGCTGCGCCCGGCCGAGGAGAGCCAACCCTACCGCGAATCCGGGGTCCTGCTCCACCACCGCCTGATACTCGGCAATGGCGCCGGAGTAGTCGCCCGCGAAGTAGCGTACCGCGCCCACAGCCGTGCTGATAATCGAGGACAGCGGATCGAGCCGCCGGGCCCGCTCCACCTCGGCCAGCGCCTCCTCGTAGCGCCCCTGGTTGGCCAGGTGCAGCCCCAGCCACTGCCGCGCCGTGGCATAGCTGGGGTTCAATTCGATGGCTCGCCGATAGGCTGCCTCGGCGCCGGCCCAATCGTGGTCGTAGTCATCCAGCACCGCGCCCAGCGACGCGAAGGCCGAGGCCTCGGTGCTGTCCAGCGCGATGGCGCGCAGCGCGGCTGTCTTGGCCCGGGCCAGGCCCACTCGGGCCGGCACAGTGCCGTGGTCCGGCAGCAGTTGCCAGGTGTCGGAGAGGCCGGCGTAGGCCGCGGCATAACTGGGATCGAGCGCCACCGCCTCCTGAAACGCTTCCAGCGCGGCGCGCATTCCCGTGCCCGTTCGCTTGTCCCACTCGTGGCGGCCCTTCAGGTAGAGCTGGTACGCCTCCACGTTCGAGGTCGACGAGCCGAACAAGCTGTCGGGAACCTGAGCCGCCAGCTCGCTGCTCAGCGCCGAGGCGATGGCGCGCGCGATGTCGTTCTGCACCGTGAGCACGTTCTGCAGTCGACGATCGTACTCCTCGGACCACGTCAGGTAACCATTTCGGGCGTCGATCAGCCGCACCCCGATGCGGACACTGTCACCGCTGGTGCGGATGGATCCTCGCACCACCGCCGCCACGTTCAGCTGCCGGCCGATGCTCTGGACGCTCGCGCCCGCCTCGTGCAGCTGGACCGCCGACGACCGGGCAGCCACCCGGAGCCACGGCAACCGGGCCAGGTCGTTGAGCAGCTCTTCGGCCAGGCCTTCGCCCAGATAAGGATGCTCTCCGTCGGGGTCGAGATTGGTGAACGGGAGCACCGCAACGGACCCCGGCGCGGGGAGCGCCCGTCCACGCGGCGCCAGCGCGGCGACGGCGATAGCCACGATCGCCACCATCGCGCCCCCGAGCGCCCACACCAACCTGCCGGGCCGCTGCCGCTGGCTGCCCGCCCGGTCCGACTTGACCGCCGTAACGCCCGCAACCCTCGCCGGACGGTCGCGAATCCGCGCGGCGAGTTCCGCGACCGTCGGGTCGGGCTCCGCCTCGTACTCGTCGCGCAGGACCTCGGCGTGAATCTCCGCCGCCCGCAGCGCACCGGCGCGATCTCCGGCGCCTTCCAGGCTTTGCATCAGTCGCAGCGTGGCCTTGGCGTTCGCCGGGTTTTCCGCCGCCAGCCGCTGCCAGCACGTCAGCGCTTCGGCTTCGCTGCCCGCCTGCTCCAGCCGCTCGGCATGCTGTTCCAGTGCGGCCGCGAACGCCGAGGCGATCCGTGCCCGCTCACCCTCCTGCCAGCGCTCGAACTCCTCGGCCCCGTCGAGAAAGAACCCATCCAGGAACGGGCCGGCATACAGCCCTGTCGCAACTCCAAACTCGCCCCGCGCGACCGCATCCCGAAAGCGGAGCGCATCGCACGACACATGCGCCGGATCCAGCTGGATCTCGTTCGCCTCGCTCCGGAGGGCCTGGGCACCCAGCGCCTTGCGGAGCACATAGATGGACATGTTGAGCAGGCGGCGGGCATTGTCGGGGGAACTCTCGGGCCACAGGAGCGCCATGACCTTCTCGCGCGGCATCCTGTGGCCCTTCGCGAGGGCCAGCACGGCGAGCAGTGCGACCCGGTGGCGCTGGGCCGGTTCGCCGGTGAGCGGTCCGCTGGCGTCTTCCAGCCGAACGCCACCCAGCAGGCGCAGCGTAATCGTCACGTTGCGCGGGTGGCGCCGCTCGCTCCGTCCCAACCCGGCAGCGCCGCGGCCTGCTTCACCCACCGCTCCATCTGCTGTTCGTCGAAATCATCCTGGTGGACGTCCACCCAGCGTGCCTTTGGATCCGTCCCGCCCGGCGGCACCGGGTCGAGCGCCACGCCATTGAAGAAGGTCACTTTGACGTAGCGGGTGAAGACGTGAAAACTCACAAACCAGCCCTGGCCTTCAACGCCATAGAACGGCGAGTTCCACCGCACCGCCTTCTTCACGTGCGGCACTTCCCGCTCAATCAACGCATCGAGCTGCTGCCCAATGGCTTTCTTCCACTCCGGCATCGCCCGGATATATGCCTGCACCGGCGCATCCCCGTCGGCCTTGGCGATTTGCGGGTTGCCGCCGCTCAGCAGCACCGGCTTGCCGATCGCCCGCTTCTTCCCCATGGTTTGCTCCTCTGCCCCTCTTCGTCCTTCTCACCTCTCACTTCTCACTTCTCGCCTTCCTCACCGCTTCCGTAAGCGCCGGAACGATCTCGAACAGGTCCCCCACGAT
>LLBZ010023034.1_pt4 | contig 11216 bp, 8 predicted proteins | sample 1489421 | NCBI WGS metagenome assembly LLBZ01 (sample SAMN04092657, study PRJNA295927) | soil metagenome | biome: Soil prokaryotic community; feature: Bulk soil; isolation source: soil from tomato rhizosphere | host: tomato cultivar Moneymaker | place: South Korea | collected 2011-11-01 | reverse complement strand
AGCTCGCTGGCCTCGGGCGAGTCGATGGCCGCCATCAAGTCGAAGTAGCCCTTCAAAAGCGCTCGATAGCGGGCTTCCTCGTCGGGCCCGTATGTCAAGGAAACGAGGTTCCCGCTGGCCCTCTGGGCGCGCAGGTCGTACGCCGGACCGTGGACGTCGTCCACATGGCCGTTCGCATCGTCATCGATACCGTTACCAGGGACCTCGTTCGCATTGACGAACATCCGACCCGGAAAGACCAACCCATCGACGCCGCCGTCCCAGATCCCCACCACCACCGGCGAGAGATCCTCGCGGTCGTTCAGCGGCAGATCCCGAGCGGCCCAGATATCCGGCTTCTCGACCGCGTGAGCCGCGATCGTTTCGGCCAGCACTGCGATCATCTCTTCCTGGTACGGCTGGATGACCGTCATGTACCGGCGCGCAAAGACGATTTCGTTGACGAGTTCGCGCGACACTTCCCCGCTTTGTGCGGCGGGCCCCACCTGCGCCTCGATGAATCCCAGGACAATCCCGGGCGCCAGGATCTCCGTTTCGCCTCGCAACGTCTTGAGCTCGGCCTGGACCACGTCGTAGGGCAGAGCTGCGATCTCCCGTCGGTATGTCTCCGCGAACGTCGACTTTCGTTGAGGCTCCGGAGCTCCAGCGGCGGCGGCCAACGACCGCTCGAGCGTTCCCGCCAGGGCCAGGAGCGCGGGCTTGTCCTCGACAGACCGCACGCTGTCCACGTACGCCAGGGTGAGGGCATGGTCGCCCTCGATCAGGGCCAGCGCGCCGAGTGTCCCCCAGTAGTCCTTGAGCGTGGCCCGGTCGCCGATCTCATACCGGGCCAGGTCCGCACGGAGATCGGCTCCCATTTCCCGAGAAAGGTTGGCGAACTGCTCGTCGTCGGTGACCAGGGCAGTGGCCGATTCGGGTACCGGATAGCTGTGCCGCGGCAGCTGGTCGGCGAACTCGATCACGACCCTGTCTCCGCTGTCCGTCTGGGCCAACACGGGACCAAACGAGGCGCAGACCGTCAGGAGGGTACAGAGGATCAGGAAGGAGAGCTGCCGTGATGGCATGGGGCCCCCATTGCGTTCAAGGTCAACAAACTCCTGATGCCCTATGAAACGCGATCGCGGGCCAAATTGATCGGGAGACTTCCGCGGGACCTGGACGATAACGCAACCCGGCTCACTCTCAAGGCCGCGCACAATTCCTTGCAGCGATTTCGCACATGGGAAGCGCTAGCGTAACCCATGAGGCCCGCAATACGGCGCGGGGGCATTCGTTGCTCGAACCGCAGCCTGAGGAGCAGGCGATCGCGCGCCGGGAGTCCTCGCAGGGCGGTCCGGACGGCACCCACGTCTGGCGCCCCGAATCGCTTTGCCAGCAAATCCTCCAGCGTAGGCCGGATCCTTGTCCCGCGACTCTCGCTTTCCCGGGCGGCGCGATGAACGGTCACGCAGAGCCAAGTCGGAAAGCTGTAGCTCGAAGGGGAGTACTCTCGAAGGCGCTGGAAGTCGTCCTGCGTCAACCGCTCGACGACAGCCACGAAGCGCGCTTGAAGCCCTTTCGCCTCGTCTTCGAACGACTTCAGGACGTGGCGGATCAGGGGGCCATGGACGGAGAGAAAAGCCCTCCACGCTCGATCCCGACCGGCTCCCGGCGGGGCCCGAAACAGGGCTTCCATCTGCGGTGGGGATCCGTCGTTCTCCGAAACATCTCCGTCGATCGTGTCGGCAACCCGTACGTCGCCCAACCGAATCCCTGAGGATCCCAACTGCCCAGCGCCAAGTGAAGGTACTCCGTCGGGACTGGGCATCGCCGCGTGCTCACCTTCCGTGGAGTTTCTTATCCTCGGGCCCTTATTGGTCCCTTTGCCGAGAGAGTTTAGGGAACGTGGATCATTTCCCCGTCGACCGGGAACCGGGCGGCGTCATCCAGGTCTCGATTCTCCGTGAGGCAGGAAGAAACTTCGCAAAGGCACGAGTACTTCCCGGCAGCGTTGACGAGAAAAGGGAGTCCTCGTTACCTTCTGATCAGATCGAGCCGATCTCCGATCAGGCAAAACCCAGCGCAACCACGGTAATGCCCGAGCCCTACATCCTGAAGCTCTTTGGTGGCCTCACGTTGGCGAGCATCGACGGGCCGCTAGAGGGGCGGGTCGTCCAGCGTCGGCGGCTGGCACTACTGGCGTTGCTGGCGGCGGCCCAAGGCCGGCCCGTTGGCCGCGATAAGCTGATCGCGACTCTCTGGCCGGAGAGCCCGACCGAGCGCGCTCGCCACTCGCTGTCTGACGCCCTTCACGTCCTTCACAAGGTGCTCGGCAGGCGGGCGATCGTAACCGTCGGCGATGAGCTCTGGCTCGACCGTGAGGTGGTGGGAAGCGATGTGGCCTCCTTCGAGGCGGCCGTCGAGGGCGGCGCTCTTGAGCGTGCGGTTGAGCTCTACGTCGGCCCTTTTTTGGACGGGTTCTTCGTCTCCGGAGCGGTCGAGTTCGACGACTGGGCTGCGGCCGAACGGGAGCGGCTGGCGCGGGTCTATGCGGGGGCGCTGGAGCGGCTGGCCGCGGAAGCCACAGGGCGCGGCCACCCCGGCACCGCGGCCGGGTGGTGGTTGAGGCGTTCAGCGCAGGATCCCTACGACGCACGCGTCGCAGTCCGTTTCATGGAGGCGCTGGCAGCGGCTGGCGATCGAGCCGGCGCGATCCAGCACGCCGTGGCCCATGCCGCCCTGTTACACCGCGAGCTCGACGCCGAGGCCGACCCCGTCGTCGCCGACTTCGCCCGCCGCCTCCGGCAGGAACCCCTCGCGTGGACGCCTTCCGAAGCCATCTCACCACCGTCGGCGGTCGAGCCCTCGCAGCCGAGGTTCCCCGCAGGCCCTTCGCGTCGGATCCCCCCGTGGGTGCCTGAGCTCACGCGTCGTCATGCGACGATGGTGGGAGCAGTCTCCCTGGCCGCCGTCGTTGTTGTGCTGGGAATCGTAGTGGCGAGGCACGGCGGCGCAGATTCCCAGGAGACGCCGCCCGCCGCGGCGCCCGGCATTGCTGTCTTGCCGTTCACGGTCCAGGGCGAAGGTTTGGAAGTGATGCGCGAAGGGATGGTGAGCCTCCTCTCGACCGGGCTCGATGGAGCGGGCGGCTTGAGGACGATCGCGCCCGCGACCGTGTTTGCACGGTGGCGGGAGCAGGTCCCGGGCGAGGAAGCGCCGGAGCTCCCCACCGCCTTGGAGATCGCCCGGCGGACCGGGGCGCGTTACGCGCTGGTCGGTTCGGCGGTATTGATTGGCTCGACCATGCGAGTACTTGCGACTGTGTACGACGTCGACACGGGGGCTCAGCTGGGTCAGGGGCACGTGGAGGGATCGCCCGACAACGTGCTGCCGCTCATCGATCGTTTGGGAGTTGAGGTCCTGCGCATCATCCTCCAGCGTGGCGAGAAGGATCTCCCGGAGATCGACATGGCGGGCCTGACAACAGAGTCTCCTGAAGCCCTGAGAGGCTACCTGGAGGGAGAAGTGCACTTGCGGCATTTTGATATCGAGGCGGCTCGGGATGCCTACACGCGGGCGGTGGATGCCGACTCGATGTTCGCTCTCGCTCACACCCGTCTCGCCCAGGCGTACTGGTGGGAACCGCAGAATGTGACATTGGGAGGCAGGCACCTCGCTCGCGCGTCCCAGCTCACGGATCGTCTGCCGGCGCGGGAGGCTCTGCTTGTAAGAGGTCGGCGAGCCATATGGTGGCGTAGCGTCGACGAACTCGGAGCGTTGCGAGAAGGCGTCCGAGCCTATCCGGACGACGCGGAGATGTGGTACCTGCTTGGCGAGACGCTCCTGCATCTTTCGGGAGCTATGGCGCCTGCCGAGCAGATCGAAGCGGCGTACAAGAGGGCGGTGCAACTCGATCCCGGAAACGCCGAGTATTTGTATCACTACACGCAGTTCGCGTGGACGGCTCATGCCGATAGCCAGGAAGCAGTGCGGAGGGTCGAGATGTTCGAGCGCGCGTCGTCGGAACGGAGTGCACAGTCTCGCGCATTCCGGCTTGCCCTGGACCTCGGATTTGGCGATTCCGCGGCGCAGGCAAGCGCGATGGACAGACTCGCGTCCGAGGATTACGAGATGGTTGGTGAAGTGGGTGTTATCCTGCTCCATCCTCGTTACAGGCAGAACCTGGCAGTCGTACGGATGCGCGTTCAGCGCGCGGAAGCCAGCGAGATTGATGAAGCCACTGTTCGGTTGGCTTTCGCAGTTTTTTCGTATTACGGCAGATTCCAGGAATTCCTCGATCTCCTTGGGGATCCGAGGATCAAGCCGGGCCATCGAGCCTTTTCGCTTTACGCCATCCGCACCTTGGGTTTGTCTGTACCAGTCGAATCATTGGATGAATCGTTTGGATCCATTGCGGTCGACAGCATCGCCGAACCGTGGGTGATCGTTACCGTCGGCCTGTATGCGGCCGACCAGGCGCGCTGGTCGGACCACCAGCGGGTGATTGCCGAACTCGAACGGCGAAGAACCCTCGCCCTTCTCCGAGGAGACTCGCTCAGCGCCCGGGACTCGAATTTGCTCGCAGACTTTGTGCAGGGGTACGGCCTGTGGAGAAGGCGCGGGCCGGAGGCGGCGCTCCCTATCCTCGCTGCTCCCGATCAACTAGAGCATGGCTGGTGGTGGGTGAGTCAACTGTACCAGAAGCTGGGTCGCTTCCGGGAAGCGGAACGGGCCTATCAAACCTATGGGTACCCGCGTGGTAGGTACATGCCGACGTCGATTCATCCATTGACATATCGCGAACTCGGCAAAGTGTACGTAGCCCTGGGCGAGTACGACAAAGCGCGCGAGGCCTACGAGTACTTCGTCGAGTATTGGCAGGACGCCGATCCCGAATTGCAACCCATGGTCGTGGAGGCCGAGCAGGCGATCATTCGGCTCAAGCGGTTGGGCAGCTCCGCGACACTCTCGAGCAGTGAACGCAACAACTGAGGCGAACGCTTCCTGACACCACGGACCAACTAGGGCATCAGCCGCCCGTCCTGGACGAGCGGCTCACCGTCGATTGTCACCGTCGCGCCCTGCATGAAGTGGACATCTCCCCAGTCCGCGTCGTTCTCTCCGCCGAACACAATGTCGTTCCCGAATCCCATCGTGACATCTCCTTCCGGGAGGAATGAGCCGTACCCGTTGCCTTCCGGCAGTCGGATGCGGGGATTCAGGCCGATGTCGAGGGCTCCGAAGGCATCGCGTCCTTCGCCAGCAGCATCGTACCGTGCCTTGTAGTTCGCGAAGCCGAGGCCGTCACCGGTCATCGAAACGACACGCCCGTCGCGGAACTCGATCTGCAGGTTTCGGATTTCACTTGCCGGAGACGGATCGTCGAGATAGGCCTTGCGCGGGATCATGAGCACACCATTTGCGGTTCCGGCGACAGCCGTCGTATACACCTCCCCTGCGGGAAGCCATGCGAGGATGGCGGCCCCGCCGCGGTCGCGATCCGCTTCGGACACGACGCCGTCGTTGACGAACACGGGGCGCCCGTCGATCCGGAATCGCAAGTCCGTGCCGTCCGGATGGGTAACGAGTACGTCGCGCCCCGATTCCAGCCGCTTGGCAACGGCTGCCCCCTTGCGTCCGAGTTCGGCGTAGTCGATCGAGATTCCGCTCCAGAACATCGACGACAGGTCGTCCATCGACATCCCGACCTGCTCCGCGCGCCAATCGATCGGGGACAGTCCGTTCCCGATCTCGAGGAACCGAGTCCCCCGTTCCCGGGTTCGATTGATGATCGGCTGGAACGCGGCAGTTCGGGCCGCGAGGCGCTCGGGCGAAAGGCCCGCCAGGATGCTCGGGTGCCAATCGGGCGCCACCACTAGCTCCACGTCGACGAGATCCACGAGAGCGAGCTCGAACGCATCAGTGACGTCGTCGTAGCGGGAAGGGACTGCGTTGTCGCGTTCCAGCAACCGATCGCTGGTGACCACGAGATGCGGGAATGCGCCGACATTTCGAACGTGGAAGACCAGGTCTTCCAAAAGATGCATCTCCCGGACCGGCCCGAAGATCAGCACCTTCTCTCCTACCGTGATCCCCAGATTTTGCGTCACGATCGTCCGCGCAATCGCGTCGGTGTCGGGGGCAGCGCTCTGCGCTTCCCCTGAGCGTGGCATCAGCCCCGCGGCCAGCACTGCTGCCAGTCCTAGAATGGCGCGCATCGTGTGGGTCATTCTCTTCCCTCCTGGGAGCAGGTGAAACAGTACCTCCTTCACTCCGTCCACGCGGGCCCATCGTCGTGGGCGCTGTTGTTCGTGATCGCGAACACGCCGGTCCCATCCGCATTCATGATGAAGATGTCGAAGTCACCGCCCTCCCGGGTGCTCTGGAAGGCGATCATGCGGCTGTCCGGCGACCAGGCCGGGTGGAAGTCGTCGGCCGGGTTGTTCGTGAGCCGCTGGACTCCCGTGCCGTCCGCGTTCATCACGTAGATCTCGAAGTTTCCGTCGCGATCGCTGTGGAACGCGATACGGGTGCCGTCGGGCGACCACGCCGGCCGCCAGTCCGTAGCTGGGTGGTTCGTGAGGTTGACCAGGTTCCCGCCGTCTGGGTCCATTGTCACTATATCGTAATTACCGGACGACAATTCCGAGGAGAGGACGATCGTCTCCCCGTCCGGCGACCAGTCCGGGTGATTATCGTCCCACGCATTGGTAGTAACTCTGCGGAGATCCGATCCGTCGGGGTCGATCGTGTAGATTTCACGCGGCGACCCATCATCGTAGGGCTTGGCATTCGGATCGTCGCGATTCGTTTGGAATACGATTCGATTATCGGCCGACCATCCTGGATCGGCGTCGTAGAGCGGGTGGCTCGAGACCGCCACTTCATTCGACCCGTTCGCATCCATGATCAGAACCTCCTCATGGAAGACCCCGGTTGCGGGATCCTGACGGGTGCCCTTGAAAGCGATCCGATTGCCATCCGGTGACCACGACGGATGGGACTCGCTGATGGCGCTGTTGACCGTGAGCTGCTGCAGGTTCGTCCCGTCCGCGTTCATGACGAAGATCTCCCAGTCTCCGTCCCGATCGCTGTAGAACGCGATCCGGCCGCTGATGCCCACGACTGGACAGGCCACGTTGAAGGTCGTCGACGTGGTCCGGTTTCCGATGACGACGAGGGAGCGCGGATTCTCGCCGTTCACGGCGCAGCCTGGGGCGAGTCCACCCAGCAGGACTTCATGCGTTCCGGGCGTCAGCCCCGGGAACGTCTTCGTTGCGGCCGTTCCGAGGGGCTCCGCCACCCCACCGTCCACCGAGATCGTGTAACCGTCCGGGTCTGTGCCTCCGACGGTGACCGTCGCAACCTCGATGGCGCCCGTGATCCCTGCGCACGCTACCGCGAAGGCGACTTGTGCGGTTCCATTCGCGGAGACGGAAACATTGCGGGGATTTTCTCCGCCTACCACGCAGTTGGCGGCCGCTCCGTCCAGGCGGACCGTGTGCGTGCCCACCGACAGGCTCTCGAAGGTCATGGTGGCGTTGATGCCGATCGGCCGGGGTGCCGCTCCGTCTACCACGACCGCGAACCCGTTTCCGTCCAGGCTTCCCGCTTCGCCGGTCGTCGTAGTCGCGACCTGAATCGATCCGGTCTGCCCGACCGGCTCGACCGGGCCACCTCCTCGACCGCCCGAGCTGCACGTCAGGAAGGACAGGAACCCAAGGCAGACCAGGGCAGAATGAACTCGGAGACGGTGCAGCATGACGGATCCCTCCCGCTCGCGTCGGAAAGCGCCGACGGAGCGCATCGAGGTGTGTTCTTCGGCGCTTGGTAAGATTGAACGCCCCCCGGAGCGCCCTTTGCGCCGAAGAATGCGGTCAGGGCGACGTCGATCGAAAAAGGCCCCCTCTCTCGCGTTCAACAGAACGTGCCCCCCCTGCCTCGAGCCATCGGGTGTGTCGTGCTAGTGACCGTTGTCGGATGCGGCCGCGATAGGTCCTCGGGGATCGGCCCACCCACGGGACCCGACCCCCCATTCGTCCCCGAGATCGTCTCGATGATCCAGATCGGCGCCCTGCCCGGGCACTCACAGAGCACGGCCATCGGCCTTAACGGGAATGGCGAGGTCGTGGGGGTCAGCTTCGCCGGCGACGGGAATTTGCGCGCGTTCCACTGGACCGAGGGCAGGGGGATGACCGACCTGGGCGACGGTGTGGCGAATGATCTCAGCGATTTCGGGGACATCGTGGGAGGAGGCGCTGGCCGTGCCCTCCTGTGGGAGCCCGTGGGAAGCGTGTGGAGCCTGGTGGAGCTTCCACCCTACGAAGAACCGGTCACGAGCGAGCGCTACAACGACGGCGCTCGCAGCATCGATCCCTTCGCACAGTTCATCGCCGGGTCGAGTAGCCCGGACCTGGGAAGGCGGTTGGATGGCACCCCGATCGTCGGGGTGGTTCCGGTCGTGTGGCGGCGCCTGACGACGGGATGGGAGGTGGTGGGTCTTCCGACCACTGACGGGACAGGTCCCGGAACCGGAACCGGCGTCGCCAACGCCGTCAACTCCGCCGGCGTCGCGGTCGGATTGAGCCCGCCCTTCCTCCCGAGGCTCAGGGCCGTGATCTGGCGACCCGGTCCCGGTGGATACTCGGTGGAGATTCTACCGCCGGTGGACGCCGCGGAGAGTTGGGCGCTGTCCATCGGCGAAGACGGCCGGGTGGCGGGGTTCCTCCGGGAGCCCGACGGATCCTCCATCGGAGTCGTATGGATCCCCACCGCTTCCGGATGGCGCATCGACTCGATCGGGCCGGACGAGGCTGTCGACCTGAACTCCGCCGGGCTCGTCGTCGGCGAAGCGAGCGAGATCGGCCCGATCATCCAGGAGGCGTGGATCTGGTCGGAGGCCTTCGGCCTGAAGTCCCTCGGGCCCGGCGCCGCACGCAGGGTGAACGACAGAAACGAGGTGCTCGGCATCGACGGGGACTTCCGGCCGGTGCTGTGGAAGCTGACGCGGCCGTGAGGATTCCCACGATCCTTCCCTGCCTCCTTTTGGGTGGTGCTTGCTTGATTGCTGCTTGCTCCGGGGAGACACCGAGCGAACCCGACGGGCCAGCCGCTACCGAGGGAGCGATCCAGGTCACCGTAACGACGGCCGGAATCGACGTCGACCCGGACGGCTATTCCGTCCTGCTGGACGGAAGATTCGCCCGAAGAATGGAGGCCACGGAGAATGTCGTTCTGGCCGCCGTGCCACCGGGATCGCATCTCCTGGCGATCGAGGACATCGAATCGAACTGCACGATCGGCGACAACCCGCGCTCGGTTTCGGTCAGCGGAGGGGATACGTCGGAGACCTCCTTCGCCGTCGCATGCACCGGCGTAGCCGACTCGTCCGGGATCTCGTCCATGGACTTCGGTGGCATGCCCGGGGCAACCGGATGGACGATTCCGCGCGGGCTGTCGGCCGACGGAGGGATCGCGGGATGGGCGGAGTTCGGCTCACGGTTGCGCGCCTTTCATCGAAGCCCGTCAGGAGTCTGGAGCGACTTGAATGCGGAAGCGGAAACGGCCCTCAGAAGGGCTCTCACGACCGTCGCATGGGACCTGAGCGACAACCATCGCGTGGTAGGGGTGACGGACTTCAACACACCGGCGGAGCGCCCCGTGCTGTGGCAGGAGAGGAGCGCGGCATGGGAGGTCATCCCCCTTCCGCTCGAGGCTCCCGGTGCGGTTCCCGCCGACGGCGGTTTCGCCCACGGCATCAACGCGAACGGCGACCTCATCGCCGGGCGAGTCTCGCTGAACGGCCGCCTCATCCCTGTCGTGTGGGCCGAGACGGGTCCGGATCAGTGGGACCTCGAAATCCTTATTCTGCCGGTGAGTGGCTTTCCTTTCGGGATCGCGCACGCGGTGAATTCCGGGACGCCGAGCCGGGTCGCGGGCGAGATCGGGCTCTCCGCGGTCGTCTGGACGCGAGAGAGAGCAGCGTGGGGCGCGCCGACGGTGCTGCCTACCCCTACCGGCTACGTGAGCCATGCGTTCGGCATCAACCGGCAGGGGGACGTCGCAGGAAGGATCTCGCTGTGCGGCTCCACGCATACGGCGGTCCTCTGGAGGCACAGTGGCGCGGGGTGGGACAGAATCGAGCTGACGGAGCGGGTCACCGAGTGCGGGGACGATCCGAGCAGCGTGGCCTGGGACGTAGACGACGCGCGCCAGGTGGTCGGAGAGATCGACTATGCGGGGAAACGCCCGTTTCTCTGGCGCGACGGGAGGTTACAGCCCCTCGCCGCGGGCGGGGTCGCCTGGAAGATCAACGAGGCGAACCAGTTCGTTGGTCCCGGTTCCGACTACCGCCACGCCTTCCTCTGGAGAATTGAGTGAATCAGCGTGAGCTTCCTGGAAAGCGACGCGCTGGGTTGGATCAGGCGCCTGGGCTGTGGATCTCGATGAAGCCGAGACGGGCCATCCGTTCGAAGTCGTGGTCGAGGGACCACAACCGCGCCTCCGAGTCGGCCGCGATCGCCGCGATGAGAAGATCTGCGATTCCGAACCGCTCGCCCAAGCCGACTGCGTGCGTTACCCAGCCATCCATCCGCGTCCATGTTCGCTCGCTGGGATAAAACACGGGCAGGGCCGAAAGTCCACGACGAAGCCTCGGCAGGTCCTTGAACGCGGCGCCGGAGAGGATCTCGAGACGCACGGGTGCAGCGAGGGCCACGAGGTCAGCGTCCAGCAGCTCCTGCAGGTGCTTCGCGTCCAGCCCGTCTCCTCTCCGGAAGGCGGAGATCCAGACCGAGCTATCGACGCTGATCACGACTCGTCGGCAGGACGTCGGCGCGACTTCGGGAGGTCGAGATCCAGACGGATCGATCCCATCAAGTTCTTGAGCTCCTCGATCCGCCGTCGGCGAATGAGCTCCCGCAAGGCCAAGATCACCGTGTCGGTCTTGGACTTGAACTTGAGAAGCCGCCGCGCTTCGTCGATGAGCTCCTCGGGGATATCGAGGGTCGTCCGCATAGCCAAGAGGCTATAAGCTATGCTTCAGGATGTCAATTGCTCCCCAATGCAGGTGCGCACTGACACGCCCGGGGTTCCACTGGGGAGGGCGCCTTAGCCGACTAGAAGTGCGCGAGCGGGCTGTCCGGGTCGGTGGCGGGATCGTCGCAAGCCGCCTCGTCGCTTCCGACGTTGCCGAGGAGGCGGATACCTGCCACGTGCGGCGCGGCCATCGAGGTGCC
>LLBZ010008711.1_pt2 | contig 11228 bp, 5 predicted proteins | sample 1489421 | NCBI WGS metagenome assembly LLBZ01 (sample SAMN04092657, study PRJNA295927) | soil metagenome | biome: Soil prokaryotic community; feature: Bulk soil; isolation source: soil from tomato rhizosphere | host: tomato cultivar Moneymaker | place: South Korea | collected 2011-11-01 | reverse complement strand
AATGTGGTGGTAAATCCAGGTTGTACGCCACCACCCGGACTAATCATCAGTGAATTTCGTTTACGTGGACCGAATGGGTCGGCGGACGAATACATAGAGTTTTACAACAACACTGATGCGGGAATCACGGTGTGTACGGCTGACGGATCGAGCGGTTGGGCACTTGTTTCGTCTGATGGAACTACGCGGTTTGTACTTTCTTCAGGAACGACAATCCCCGCTCGCCTGCATTATCTGGCGGTCGCCGGCGGTTACAGTCTCTCGGGCTATGGCGGTTCAACACCGGGGAACCTTAGTTACGCTACCGACATTCCGGAAAACAGCGGCCTGGCTCTATTCAACACATCAAACGCGGCGAACTTCACTCTGTCAAATAGGTTCGACGCCGTCGGATTCACAAGCTCAAGCAGTTTGTATCGAGAGGGCGCTGGGTTTGCTCTCCTGGGAGCTAATGCCGGTCAATACTGCTTCTTCCGCAAGCTGAATTCCGGCACGCCGCAGGATACGGCCGACAATCTCAACGATTTCAACTTTGTTGCTGCTGATGGTGGTCTCTATGGTTCGTTGCTTGCGATCCTCGGAGCGCCTGGTCCAGAAAATCTCTCAAGCCCTGTTCAGCGAAACGCTACATTGCCGATCACAGTGATCGATCCGGCGGTAAGTGCAAATGTTGCTCCGAATCGTGTGCGCGACACCACCGCCATTGGTCCAAATGCGGCTGCCGGGACGTTGAGCGTTAGACGAACTATAACCAACAACACCGGGGTTAACGTGACTCGTTTGCGGTTCAGGGTCACTGACATCACGACTCTAAACACACCGGGCTACTACCCCGGTGGTCCTCAGTCAGATATGCGTGTGCTCAATTCGAGCGACTTCACTGCCACCATCACCGGTGGGCAACAAGTAGTCGTGCGTGGTACGACCGTGGAGAGTCCACCAGCACAAGCAATGGGAGGCGGTCTGCACTCGACGTTGACAGTCGGAGTGGTCTCACTGTCGCAACCGCTGGCGCCCGGGCAAAGCGTAGCCGTGCAATTTTTGCTCGGAGTACAGCAGACCGGTAGCTTCCGATTCTTTTTCAATGTTGAGGTGTTGCCGTGATTAGGACAGCCCATCTGAAAAGCAAACTATTTTGGATCGCGTTGCTGCTTCTGTGCACCGCAATAACGGTCTTTGTCTTAAGCGGCGCCGGGCGGCAGCGCGTTGATAACAGCACGTGGCGACAGAGCGACTTGGCGTTGGGCCATCAGTCTGCTTACCCCGATGCGATTGAGGAGTTATCGCTGACATTAACAGCCGAAGGGTTTGCCCCTGCGGAGGTTAGGCCTGACGGTAAGAAGTTTCTGCTCTCGATAGACAATCGCACTGCTGTTAAGGAATTGGTGCTGCGTATGTCTCGCAAAGACGGAGTTCAAATTCGTGAGATACGAGTGCCGGGTGGCGGCGGAGATTGGAGTGAGCTCTTTGAGTTGCAACCGGGTAGCTACACGTTTTCCGAGTCACACCATGAAAACTGGATCTGCTCAATCGTCGTTAGCGAATGAGGCACACAGTCAGGAGAAGGAAATGACCTGCGAAAAAAGTTCTCTAAAATCCATCACGTTCCAATTACTCATTTTAACAACCGTACTGCTCTCCTTCTTCATAACGGCGCCGGCGCAGCAGCAGTCATGGTCGCCAGTTGACAACGGCAGGACGGCAGCATTCGTTTTGCCTTCTGCAACAGGAAACGATGAAATAAATCTTTACAACGGGCGGGTCAGTTTGAACATTCCACTCGGCACCATCGGAGGGCGAGGCTCAGCTAGTTATGAGCCAACCATTACGATATCACGAACTTTTGTGATACGCCGTGTGAACGATTGGATGATGGGCAGTGGTCAATGGTCCCCACCGACGCTGCAACTAATCTCGGAGCGTTATCAGGACAGTTACGATTATTCAAATTTTCAACCTCACCTGTTTCCGGCTGTGTTGTTTGGGCGGAAGCTACGCGATCGAAATCCGGGGTTTGGTGGTTCCACCGGTTGCTCGGCTCTTACCAAGCTCTATCTTCGTTTGCCCGGCATGGAAATCGAGCTACGCGATCTGCGTACAGGAGGCGAGCCGGATTACCAGGCGGCTCCGCTTAATCGACTTCGTGATTGGCATTCAGTTGATGGAAATGCGGTCCTGTTTCGTTCCGACAGCGACATCGTAGATGAAACCTGTGCAGACACGGGCTGGCTCGCTATGAATGGCGGTAATGTGATTTATCCAACCGGTTATTTAATGATGAAGGACGGAACTCGTTATCGCTTCGTCAACGGTATGCCGATTTGGATGCGGGACCGCAACGGTAACACCCTGGTATTCGGATCAACGGGCACGATAACTGATTCACTAAATCGACAATATGAACTCGATGGCAGTTACTCATACCCAAGTGGTGGCTTTACTTATACCGGCATCGATGGAGCTACGAGAACAGTCACTGTGATCGATGCGCCGCTCGCTGAAGCTCTGCGCGCTGACTTTGTGGCAGGAGGCGTCAAACTTGAACAAGAATTGTTTCCCAGTATCGCCTCCCGGCTTCGCGGGGCCAACCAGCCGTTCAATCCAAGAGTAATCAAAACCATCCGTTTACCAAACAACCTGGAGTATCACTTCTTCTACAATCAGTATGGCGAATTGGCCAGGGTCGAAATGCCGACCGGCGGGATCATTGAATACGACTATGACGCGCCGTATGGCGGACTTTTGGGCCCGTCGGATGTGCCACAAGTCTATAGAGTAATCTCGGCCAAGCGCATCTACACTTCATCCGGCAATTTGCAAACGCGTCAGACCTTTGCTTTTACAGGAGTCGAAGCGCCGACTGTTACAACGTACGATGCCTCAGATAATGTAGTCGCCAATGAGCGTCATACATTCAAAGGATCCGTCAGCAATGATTTTTACTTCACCGGTTGGTATCAGGACTTCGACAATGGAAGGGAGCTCACTGTCGAGAATCTGGATGCGACGGGACAAAATGTGCTTCGCCGGAGTGACAATACCTGGCGAACTCTGGATATGGCGGGAACTCCGACCACTCTTCCATCCGGGGTATCAACGCATCAGACAAACCTCGACTGCGCCCTGACCGCAACCAAAGTCACGCTCTCCGACACCAATCAAGTCAGTCTCACGACCTTTGCGTATAATGGATTTGCTAATCAGTCCGACATTTATGAGTACGATGTCGGCGCTTCCGGTTCGGGAGTTGAGGGCCCGCTCCTGCGTCGCAGTCACACCGACTTTGTCACCGATCCGGCTTATACCTCGAACACCAGTCCTTATCTTTTAGGTCTACCTTCGCAGCAATGGATTTCGTCCGACTCTGCCGGCGTTAACAAAGTTTCGTTGACGACGTTTGAATATGACAACTATGCGACTGATGCGAGGCACGCTCCGTTAGTTGATCGAGCGAATATCACAGGGCTTTGCCTCAAGTTGGACGACGCCGCGACGAATTGTCTTCAAGCAAGTGACACTTCATACGTGTCCCGCGGAAATATCACTCAGGTGACGTCCTACGCGAATATTTCCAGCAATGTGGTGATCAGGACTGCGACTCAGTTCGACATTGCCGGTAACGATGTGAAGGCGATTGACGGCCGTGGTTATCCCACTACCATGGTCTATGCGGATGCCTTCGGCACTGCGGATCTTGAAGCCAGGTCCAATACGGCTCCTTCACAATTGAATGGTCATCCAACCTTCGCATTCGTTACTTCCAGCACGAATGCGATGGGCCATACTTCTTTCATGCAGTACAACTACGACACTGGTCTTCCGGTTAACCAGGAAGACGCCAATGGCACTGTCACGAGCTTCGAATACGGCCGCGGCGGCCTGGATCTCCTGGATCGTCCGAGCAAAGTTATCCGAGCGATAAACGACTCCTCGGCTAAAACGCAAGTTAGTTATGTTTACAACGACACGGACCGCATCATCACCACCTTCAGTGATCTCGCTAACTTCGACGACAAGCAGATTAAGAATGAAACCGTCTACGATGGACTGGGTCGCACCGCTGAGAACCGCGTCTATGAATCAGCCACAGACTTCATTACTACCAGGATGGAATACGACGCGCTGGGAAGGGAAAAGCGCGTTTTCAATCCTTTCCGGTCAACGTCGGATGAAACTTATGGCTGGACTGAGACCACTTATGACCTGCTTTCACGCGTGATCAAGGCGCAGACATTTGACGGTTCAGGCGCATCGACCGGTACGATCCAAACTGCCTATGCCGGCCCGACAACTTTGGTGACAGACCAAGCTGGAAAGAAGAGACTGAGCCAGTCAAATCCATTAGGAATGCTCAAGGTTTGGGAGGTCACTGCTCCAGACTCTGCCACTACTACAGTCTCGTTCGGCGGGCAATCATACAACGCTTATTTGACGCAGTATGAGTACAACGTGATGGGCAAGTTGACAAAAGTCACGCAGGGAACACAAAGCGCGAGAATTTTTGCTTACAACAATCTCGGACAGATAACCGACGCAACCCATCCGGAAAACGGCCATACAATTTTCGATTACGATGATTCCGGTAATCTCGCACATCGCACTGATGCGCGTAATGTCGTTACCACCAATGTCTACGATCCATTAAATCGCCTGCTGACACAAAGCTATTCTGACGGCACTCCGACCGTCACCTACAGCTACGACACTGCAACGTTGGGTGTAGGCCAGGTTGCCGGTGTTTCTTCGAGTGTCGCCGGCTATTCCTATACTCAGTATGACGCGTTAGGCAGAGTTACATCGTCTACACAAACCGTTGATGGCACCCCTTACACCATTGGCTATCAATACAACCGGGCCGGCGCGCTAATTACCCAGAGTTATCCGTCGGGAAGAATCGTTAATACGGAATATGACGCAGCCGGTCGTGTCGCGGGCGTGAAGAACGCGGGTACGGGAAACTACTACGTGGGAGCCGCTGCGACTGATCAAGCGAACCGGTTGCAGTATTCGAGCGCGGGCAAACTGCGCGCTGTAAAACTGGGAAATAATCTGTGGGAACATACCAACTTCAATTCTCGATTACAGGCGGTACAGCTCGGCCTGGGCACGTCAACCAGCGACTCGAGCACGCTAAAATTGGACTTTACTTACGGTGTAAAGGTTGGTGAAGTTCTGGATGGAACCCAGAACAATGGAAACACGGAAAGCCAAACAGTCACAGCGCCGGGGCTTACGCTGACTCAAGCTTACACTTATGACGAATTGAATCGTCTGAAGACAGCAATTGAAACTAAGACTGGCGCCGAAACCTGGAAACAGGTGTTCACCTACGATGCTTTTGGCAATCGTACCTTCGCAGCTGCCACTACCCTGCCGGTCATCAACCCGCAGAACGAGAACATCACTAATCCGAGTATTAGTCCGGCCAACAATCGCATCTCTGCTACCGGGTATGACTACGATGCGTCCGGAAATCTAAAGTGCGATCCGGAACATCCATGTGTTTCAGGTACGCCTTATTACGAATACAACGGCGAGAATCGTCTCAAAGCAGCAGGTGGTGGCGCTGATGCCGGCGGTACTTCATATTTTTATGACGGAAATGGACGACGCTCTAAGAAAATCGTAGGTGGCTCTCCTAAAATCTCCACGGTATTCATCTACAATGTTCAGGGACAGTTGATAGCTGAATACAGTGACGCGCAGCAGCAAAACTTCGCCGGCACCAGCTATCTCACCTCTGATCATCTCGGCACGCCGCGTCTCACCACAAATCAGGCCGGTGCAGTGAAAGGCCGTCACGATTATCTGCCGTTTGGACAAGCCATTGATATCAGTGTGGGAAATCGAGTAAGTGTCGCGGGATACTCTGACAACGACGGTTTGCGGCAGCAGTTTACGGGTAAAGAGCGAGACGCCGAAACCGGACTCGATTACTTCATCAACCGTTACTATTCATCGAAGCAAGGCCGGTTTATCAGTACCGATCCTCTCCTTGCAAGCGGTATAGCCGTTGATCCCCAGACCTGGAATCGTTACGTCTACGTGAATAACAATCCACTTCGTTACACAGACGATGATGGTCTGATAAAGCGCGACAAGCATGGAAATGTCATCTTTGTGCGTGATTGGGAATTGACTCAGCAACGAAACGGCGAGATGACCCATCCGGGCGAAAGGAACGATCCGTTTAGAGGCGTATGGGGACATGTCTTCGCCGATGACGGAAGACAAATCGTCGCGTTTCGCAGCGAGGATAATGATCCTCGCGGAGAGACGGATTGTCATGGTCTAACTTTTGCCGATGGTCGATACTTCATCGCGAATGATCAGGTTGAGTCGCTGCTTCATGGAGATCATTACGAGGAAACTACTCAGCCTCAGGTCGGAGATGTAGCGATCTATCGCGAAAGGTCGGGTATAGTTCATAGCGCCACAGTCGCGGAAGTAGACGCGAACGGCAACGTGACATTAGTGGTAGGACTTGGCGGATTGCAAATGTCTTCCCACACGACAACTCCCGCCGATCAGTGGCGGAACCCAAATGCAACGATAACTTACTACCATCAGAGAACTGACGTAAGAAGTCCCCAGGACCGTCAAGCACAAGTTGTTAGAACCCAAAACTACGTCAAGGCGTCACAACGAGATAGAAGAAGGCAGGGTGAAAGGATCGAACGAGAAGTCGGTCCACCTCCGCCTGTGCCAAAATTGAAAAAACCGCCTAAGCCGCCTACCCCTTAAGGATGTGGGGTACTGTAGAGAGGTATGACTAATTCAAAGATAGGAGTGTGGCTCCTGCTGATTGCAACAACGGTGCTAGTGACGCAAGCAGTTTCTACGGACCTGGCAGCGGGTGAGTCCGGCGAGACAGTTCGCTTTCAAAACAAACTCAAAGGAAAGAACCGCAGGGCTGCCAATATCGGGATTGGTTTTGAAATTGCGCCCCACTTCTTAAAGGAGGGAGGTGGGAGCTACACAAGCGGTGGAGCAATTTCGATCCGCTGCGTCTTTCGCAACAATAGTTCACGAAGACAGTACGTTGTTTTGAGTGATCATGACGACTACTCGGGCACCCTGCCGTATCCGATCGGACTGAAAGCCAAAGTGTGGGATGCTTCGGGCACATTGTTATCGGCGAATGAGATTTCGTCTGAGGGATGGTGGAGTTCTTACTTTTTATCGGGAACGAATTATGTTGAAAAGCCCGGTGATCGGATATTCCTTAAACCCGGAGAGTACGTGATAAGAATTGTGCCTTTGGACGTGGTTCTACAAGGGTGCCGCGATCTCAAAAGCGGGCTTTCCAGGGGGCGTTATTTTGTGCAGTTCTCACTTGACGATCTGGAGTCGAACAAAATCGAATTGAGTATTCGCTGACTGCGGCATTCCCCCCATTACTGACATTTCCTAAAAAACTGTTGACACGCCGTAAAATCTATACTAAAAACTTCGTTCGCTGAGACAACAAACTAAGTTTTCTGCAACAAACTTGGGTTTTTCCTCAGCAAGTCAGTACCCGCGCGCCGTTTTAATCCGCTTTCAGCACTTGAGGAATCGAAAATGAGAAAGCTATTCTCCACCACCGTCCCCCTGTTTCTGCTCGTTCTGCTGGCTGCGATCCCCGCCCTTGCCCAAAACAACAAGGGCGCGATTGTCGGCACCGTCAAAGACCCAAATGACGCCCTCGTTTCCAAGGCTCAGGTCAAGGTAACCAGCGTCAAAACCGGGGAGGTTCGCGACGCTGAGACCAGCGATGACGGCACTTTTACCGTCACTAACCTCGAGCCTGGCGCTTATAACGTCACCATCGAAGCCTCCGGATTCCAGGCGGTAACGGTTGAAGCAGTGCAGGTGGAGACAAACTCGCGCTTGCCGCTCGAGGTGAAGTTCGCGAACATCGCGACCAGTAGTTCGTCCGTCACCATAACTTCCGAATCGGCGCCGCTGGTCGAGAGTGAAACGAGTGTACGCGGCGATCTCATCACGGGAAGGCAAGTGACTGATCTGCCGATCTCGCAAAGAAACTTTACTTTGCTGGCGGGCCTTTCTCCGGGCGTGACACGACCGAACCTCGGATTACTCGGTGGCGGTGGTAACTTCGTGGAAGGTGGCGGCGGGCAGAACAACACCGAGTCAACTCGTTTCCGTGAATCGGGTGGTTCCGTTTTAGTTATCAACGGCGCGCGCGCTACTAACAACAACTTCACGCTCGACGGCGTGGACAACAACGAATCTCAATTCGGTCAGATCGCGATCTATCCGCAGCCTGACGCGATTGCAGAGTTCAAAATCGAATCGAGCGTGCCATCGGCGGAGTCAGGGCGTGCGGGTGGCGGTATCATTTCCACTACCTTCAAGTCCGGCGGTAATGACGTTCATGGTACGGTCGGTGAGATTTATCAGGGCCGGTTTCTGAGCGCGGCTGCGGCCAAGTTTGATAATCCCGATTCACTGCCGGTTCCGAATTACGTCACGCACAATTTCTACGGCACTGTTGGTGGTCCAATCTTTCTGCCGCGACCCGGCGAAGGCGGAAAGATGTTTTACGACGGTCGGAATCGTTCGTTCTTCTTCTTCTCGCTCAACGGCCAGCGAAACAGCACGCCGATTTTTGGTGGCACCGGAGATCCGCAGGCAGTACCGGTACCGACCGCTCGAATGCGTGTCGGTGATTTCAGCGAACTCCTGCAGCCGGGTAACCTCATTGACTACACACTTGCCAGCGGCGGCACTGTCAACGCGCCACGCGGAACTATCTTCGCTCCGAACGGTACGCCTATTCCCGGAAACGATCTGCGGAATTGTCCGAGTTGTGGTCCATTTTCACCGTTTGCTCTCGCTTACGTGAATGCATTCCCACTTCCGAATCGTCCGGGGGCGGGTCGCAACTTCGAGACTAATCGCAAAGAACACGCGATCGTCGACAGCTACGACATCCGCATCGATCATCGCATTACCGGCAGCAACTCGCTCTTCGGTCGTTACAGCAAATCCAGCACAGCGCGGGCGCGCGACAACTTCTTCCCGCTCGGTACTTCGCCGAACGGCAACGATCTTCCTGCTGGTCCATCGGCCGGCGATGAGTTTGGCGATTCTAAAGGGTTCACACTCGGCGATACGCATATCTTCTCGCCAACAGTCGTCAATGATGCGCGCTTTGGATACACGAGGGTGCAAATCGGAATTTTCAACACGGGCGTCAACGGCACCGGCGGGTTCAGTCCAACAGTCTCGGCACAGCTCGGCGCTCCGAACATCAATATCAGTCCAAACACCAGCGGTATCGTCCTCGTCGGAATTGTCGATGGACTAACCAATGAGGATCGCGCGACTGAGTTCACCGGCGATGGTGGACCATTCTATTTTCTTTCAAACAACTTCCACGTCGCCGACGCGGTCACGGTCGTGAAAGGAAACTCGACGTATAAGTTTGGCGGTGATTACCGCATCAGGCAGAACAGCAACTACGACGGCGGCCGCAACGGCGGCACCAAGGGAAACTACCAGTACGGAACTAAAAACAGCGGGTTCGTCGCCAATAACTACGATGGCATTGGTCCAAATGACACGGGGTCGGCCCTGGCTAATTTCCTGCTCGGTTACAGGCCGGGATTCGTCGGCCGCGGTGATCCGGGTGGTCCATACTACCAATCGAATAAAGAAATGGCTTTCTTCGTCCAGGACGACTGGAAAGTCAATCCTGATCTAACTCTGAATCTCGGCCTGCGTTACGACATCTTCACCGCTCCAACGGAACGTTTCGATCTACAAAGCAACTTCGTTCCGGCAACTAAGTCGATTCAGATGGCGGGTGATAACGCGCCGGGTGGACGCGATCTCGCGGAAACTGACAAGAACAATTTTGGACCACGAATCGGTTTCGCGTACAGTGGCTTCAAGGCTGACAAGACGCTGGTTCTGCGTGGCGGTTATGGTCTGCTCTACTCAACCGATACCGCAGCGGCGCAACCTCTCACTGCTAACCCGGGCACTGGCGCGGGCAGTTATTCCTGCACGCCAATAACGGTCCCGGGCGGTTGTCCTGCTTTCTTCCTGGCTCGCAATCCGTTTGATCGCGGCGTTCCTATTGCGCCCTTCACCGTGGCGGCACCGGGCACCAGCTTTCCGGCGCCGATTGGTGGTCCGATACGTTTCAACGATCCAAATCGCACGGATGAGATGTATCACCAGTACAATTTGACGTGGCAGTATGAATTTGCGCCCAATTGGCTGGCTGAAGCAGCGTACGTCGGATCATTGGGGCGAAACCTCTTAGTGCTGCAAAACATCGGCACCGGTAATGATCAGGGAGGCCCCGGCTCGCGCGAGGTGATACTGACTAACACAGACGATAAGAGAGAAATTCTTGCCCAGAGATACACCGGTAGTTCCAGGTATGACTCGCTTCAAACCAAGCTCGAGAAACGATTTGTTAAGGGACTATCGATATTAGGGTCCTACACCTGGGCGCATGCAATCGACGATTCGCCCGGTGGCATCTGTAGCAACGGCGCGAGTGCGCGTGATTGTGGTCCGGACGATCCGACGCGACCTGAGCTCGACCGCGGCAATGCGGATACCGACGTCAGGCATCGATTTACATTTGCAAACGTGTGGGATTTGCCGATCGGCAGAGGACGGCGTTACGGCACTGACATGAACCGGGCGGTGGACTTCGCAATCGGTAACTGGCAATTCAACAACATTGTCACGTGGCAGAGTGGTCCGGTTTTCAATGTCACCTGCGATGGCGGCCGCGTGGATCTGATTGGCGACCCGGAACCGTCGTCAGCACAGAGGGATCAGGGACTCGAGTTGAACCGGGCTGCATTCCGGTGTCCAGTGACGAGGATTTTTGCGAGTGATCCAAACAGTCCGAAGATTGGGACGCTCGGGCGCAATATCTTCCGTGGGCGGCCACAGTTTTACTGGGATGCGTCGTTCTTCAAGAACTTCCCGATCAGCGCGATTAGCGAAGCGTTCAATGTACAGTTCCGGTTCTCCGCTTATAACGTGCTGAACCGCGTGAACCGTTCTTCGCCAAAGGCCGACTTCAACAACACAAACGAATTCGGGCGCGATTTAAGTGAGCAGCGGCGCCGGCAGATGGAGTTCTCCCTCAAGCTCATCTTCTAAGATTCTCTGCGGCTCTCTGCGTACCTCTGCGGTCTCTGCGTTAAAGGGTTATTCAAACGCAGAGGCCGCAGAGGTACGCAGAGGGCCGC
>LLBZ010006586.1_pt1 | contig 11230 bp, 12 predicted proteins | sample 1489421 | NCBI WGS metagenome assembly LLBZ01 (sample SAMN04092657, study PRJNA295927) | soil metagenome | biome: Soil prokaryotic community; feature: Bulk soil; isolation source: soil from tomato rhizosphere | host: tomato cultivar Moneymaker | place: South Korea | collected 2011-11-01 | reverse complement strand
TCGCCCATCCCCATCATCACGACATTCGTGATTTGCCGTTCGCCTTTCGGTCCCGGCTCAATGCCTTTGGTCTTGCGCAATTCGAATTCCGCCATCCACAACTGACCGATGATTTCACCCACGGTCAAATTACGACTAAAACCTTGCTTACCGGTTGAGCAGAATCGGCAATTGACGGCACAGCCAGCCTGCGTGGAAATGCAAAGTGTGCCGCGACTCTCTTCAGGGATAAAAACGGTTTCCACCGCATTGCCCTGTCCAACATCGAGCAGCCATTTGCGCGTACCGTCAGTTGAGGTATGATCACTGACAGGTTGAGGTGCGCTTATTATTGCGCGCGTTTTCAGCTTATCGCGCAACGACTTCGCCAGATCCGTCATCGCGTCGAAATCACTCGCACCGAATTGGTGTATCCAGCGCTGCAACTGCTTAGCACGAAACGGCTTCTCACCCAACTCGCCGCAATAGGCAACGAGTTGTGCGGGATCGAGGTCCAGCAAATTGGTGATATCCGTCATAACAGCACTTATCCATTTCATTTACCCGACTGGTGAATTTATTGCCGGATAAACCTTGTTGCAATTAACGTGAATAGACGTTCAAAGCGGGGAAAAAATAAGCGATTTCATCCTTCGCAGTTTCTACTGCATCGGAACCATGCACAGCATTGGCGTCGATCGAATCGGCAAAATCAGCACGAATTGTGCCCTTGTCGGCTTTTTTCGGATCGGTTGCACCCATCAGCTCGCGATTTTTTGCAATCGCGCCTTCACCTTCCAATGCCTGAATCATCACAGGGCCGGAAACCATGAAATCCACCAAGTCCTTGAAAAATGGACGCTCGCGATGCACCGCATAAAAGCCTTCTGCTTCAACGCGCGACAAATGCGCCATACGGGCAGCAACGACTTTCAATCCAGCATTTTCAAAACGAGTGTAAATTTGACCGATTACATTCTTTGCGACTGCGTCCGGTTTGATAATCGACAGGGTACGTTCGATTGCCATCTGTAAAAACTCCAATAAAAAGAAAGGGTTAAGAGAATCAATTGAGAAATCAACTAACCTTTGATTCTAACATGAAAGCCCTCAATAAGGGGATTGCCCAATGGTCATTTCGACCAAAACCAGGCCCTCCTCCTTTGGGGCACGATGCTCATTAAACGCGCGCATCTCCCTTCGCGAAGTGCAGCGCACATTGTGCCGTGCTATGCTCAGTAACATTATAAATTTGTCACAGAATGGAGGCTACATGAACAGGAATCTGCAACAAGCATATGGCACAGCAAGTACGTCACCGATTGTACGCAATCGTGTTTTGCGCAATACCTATTGGCTGCTTGCCCTATCCATGATCCCAACCATCCTTGGCGCATGGGTTGGGGTACAACTGAAGTTCAGCTTTTTCTCCGGCAGTCCGATGATTGGGTTCGCGGTTTTTCTGGCGATTGCGTTCGGCTTCTTCTATGCGATTGAAAAAACGAAGAATTCCGGAATCGGCGTTGCCGTTCTTTTAGCCTTTACTTTTTTCATGGGATTGATGCTGTCGCGATTGATCGGTCAGATCCTGGGCTTTTCAAATGGACCGACACTGATCATGACGGCATTTGGTGGAACTGCGACAATTTTTGGCATCATGGCCAGCGTCGCAACGGTATCCAAACGCGATTTTTCCGGTATGGGGAAATGGCTATTTGCAGGCGTACTGGTGATCATCGTTGCAGCACTTGCCAATGTATTTCTACAGTTGCCGGCGCTGCATCTCGCAATTTCCGTATTGGCGATCGGGATTTTTTCCGCATACATTCTTTATGACGTACAGCAAATCATCAATGGCGGCGAAACAAATTACATCACAGCAACGCTAAAAATTTACCTTGATGTCTACAACGTCTTTGTACATCTTCTTTCGCTACTTGGGATTTTCGGTGGTAGCCGCGATTGAAAAGGCATTTACCGCAATCAAGAGGTTGACTACCATTTGTTCGACCTCTTGGTTTAAAACCGCTTCAAGCCCCCGCCAATTGCGAGTCATTTAAAAATACGAACCGGCTTCATGCCGATGGCAGGTCGAATACCGCTATTGATTCAACATGTGCCGTGTGAGGAAACATATTCACAACACCCGCCTGTTTGAGCACATACCCGCCTTGATGCACAAGCACATCCGCATCACGCGCCAGCGTTGCGGGATTGCAGGATACATAGACGATGCGCTTGGGCTTCAAATCCGGACGCAGATCGCTCAGACCAGCCAGCGCAGCACATACTTCCATAGCCCCCTCACGAGGCGGATCTATCAACATGCGATCAAATCTACCCAATGCAACGAAGTCTTCGCTCTTGGCATCGAATAAATTACGACAATAGAATCGGGTCTTTTCCGCCACGCCATTTGCACGCGCGTTTTCCAAGGCACGCTCAGTCAGCGCGATGCTACCTTCAATGCCAACCACTTCGCGCGCCTGCGTTGCAAGGGGCAATGTAAAATTACCAAGCCCGCAGAATAAATCTGCGACTCGCTCATCTGCCCGAACGTCCAGCAAACGCAGTGCACGCAATACCAATACACGGTTGATCTGGTGATTTACCTGTGTGAAATCAGTCGGCTTGAAAGGCATTCTTATGCCGAATTCCGGCAGCGTGTAATCCAGTTGCTGCTCTGTCGGGTAATAACATTGAACGGTATCCAAACCTTTGGATTGCAGCCACCATTGCACCTGAAATCGGTCGGCAAACGATTTCAGCCTCACCTCGTCATCTGGAGTAAGTGGCGCCATAATACGCAACACCATTGCAGTCACCGACTGTCCGACCGCCAGTTCAATCTGCGGAATTTGCTCTACGATCGAAAGCGAGCCTATCAACTCACGCAATGGCATCAGCATGGCTGACACATGGGCTGGCAAAATTTCACAAGTTTTCATGTCGGCGACAAATGATGACTTCCGCTCATGAAATCCAACCAGCACGCCCCCCTTCTTTCGCACTAAACGGACGGATAAGCGAGCACGGTATCGATAACCCCATGTCGGCCCGTAGATCGGTCGCAACATGGTTTCCGGCTTGACTTTGCCAATGTGTTTCAAGCTATCTTCCAACACACGCTGTTTGATTGCGACCTGGGCTGACGGCTCAAGGTGCTGCATTGCGCATCCTCCGCAAATGCCGTAATAATCACACTTTGGCTTGACGCGCAAGGCAGATTCGCGATGCAACGCCACTAATGTCGCGACTTCCCATTTAGGCTTCCGACGGTACGATGCAAAACTGACGCGCTCGCCTGGCAGCGCACCTTCCACAAAAATAACCTTGCCTTGACTTCCGTCCTCATTTTCCAAGTGCCCGACACCACGGGCCTCCATGTCGAGGGATTTGATATCGATTTTGTTCTGCTGCATTTGAATAAATGTCGTTAGGGCAGTTTATCGAAAACGCATTACTTCATGGATAAGCATTTGCCCATGCCAAGCGAAGCATCTGCACTATCTTGGAAAATGCGATTGGCGAATTACGGTTTGAATTGAAGTCCGCTTTGATTGAAAGGATGATCGCCAGCTTTGCGAAGGCCATATCATAGCAACGCATCCTTGTCGACGCCGCGCGCCGCCAGTGCACGCTTCAGTTTGACTAACGCCTCTTGCTGAATTTGGCGCACTCGCTCTCTGGTGACACTCATTTCTGCGGCAAGCTGTTCCAGCGTGGCTGGATCGTCATTATCCAGCCCGAAGCGCCGGATGATTACCATTCGCTGCTTCTCAGGCAATTTCTTAAGCCAGTCGCGAATCAAAATCGTTGTCTCGTGTTGCTCTGCGCGCGAATCGGGACCATCGGCGACATCACCCGGCAACATGTCCATCAAGCTAGCCTGTGGATCATTGTCAAGTGGCGCATCAAGCGACGTTGCATGTTCGGATAGCGCCAGAATATCTTGCACATCCTCAATTGGACGGTCGACCAGATGAGCGATATCTTCGACCGTCGCATCCTTACCATCGTGATGCTGCGCTTCGAGATGATATTTTGCTCGCAATATCTGATTCAGCTCCCTGACCATATGCACCGGCAGACGCACTGTGCGCGCCTGATTCATGATCGCGCGCTCAATGCTTTGACGAATCCACCATGTCGCGTAGGTCGAGAACCGAAAGCCGCGTTCCGGCTCGAACTTATCGATTGCACGCATCAGTCCGAGGTTGCCCTCTTCGATCAGGTCCAGCAATACCACACCACGATTTATATAATGCTTTGCAATCGATACGACCAAGCGTAAATTGTGCTCAATCATCTTCTGGCGACCGGCAAAGTCTCCCTGCTTGGCTAACGTTGCAAAATGCACTTCCTCGACCACCGACAACAAAGGGCGCGCGCCAATCTGATTTAGATAGTGTTGCGTTGTATCAGTCGAAAGCTCGGCGGCCAGTACGGTCTTTAACTCATCGACTGGATCAACTGCCGCAACACCGCCTTCAGACACATCCACTCTATCAACTGCCTCATCCACACCGACTTCGCTTTGATCAAGGGATGCATCATCGGACACATCTTCCGAATCCGGATCTTGATCAATTGGGTCAAGCGGGTTACGAGACATTTAACGGTTTGGCAGGAATTTCGACGGATCGACAGGTTTTCCCTGCTGGCGGATTTCGAAATGAAGCTTCACCGAATCCGCATCGGAGTTGCCCATTTCTGCAATTTTTTGGCCTTTGCTAACAGTTTGACCTTCCTTCACCAGGATGGTTTTATTGTGTGCATATGCTGATAACAGGTTACTGGAGTGTTTTACGATTACAAGATTGCCGTAACCGCGAATGCCGCTTCCTGCATACATGACCTTGCCAGAACCTGCGGCAAGTATCTGTTGCCCTGCCTGGCCTGCAATATCAATACCCTTCCTGCTTGCATCAAAGCCGGCGATAACTTTACCGTCCGCAGGCCAAATCCAGGAAAGAGCGTCATCATCTCCAGATTGATGTGCTTGCTGAGGCTGTGTCTCAACAGATTTGGATTCTGTCGCCTTTGCAGCGTCACCTTTGTTTACCGCAGCAACAGCAGATGCCGGTGAACCAGCAGCATCCGGTTTTTGCATTTCCGTTATTGCAGCCTCAGAATAGGTGCGCTTGTCGCCGCGAGGAGTGGACTTATTCGGTACCACGGCAGCGTGTGACGCAGAAGCTCCCGGCGCCAGTTTGATTTCAGTTGCTGCAGGCGATGCAACACTCCCGGTCTGTACAGTGCCGCCAGCCACTTCTGGCGGCAAGACACGTAATACCTGGTCTATCTTGATATCATTGGGGTCTGCCAAATCATTCCATGCGATCAGGTCCCGATAATTTTGACCATAATCAAATGATATCTGCAGCAACGTATCGCCCTTCTTTACTGCGTAATAGCCACGAGGATCCTGCGCCGGTTTGATTGCCGGTTTGCCTTGGGCAATTGATGACTTTGCAATTTCCATTGCATGGTTATTTGCTTGCGGGTGCTCCATTACCGGCGCGGAATTACGAGTTGTGCTGCACGCAGCAAGCGCGCAAATCATGACTGTCGATAAGGCTAATCGGATTTTTTTCATTCTCGTTACAATACTTTATTGCGGTATTGCGGCATCAAGCCGCTCATCATGAGATCCCAGGACGCAAGGGCACGAAATGGCAGTCTTCGAGGGTTGTTGTAACCCATTCGTACTGGCTTACACGTTCAATCAATTGCAGCACTTGGTGGCGCATGCCGACAGGAGCGACGAGTCGACCACGGATTGCCATCTGTTCTAGTAGCGCCTGAGGTACCTCCAATCCTGCGGCAGCTAGAATGATACCGTCGAATGGTGCAACTTGCGGGAAACCAAGCATACCATCTCCGTAATGCAATCGGATATTTGCAATGCGCAGAGGTCGCAAATTTGACTTTGCCAATTCATGCAGCGGCTTGATGCGCTCGATGGAGTAAACTTCATTCGCAATCAGCGACAATACCGCAGCTTGATATCCACAACCGGTGCCGATTTCGAGCACACGATTCAATGCACCACCATCCGCATTGGCGCGCATGATTTCGATCATGCGGGCAACAATGTACGGTTGTGAAATCGTTTGATGATGCCCAATCGGCAATGATGCGTCGATATAGGCTTGGCTTGCAAGCGCCGGTTCCATGAACATATGGCGCGGCACTGCCTCCATTGCCGATAAAACCTTTACATCCTTAACACCCTGCTTCGCAATACGCGCCACCATGGCCTTGCGTACGGCGTCCGAAACAAGTGGTGTAGGCCGCTCCATCTTACTGGCACCGCTTGCGATTCCGACACTTGAATTCATTCCGGCTTGCGACGAGAAACGCAGACTATGTCGAACTGCATTTTGCGTCGCAGTTTGTGGCGTGGCAGGACTGTTCGCAAGCGTAGCCTTTTCCGATATACGTTGCGTCGATTTATTCACGACAGACGACAGTGGCAATGGAAAGCGTTTGCCTTTATCGTCCATACGAACCTTTCTTGAGCGCACTTAACTGCGTGTTGTGCGTCAAATCGACTTGAAGTGGCGTGACTGAAATATGGCCTTGTGCAGTTGCATGAAAGTCAGTACCTTCGCCAGCATCCTTCGCTTTTCCAGCCGGCCCTATCCAGAAAATTTCACGTCCGTGCGGGTCCTGCGTTTTGATTACCGCTTCGGATACATGACGCTTGCCAAGACGAGTCGGCACTATGGGCTTGATTTGCTCATAAGGCAAGTTCGGGATATTTATATTGAGCAAATACGGCGCTTGGAGGTCGTCAAATCCGCGTTCCACAATTTCCCGTGCGATCCGCGCTGCCGCATCAAGGTGAATCCAGCCGTGTTGCACTTGCGAAAACGCAATTGCAGGAATGCCAAACAAATAGCCTTCCGTTGCTGCAGCGACTGTACCTGAATACAGCGTATCGTCACCCATGTTTTGTCCCTGATTGATTCCTGAAACAATCAAATCAGGTCGAAAAGACAGCACGCCGGTCAGCGCAATGTGAACGCAATCGGATGGCGTGCCGTTGACAAAGTAAAAACCATTCGCAGCACGATACACCGACAGTGGGCGATCCAGCGTTAATGAATTGGAACTGCCGGAGCGATTGCTATCGGGAGCAACGACAACCGTTTCTGCAATTGGCGCGAGCGCCTCTGCCAATGCGTTAAGCCCAGGCGCCAAGTAGCCGTCATCGTTGCTGATAAGAATTTTCATGGAACGATTTTAACCGAAGCCTCACGCTCCACCGATGAAGTAATTAACATTTATCGGCACAATCACAAAATTTACGATCGTTCTATTCTTTAGAAAGAAGCACTATGAAAGCTGTGGTCTGTAACGTACGGGGACAATGCAATAGACTGAATCTCGCGGCCAAGCGCGAACTGACGGAATGACTCTCAACTGGAATCCAGTTGAGAGTAAATATCGGAAGCACAGTCACATCACATCAACATGATCGAGAGGTGCACTTTCAGGAGTAACCATACGCGCAAAGAATTCAAGTACAGCATGTTGCTCGCGCGTGCGCTTGAATGGAGGCAAACTTTGCCAGATACGGCGACCATAGGGTTTGGAAATCAAGCGTGGGTCGCAAATCATCAGTACGCCGCGGTCGCTCTCATCGCGAATCAGGCGACCGGCACCTTGTTTCAGATTAATGATTGCTTCAGGCAACTGATGATGGACGAAACCGTTCAAACCTTTTTTTTCCATGGCGTCGATGCGTGCAGCAAGCACAGGGTCATCTGGTGGCGAAAATGGCAGCTTGTCAATGATTACTAGTGATAGTGCATCTCCGCGTACGTCAACACCCTCCCAAAAACTTTGGCTTCCAATGAGTACTGCATTGCCGGCGGAACGAAAACGGTCAAGCAATTCCGTACGCCCCGCTTCGCCTTGCACCATTAAAGGAAACGGCAACTTGCGCGTTTCAAACTCCTCACGCAAACGCTCGGCCGCGCGTTTTACCGCACGTAGCGTTGTGCATAACAGGAAGGTACGTCCACCTGCCGCTTCAATGATTGGTAATGCGGCCTCCACAACGGCATCGGTATAGCTGGGCGAGTTAGGCTGCGGAAGATTAGTCGGTACATAAAGCAAGCCTTGACGCTCATAATCAAAAGGGCTTGGCCAAGTATGCCCCGGCTCCTCTCCCAATCCCATTTGGGACGTGTAATGGTGGAAGTCACTCTTTACCGCGAGCGTCGCAGAAGTAAATATCCATGCCCGGGACGTTCCCTCTCGCTGCTTGCTGAAAATCGGGGCAATCGATAACGGAGTCTGATGCAGCTGTAACGACGAAGAAAACGCCTCAACCCATTGCACTCGCTCCTGTTCGCTATCTGCGTTTTGCACGCTTTTCTTCGCATTCCATCCTGCGAGGTTGGCGTCTAATGCGATTGCCCGTACACGACATTGCTCAATGGTTTCTGCGCGCTCGGCTTGCGTTTCAAGCGTCGCGATCATCCGCTGCAATTCCTGCTTCAGCGTGTCAAGTGCCGGAAAAAATGTGCTCGACGGGGCGATCTGATGTGCGGCCAGTCTTATGGCATCCTGCGGGAAAGCGAGACGCAGATCACGTGCGGCACGTTCGACAGGCATTACTACTTTTGCCCAATCCGCACCATCACGTGCTTGCGACAATCCCTCAGCAAGTACGTCACGACATAGCTCAAGCACTTGCGATGTCGATACCGTTTCACCAAAAAACAAGGTCGCCGTTTCCGGCAACTGATGGGCCTCATCGAAGATCACGGTATTTGCCGACGGCAACAACTCGGCCACACCCGTGTCTTTCAATGCCACATCGGCGAAAAACAAATGGTGATTGACAACCACGACATCCGCCTGTTGCGCCTCCTTGCGCGCCTTCATCACAAAACAGTCTTGATAATATTGACACTCTGCACCAAGACATGTTTCGCGCGTTGAAGTCACGAGATTCCATATGGGAGCATTTTCCGGCACTTTGGATAATTCGGCTTTATCGCCGGACGCCGTAGTCTTTACGAAGCGCGAGATTTCTCGCAAATATCCAACGTCGTCACGCGACGTCAATCGACCGTTTTGCAGTGTGCGCTCAAGATGGAAGTGGCACAGGTAGTTTGCACGGCCCTTCAGCAATGCAACCGATACAGGTGCGTTTAACGCCTTGCGGACTGTCGGAATATCGCGTAAATAGAGTTGGTCCTGCAAGTTCTTGGTACCAGTTGATACCAGTACTTTACCGCCCCATAACAATGCCGGCACCAGATAGGCGAATGTCTTGCCAGTACCGGTGCCTGCCTCTGCAATCAGGGTTTTTTGAGCGGCGATCGCATTGGCGATTGCCTTCGCCATTTCAGTTTGCGACTGCCGAGGACGAAACCCCCTTACCGCCTGAGCCAATCGACCGTTCGCATCGAAAAGCTGATCGATCTCGGTGTCATGCATACCATCATTTGTCAGTGGAGAATTTTCAGCGGTCAAGATCGAGCAACTCTGCTTTCTACTTTGTACCTACCGCGACGATGCCGGTGCAATTATCGGATATGGATACGCGGATGGTTTGGTCATGCAATCCTGACGAAGGCTATCTGTCAAGCCGGAATATCGGGAACGAGCTGCATTTTTAACAAGGTGATATGGTCCTTCAATTGCAATTTGCGTTTCTTCAAGCGACGCAACTGCAATTCATCTTGATGGCCATCCTGGACCAACGTCTCGATGACAACATCCAAGTCACGATGCTCAACTTCAAGTTCGACAATGCGACGATGTATCTCTTCGACAGAACTCATAATTATATGGTGGCATTGCGCCGGGTAGACAATGAAAATCCGATTGAAAGTTTTTGACACTCACTTCTTGGCACATCTTGGACGATAAAGGAATTCTTGTGCCAAACCAAGTTACTTTTTGAACCAATTCTTTTGCGATTGCGGACTAGGCAAATTTTGCGCAGTGCGCGATGATTCAAAGATTCAATGTGCGAGCAACTTAATTTAATAAAAATATTGAATTCCATGCAATTTCCTTTCCAATCTTGTGCCCGTCGGATTCACTGCGTGTCATAATTCAAAAACGTTGCCCCTTTGCCATTATCAGTTTAAACCACCATCGGTTATGAGCCAATACAAGATTGAGGCGGGAACCGCGCAGCATATCGGCGACCGTGACGAACAGCAGGACCGCGTTGCACTATTTTCCGCACCAAAAGCACCAGGTTACATGATGGCTGTTCTCGCGGACGGAATGGGCGGACTGGCCGGCGGCGCAATGGCGGCCGAGCAGGTCATCCGTACCGCACAACTGAATTTCGAACATTTTTCGCCCCGCATCGATCGTGTTGAAACAATGCTGGAGACGATTGCACGCGACGCGCATACCCTGCTTCGGTTGAGCGCAATGTCATCCAGGAAGGAACCGCACAGCACGATGGTGATTCTTGTGTTGACTCCCGAAGGCAGCGCGGTATGGGCGCATGTTGGCGACTCAAGGTTGTACCGCTTCGATGGCCCGAACTGCGTGGAGCGCACAATTGACCATTCATTTATCCAAAATCTGATTGATGAAGGAAAGCTGACTAGCGAGAGAGCAAAAGGCCATCGTTTGTCCGGGATGCTTGTCAACGTCCTAGGCATCGACTCAAGTGAAGTGAGTGTCACATTAGGGCGGCGTGACAATCTCAAGGCAGGCGACACGTTCCTGCTATGTTCCGATGGATTATGGAATTATTTTACCGATCGCGAACTTGGTGCGGCGATTGCGATGAATTCCCCCCGTCAAGCATCAGAAATGTTGATCAGCAAGGCACGTGAACGTGCCGCCAAAACAGGCGCGGATAACTGTTCGATGGCAATCGTGAAGTGTGTGCTCCCGCAGAAAGAAACCAAGGATTACACCGTCAAAAAGATGCGCCGTGCAATTTGATCTGAACGGAGGTGAACTGCCCGGACATGAACGATTGTCAGCGTTCACCGTATCACTTGTCGTCGTCCTTCAATGGAATCACCGGTGGCACTTGCGCGGTATCGATGCGTAACCTGGCGCTTGGGGCAAGCGCCGATTTCCTTGCCAACACTGCCGCATCGCGCTCCTCACGAAGTAGCCGACGCCTGTATTTGTTGGCCTCGGCCTTGACCGCACGAACATTCTCTAGCGCGATACGCCGACGCTCCCTTGCTTTATTCAGGCAAGGCGTCATGAAAAAATCGGCAAGGCAAGCGCGCTCGTCGTCAAC
>LLBZ010009865.1_pt4 | contig 11258 bp, 14 predicted proteins | sample 1489421 | NCBI WGS metagenome assembly LLBZ01 (sample SAMN04092657, study PRJNA295927) | soil metagenome | biome: Soil prokaryotic community; feature: Bulk soil; isolation source: soil from tomato rhizosphere | host: tomato cultivar Moneymaker | place: South Korea | collected 2011-11-01 | reverse complement strand
TAAAAAAGGCTTCATTATGAAACAAAAGCCGAATTTTTCGCTTACAAACAAAAAGTTTAAATCACTTAATTGTAATTTTATAATTCAATAATCGTCAACTTAAAATCGTATATTCATTGACCTATCCACCAAAAATACATCAAAATAACGAGATAAATCATATAATTGATGTAATAAAATCCTATCCATTGGCTACTGTAATTTCAATAAAAGACAACGTGCCTTTCATTACGCATTTACCTTTGGTTTACAACGAAGTTGGTAAATTAATTGGACATATTGACAAACAAAATCCGCAGGTGCCCTTATTAAAAGACAGCCAGCCTGTAACGGTCCTCTTTTCTGGGCCGCAATGCTACATTTCGCCCAGTATTTATGCGACAACCCAATTACCTACTTGGAATTATATTAAAGTGCATTTAAAAGGCACGGTTAATGCTATAGAGAGTAAAGAAGCCTTGAAAGAGTCTATTATTAAAATGACCGAGTTTTTAGAAGCTCCAGAACATAAATATGTTTTAGAACCCGATAACCCGCGCATGCTCGGGGCTTTGGATTATATTGACATATTTGAAATAACCATAGATTCTTGGGAAGGGAAATTTAAACTCTCACAAGACAAAAAGCCTCAAGACATACAAAATGCCCGGGCTGAATTGATACGTGCCAACCAAGAAAGCATTGAACACTTTTTAAACAAAGTGTTTTAACCCCACACCCATAAACTATGAAGCGTTTTATCGTTTTTTTATTTGCATTTTTAAGCTATTCGCACTTGGCAGTTTCTCAAGAAAAAGAATACACTTCGGTTATTTATCCGGAAGATTACACTGTACAGGTTGATGTTGCCTACACAGAAGTTAACGATTGGGTGGGATATATGGATTTATACATAAAACCTAATGACACGACGCCTACTCCAATAGTTATAAATATACACGGTGGCGGATGGCGAAGTGGTAATAAAGAATCCCAAACAAGTTTAAGTACCTTTTTTAAAAATGGCTACGCCGTAGCCAATGTCGCTTACCGATTGGCGGATATGGCTCCTGCCCCCGCAGCCATAGAAGATGTACGTTGTGCTTTAATATATATTCACAAACATGCCAAAGCACTAAACATCGATACGTCCAAAATCGTACTCATGGGCGGTTCGGCTGGCGGCCATTTAGCTTTAATGGCTGGTTTTTTGGGAAACAATAAACAATTTGACACCAATTGTCCAAACACGGAAAACATAAAAATAGCTGCCATTATAGACAAATATGGCATCACCGATTTAAGCCCTTTGGCTTATTGGAAATCGGCAAACAATTGGCTATCCCTTAATAATACCGATGCTGCTTTTGTTAAATCGGTATCGCCTATAAATTATGTGTCCTACAAAAGCCCGCCTGTTTTTATAGCACATGGTACTGCAGACCCTATTGTACCCTATATGCAATCGGTAATACTTTATAAAAAACTAAAAGCCAATCGGGTTAAAACAGAACTATTAACCCTTAGAAAAGGCAAACACGGTAAGTTTACAAAAAAACAAAACATACTATTAAGTAAAAGCATTTGGAAATTTTTGAATAAATTAGGGATATAATTTCTGAACTCGTTTAAACTTAATGTCATGAAAAAACTAACAAAAGAGGCTATCAATCAAGAGGTATTTGATTTGTATGATGATTATGCCCACAACAAAATTGACAGACGCCAGTTTGTTGAAAAATTGTCGCTTTATGCTATTGGAGGCTTAACAGTATCGGCGTTACTAAGCTATATGACACCCAATTATTTGGACACTCTTTTAGTAAAACCAAACGATGAACGCTTACAATCTGAATACATCACCTACCAATCGCCTAAAGGTGGCGGCGCTATAAAAGGGTTGTTATCAAAACCTGACAACACCTCTGGCAAATTACCCGGCGTTATTGTAGTCCATGAAAATCGGGGCTTAAACCCTTATATTGAAGATGTGGGCAGACGTACCGCACTTGATGGTTTTATAAGCTTAGCTCCCGATGCCTTATCGCCTTTGGGTGGCTATCCCGGTAATGATGACGACGGTCGCGAGATGCAACGTAAACGGGACCGCAACGAGATGCTTGAAGATTTTATCGCTGCCTTTCACTATTTGAGTACCCACGAAAACTGCAACGGAAAAATTGGTGTCGTTGGATTTTGCTTTGGGGGTTGGATTGCAAATATGATGGCGGTTAAACTACCTAATCTACTGGCAGCAGTGCCTTTTTATGGCGGACAACCAACTGCCGAAGAAGCCGCGCAAATAAAAACACCGTTGCTACTGCAATTTGCTGGTTTAGACACGAGAGTTAACGAAGGCTGGCCTGCATATCAAGCGGTTTTAAAAGAAAACAACGTTGAATATACCGCTCATTTTTATCCTGATGTAAATCATGGCTTTCATAATAACACCACACCGCGTTATGATGAAAAAGCAGCGACCTTGGCTTGGGATAGAACCATAGCTTTTTTTAAGGAAAAGCTTAAATAATCCTTTATAAACCACCTTTTAAACACTTTTTAAGCGATGCAATACAATGATGTTATTGGCACTATAGGCGTTGGACTTATCCTTATCGCCTATTTTTTAAACATTAGTGCCTTAATACCCAAAAATGGCGTTCTCTATTTTATATTAAACATTATAGGTGCCAGTTTGGCATGTTATGCTTCTGTTTTAATTAACTACACCCCTTTTATTATTTTAGAGGCTACCTGGGTTTTGGTTAGTTTTTGGGGATTGTTTGGGGTTTATAAGAAGGCATAAGGTTTTAGAAGGTATTTTTTTACATGACAAAAACCTTTATTCCATTAAAAAATACCTACAAACAGCTATAAGCTGACGTCTGATTTAGGTGCAAACAAGACTTAACCAAATTCTAGTTTTCAAGGACTTCCTAGCTTTACTCATAAAAGCACAGGTTGGCTTTGTGTACCGTGTTAATTAATCGATACTTTTTAAAATAAACACCCATTCACATTAAAAAACACCGACGAAATGCACACAAAACAAACATTTCATAGGGTTTCGATAGCGATTTTATAAGGGTTTGTTCGACATTCCTTCGAGGATTGTTCGGGAATCCTTCGTAAAATAGGGATTTTTACGAAGAATCCTCGAAGGAATGTCGAAGGAGACTCGAAGGAAACTACTTTTAAAGCATCGATGAACGGTAAATAGGGTTAAAAAAATCTGCTTTTTGTAAGTGGATATTTATTATATTCGTGGGGATATAAATTGGATGTAGAGAATTGGGTATGTTCAATTGTTGGCAGTAATTAAATGGGATACTATTTAGAATATATCGTTGAAAGTACAGAAGAAGAGTTATTGTCTAAAGTTTCTAATCATGTAACTATATTTTATAATTCTTTAAATGAACTTGACAAAAATGGTTTAATGGAAGGTAAATTAAAAGGCGGTAAATATGACTTCAACTTTAGTATAAAAAATGGAATTTTAAATATTAGTTATCCAAGAATAAAATATAGTTGGATTGTAAATAAATTGTTTGATGCAGACAAAATTGTTATTGATATCGACCGTGAAGTAATTAATTCTTTTCCTGGGAAAACAGTTTTTAGAATAGATGAACTAATTCGTGAAGATTTTGAATCTCAAACAATGGACAAATTATTGAAAACTGAATATATAGAACAACTTAACCTTTTTCTTCTTAATGAGGATTCAGATTATTGGAAAAAATTATAGCAACTACTACCGTGTATAAAAAATTGCTAGTTTTTGCTAATACAAAGTTTGGTTGCACGTTTGCTACAATTAAAACCGACAGAATGAAAAATTCAATTACACATCAAATTTTATTTCTCTCCCTAATATTTCAATTTAGTATTACAAATGCTCAAAATAAATTTGACATACCTTATGGAAGTAATGACTCAGTCGGGAAATACGTAGATTTAAATGGGGCAAAAATATATTATGAGGAATATGGAAAAGGAGAACCGCTACTGTTAATTCACGGATGTGGCGCAGATATTAAATCAATGGAATATCAAATTGATTATTTTAAAAATAAATACAGAGTCATTGTAGCCGATAGTAGGGGTCAAGGAAAATCAGAATTGAAAACCGACTCACTAACTTATACTCAAATAACAAAAGATTGGGAAGGATTAGTTAATTACCTAAAATTAGATTCCATTAATATTCTTGGATGGAGTGATGGAGGCATAATCGGTTTAAAAATGGGAATTAGCAAAAAAACTAAAATCAAAAAAATAGTTGCAATGGGCGCAAATTTAAGACCTGACACTACAGCAGTTAATAGTTGGGCTCCTGAAAATGTTAGAAAAAATCAAGCTCAAGTAAAGAAAATGATAGCAAATGGTGATACTTCTCAAGATTGGAATCTAGAACTTCAGCTCGATGGACTTTTATTAAACCAACCAAATATTAGCCATTCCGATTTAAAAAAAATAGCAGCCCCTGTTTTGGTAATGGTTGGAGACAGAGACATTATTAAAAACGAGCACGCTGTTGAAATTTTCAATAATCTCCCTAAAGGTCAGCTTTGCATTATGCCAGGTATTAATCACGGAGCCCCTCGGAACAATCCAGAAATATTCAACGAAATAGCAAATCGATTTTTTTCCGTTCCATTTGATTATATTTTAAAATGACGGCATAATGAAAATTTCAGTAGCACAAACAAAATCAATTAAGGGAGATATTTCTGCAAATATTGAAACACATAAAAAATTAATATCCCTTGCTATTTTATACAAAGTGGACACTATATTTTTTCCCGAACTTTCTGTAACAGGTTATGAACCTGAACTTGCAAAAGAGTTGGCAACAAATCAAGACAACAAAGAATTTGACGACTTCCAAGAAATTAGTAATAAAAACAGAATTACTATTGGAATCGGCATGCCAACAAACTCAAATTCAGGAATAAAAATTAGTATGATAATTTTTCACCCAAACTCACCAAGACAGACTTATTCAAAACAACAACTACATTCTGACGAGTTTCCTTATTTTGTAAATGGAGAAAAGCAAATCATTTTGACAATTGACAATAAAAAAATTGCCCCAGCCATTTGCTATGAAAGTTTACAAACCGACCATTCGGACAACGCAAAGAAACTTGGAGCAGAAATATATGTGGCAAGTGTTGCAAAATCACAAAATGGTATTGACAAAGCTATGAAACACTACCCAGAAATTGCCCAGAAAAATTCTATTCCAATTTTGATGTCTAATTGTATTGGTTATTGCGACAATTTTTTAAGTGTTGGACAAACATCTGTTTGGACAAAACAAGGGAAATTAATTGGACAACTTAATGACAAGGTTGAAGGAATATTAGTTTTTGATACTGAAACAGAAGAAATAATTGAACAAACCATATAAACTGCTCCCCGATACCATTAAGCCACATTTTATAGTTACAATTTTTACTTGCCGCGAATTGGATGCATGGCTTGGTGTTCTTTAAACTCCCCAATTTCCTCACTTAAGGTTTTATTGAGGTTTTGGAGCAGGTTATTTTGGAATTTCATAATCCCTATTAAATCATGCATGGCATTTAAATTTTCTAATTGTTTGTAGACAATCGTTTCTAAATCGGCTTTGGTGTATCTTTTGCTCATATCATTTGTTTTTTAATACTACGAATATCCATAAATTATTTATATCGTGTGTTCGTAATAGCGAACAACCGATTAATAAGCCAATTTAGAAAGCTAAAAATCTATCAAAAATTCAGAAATCGAACTTGGGACAATACGACAGTGCCAGAGATACGATTGGAAGGAAATTGGTTGAAAAAACTCGGCTTTGAAATAGGAAAAGAAATTGAAATTAAACAACAAAAGAATAAACTGACTATCACATTAATTGAAAAGAGGGAAAAATAGCGACGATGTCCATTCCGGCTAAGCTTCGTATCATTACCCTTAAAAAGAAAATCATTAAAAAACATAACCTAAGTCAACAATAACCATGTTGGACTTCTTCTTATTGCCTCTGTTTTAAATACCCAAAACGGCATGCGCTGTTTTTAACGAAAGTATGTAAATCAAAGGTTGAAAATGATCCTTACGAATTAGGGATATAGCTTTTTCCCAAACTTTTAACTTTGGAAACGCTATATCCCTAAACTTGCTTAATATTATATTCTTTAAAACCTAACCATGGATTCATATAAAGAACTCATCTTCACTTTTTTCAATTGGCTACAAAATAATCTTTTTGCCCCATATTTCACCTGTTTTTTTACTCCGTAGCGCTGCTATGAAGTGCTAAAAAGCTAAAATCTGGAACTAAAATCTCTATTTTTCGCTTCAATCAAAAAAGTCAAAATGAGTTCAAATAACACGAACTAGGCTTTTACTTTTTTTGAAATAAAATAGGCTACACCATATTGCAAAAGATTCCCTATGGTTTTTTTGAAAAATGATTTAGATTTCCCAAATAGTAGTTTTTTAGACAAATAGCCTCCCGTGATACTTACTGCTGTTTGTAATAAATTAGATTTTAAATCGGGGGAATGTGTAAAATCTTGAAATGTATCCTTAATAATATTAATTGGTTTTATACTTTCGGAAGTTATAGCCAATTGCTCTTTTAATTCTTCAAACTTTATCTTTTTTTCAAGTTCTAAACGTGCAATCATGATATCTAATTCCGAAGTTTGATTTTTATGCCATGTCATTTGAATTAGTTTTAGAATTATTTAACATGTGTTTTTTCTTTAGCAATTTTTCAATAAATAAATTTGCTACAGGCGCTTTAATTATTTTATCTCTGTAAAAGCTAATACAAATGGTTACTATTAAATAAAAGCCAGATACAACTAAAAAGCCGAAATAGTCTTTACCCAGGAGTTCTCCTAAATAGAGACTAAGACCAATGCTTAGAAAGAGAACTACCATTGCAACACCCATAGTTATTACTAGCCTTGATAGAATTGATGAAGCTACATCGGCAATTTTGTCTATTGCGTAAAGTTTTCCCAATTCTATATTAATCTCTGCATAATCTTTAGCTTTTTCATAAAGCAATTCTATATTTGTTGCAATAGTATCCATTTATTCTTCTTTATTTATTCATTTGTTCTCTTACAGTCCCCTTCATGTCCCTTGCTTCCTGCTTAATTTCTTCTTTTCCTTCATTTACTATTTTTTCGCCCTTATTTACCAGTTCTTCGCCTTTGCTTACAACCGAATGGTATGTGTTTGATACAGAATCTGCAACATCTTTCAAACCACTCACTGCCTTGTCTTTAATATCCTTGCTTTTTTTAGCAATTTTATTTCTTGTTTCCGAACCTTTATCTGGGGCGAATAAAACCCCAAGGGCTGCACCTACGGCCACGCCGCTTAATACGCCAATTACTGCTTTACTTGTTTTCATTGTCTTTTTTTTTAAATTATTAATTATTATTATTTTACACTAACATACTTTATGTTAGTTTAATTGTAGTGCAACATATACACTAATATTACTATTTTTTCCATCTGGAAAGGTATAAGTGCCATCACCAATCTCCCGCTCTTTACCTACGGTTGTAAGTCCATAGTTATAACGTGCTCCAATTCCAATTGATTCAAAGTCAAAACCAATACCGGCTGAAATACCAGCATCAATTTTATTGAAGTCGTCATTATCAAAATTCTCTTCAAAATCGAATGAACCATCATCTGCTTCATTCGTTACTTGTGCATCAATTAAATAGGCAACATAAGGACCTACATGAATATTAAAATTGGGAGTTACATTTGCCTTAAGCAATACAGGTACTTCAATGTAATTTAACTTAAACTTGGCTTCGCCCTCTGCGAAAATATTGTCATACATTAATTTAGAACCTTTTCTACTAAATAAAAACTCAGGTTGTATCGCCAAAAAATCGCTTATTGGCATACTTACATATAAACCTGCATTAAAGCTTGTTAATACATTATTATCATCTACATCTTCTGTGTACATGTTTGAAAAATTAAGACCACCTTTAATACCAAATCCTGCATCTGGAGAGGTAGTTGTTTGTGCTTGTAATGGTATGAATGATGCTCCTAAGGTTAAAACCAGAGCTATGATTATTTGAAATCTATTTTTCATAATTTGAGGTTTGAGGTTTTATTGTTTATCGTATGCTACAAAGATGCGACAGACTTAGAGTTTGTTTATTATAAAATATTTTAGATATTTTATAGAATTCCCATTTTTCAACTTAGAAGTGATTTAAAAATAAGTTTTTATATGTTTTAAATTAGGATCCAATTAAAGATTCAAGACCGCTAAAAGAAAATAGAATATAGACTAAAGAATATAGACTCAATGATAACAAATCTGTAATCTTTTAAAAAGCCATTATCACTGTGTTTGCAGTGAATTGTAAAAGTTTTGCGAGTATAGGAAATTTTAAAGTTCTGAGGAAAGATATAAAAAAACAAGAGGCTAAAAAGTCCTTTAAATTTAATTTGTCAGGAGCTTGTCGAAACCGATATTGAGTACCAGCAAGTTAAAACATTTTAACAAACTCAATATGAATATAGGACTAGACTTTTTAACCTCTTGCGGCTCTATCAGTATTCTGTTGAAAAAGAGAAGAAACGGAATATTATTTGTCTGAAACAGATTTAATATGGATGGTAGCTTCTTTTAATTCTGGGGAACTTACCGTAAGCTTTATGTCTCCAGTTTTTGAAGTACTTTTAATTATAACCATTGCTTTTCCCTTCCATGCTTTTCGTTTATTGGCAACGTATAAATCGGTGTCTTTAAGGTTGGCATTGTCAACAGCCACAATCACTCCAGGGCCATCAATATCAAACTGAAGTTGGTTTTCTGCATTAGGGTTGATGGTTCCTGCTGTGTCAATGACTTCAATGGTAATGAACGATAAATCCTGTCCGTTAGCCACCAACTGTGTTCTGTCGGCAATTAGCCTAATTTTACTGGGATTGCCAGAGGTTTTTAAAACCGTTGTTTCTATTTCGTTATTGTCTTTTACTCCCACAGCAGTCAATTCACCACTGGAATAGGGCAAAGTAAAGTTTGCTTTGAACTCTTGTTCTTTGGTCGTTGATTGTTCGCCTATGAGTTCTTTATTAAGATACAATCTCACTTTAGGATATCTGGAATATACTTCTACCTCAATATCTTTACCTTCATGTCCTGGCCAAGTCCAGCTTTCCCATGTGGGCCAAACGGACCAATCTGTTAATTTGATTTCGCCATTTTCTGGATTGGGTTCTTTTACGGCCAAATATATTTTTTCAGTACCGTTGTATAACATGTCCCGATAATGCGAAATAGGTTTTCGCCAACCTATCAAATCAATATCACCACAATATGCTCCATGATAAGGAAAATGGTCTCTAACGTAATGTTCTCCTTCGGTTTCGCCGGGGTAATAATAACGTCCTATTCCAGATTCGCCAAGATAATCTATAGCGGTCCATACAAAATCGCCAATAATATATTTGTTGTTTTGTGTCAAGTTCCAGTTGGCAAATGCGTCTTTAGGATAAGATTCTGTTTGCACTATAATTCTTGAAGGCACCCGCTCGTGATCTGAAGGAGCTTCGTGCAACTGATAATTGTAACCTCCAATATCGTGAACGGCAAATAAAGGATCGAAGATTTCCCAACCCTGTCCCCAAGTAGTCATTGCCGAAGTCACCGGTCGTGTAGTATCTGTATTCTTGATTGTATTGACCAGCATTTTAGCAGTCTCAACAGCTTCCGGTTTTGTTCGTTCGATAATTTCGTTCCCGATACTCCACATAATTATTGAAGGATGATTGCGATCGCGCAATACCATGGCTTTTAAGTCGCGTTGTGCCCACGCATCAAAATACTTGGCATAGTCATTTGGGGTTTTACTTTCCCTCCATCCGTCAAAGCATTCGTCAATAACGAATAAGCCATATTTGTCACAGGCATCTAAAAAGGCTTCCGAAGAAGGGTTGTGTGCCGTTCTCACGGCATTAAATCCTGCCGATTTGAGCAATTTTACTTTTCGTTCTTCGGCTCTGTCGTATGCTGCAGCACCCAAAGAACCATTATCGTGATGTACGCAACCACCATTCAGGATAACAGGTTTACCATTTAGTTGAAATCCGTCTTCCGGAGTGAATTTTATGGAGCGTATACCAAATGTTTGTTTGGTGTTGTCAACGACTTCTTTGCCCTTTAGTATTTGTATTTGAGCTGAATATAAGTTTGGGGTTTCTGGTGACCATAATTCCGGTTTTGAAACCGTTATGGTTTGTTCTACTTCTTTTTCGCTATTTGCTGCAAGCGTTACATTTATTTGGTTGTCTCCTGCGTTTCCTTTGTTTTTGCCCTGAAGCTTGGTTTTAATCACCATATTTTGTGATGAAGCAGTTTCATTTTTAACCGTTGTTTTTATTTTAACGGTCGCTTTTTTAGAAGATACTTCGGGAGTAGAAATGGCTGTGCCCCAATTGGTAATATGTACCGGATTGGTGACAATCATCCAAACATGGCGATAGATACCCGAGCCGCTATACCAACGAGAATTTTTCTGTTGGGCATTGTCAACGCGAACAGAAATACTATTTTCTTTGTTTAAATCTATATAGGGCGTTAGGTCGTAACCAAATGAGGTGTACCCGTAAGGATAAATACCTAGGGATTTTCCATTGATAAAAACCTCTGAATTCATATATACGCCTTCAAAATAGATAGTGATTTTTTTGTCTTTCCATTCTGAGGTTGGTGTAAATGTTTTTCGATACCAACCAATACCAGCGGGAAAATAGCCGCCATCATTGCCCATTGGGTTTTTAGGGTCTGTTTGCCCTTCAATGCTCCAATCGTGCGGTAAATCAAGTTCTCGCCAATTGCTGTCGTCAAAATTAGGGGTGTTGGCGTTTAGCGGATCTCCTAAATAAAATTTCCAATTGGAATCAAAGAGCTGTTTGCGCTCTGTAGTTTGTTGGCTATAGGTAGTTATAAAAAAACTGAATACAAAAAGTGCGAGTAGAAAGCGGCGAAACTTTAGCATGTTTTTTTTGGCTTTTAATTGGCTTGATTTACAAATGTAGAAAATACACTTATAAATATGTAAAAAATAAAACTTATTTTAAACTTTTATTTTTAGGGCTTGTTAAGGAGCTGTTTTTTAGAGTTCTGATTAACGTAATCTTTGCTACGCCACAGGTTTTGGAGTTGATCAAATAAAAAAAGCAAGCCAAAATTAGCTTGCTTTTTCTGTGGGGAGAGCAGGATTCGAACC
>LLBZ010005676.1_pt2 | contig 11259 bp, 10 predicted proteins | sample 1489421 | NCBI WGS metagenome assembly LLBZ01 (sample SAMN04092657, study PRJNA295927) | soil metagenome | biome: Soil prokaryotic community; feature: Bulk soil; isolation source: soil from tomato rhizosphere | host: tomato cultivar Moneymaker | place: South Korea | collected 2011-11-01 | reverse complement strand
ACGCGGTAGCGGGTGGGTCGATGACCGATAGAAGGAGACGAGATGCCAAAGTACGTTATCGAACGAGTTGTACCCGGCGCGAGCAAGATGACGCCGGCGGAGTTGAAGACAATGTCGCAACGTTCATGCACTGTGCTGAACGAGATGGGACCGCAGATTCAGTGGATCCAGAGTTATGTCACTGATAATAAGATCTATTGCATCTACGTCGCGCCGAACGAAGAGTTGATCCAGGAGCACGCGCGGCGCGGCGGGTTCCCTGCGAATCATGTCGCACAAGTCAAAACGATTATCGATTCAACTACCGCAGAGGAATAATGGATCTTCGCTCAATTCAGAAACCACTGAAGGATAGGTATCGCAGCGACCCGGCGAGTTCGCGTATCACGCTCAAAGCGCAGAGCGATCAAACGAACACGCCGATCGCTTGCTCAGTGGAGGTTGGTCAGAAGATTATCGAAGCACAGGCGCATAGCGGTGTCGGTGGTCCAGGCACCGCTGCCTGCTCCGGCGATCTACTGCTCGGCGCGCTCGCTGCTTGTGCTCAACTTACTTGTCAACTCGTCGCGACGGCGATGGGCATACCATTCGAGCACATTCGCGTCGAAGTTGAAGGCGAGATGGATCTGAGCGGAACGCTCGGGATCTCAAAAGAAGTGCCCGTTGGTTTTCAGGATATTCATGCGAAATTCGACATTGACGCCCCCAAGGCAACAGCGGAACAATTGGCTGCGTTGAAAGACAAGACGGAGCAATACTGCGTGGTAATGCAGACGCTTTTGCAGCCCCCACAAATTAGAACTAGCTGGATGAATGGTGAGTAAGGTCTCAAAGATAAAGATCGACTTCCGACTGCCTGCGCTTGCGGAAGCCACCGAGTGGCTCAACTCCAGGAGCAGCGAACAACAAGTAAAAGGGCACCCGACACTCGTTCACTTTTGGTCTATCAGTTCGGAAACAGCAAAAACAAACCTGGCCCAGGTTGCAGAGTTGCGCGACCAGCGGCGGCGTGAAGGTTTGCGTGTAATCGCCGTTCACGTACCGCAATCCGAGGCCGAAAAGAATCCACGCGCCGTGCGCGATGCGATCGCGCGACTCAACCTCACCGAACCCTGCGCGCTCGATAACAACCTCAAGATCAGTCGCGGACAGGAAGATCTGCCGCTTTACTTCCTCTTTGACGCCGAGGGCGCGCCGTGCAGTTTCTCAAACGATTTCGACGCGATTGACGATCAGCTCGACCAGATGTTCGCGGAGCTACGAAATCAGAATCCGTTTTGTGCGGCGTGTGAGTTGTTCCTGAACAAAGAGGCGATGTTTTGTGCCAACTGCGGCTCGCCGTTGACACTGCCCGGCCCGGGACAGCACCCGTACTATGAAGATCACTTCAACTCTGCGCTGCCGACCATTCGCCTCACTAATCCCGATCCGCTGATCGGTCACAAGATCGAGGGCAAGTACGAACTTCTTGCTCGTCTCGGCGAAGGTGGCATGAGCGTCGTCTATCGCGCTCGTCGCGTACACATCGGCGACGACGTTGCCGTAAAGATTCTGACGGGCAAGTTTGTTAAAGACGATGCGGCGCTCGCGCGCTTTCGTCGTGAAGCGCGAGCGGCGGCGATGTTGCGCCATCCGAACGTCATCACGATTCATGACTTTGGTGAGACTGACGACGCGCATGCACCGGCGTATATCGTGATGGAGTTTATTAGAGGCACGCCGCTGCGCGAGCTCTTGCACAGCGAGAATCATTTTTCCGTCGAGCGTGGCCTGCGACTGATGCGCGGGATCTGCGCCGGGGTTGGTTCAGCACATCGACAAGCCGTGGTCCATCGAGATCTCAAGCCGGAGAACATTCTCGTAGTCGCGCCTGATGACGACTTCGAAGTCGAGAGTGTGCGAGTGGTTGATTTTGGACTAGCGAAACTGCTGGCTGATGCGGGCGGTGCGGCAACTGGCGCGGTTGTTGGCACGCCGTATTACATGTCGCCGGAGCAATGTCTGGGCGAGCCACTCGACACGCGTTCCGATGTTTACAGTCTCGGGGCGATGTTCTACGAGATGCTTTCCGGGAAGCGGCCATTTGAAGCCGAGACCGTCTCGGGTCTCATCAGCCGGCACTTGCAGGAACCACCGCCGCCATTTGATCTCTCGCTCGGTATCCCGCGGCGAGTCTCAATGGGAATCATGCACGCTCTCGCCAAAGAACCCGACGACCGCCCCCAAACCGCCACCGAACTCGCACGGCAAATGCAGTTGGTTTAGTCCTTCACACGCGTATCAATTGCGACCCAGTTCAGTTCCCAGGTTTTGCCACCATCCTCGGAAAATGACTGCTCGAATCGATACTGGTCCGGCGTGACCTTCGTGATCACAAAGCGCACAAATATCGCGCGGCCGTTAAACGTATCCTGGTTATAGAACTCGCCGCGTCCATCTTTGAACTCACCAATCGACGGTATCGTCAGCGTGCCGCTATTGATATTCGCGAAATTCAAACTCCACTGCCGCGCCTGCGGATTGTAAAGACGCAAGCTCAGACCTTCGAAGTGTCCCGCTGGTCCATCAGCCTTCAACTCCACCAGGTTCGCACGCCCGTCAAAAACCTTACGCACCACAGTCATGCCTTCGTATTCGACCCACGTCGTCGAACCACTCAAAGGTTTCTGCAAACGTCTGAGTTGCGTCTTCCACGTGCCGATCTCCCAATCGAAATCGTGCTGTCCATCGCGCTGAGCAAGCGCGTGAAACGGAAAAAGAGCGACGAACAAGAGCGCTAGAAAGTATTTCATCGCGCTAACTTAGTCCCTGCGAAAAGAACGGGTCAAGAAGTTACCTCAAGGTAACTAGTCAGGCAGGCCGACGCGGCGGACCAAATCGGTGAAGCGCGGATCGGAGCGAAGCGGATCGACAAGGGGGAAAACTTTCAGGTATGCGAGATAGTTCGAGCGCTCCGTAAAAGCCTTCTCCAACCACGCAAAGGTTTGCTCCTTGTCGCCGAGACCAATGTAAACATTGACGAGCGCGGCCGGCGTGACGTAGCGACGCTTGTTGAGCTCGAGCAACTCGTCGAGAATCTTCGTCGCTTCCGTCTTACGTCCGGCAAGTCCGTAGGCCAACCCGAGCATTCCGAGTGCGCCCGGCGCTCGGTCAGACAACTCAACCGCCTTCTCAGCCGCCGCGACTGCTTCGGCAAACTGTTTATTCGCGGCGTAAGTGTGGCCCAGGAACCAGTAAGCCTGGTAATGACTCGGATCCATGGCGATGACATTGCGGAGTTGCTCGATCGCCTCGTTGTAGCGACGCGCGTTTTCGAGGAGGAAACCTCGCTGCGCACTGATCGATAACGAAAACGGATCCAGTTCACGCGCGCGATTCGAAGCCGCGATCGACTCGTCGAGACGACCGCGCGACATCAGGTAACCAGCATAAAAGTTGTGCGCGTTAGCATAATTAGGGTTGAGTTCGATCGCGCGTTTGAAGTTTTGTTCGGCGGCGGGCCAATCCCAGTTGAAATGCTTCACGTAACCCAGCGCGCTGTGTGCTTCGGCGAGTGCGCCATCGAGCGCGAGCGCTTTCATCGCGGCTGCTTCAGCGCGCTGTCTTCCTTCGATGGGCGGAAACGCGCTGAACTGGACCGTCCCGAGCGAGTTGTAACAATCGGCGAGGCCAACATACGCAGGCGCGTAACCCGGATCCTCATTAATCGCACTTTGAAAAAACTCGATCGCTTTGTTGAGGTTCTCTTCAGTGCGTTTATTCCAGTACAGGTAACGTCCCTGCAAATAGTCGTCGAAGGCCTTCGGCCGAACGGCCCGCGCTGACTTCAGACGCACCTGGTCGCTAGCCGTCATCTGTGTCTGCACTTGGCGCGCAATCGACTGGGCTATCTCACTCTGCAAATCCAAAACATCGTTCAGGCTGCGTGAATAGTCTCCGACCCACAGGTGGCGATCGGTTGCAGCATGGATCAGTTGCGCGCGAATGAGTACCCGATCGCCCGCGCGTTGCACCGTGCCCTCGACCACTGCATCAACGTTTATCTCACGCGCGATCTCCGGCAACGACTTCTTCGTTCCCTTGTAGTGCATTGATGAGGTCCGCGAGATAACGTGCAAACCACCGATGCGCGCGAGATCGCCGATCAGCGCATCGGTCATGCCGTCCGCGAAGTACTCCTCAGCAGGATTGCCGGAAAGATTCGCCAGTGGCAACACCATGATCGACCGGATGCCGAGTTGCTCCGGTCTGTCTCTCTTGTAGAACGCATAAACAAGCGCCACAACAATCAACGGCACAACGACTAGCAACGCATACCGAAACACGCGCCTTTGCGTCTGTACTTCGCGCCTTGGCGTGAAATCTTCTGCTACTTTCTTAACCTCCGCGACAAACCGGTAACCCACTCCCGGTATCGTCGCGATGTACTGGCTCTCCTGACGACTATCCCCAAGCGACTTTCGCAGCGCCGTGATGTTCTGGTTGAGATTGTTCTCCTCCACCACTATCCCCGGCCAAACTTTCTTAAACAGCTCCTCCTTCTCAACCGTGCGCCCCGCCTCTTCAACCAGCACCACTAAAAGATCAAACGCCTTCGGAGTCAGCCGCACCGGCTCGCCGTCACGCAGCAGACGCCGCTTCACAACGTCGATACGAAACGGTCCAAACTCATAGAAACTTCGATTTTGCTCAGACATTTCGGCTTTCAGAAACTCTTTCAGAAAAAATCAGCGGCTTTCTCAGTACTTTCGTGGACTTCGGTTCCGGTTTCCGCCGCGTTGAGCGAGTGACCTTTCAAAAGGCTGGAAGGCGCAAAGCTCGGTCATTCTAACGCAGCAAATTTGACGGAAGGAAACGAACATGAACCATAAACAACTTCTCAAAAGCTTTCTTATATTCGCGATTTTAATTTGCACTCAGACACCCGTTTGGGCGCGCAACAACCACACTCCGGTGCTGCAGGAAGAAGTGATCTTGCAGTGGAACCGCGTGTTGATGGAAACCATTCTTACACCCGGACAGCATCCCGCCACCATCATGCCGGTGCGCAGTTACGCCATCATGCATGCGGCGATGTTTGACGCAGTCAACTCGATCGAAGGCAGTCACACACCTTACCTGACGGACGTGCCCGGTTCGCAGAATGCTTCAATCGAAGCTGCTGCCGCGCAGGCTGCTCACGATGTTTTAGTTGGACTATATCCGGCGCGAGTCGCAGTCTTCGACGCTGAACTCGCGGTATCGCTTCAGGGGATCGAGGACAATCGGGTACAGCAAGGCGTTCGCGTGGGTCAGATCGTTGCCGAAAGGATTCTGGCGGCGCGCGCGAGTGACGGTTGGAATGTGACGCCGCCTGCTTACGTTTTGCCGGCAACTCCAGGCAACTGGCAACCAACGCCGCCGGCGAATTCGGCTGCCACTTTTACACACTACCCGGCGGTGTTGCCGTTTGCGATCACGTCGCCGGGACAGTTCACTCCAAATCCGCCGCCGGCGATGACGAGTGCGCAATACGCAGCAGACCTGAATGAGGTCAAGGAACTCGGCGCCGCAAACAGTGCTACACGCACCGACGACCAGACCCAGGTCGCACGACTCTGGGCGAATGTGAACACACCAACGAACTTTCTTTTCGTATGGAACAACGTTGCGCGGACAGTATCCGAAGCTCGCAACTTAACGACGGTCGAAAGAGCGCGTCTGTTTGCACTCACAAACATCGCGCTGCACGACGCTCTGCAAACTACGTTTGCCAGCAAGTTTCACTACGGAATGTGGCGTCCGGTGACTGCGATTCGTCGCGCCGATGAAGACGGCAACGCGAATACAACGCCTGATCCGGCGTGGGTTTCGTTAGTGCCAACTCCGCCGTATCCGTCGTACGTTGGCAACATGGCGGCGATTGGGACTTCACAAGCGACGATACTCACGTTGTTTTTCGGACGCGACGATATTCGGTTCCAACACACATGGGCCGGTGCGGGTGGCGCCACGCGTTCCTACGCAGGTTTTGGTGCGATGGCTGATGAACAAGCGCGTGCGCGTGTTTACGGCGGGATACACTTCAACTTCGATAACGTCGCGGGTCAGTCAGTTGGACGCAACGTCGCGAATTACATTTTTGCGAACGTCATGCGCCCGCGTCAGTGTGTGAGATAGGCGGGACAGTTATTTTCACGCAAAGACGCAAAGCAAAGCCGCAAAGGCGCGATGTTCTTTGCGTCTTTGCGTCTTAGCTTTGCGCCTTTGCGTGAAATGCCCCTAGTGCGTGGAAAGTTTGCTTCAAAGTTGGATACAGCTTTTCATACTGCTGATACATCCCGCGATATGTTTCGACCGACTCGGAATTCGGAACAATACTATCCCTCACGAAAACCGTCTGCGCGCACGCCTCGTCCACGTTGGACCAGACTCCCGCGCCCACGCCCGCCAGCAGCGCCGCACCAAACGCCGCTCCTTCAGTGGTGTTCACTGTGACAAGCTCGGCGTCGAATATATCCGCAAGAATCTGTCGCCAGAGAGCACTCTTCGCTCCACCTCCGGACAAGCGAATCTGTTCGACTGAAGCGAGTCCCGCATCTTTCATGAGGCAAAAGATATCTTTCAATCCGAACGCGACTCCTTCGAGGATCGAACGCGTCAGGTGAGCCGGGCCGTGACGCCCGGTCAGTCCGATCCACGCGCCGCGCGCAAACGGATCCGGATGCGGAGTCCGTTCACCACTCAAGTAAGGCAGAAACAAAAGCCCTTCACTCCCTGCGGGAATCTCGGCGGCCTCGGTTACGAGTTCGGCGAAGCTTCGTTCGCGCGCAAACTTGTCGTGATACCACTGCAAGCTGCCGGCGGCACTGAGCATCACGCCCATCAAGTGCCAACGACCCGCGACCGCATGACAAAACGCATGCAGTCTTCCGGCGGGTTCGATCAACGGTGATTCTGTCGCAGCGAAAACGACGCCGGATGTACCGAGCGTCACGGCGATCGTTCCTGGCCGAACGACACCGACGCCGATCGCCTGTGCTGACTGATCGCCGCCGCCTGCAACTACAGGTGTTCCGGCACGCAAACCCGTCAACTCGGCAACTTCTTTGCTTACCTCGCTCGTGATTTCGTGTCCTTCAAACGTCGGCGGTAACCATTCGGCCGGGATGTGAAGCGCCTCGAGTATTTCAGACGACCAGTCGCGCTGGCGAAGATCGAAGAGCATCGTGCCCGAGCCGTCTGCTTTGTCCATCGCGAGCGCGCCGGTGAGTTTGAAACGAATGTAGTCTTTGGGCAGCAGGACGTGGCGGATGCGGCGGTAGATTTCGGCCTCGTTTGTTTCGAGCCACAATATTTTGGGCGCAGTGAAACCTGTTAACGCGTCGTTGCCAGTGATTTGGACCAGACGTTCCAGACCTACGCGCGCGCGAATGTCGTCGCACTCGGCGCCGCATCTCTGATCGTTCCAAAGTATCGCCGGTCGCAATACGCGCCGCTCGTCGTCGAGTATGACCAGTCCGTGCATTTGCCCGGTCAGACCTATGGCGGCGATTTCGGCGCCGGAAACATTTGCTTCGGCGAGCACTTGAGCGATGCTGTTAACAGTGGCGTCCCACCATTCTCCCGGTTCCTGTTCAGACCAGAGTGGATGTGGTGATGAAAGACTCAACGCCGTTGTGGCGCTGCCAATCACCTGTCCTTTCGGATCGATCAGCAGCGCCTTGGCTCCGGTTGATGACAGATCAATTCCCAGCAGGAGTGTCATTCGCGATGTGCCTCTTTCGTCACATACTTGTGCAACAACTCCCGCCCCGGCGTCAATTGTCCAGATGCACTTGAACTAACAGGGATTATGCCAGTAGACCAGGATAGGTTGGTTTATGCTGTCTTAAACAACGCGCAGTTCTTCTTCAAACTCCACTTCGAGCACACTCTCGGTTGGACGAATAAAACCTCGTTCGATGAGGTACGAAACGATACGTTCCGCATTTTCTTCGGCGGAACAATTGACCGTATCGAGCGTGATCTCGGGGTTGTGAGGTGCTTCGTATGGATCGTCAATCCCCGTGAATCCCTTTAGCTGACCTTTACGAGCAAGCGCGTACATGCCCTTCGCATCGCGGTCCTCACAAACCGCGAGCGGTGTGTCAACAAAGATCTCGCAAAAACGATCGCTTCCGATCATTGTGCGACACTCATTACGCGTTGCCCGATAAGGACTGATCGCGGCACAGATCACGCCACCTCCATGTCGCACCACTTCCGCAGCGACAAAACCGATGCGACGAATGTTCGTCTCCCGATCTTCCTTGCTAAAGCCAAGCCCTTTCGAAAGATGCGTGCGAATCACGTCGCCATCGAGCACAGTCACCTGGCGGCCATGCTCGAGCAACATGATCGTCAAAATGTCTGCCGTGGTCGACTTGCCTGAACCGCTCAGACCCGTAAACCAAAGACAAAAACCCTGTCGATGACGCGGCGGATGCGCCGCACTCAAAATTCCCGCCACTTCCGGACGCGTAAACCACGACGGCAACGGACGCCCGCGTTGCAAAAAATCCTCGCGCACTTTCGTTCCCGAAATCGACGCCGTGCGATGTCCCTGCGCGACCAGCGACGATTCTTCATAACGCTTCTCTTCCGTGAGATAGACCATCTCCGAAAAGAACAGCGGCTGCACTCCGATTTCCGCAGCGTGCTCGGTCATCAAACTCTGCGCGTCGTATGGTCCATAAAACGGCTGGTTGTTCGAATCAACACCCGGACTCGCGTGATCGCGACCGACGATGAAGTAGTTTGCACCGAAGTTGCGGCGAATGATTGCGTGCCAGATTGCTTCGCGTGGTCCAGCCATACGCATCGCCAGTGGCAGCAACGAAAGCAACATCGAACCTTTGTCGAAATATTTCTCAGCAAGCGCCTTGTACGACTGCACGCGCGTGTAGTGATCGATGTCGCCGGCTTTCGTCATGCCGACGACCGGATGAAGCAGGAGCGCGCCATCGATCTGTTGCATCGCACGTTTGGTCAGCTCTTCGTGAGCGCGGTGCATCGGATTGCGCGTTTGAAAAGCAACAACTCGCTCGTGGCCCAACTCAGTCAACCGGGCCCTGACTTCGGCCGGCGTGAGTCGCAGGCGACGAAAGTCGTAATACTTCGGCAGACGGACCACCTTCAGCTCACCCGAGATACAAACGTCACCCCAGCCCTGCATTTCCGCTACCAATGGATGACGCGGATCAGTTGTGCCGTAAGTTAACTTCGCTTCCTCGTCACGATCCCACTCGTAAACTTCTTCGACGTGCATGATCGCGAGCAGATCGTTGTGCTGGTCTGCAAGCGCGATCTCCGCGCCTTCGGACAGATTCAGGTTTTTCGAGACCGGCAGGGTGATCGGAATCGTAAACAGCGTGCCGTCAGCCAAACGCATCGAGTGAAGCACGCTCTGGTAGTCTGCGCGGCCCATAAACTTTCGCAGTGGTGAAAACCCGCCGGTTGCGAGCAGTTCGAGATCGCAAAGATTTCTCTGCGTCAACTGAATGCGTGGCAACTGTGCGGCGCGATTCATGATCGCTTCGCGTTCTTCTTCGGCAACTAAGAGATCGACGAGAGTTCCGCCGTATGGTTTGATGAGTTCGTTCATGATGTCCTGTTCAATCTGTGACCCACCCGCTTCCAACTTTGATTCTACACTTCAAGAATGGGCCAGCAGAGTCTCGGCAATGATCGGCAGGAGCGCTCCGTGTTGCTGGTTGATAAAGAAATGATCTCCCTCCAGCATACGTATGCGACAGCGGCCCGTAGTCTGCGCGCACCAGCCTTCGAGTTTCGCTTGATTAGCAGTTTCATCTTTCGTTCCTCCGAGCGCTGTGAGTGAACACGTCAGCGGAGCGCCGGGAACGTAGTCGTATGTATGGCAGACAGAAAAGTCGGCTCGTAGCAGCGGGATCAACAACTCCATCAGTTCGGCGTGTTCGAGCACCTCTTTTGGAGTTCCGTTCAACCGTTCGACCTCGGCTACAAATTCAGCTTCCGGCAGGTTGTGAATCTCCGGATCTTTTTCAGGCAAATGTGGAGAGCGTCGTCCGGAAACAAAGAGATGATCCGGTTCTATGCCATGCTCCGAACGCAGGCGGCGCGCGAGTTCGAAACCGATCAGCGCGCCCATGCTATGACCAAACAACGCGAACTGTCGATCGAGATGTGGAACGATCTCGCGAGCGAGGGCTTCAACGAGTGGTTCGATGTTCATGTAAGCGGGGTCCCGCAGTCGAAACTCACGCCCGGGCAGCACAGCCGGAACCACTTCAATATCGGGATGAATCTGCCTGGACCAGGGACGGTAAATCGCGCTGCTGCCGCCGGCATAAGGAAAGCAGAACAGCCGGAAACGCGCTCGGGAATCAGGTTGCACCTGAAACCACGTTGACGATTCGAATGTTCTGGCGCTATTTCGAGATCCTGGTGTTGGCGGCGCGCCCATGCTTGTTTGTGACTTACGACGTGGAAGACTTCGCGGCTTCCTCCATACGCTTGCGGAGGCTCAGTGGTCTCATGTCCGTCCAGACTTCCTTGATGTACGCGAGGCATTCCTCTTTGGTACCGGTCTTGCCCGCATCATTCCAGCCCAGCGCGTTTTCCCGATCGGCCGGCCAGATCGAATATTGCTCTTCGTGGTTCATGACAACTTTGTAGATAGTAGTGTCTTCTCGTTCATCTGCGCTCATGAAATGTCTCCTAAGAAGAAATGACAAAGCAACGCACGATACACTGATCCATCGTGTCGATCGTCATCTCGTTATTTTCTGGGCTCGAACACCAGGAATAAAAGGGGAGGGCTTTTAACCTTGCATTGTGATGAGGCGCGGTAGCGTATACTAAGGCCAGATCACTGTCAACTACTTTTCCAAATGCACACGCGCAAACTGAGACAGCAATGAACTTAGCAAACATCCGGCACCTTTTCGACTATACCGAGTGGGCAAACGACCTCGCGATAGAGGCGGCATCGAAACTCTCAGACGAAAATCTGATGCGCGACTTCGGCATCAGCCACAAATCGATTTTCGGTACCCTCGTACACATGGCAGGCGCCGAATGGATCTGGTCGGAGAGATGGAACGGGCGTTCACCGGCGAAAGCTGAAGCGTGGTCGACGTGGAGTACGGAGTCGTGCTGTGATGTTGTAACGCTGAAGCAGCGTTGGCATGAGCTGGTGAACAGTCGCGCGCAGTTCATGTCACAACTCGATGAAGAGCGACTTCTTACTGAGCTTGC
>LLBZ010025860.1_pt3 | contig 11266 bp, 8 predicted proteins | sample 1489421 | NCBI WGS metagenome assembly LLBZ01 (sample SAMN04092657, study PRJNA295927) | soil metagenome | biome: Soil prokaryotic community; feature: Bulk soil; isolation source: soil from tomato rhizosphere | host: tomato cultivar Moneymaker | place: South Korea | collected 2011-11-01 | reverse complement strand
ACCGGCCAGACCGGCATCCTGATCGCGGGCAGCGGCGTGCCGCTCGACGCGGTGATCGCCGATTTCATCTCGGGCGCGATCGAACAATTGTCGCCGCCGCGCGACGATGACGGCTGGGACCTGATCGAAGGTCAGGGATCGCTCTTCCACCCCTCTTTCGCCGGCGTTTCAACCGGCCTCCTCCACGGCGCGCAGCCCGATGCGCTGGTGCTGTGCCACGATCCCGTGCGCCCGCACATGCGCGGGCTGCCGCATTATCCGATGCCGGGTCTTCGCGAGACGCTCGACGCGAACCTGCAGGTCGCGCGGCTCACCAATCCCGACGTTCGCGCCGTGGGCGTCGCGCTCAACACCTCCAAGCTCTCGCCCGCCGAGGCCGAACGACTGTGCGCCGAAACCGCCGACGCGCTCGGCCTGCCCTGCACCGACCCCTTTTCCATGGGCGTCGACCCCATCATCGACTGGATCGCCAAATGCTTCGAACCCTCGCCGCGCAAAACGACGCTTTCCCTCTAGCCCGGCCGTTCCGCATCTCGCGCGGGGTCAAGACCGTCGCGGATGTGGTGACGGTCGAAATCGGGCACGACGGCTTTGCCGGGCGCGGCGAAGGCGTGCCCTATCCGCGCTATGGCGAATCGATCGCGGGCGCGCTGGCCGCGATCGAAGAAGCGCGCGGCGCGATCGAGGCGGGAGCGACGCGCGAAGAGCTGGCCGAAATCATGCCCGCGGGCGCGGCGCGCAACGCGGTCGACTGCGCGCTGTGGGACCTCGAAACCAAGGCATCTGGGCAGAGCGTCACCGACCGGCTCGGCCGCCCGCCGCTCGGCGCCACCCCGACCGCGATCACCGTCAGCCTCGACACCCCCGCCGCGATGGGCGCCGCCGCCCGCGCGCTCGCCCGCGCGCCGCTGATCAAGATCAAGGTCGACCGCAGCGATCCCGAAACGCAGATCCGCACCGTGCGCAATGCGGCGCCGGCGCCGCGCGTCATCGTCGATCCCAATGAAAGCTGGACCTTTGCCGAGGTCGAGCGACTCCAGCCGCTGCTCGCCGAATTGCGGATCGACCTTCTCGAACAGCCGCTCCCGGCGGGCGAGGACGACGCGCTTGCGGGTTTCGCGCCGCTCGTCCCGATCGCCGCCGATGAATCGGCGCATGTCGCGGGCGACGTCGGCGCGCTCGCCGAAAAATATCAGGTCATCAACATCAAGCTCGACAAGACGGGCGGGCTGACCGGCGCGCTCGCGCTCGCCGACGCCGCCGCCGCCGCGGGGCTCGGCGTGATGACCGGCAGCATGATTTCCTCGTCCCTGTCGATCGCGCCCGCGCTGATTATCGCGGCGCGATCGGCCTTCGTCGATCTCGACGGCCCCTTGTGGCTGGCGAACGATCGGCCGGGCGGCGTCGGACACGGCACAGGTGTCTTGACGCCGCCCGCACGAGGCTTTTGGGGAACGGCATAAAGTCCTTAGCTATGTAAGAAAAAGGGGTGTCGCACAATGATCCGCTCTCTCAGGACAACTACCGGGATCGTCGCTATTCTTGCGGCGGGCGCCTTAGCGGCGCCGCAAGGCGCTGCCCAGTCCGGCGGCGCCGCCGACCTGATCCTGCGCGGCGGCACCATCTATAGCGGCGAGGCCGAACCCTTTCGCGGCGATGTCGCGATCCGCGGCGACCGCATCACCTATGTCGGCCCCAAGGCGCCGGGAACGGCGATGCGAATGATCGACGCCACCGGGCTGATCGTCGCCCCCGGCTTCATCGACCCCCATACGCATGTGGGCGAGGCGCTTGCCTCCTCCGATCCCGCCGCGCGGCTCGTGCTCCCCTTCGTGACGCAGGGCGTCACCACGGCCTTCATCGGCGTCGACGGCGGCGGCGATCCCGACATCGCCCGCACCTTCGGCACCGCAAAGGCCGGTGCGGGGGGCGAAGGCGAAGCGGGGCTCGGCCAGTCGACGCGCGACTTCGGGATCAATTTCGCCGCCTATGTCGGCCTTGGCGCCGTTCGCGCAAAGGTCATCGGCGCCGCCGACCGCGCGCCCACCCCCGCCGAACTCGGCCAGATGACCGACCTCGTCGACCAAGCGATGTGCGATGGCGCGCTAGGCCTTTCGACCGGCCTCTTCTATGCGCCGCAAAGTTTCGCCAAGCGCGACGAGGTCGTCGCGCTCGCCAAGGCGGCGGCGGCGAAGGGCGGCATCTACGACAGCCATTTGCGCGACGAATCGAGTTATACGATCGGCCTCGCTGCCGCCGTCGATGAAGCCCTGTCGATCGGCCGCGACGCGAGCATTCCGGTGCATATCGCGCATATCAAGGCGCTCGGCGTCGATGTCCACGGCCAGGCGCCCGCGATCATCGCGCAGATCGAGAAGGCGCAAAAGGCAGGTCAGATCGTCCACGCCGATCAATATCCCTGGTCGGCATCGGGGACCGGGCTTTCGGCCGCGCTCCTGCCGCGCTGGGCGCAGGACGGCGGGCGCGCCGCGATGCTGAAACGGTTCGACGATGGCGCGACGATGGCGCGGATGCGGCCCGAGATCGCCGAGAATCTTCGCCGTCGCGGCGGCCCCGCGTCGCTGCTCATCACCTCGGGCCCTGCCGGTGTAGAGGGCAAGACGCTCGAGGATGTCGCCAAGGAACAGGGCGTCGATCCGGTCGATGCCGCGATTGCCGTGCTTCGTCAGCGCGAGGCGGGGGTCGCGTCCTTCAACCAGAGCGAGGCCGACATCGCCGCCTTCATGACCCGTCCCTGGGTCGTCACCAGTTCGGACGCCTCGCGCGGCCATCCGCGCTATTACGCCTCCTACGCGCGCAAATATGCCACCTATGTGAAGGACAAGCGCGTGCTCGATCTCAAGCGCTTCATCGCGCAGAGCACGACGGCCACGGCGCGCCTGTTCGGGCTGGAGGGACGCGGCGAGCTGAAGGCGGGCGCCTTCGCCGACGTCATCGCCTTCGATCCCGCGACCTTCGCTCCGCGCGCCGACTATGCGCATCCCGCGCTCTTCTCCACCGGAATGCGCTTCGTCCTCGTCAACGGCGTGCTCGCGCTCGAAAATGGCGAGCCGACAGGCGCCGCGGGCGGCAAGCCGTTGCCGCGCACGCCAACGGGTCAATGCGAATAATCCAGGGAAATGCGCCGGCCTCGCCGGCGGAACGGAGGCGTCCTTCACGCACAATAAACAAACAAAACAAGGGGTAAGACACATGACCAGATCAACGCCGATCGTATCGACCGCGGCGCTCGCCACCGCGCTGCTTTGGAGCGCGCCCGCGCTGGCGCAGGACGCGCCGCCCGCGCCCGCCGCCGAAACCTATGCCGACGCCGAGATCACCGTGACCGGCAGCCGCATCCAGCGCGACGGCTTCCGCGCCCCGACCCCGCTCACCGTGCTCAATTCGGAGGATATCGAAAGTTCGGCGCCGGCGAATATCGCCGACTATGTCAACGACATCCCCTCGCTCGTCGGCAGCGTCACGCCCGCGAGCTCAAACCTCAACATCAGCGCGGGCACCGCCGGGGTCAACGCGCTCAACCTGCGCGCGCTCGGCACCGCGCGCACGCTCGTGCTGCTCGACGGCCAGCGTTCGGTCGGGTCGACGATGACCGGGCTGGTCGATGTGAACACCTTTCCGCAAGGCCTGATCAAGAGCGTCGAGATCGTCACCGGCGGCGCCTCGGCTGCCTATGGCTCCGACGCCGTGTCGGGCGTCGTCAACTTCATCCTCGACAAGGACTACACCGGGATCAAGGGATCGGCCGAATATGGCATCACTACCTATGGCGACGCTCCCAGCTATCGCGCGACGCTGACCGCCGGCACCGCCTTTGCCGGCGGACGCGGCCACTTGCTGCTCAACGGCGAGATCGCGATCAAGGACGGGCTGCACAGCGTGCCGCGCGACTGGAACCAGCGCGGGTCGTACATGATCACCAACCCCGCCTATGCCGCGGGCAACGGCGAACCCGAGCGGCTCGTCGTGTCGGGCGCGGGCCTCAGCCTCGCGACGCCGGGCGGGATCATCACCGACACCGCGCTGCGCGGCACCGTTTTCGGCCCCGGCGGAGCGGTCGGCCAGTTCGACTATGGCACCGTGCGCGACCCGTGGATGATCGGCGGCGACTGGGAATCGACGCAGGTGAACAGCTTCCAGTCGCTCGACCCGGCCGAAAACCGCAAGAGCCTGTTCGGGCGCCTCAGCTTCGAGGTTTCCGACGGGCTCAACCTCTTCGTCCAGGCCTCCTACGCCAAGTCGAAGAATCTCGGACACCTCGGCATCCAGCTCAACCAGGGCAATGTCACGATCAAATCGGACAATGCCTTCCTGCCGCAATCGGTGCGCGACGAACTGGCGCTTCAGGGGATTCCCGAGTTCAAGCTCGGCACGACCAACGCCAATCTGCCGGTCCGCAAGAATGACACGCGGCGCGAATTGCAACGCTATGTCGTCGGCGCCAACGGCGAATTCGACCTTTTCGGATCGAGCGCGCGCTGGGACGTCTATTATCAGAAGGGGATCAGCCGCACCCGCGAAATGGCGCGCGACATCAGCAACAATGCGCGCCTCGCGCTCGCGCAGGATGCGGTGTTCGCCCCCGCGGGCAACGCGCTCGGCGTGCCCGCGGGCACGATCGTCTGCCGCTCGTCGCTCACCAGCCCCGACAATGGCTGCGTGCCCTTCAACCGCATCGGTATCGGCACCGCGAGCCAGGAGGGGCTAGACTATGTGCTCGGCAACCCGTTCCGCCGCCAGAAATTCCAGCAGGATGTTTTCGCGGCGAACCTGTCGTTCGACGCCTTCGACCTGCCCGCCGGCCCGGTGTCGGTCGCGATCGGCGGCGAGCACCGGCGCGAGAAGGTGTCGGGCGAAGTGGCCGACGAGTTCCGGTCGGGCTGGTTCGTCGGCAATTTCCTGCCCAGCTTCGGCTCCTACAATGTCAGCGAGGCCTATCTCGAACTCGCGGTTCCGGTGTTCGAGGGGCTCGATCTCAACGGCGCGGTGCGCGGCACCGACTATTCGACCTCGGGCTATGTCACGACATGGAAGGCGGGGCTGACCTGGGAACCCATCCCCGACATCCGCTTCCGCGCGACGCGATCGCGCGACATCCGCGCGCCCAACCTCGGCGAATTGTTCACCGCGGGATCGACGCGCATCAATGTGCTGCTCGACCCGACGCAAGATGATGCGTCGGTGCAATTCGCCGGAACAACGCGCGGCAACCCGTTGCTCGACCCCGAAAAGGCCGACCAATGGGGCGTCGGCGTGGTGCTGCAGCCGCGTTTCATTCCCGGCCTCGCGCTGTCGGCCGACTATTATGACATCAAGATCAACGGCGCGATCGGCACCGTCGCGGCGCAAACGATCGTCGACCGCTGCGCCGAAGGCGTGCAGGCCTTTTGCGCCGCGGTCGTGCGCGGCCCCAATGCTTTCGGCAACAACCTCCAGGTCTTTGAAAGCCCGTTCAACTTCGCGGTCCAGCGCGCGACGGGGATCGACTTCGAAGGCTCTTACCGGATGCCCGTCGGCAGCGGCGACCTGACGCTGCGCGCGATGGCGACGCGCTATATCAAGAATTATTTCGACAATGGCATCGATGCGCCGACCGACACGGTGGGACAGAATGCGCCCGGCGGGACGCCCAAATGGCTTTACCGCATCCAGGCCAATTGGGCGACCGACGACTTCAACTTCAACCTGACGGGGCGCGGCATTTCGAGCGGCGTTTATGACACCAGCTTCGTCGAATGCACCTCGGGCTGCCCGGCGTCGACGGTCACCAACCGGACGATCAACGACAATCATATCGCGGGCGCTTTCTATCTCGACACGTCATTGACCTTCGACGTCGCGATGGCGGGCAAGGAGCTCGAATTCTATCTCGCGGTGAACAACCTCTTGAACAAGGATCCGGCGATCGTCGCGCCCGGGCCGGCGGGCAGCGCCTATGCGACGCCGGCGACCAACCAGACGCTCTATGATCTGCTCGGGCGCACCTATCGCGTCGGCATCCGCTTCAAGCTGTGACGAAAGGACGGTCGATGAAACGCCTGACGCTCTCGCTCGCGGCGCTGCTCGCCACCACCGCGCCCGCCCTCGCCCAGCATTATGACGTGCTGATCCGCGGCGGCACGCTCTACGACGGCACGGGCGCGCCCGCGCGCACCGCCGATGTCGCCATAACGGGCGATCGCATCGCGGCGGTGGGGGCGATCCCGGAAGGAGCGACCGCGACGACGCTGGTCGATGCCGCCGGCCGGATCGTCGCGCCGGGCTTCATCGATCCCCATTCGCACGCGGCGCCGAACATCCAGACGAGGGAGCTCGCCGCCGCGTTGCCGATGCTGCATCAGGGGATCACGACGCTGGCGATCAACCCCGATGGCGGCGGGCCAGCCGAACTCGGTCCGCAGATCGCCGACCTCAAGACCAATATTCCCGGCGTCAACGTCATCCCGCTGATCGGCCACAACGCGGTGCGGCGCGCGGTGATGGGAGATGTCGCGCGCCTCGCCAACGCCGATGAGCAGGCAAAGATGGAGGGGCTGGTCACCGCGGCGATGGCGGCGGGCGCCTATGGCCTGTCCGACGGCCCCTTCTACATTCCCGGCAAATATTCGAACACCGCCGAAATCGTCGGGCTCGCGAAGGCCGCGGCGCGTTTCCCCGGCGCCTTCTACATCAGCCATATCCGCGACGAGGGCAATTACGACATCGGCGTCGTCGCCGCGGTCGACGAAGTGATCACCGTCGCGCGCGAGGCGAAAATTCCGGGCGTCGTTACCCATATCAAGGTGCTGGGGCCGCAGGTCTGGGGCAAGTCGGCCGACGTCATCGCGCATATCGAAAAAGCGCGCGCCGAAGGGCTCGAAATCTGGGCCGACCAATATCCCTATTCGGCATCGGGATCGAGCCTGATGGCCTCGCTCGTTCCCGGCTGGGCGCAGGAGGGCGGCGCGGCGGCGCTCGCCAAGCGGCTGCAGGATCCGGCGATGCGCGCGAAGATCCGCGCCGAGATGGTGCCCAACCTCGAACGGCGCGCGGGACCGCACGCGCTGATGATCCGCAGCTTCGCGCCCGATCCCTCGCTCGAGGGCAAAAGGCTCGACGAGGTCGGCCGGATCAAGGGCATGGACCCGCTCGACGCCGCGATCGAGATGCTGATCGCGGGCGGCGCGCCGACGGTGTCGTTCAACATGAGCGACGCCGATGTCGAAGCCTTCATGCGCCAGCCGTGGACGATGACTTCGACCGACGGCGGGCTGCCGCATTTCGGCAAGACGTCCGAGCATCCGCGCGCCTATGGCGCTTTCCCGCGCAAGCTGCGAGGCTATGTGCTCGACAAGCCGGTGATGCCGATGGCGCAGGCGATCCATGCCGCGACGGGCCTGCCCGCGAAAATCCTCGGCGTCCCCGATCGCGGCCTGCTGCGCGAAGGCGCTTTCGCCGACGTGATCGTCTTCGATCCCGACACGATACGCGACCTTGCGACCTATGAACGGCCGCACGCCTATTCGGTCGGCGTCGATTATGTTTTCGTCAACGGAAAGGCGGCGCTGGCGAAGGGCAGGCCCACCGCCGATCGCCACGGCCGCGTGCTGCTGCGGCCGCGCTGACGCCGGAACCCCGCGGTGCTGCATTGCAAAATATCTTGCCGCAGGCCGGGGCACGGTTAGGGTCTGAACCATGCCGGGGATGAATCTGCGCCATATCGAGATATTCCACGCGGTCTATACCAACGGGTCGGTCAGCGCCGCCGCGCGCGCGCTCAATATTTCGCAGCCGTCGGTGTCGAAGACGCTGCGCCACGCCGAATCGATCCTCGGCTTTCCGCTGTTCGAACGCTCGGCCGGGCGCCTCGTCGCGACCGACGACGCGCACGCGCTGTTCGCCGAGGTCAGCGAGATCCAGGATCGCGTTCACGCGCTGCGCGAAGGTGCGCGCAATCTGCGACGCGGCGCGGGGATGAAGCTGCGCATCTCGGCGCTTCCGTCGCTGGCGCTCGGCGTCCTCCCCGAAGCCGTCGCGCGCTTCCTCATCAGCCACCCGCACGTCAATTTCGACCTGCAGACGGTCCACCACGACGATCTGGTCCGCAAGCTCCAGGAACGCGAAACCGACGTCGCGATCGCGGTCGAAGTGCCGCAGAACGCGCCGATCGGCAGCCGCTGGCTGGGCGAAGGCGAACTGGTCGTTCTCTACCGCGAAGCCGACATTCCCGACGCCCCGCCGCGCCTCGCGCTCGGGAACTTGCGCGAACATCGCTTCATCAGCGTCGCGGCGAGCGGGCCGATCGGAGAGATATTCGTCGAAGAACAGCGCCGGCTCGGGCTCGAATTCGACCATGCGATGTCGGCGCGCACCTTCTATATCGCGACCGCGCTCGTTCGCGCGGGCGTCGGGCTGACGGTCGTCGACAGCTTCACCGCGCAGGCCGCGCTGGCGCCGGGGCTGGCGATCCGCCCGCTGACGCCGCCGCTGACTTTCGACCTTTATGCGATGTATTATCACAATCGCCCCCCCACCGCGCTGACGACCGACTTCCTGAAAGTCGTGGCAGAAATCATCGACGGGATATAGCGACGGGTTATGGATAGACGCACATTCGCTATGCCGTCCGGGCAGCGAGCCCGACTAGGCTTGCCGGCCATGACTTGTCTTCCATCCCATCCCGCCCGACGGGCGGCCGGACGATGATGCGGCGCTGGTTCGCCATTCCGCTCTGGAAGCGCGTGCTCGGCGGGCTGGTGCTCGGACTGCTGCTCGCGCTCGTCTGGCCCGAAGCGGCGCCGAAAGTCGCGGTGTTCGGCGACCTGTTCGTGCGCGCGATCCGGATGCTTGTCGCGCCGATCGTTCTTGTCACCATCGCGGCCGGGATCACCTCGCTCGCCGATCCCAAGCGCCTCGGTCCGCTCGGCGGGCGGACGGTCGGGCTGTTCGCGCTGACGACGGCGATAGCGGTATCGGTCGGCATGGCGGTCGCGCTGCTCGTCGAGCCGGGCGTCGCCGCCCCCGTCGGCACCGCGGCACCGAAGGCGCTGGGCGACCCGGTGCCGCTCTACGACCAGCTTGTCGGCATCATCCCGCTCAACATCGTAGACGCCTTGGCGAAAGGCGACATGCTGGCGCTGATCTTCGTCGCGATCCTCGTCGGCGTCGGCACCGTGCTCACGGGCGAGGCGGGCAAGCCGTTCGCCGGCCTGTTGCAGTCGCTGTCGGCGGTGCTGCTGAAGATCGTCGGGCTGGTGATGGAGGCGACCCCGATCGGCGTGTTCGCGCTGATCGCCAACGCCGTCGCCGCGAACGGCGCCGCGGTCTTCGTCAACATCGGCTGGCTGGCGCTTGCCGTCGTCCTGGGATCGGCGATCCAGATCGTCCTCGTCCACAGCCTGATCCTGCGGCTGCTCGCGCGCCTGCCCGTCCTCACCTTCTTTCGCGGCATCGTCGACGCGCTCGTCGTCGCCTTTTCGACCGCCTCGTCATCGGCGACCTTGCCGGTTGCGATGACCGTCGCGGGCAAGAACCTCGGCATATCATCGAGCGTCTATTCGACCGTGCTGCCGCTCGGCGCGAGCATCGGCAAGGACGGCACCGCCATGTATGTCGGGCTGCTCAGCATCTTCAGCCTGCAGGCCTTCGGCGTGCCGATCGACGCGGGGACCCTCGCGATCGTGCTGCTGACCGGCGCGCTCGCCGCCTTCGGCACCGCCCCCGTTCCCTCGGCGTCGCTCTTCATGCTCGCCGCGGTGCTTTCGGCGGTCGGGGTTCCGCCCGAACAGACCGCGCTGATCGTCGGCTTCGTGCTTCCCTTCGACCGGTTGCTCGACATGACGCGCACGGTGCCGAGCGCCAGCGCCAACCTGACCGTCGCAACCACCGTCGCGCGCTGGGAAGGCGAGCTCGACCAGGCTGTCTATCGCGCGCCGCCGCGACGCTAGACGGCACGATCATTCCAAATTGAATCGTCATCCCGGCGAAGGCCGGGATCTCGCCGGTGCGTCAGGCCGGGGCGATGAGATCCCGGCCTTCGCCGGGATGACGGGATAAATGACGCGTTCCAGAGTCCTTCGAACTATTTCCCCGGCGCGACGCGCATCGCGGCGCCGCCGCCCGGGGCGAGCCATAGTTTATAGGTGTCGCCCTTCTTCACCTTGATCACCTCATAAGCGATCCGGTGTCGCGCTTCGTTGAGATAGGTGGCGCCCTCGCCGTCTTTCCAGATCGTCGCGGTATAGGTCTTGCCCGGGTCGAGGAAATCGAAGCTCAGCGTCAGCGTGCGTTCGGTCGCGTCATTGACCCCGCCGACATACCAGTCGGCGCTTTTGCGGTCCTTGCGCGCGAAGATCGCATAGTCGCCGACCTCGCCCGCGATCAGCTTGCTTTCGGCCCAGTCGGCCGGAACCGCCTTGATGAATTCGAGCTCGCGCGGATGCGCCTCGAGATTCTCGATGAAGTCGGCGGCCATCTGAATCGGCGAATAGAGGGCGAGATAGAGGCCGAGCTGCTTGGCGAGGGTCGACGCGAAGGGCGCCTTGTTCGAGCCTTCGAGGCTCAGCACCCCCGGCGTATAGTCCATCGGTCCCGAGAGCATGCGCGTGTAGACGAGCGTCGGTTCATGGTCGGGGCCGCTGCCGAAATCGCTCCACGCATTATATTCCATGCCGCGCGCGCCCTCACGCGCCACCCAGTTCGGATAGGTCCGGCGAAGCCCGGTATCCTTCACCGGCTCGTGCGGGTTGACGGCGACCTTGTACTTCGCCGCGGTCTGGACGACCTTCAGATGGTGCTGCACCTGGCGCTGGCCGTCGTGCCATTCCATGCGCGTCGTCCCCGGCGTGTCACCCGGCGCGATGATGCCACCGGCGTCGGCGACATAGCCGGTTTTCACCGCCTTGACGCCAAGCTCGCCATAAAGCTTCATCGCATCGTCGAGCTGCGCCTCGTAAACCGCGATATTGCCGCCGGTTTCATGATGACCGATCAGCGTCACGCCCTTCTTGCGCGCGTAATCGGTGACCGCCTTCAGGTCGAAATCGGGATAGGCTTCGGTGAAGCTGAACTCGTCGCCATGGCCGAACCAGTTGCCGTTCCAGCCCTTGTTCCAGCCCTCGACGAGCACGCCGCCGAAGCCGTGCTTCGCCGCGAAGTCGATATATTGCTTGGTGCGTTCGGTCGTCGCGCCATGCTTGGGACCCTCGGCCCAGCTCCAGTCGCCGCGGATCATGCCCCACCAGATGCCGATATATTTCATCGGCTT
>LLBZ010018253.1_pt3 | contig 11269 bp, 11 predicted proteins | sample 1489421 | NCBI WGS metagenome assembly LLBZ01 (sample SAMN04092657, study PRJNA295927) | soil metagenome | biome: Soil prokaryotic community; feature: Bulk soil; isolation source: soil from tomato rhizosphere | host: tomato cultivar Moneymaker | place: South Korea | collected 2011-11-01 | reverse complement strand
GTTTGTAATACAAAAGGTTTTGGCTCCGGCAAAATCAATTCGGTTCGGGTTGCGGCTTCAATTAAAACTTCGTGCATTTTTTTCCAGGGAACATCGTAGCCAATCGTAACGATGGAATGGATAATAAGTCCTTTTTCAGGCGCATCACTGCTGTAATTAATAGTGTGACTATTCATCACGGTAGAATTAGGAATCGAAATAATTTCGTTTTTAATCGTTCTGATTCGGGTAACCAATAAAGATTTTTCGATAACATCTCCGGTTACTTCGCCAATTTTTACACGGTCTCCAATTTTAAACAAACGCATATACGTCAGGATTAATCCAGCTATAATATTAGACAATGAACCGGCTGAACCAAAGGTAAACAAGAATCCCAGAAATACAGAAACACCTTGAAAAACGGGAGAATTACTTCCCGGAAGGTATGGGAAAATAACCACCAGCATGAAAGCTAAAACAATAATTCGGATGATTTGGTATGTAGGATTAGCCCAATCGGCATAGAATCCGGGGATTTCCAGATTGCCTTTTTGAATTTCATTTTTCAAAAAGCGGATGCCTTTAAGCGCATATCTGAAAACAAAAATGATGACTAAAATAGTAATTAAATTAGGCAGGTAATTCCAGAATCCTAAAGCTATTTTTTTCAAAGGATTTAAAATATAGCCAAATAGAGTTCCGGCAAAATCTTCTGTCCAGGGAAAAATCCCAAAAAGTATTGGCAAGGCAATGTAAACAATAAGTGCTATAAACAGCCATTTTAAAAAAGTATTGACATTGAGTAAAGCATTTACTTGTTGGTGTGCATCAAATAAGGTGAAGTTTCTAATTTTGATTCCTTTAATGCGATGATTTTCTTCTTTTCGGATTTTAGTCTCCAGCCAAAAGAACAACTTTTTGATGTATTTAATCAGAAAGTAAATTATAAGCAGCACCAAAAAAGCCAATCCAATTTCTTTAGCCAAGGTGCTTAAACTGGTTTCCTGTTTGTATTTGATAATAGCATCGCTAATAATGATTTTATATTTCTGAGCCAAAGCTGTTTTTGAGGTTTTGTTCCAAATAGCATCATTTTCAGAAACACTCATAATAATATGCTCGCCTTTTACAATATCTAAGGTCGTTTCGGATTCCACAATTTTGATGGATTTGCTGTTGAACGTTAATTCGCCTGCAATTGTTCTGATGCGTTCACTAATAGCATTGGCGCGGTCTTTTGCCGAAAAACTTCCCAGTTTATTGTATATGATAAATAAGGTGTCGTTGAAAAATCCTGCTACAGGATGTCCTTTAACGGTTTTTCGCAGCGAGTCAATTTGCTGTTTTTTTTCCGCTATTCGAATAGAATCCTGTTTGCTTAATGCCTGTAATTGTTTTTGTAAAGCAGCTTTTTTTAAGTTATCGGTGGTTTTTAAGGATTTCAGTTCGGTTTCTAAGGCAACTTTTTTTAGAGAATCGCTTATTCGTTGGGCTTCTATTAAGCCTAATTTTTTATTAAAATCCTGAACAATTGCAGCATTAATAGAATCTGATTTTTTATTGATGCTGTCATTTTGGGCTTTTACAGTAGTTGCAAATAGTATTATAAAAAGCAAAATCACAAGATTGCAACTATTGGAAAAACGGTAAGATGTTGTTTTTCGAACGGTATTTAGGCAGCATTTATTTGGCATAAATTTTAAAGCTTTATTGGGGATTATTGGTAGTAATGACAAAAACAATTAGAACTTCGTCCGTAGTATTAATGAGTGAATGAAAACCTTCGCCGTTCATGGCTGTAATACTTCCTTTTTTGAGTATTTTTTTTCGGATAATACCATCTTTTTTAGTCATTTCCGAATATTCGCCTTCGCCATGCATCACAATATAAAGTTCTTCTTCGTGGCGGGTGCCATGGGTATGAAATCCGGCTTCGTCTCCTTTGTTTTTAAAAACCATGTAGGCTCCAATGCGATTATTGGTCAATTCGCCTTCGTTAAACATTTGTAGTAAATAAACAATGCCTTTTCCGCCATACATCGGATTTCTTTTGTCTATTCGAACCACGGTTCTTTCAGCTTTTTTAAAAGGAGTGACACTTAGGTCGATGTATTGCGAAACCAAATCAATCAGCTCTTTTTTTTCGTTTTCGGAAAGTATTTCAGACATTGTAATAATATTGTTTTTACCAAATATACTACATAAATCTCTGATGAAAAGTCGTTTTTTCTTAAAAATAGTTCAGCCGGATTAATTTTTTAAATAGCAGGTAATTCGAAAATTAGTCCTCGTAAATTGATCGTTCAACTTTGTTTTTAATCGGCGGAATAGTTTTTAAATATTCGTAAATAGCAGCGGTTTCTGTATCAGTTAGTTGTGGGTAAGGAATCATTGGGTAGGTCAACGCTTTTTGACCGTCAACCATTCCAAAACGGACAGCTTTGATAAATTGTTCTTTAGTCCAGTTGCCTATTCCGGTTTCTTTATCAGGTGTTAAATTAGGTGTTTTTTTGACTCTTCCTTCGGTATCAAGGGGACTGTTTCCACCGGCAAAATAACCTTCACTTAGTTCTGGTTTTAGGAAATTGTTCGTTTTAAAATCGGCGGAATGACAGGAAAAACATTCTAAGTTTTGAGCCAGATATTTTCCTAATGCAATAGTTTGTGTGGAATCAGGTAAATTGATTTTTTCAGTTGGTAATGGAAATGGTTTCCAGGCTACGCGACATAGTAATTTGGTCAAAAAAGAAGGTTTGGTAGGAGTATCAGGAGTGGCATCGGCTTGAATCATTGGGTCATCTGACCTTAAAAAAGCAATGATGGCATTAATGTCTTCATCGGCCATATTGGGTAATTTTGCCATGTAAGGCGGAGCATATTGACCGTCTTTTTTAACACCGGTGCGTAACAGGTAAAAAATTTCGCTGTCGGTCCAGTTTCCTATTCCGTATGTTTTATCCTGAGTAATATTTTGGGAATATATTTCACCAAATTCTGCCGGAGCATCGCGCATGAGTGTTCCGGTTAGTTTTCCGGTTTGAGGATCTTTATGGCAATTGGCACAAAGCATCGTAACGAGTTTTTTTCCTCTTTCTACTGAAGCCGAATCGCTTTTTACCTTGTAATCGATAGTTAATGTCTGGTATTTGGGGATGTCTGTTGCGCTGATGTAAATAAATCCAATAAGAGCAATTGCAACGATAAGAAGAACAATAATTCCAATGATTTTTAAAATTTTTTTCATAACGAATACAGATTAGATAGTAGAACCTTGAAAAAGAACGAAATAACGATAGTAAATATAATAAAAACATTGTTAAAGTTTTAATTTACAGTGAATTGTTTTTGAAGTGATTTTTTGTAAAAACTTATATATGGAAACAAATTTTCTTATCCACAAAATATGTCCTAATTTAGCGAGGTATAAATTTCTGATAAAAAATGATTAGCGAAGCACAATTTCAAAACGAGTTAGAATTATTAATAGCAAATGCCATCAGGGAAGATGTGGGCGATGGCGATCATAGTTCGTTAGCCTGTATTCCTGCATCGGCACAAGGAAAAGCAAAGCTTTTGGTGAAGGACAACGGAATTATTGCCGGAGTCGAATTTGCGAAAATGATTTTTAATTATGTGGATGCTAATTTGCAAATAGAAACTTTTATTGAAGATGGAACACCGGTAAAATTTGGAGATGTTGTGTTTCATGTTTCAGGAAGTTCGCAGTCTATTTTAAAGGCTGAACGAATGGTTTTGAATTCGATGCAAAGAATGTCGGCTATTGCTACAAAAACCAATAGTTATGTGAAAATGTTAGAAGGAACCGGAACTAAAATTTTGGATACCCGAAAAACGACTCCTGGTTTTAGAGTTGCCGAAAAATGGGCGGTAAAGATTGGAGGAGGAGAAAATCATCGTTTTGCATTGTATGATATGGTGATGTTGAAAGACAATCATATTGATTTTGCCGGTGGAATCGGGTTAGCAATTGCTAAAACCAAAGCCTATTTGAAAGAAACCAATCGCGATTTGAAAATTATTGTGGAAGCCCGCGATATGGAAGAAGTAAGACAAATTGTGGCTGCAGGCGGAGTATTCCGAATTCTATTGGATAATTTTGATTATGAAATGACCAGGGAAGCAGTTGCTTTTATTGGGGATGAATGTCAAACGGAATCGTCAGGAAATATTAATGAAGATACAATTCGTTTGTATGCTGAATGTGGTGTGAATTATATTTCTTCGGGAGCGTTGACGCATTCAATTTATAATATGGATTTGAGTTTAAAAGCGATTGACTAATTGCTTTATAAAAAGAAAATGAATGTCGGTAGAAATAGAACAAAGACTAAAAAAGATACCTCTGATACGCAATTTTGTCAATTGGGCAAAAAAAGTAAAACTCAGCTGGCTTAGCGGATTGTCATTATATGATTTATTGGAATTGTATATTATCGGTTTAACCGAAGGTGCCCTGTCTAATCGTGCCGGTGCTATTGCTTTTAGTTTCTTCATGGCTTTGTTTCCTTTTGCGCTGTTCATTTTAAACCTTATTCCGTTTATTCCAATAGAGGGATTTCAGGATGATTTTTTAAAATTTGTGGCTGACGGAGTTCCTCCCAATACTTTTTATGCTATCAAAAATATTATCAATGATATTTTGCATAACAGTCATTCCGGATTAGTTTCTTCGGGGTTTTTACTGTCGGTTTTTTTGATGGCTAATGGACTGAATGCTATTTTAGGCGGTTTTGAAAATTCGAAACATGTTTTGGTAAAAAGAGGTTTTTTTCATCAGTATTTTGTGGCAGTTGGAATGTCTTTATTTTTGGCTGTTTTGTTGATTCTAACCGTAGCCATTATCGTTGTTTTTGAAGTTGTAATCCAACAGTTAAATGCCCGAGATTTTTTGAGTGAAAAAATTCCGTTGATGGTAATGGGGCGTTATGCTTTCTTAATCTTGATGATTTTAATAACCACTTCGGTGCTGTTTAAATTTGGAACTAAAAATCAGGAAAATCGTTCGTTTATTTCTATCGGTTCCGTGTTTACTACTATTTTAACGATTATTAGTTCGTATTTTTTTGGTGTTTGGGTAATTCGTTTCTCTAAATACAACGAACTTTACGGTTCTATAGGAACCTTATTGATTGTTATGTTTTATATCTGGATTAACTGTATGATTTTATTACTTGGTTTTGAACTTAATGAAGTTATTAATAAGTTAAAAAAGAGAGAAGCTAATAATAAATTGTCTTAAAATAAGGATTCATCTCTAATCGAATAAGTCATAATTCATGTATTTTGTTGAAGTAATTTTACCGTTGGCTCTGGCTAAAACCTTTACTTATAGTGTTTCTGAAGCCGAGTATCATTATATTCAAAAAGGAATGCGAATAGCAGTTCCCTTTGGGAAAAGCAAAATATATACGGCGCTGACGATTGATTTGCATCAAAATAAACCCGCTTTGTATGAAGCAAAAGAAATTCATCAAATCTTAGATGAAATGCCAGTTGTTACTGAAAATCAAATCAAACACTGGCAATGGATTGCTTCTTATTATATGTGCGCCATCGGCGATGTGTATCGCGGTGCGATGCCTAGTGCTTTGTTATTGGAAAATGAAACGCTGATTTCTCAAAAAAGCGATGCGTTTATTGATGAAAGTCAGCTTACGGATGATGAATTTTTAATTTTTCAGGCGCTACAGCAGCAATCTTCATTGAAAGTGCAGGATGTGGTTGGGATTTTGAATAAAAAGAATGTTTTTCCAATTATTCAAAAATTAATAGACAAAAATGTTCTGGTTTTACAGGATGAAATTCAGGAAGTTTATAAGCCTAAATTGGTACGCTATATTCGTTTGAGTGAGCAATATAAATCGGACAGCGGCTTGAGTGAATTATTGGGAGTTTTGAAAAATGCCAATAAACAAAAGGAAGTGGTGCTTACTTATTTTCAGTTGAGTGCAGCTTCCAATAAAAAAGCAATTTCGGTAAAAGAATTAGTTGAAGCTTCTCATTCTACTTCGGCACAAGTAAAAGCTTTGATTGATAAACAGGTTTTTGAAGAATATTTGTTGCAGGAAGACCGTGTAAAATTTACAGGAGAAATAAACAATCAACTGTTACAGTTAAATGAAGCACAACAAAAAGCTTTTGACGAAATTAAAAACGGTTTTATCGAAAAAGAAGTTTGTCTGCTACATGGTGTGACTTCCAGTGGGAAAACTGAAATTTATATCAAATTAATAGAAGATTATCTGCTTACGGGGAAGCAAATTTTGTTTTTATTGCCTGAAATTGCACTGACTACACAGTTAGTTTCAAGATTGCAAGCGTATTTTGGAAATAAAGTGGCGGTTTTTCATTCGAAATATAATAATAATGAAAGGGTAGAAGTCTGGAATCAGGTTTTACAAAATTCAGAGAAAGCGCAGGTGGTTATTGGAGCACGTTCGGCTTTGTTTTTACCTTTTTCCAATTTGGGTTTTGTAATTGTTGACGAAGAACATGAGCAGACTTTTAAGCAGCAAGATCCGGCTCCAAGATATCACGCCCGTGATGCTTCGATTGTTTTGGCAGGTTTTTTTAATGCCAAAGTTTTACTTGGATCGGCTACGCCAAGTATCGAATCTTATTATAATGCACAAAACGGAAAATACGGACTGATTGAACTTAAAACGCGTTATGGAAATGTGCGTTTGCCTGAAATTGAATTAGTTGATTTAAAAGATAAATATTTCCGAAAGCGAATGACTGGTCATTTTAGTGATGTCTTGATTGAAGCGATTTCGGAAGCCTTGTCTTTAGGAGAGCAGGTAATTTTGTTTCAAAACAGGAGAGGATATTCGCCTTTGTTGGAATGTATGACCTGTGGTCATGTGCCGCAATGTCAGCAATGTGATGTGAGTTTGACGTATCACAAACACAGAAATGAACTGCGTTGTCATTATTGTGGTTATTCAATTGCTAAACCTACGCGCTGTCATAGTTGTTCAGGGATTGATTTATCTACAAAAGGTTTTGGAACAGAGCAAATCCAACAGGAATTAGTGCAACTTTTTCCGGAGAAGAAAATTGGCCGAATGGATCAGGATACGACTCGTGGTAAATTTGGGTTTGAAAAAATCATCGACAGTTTTAAAAACAGGGAAATCGATATTATGGTGGGAACGCAAATGCTGGCAAAAGGATTGGATTTTGACAATGTAAGTCTGGTAGGGATTATGAATGCCGATAATATGTTGTACCATCCGGATTTCAGGGCATTTGAAAGAAGTTTTCAAACCATGATTCAGGTGGCGGGTCGAGCAGGAAGAGCTGAAAAACAAGGAAAAGTTGTGATTCAAACCTATAATCCTCATCACAATACGATTCAGCAGGTAACAAACAATGATTATGCGGGAATGTATAAAGAACAGTTGTACGACCGTCAGATTTATAAATATCCGCCTTATTTCAGAATTATCAAACTGACTTTAAAACATCGTGATTTTGAGAAATTAAAAGAAGGTTCGATGTGGTTGTATCAGGTGTTGTCTCAGCATTTGGGAATTCCGGTACTTGGCCCTGAGGAGCCTCCGGTTAATAGAATCCGTAACGAATATATTAGAACAATAATGATAAAAAATCCCCATAATGTTTCGATTATGGGTACAAAAAAAACTATTCAAAAAATATTGAATAGTTTTGATAGTGTTGCTCAATACAGAACGATTAAAGTGGTATTGAACGTCGATTTTTATTAAACCTTTTAGGCGTAAGAAAGCGCTTTTACTAAATCTTCTTTCTTGTTTCTGCTCAAAGGAATTTTGGTTGGACCAATTTCGGCAAATTTACTGTTAAAGCGTTCTACTTTGTCAATGTTAATAATGTAGGACTTATGAACACGAACAAATTTCTTTTTTGGTAAATCATTTTCAAAAGATTTCATGGTCGAAAGCACCAAGTGGCTGTCGTCTTCAGTAACCACTCTTACGTAGTCTCCGAAGGCTTCAATCCATTTGATTCTGGAAGTGTAGATTTTTAATTTTTTCAAATTACTTTTGATAAAAATATGTTCTCCTTCCTCTTCTTTGGTGTCCTGTTTTAATAAATGTAAATCGATGGCTCTTTTTACAGAAGCATTAAAACGGTCTACAGCTATAGGTTTTTGCAAGTAATCAGTTGCATCATAGTCAAAAGCTTTAAGGGCATATTCAGCTTTTGATGTGATGAAAATAATTTGAGGTTTGGTTTTTAGTCCGTCTAAAAAATCAAACCCGCTTATTACCGGCATTTCTATATCAAGAAATATTAAATCTACGGAATGCACCGACATGCAACTTTTGGCTTCGATAGCATTGGAAAAATCACCTATTAAATGTAGGTTTGGGTGATTATTCACTAACTTTGCGATGATCATTCTTTGTATCGAACTATCATCGACAACGACACAATTAAGTTTCATAATTTTTAGGAATTTAAGATTTGGCTTAGTAAAAGTATTGTAAAATATTTACATGAACTAATCTTTATCGGTTTTTTTTGCAATACAACGAATAAAGTTGTTTTTTGTTTTTTTATTCGAATTATTTAATTATTTTTGCGCCCAAATTTAACAAAATAAAACATTTATTATGAATCATTACGAAACTGTTTTCATTTTAAATCCCGTTTTATCTGATGTTCAGGTAAAGGAAACAGTAAGCAAATTTGAAGATTTTCTTACTAGTAGAGGAGCTGAAATGGTAGCTAAAGAGGATTGGGGTCTTAATAAAATGGCTTACGAAATCCAAAACAAAAAATCTGGTTTTTACCATTTGTTTGAATTCAAAGTAGCACCAGAAGTGTTAATCGCTTTTGAAACTGAGTTTAGACGTGACGAAAGAGTTATGCGTTTCTTAACTGTAAGTCTTGACAAACACGCTATCTCTTGGGCTGAAAGAAGAAGAGCAAAATTAAAATCTCAAAAAGCTTAATTATCATGGCAACATTACAACAATCTGCTTCAGGAAAAAAAGACGGAGATATCAGATATCTTACTCCTTTAAATATTGAAACTAACAAAACTAAAAAGTACTGTCGTTTCAAAAAATCAGGTATCAAATATGTAGATTATAAAGATGCTGATTTCTTATTGAAATTTGTTAATGAGCAAGGTAAAATTTTACCTCGTCGTTTAACTGGTACTTCTTTGAAATACCAAAGAAAAGTGTCTGTAGCTGTAAAAAGAGCTCGTCACTTAGCTTTAATGCCATATGTGGCTGATTTATTAAAATAATCAATTAAAAATTAACAGTTGTTGTCTCGTTGCAACTCAACGGGACTAACTTCTAAAATACAAGGACAACAACATGGAACTTATTTTAAAGAAAGACGTTCAAAACTTAGGTTTTAAAGATGATATCGTAACTGTAAAAAACGGATACGGTCGTAACTACTTAATCCCACAAGGATTTGCTCAATTAGCAACTGCTTCTGCAAAGAAAGTATTAGCTGAAAACCTAAAACAAAGAGCGCACAAAGAGGCTAAAATTATTGCTGATGCTAAAGCTACTGCTGAAGCTTTAAAAGCTCTTGAAATTAAAATTGCTGCTAAAGCAGGTGGTGAAAAATTATTTGGTTCAATCACAAATATTGACATCGTTGAAGCTTTAGAAAAAGCAGGTCAGTCTATCGAAAGAAAATTCATCACTAGTGGTATCGTTAAACGTACTGGAAAATATTCTGCTACTGTAAGATTACACAGAGATGTTATCGTAGAATTACCATACGAAATTGTAGCTGAAAAAGCTTAATTTTGTCATTCAATATTGAAAATCCCGATGAAAATCGGGATTTTTTTTTAAAATTAATTTGCATCTTAATGATAAGATGCTGAAATCAATTCAGCATAAATGAAATATTCCAGATTAACAAAAGAACAGTTTGAGGAATTGCATCCTGAATTTGTCAATTTTTTAGCTACTCAATCCATCGATAAAGCGGAATGGGATAAAATTAAAGAAGAAAAACCGGAAGTTGCTGAACAGGAATTGGATGTTTTTTCCGATTTGATTTGGGAAGGTGTTTTGGCTAAGGCTGAATATTTAGAGCATTTTTCTAAAAATCATATTTTTCTTTTTCAGGCTTTTGATACTCATGTGCAGTCTATTGTTTTGAAATCGCTAGTGCCGGATGTGGATTTTCTAACCAAAGAAGGTTTACAGTGGCTGAGTGATAATATGTTTACAGAAACAATTGAGATGAAGGTTGGAAAAAAGGTTTTTACAGAAGAGCGTAACAGTTCAATTTTTTCATTAATTCAGCAAGGCGCTTTTTTAAGCGACGGACAATTATTTAAACAAATAAATTCGATTATAGAATCGTAATTTAAGTGTTATTTTTATTAAAATTGGTTATTTTAGTAGGCTGTTTACAGAAACTAAAATGACCAATTTTTTTATATGGCGGTGTTAGAAACTATTCAAAAATTACGAGACGAACTAAATCTTCATAATTACAATTATTATGTTTTGGATAATCCCACGATATCTGATTATGAGTTTGATATAAAACTGAAAGAACTCCAGGATTTGGAGAATATGCATCCTGAGTTTTTTGATGTTAATTCGCCAACCCAACGAGTAGGGGGGACGATTACTAAAAATTTCCAAACCGTTGCACACACGCATCGGATGTATTCTTTGGATAATTCCTATTCGAAAGAAGATTTATTGGATTGGGAAAACCGAATTCAAAAAGTTTTAGGAAATGTCGATTTGCAATATACCTGTGAATTAAAGTACGACGGAGCGTCGATTAGTATTACGTATGAAAATGGAAAATTAGTCCGTGCCGTGACCCGTGGCGATGGTTTTCAGGGGGATGATGTGACGAATAATATCAAAACAATCAAGTCGATTCCGTTGCAGTTGAAAGGGGAAGGTTATCCTGAAAAATTTGATATTCGCGGAGAAATTATTTTGCCTTTTGCCGGATTTGAAAAAATGAATCAGGAATTGATCGAAATTGGCGAAACCCCTTATTCGAACCCCAGAAATACGGCTTCCGGAAGTTTGAAATTGCAAGACAGTTCGGAGGTGGCTAAGCGTCCGTTGGAATGTTTGCTTTATTTTGTTACAGGAGAAAAATTGCCTTTTAAATCTCAGTTCGAAGGTTTGGAATCAGCCCGAAAATGGGGCTTTAAAGTGCCGAAAGAAGCAAAAATTGCAAGTAGTTTACAGGAAGTTTTTGATTTTATCGATTATTGGGATGTGCATCGCCATAATTTACCTTATGAAACGGATGGAGTAGTGGTTAA
>LLBZ010002122.1_pt7 | contig 11346 bp, 10 predicted proteins | sample 1489421 | NCBI WGS metagenome assembly LLBZ01 (sample SAMN04092657, study PRJNA295927) | soil metagenome | biome: Soil prokaryotic community; feature: Bulk soil; isolation source: soil from tomato rhizosphere | host: tomato cultivar Moneymaker | place: South Korea | collected 2011-11-01 | reverse complement strand
TCGCTCCTGCCGCGCTGGCGCGGAGCAGCGCCGATCAATGCCGCGATCCTGCACGGTGACGCGGAGACAGGGGTCACGATTATGAAAATGGACCCCGGACTTGATACCGGCCCCATGCTGAGCCAGCGCTCGATTCGACTCACACCGGAAGATACGGCTGGCTCCGTTTTCGAGAAGTTGTCGGCGCTCGGCGCAGACCTGCTCATCGAGACTTTACCCGATTATCTCTCCGGCAAACTGACGCCGGTTCCCCAACCTGAAGAGGGCGTCACGTACGCGCCGATGCTCAAGAAGGAGGAGGGGCAGCTTGATTTCTCGCACGCTGTATATGAGCTCGAGCGCCGAGTCCGCGCGTTCAACCCGTGGCCCGGCGCGTTCATGGACTTCGATGGGACCCTGCTCAAAGTCCATCGCGCGCGGGTGATGAAAGGAGACGCCGCGGTGGGACAGAGGCTCATCGTTCAGAATCAACCTGCCGTCGGCGCGCGAGGCGGGATTCTCATCCTGGAGGAGGTGCAGCCGGCAGGGAAGAAATCCATGAGCGGACGATCCTTTCTAGCTGGCGCTCGCAATTGGGCGTAGCGTATTGGTGCGGGTGGGGTTGCATAATGCACATCCGAGTACATCAAAGGGAGAGTTTATGTTCAACTATAAAGTGTTCGTTGCAGAGTTGATCGGCACGTTTGCGCTTGTGTTCATAGGTTCGGCGATTGGACTGTATGATGCAGGGCTGTTGGCGGTTGCCCTGGCCCACGGCCTGACGCTGGCAGTGTTTGCCTATACCTTCGGTCATATCTCGGGCACACACATCAATCCGGCGGTCACATTTGGCCTGGCTTTGAATGGGACCGTGAGTTGGGGCGAGGCTGTCGTTTACTGGGTGGCGCAGTTTGCCGGGGGCGTGCTCGCCGCCTTGGTCTTAAGTTCGGTCGTGGGACTGGTGAATGCCCAGGCATTCGGCGCGGCGCAGACGACCGGCGTTCTGACAGAGAGATTCCCCTATTATGCGCTCGGCGTCGAAGCCCTGTTGACGTTCTTCCTCGTCACGACCATTCTGCACACTGCTGTCGCTGGGAAGGCCGGCCCGATGGCCGGCTGGGCGATCGGTACGACGTTGACCATCGCTATTCTGGCAGGCGGCCCTCTCACGGGCGGCTCGCTCAACCCGGCGCGGACGTTTGGTCCCGCGGCGGTGGCAGGCACGGCGCGTGATGGGATGATGTATTTGATCTATTTCCTGGGACCCTTGCTGGGCGCGGCAATTGCTGTGGGAGCCTACAGGCTAATCAGTACGCCAGAATCGGGCCCTGACCTGGAGCCCATCCCCGATGTGGATGATGCCCCGGAGGATGAGGATCTGAAAGAGATCGACGATGAAATCGAGATGGAAGAAGAGGATCCTGACGAATCAGTTCAACGCAGATGATTAACAGAAAGCTCTGCAGGAACAATACATCCCCGTCATTCAGACGGGGATGTATTGTTAGAAGAAAGCACGTTATGCTGCTGGCTTTCAAAAAGAGAGTCTTACGATAGACGCGGGAGGATGAAAGAAGTTATACTCTGGCTAAAGCAGTCTGGCGCAAATTTTTGGATAGATTGAATACACTATCCGTTGACCAATAAATACAGAACATAGGAAGGCGGAACTGAATCGATGGATCGTAACGAAATCCTGGCTGCCCTCAAGAGTAAGCCTGAGGTCTCAGTATTGATTGTTGGCGGGGGCATTAACGGTATCGGCACATTTCGTGACCTTGCCCTGAACGGGGTAGACGTGCTGCTGGTCGAGCGTGCCGATTTCTGTTCCGGCGCGAGCTCGGCTTCGTCCCACATGGCACACGGCGGGATTCGTTACCTCGAAAACGGAGAGTTCCGTCTTGTGCGTGAGGCGGTGCAGGAGCGCAACCGGATGCTCCAGAACGCGCCTCATGCAGTCAGGCCACTTCCTACGACGATCCCCATTTTTAAGCGTCTCTCTGGAGTTCTAAATGCACCTCTTAAGTTTCTGCGTTTGCTGGATAAGCCTTCCGAGCGAGGTTCCCTGATCATCAAGCTTGGCCTGATCCTGTATGACGCTTACACAGGGAGACAGCGCACGGTGCCGCGGCATCAATTCTTCTCGCGCCGGCAGTCGCTTGAGAAGTGGAAGCATTTGAATCCCGAAATTGTCAACACGGCTGTGTATTACGACGGCGCGATTTTGCAGCCGGAACGCCTGGCGATTGATTTGATCCTCGACGCCGAGTCCGAAAACACGAACGCGCGGGCGCTCAACTACGTCAGCATGATAGGCGGAAGCGAAGACACACTGCTCCTGCGCGACGAGCTGACCGATGAAACCTACGATGTGCGCCCGAAGCTCCTCATCAACGCCGCGGGTCCATGGATTGATTTCACGAATAAGAAGCTCGGCCTGTCCACAGGGTTTATCGGCGGCACGAAAGGCTCACACATTGTCGTGAAACACGACGAGCTCCTCCAGGCGATCGGGGACCACGAATTCTTTTTTGAAAATGAAGATGGGCGCATTGTACTGATCTTCCCTCTCTACGACCGGGTGCTGATTGGTACGTCGGATATCCCGATCGAGAACCCGGATGAAGCTCTCTGTACGGATGAGGAAATAGAGTATTTCTTGAAGCTGACGCGTCGGATCTTCCCTAATCTGAGCCTGACTCGGGATGACATCGTTTTTCAATATTCGGGGGTCCGGCCCCTGCCTCGCTCCAATGCCAAGACGGCCGGGCAGATCTCCCGCGACCACAGCATCGAGGTCCTCAGCGGTGACTGGACGAATCTGCACTTCCCGGTCTATTCACTCGTCGGCGGAAAGTGGACGACGTTCCGCGCTTTCTCGGAACAGGTGACCGGCAAAGCACTTTCTTATCTGAGCTTGACGCGCCAGAAACATACGCGCGATCTGCCCATTGGGGGTGGACGCGGCTATCCGCGTAGTGAGGATGAGATGAAAAGCCAGATCGACAGCCTCTCCGCCTGGACCGGCGTGACGCGCGAGCGTTTGCAAATATTGTTCGAGCGCTATGGCACGCGGGCAGAAACCATTGCCACGTACATGAACGGCGGCACAGATTTCATCCTGAAGTCCCTGCCCGATTACACGCTGCGAGAGATCATCTTCCTGGCTCAACACGAAAAGATCTGCCATCTCGACGATTTTTTTCTGCGGCGTTCGATGCTGGCGATGCTGGGACGGGTCACGGGTGAAATGGTCGAAGAGGTGTCAAAAGCGCTGGGGAACGCTCTCGGCTGGGATGAGGAGCGAAAGACGGCGGAAGTGGCACGTACCTTCCTGCTGCTAACAGATCGGCACGGCGTCCGCTTATGACGCGCGCTGAGCGGCGAATGGTAGAATTGTGCCCCGTATGAACGTATCCGTCGTCGTCCCGGTCTACAAAGGGGAAGCTTTCGTCGGGCCGCTTGTTTCGGAGCTCTTACTGAGTCTTCCGACCTTCGCGGAAATGTATGAGATCATTCTGGTCAACGACGGCAGCCCGGATCGAAGCTGGCAGCTGATTCAAAATTTGACGCATGAGCATCCCTGCGTGAGGGGGATTCGTATGATGCGTAATTATGGACAGCATAATGCAACCCTGTGCGGTGTGCGTGAAGCGCGTCATGAAGTGGTTGTCACCATGGATCAGGACCTGCAGCATCCGCCGCAGGAGATCCCCCTTCTGCTGGCGAAGCTGGAGGAAGGCTACGACGTGGTCTATGGTTCCCCCCGCAAGCTGCCGCAGAGTCTCTGGCGCAACGCGATGACAGCGGGTATCAAGTGGATCTTAGCCAAAGTGATCGGGCTGCCTGCGGTGCACAATGTGTCCGCCTTTCGGGCATTTCGCACGAATCTGCGTGACGCCTTCGTCAATTTCCAAAGTCCCTCCCTCATTCTGGACGTCTTGCTTTCCTGGGGAACCACCCGTTTTACCTCGGTGCCTGTGAATATTGGGCCTGCAGATCACAGCAACTATAGCTTCGCGATGCTGGTCAGAACCGCAACCCTCATCCTGATTGGATACAGCACGCTTCCGCTGCGCTTTGCCAGTTGGATCGGGTTTGCGATGACTCTCTTTGGGCTGGGCGTGTTCATCTACGTTCTGGTCGTTTATTTTACAGCGGGAAGCCCGCCGGGCTTTCCATTCCTTGCTTCCATGATCGCTCTAGTGAGTGGAGCCCAATTGTTTGCACTCGGCATCTTTGGCGAGTATCTCGCGCGGATGTTCGAGCGCAGCATGGACCGCCCACCGTATGTGGTGCAAGAGACGACAGAAAGATGAACGCCGTTATCTTGCAGCCTTCCTACATTCCATGGCGCGGTGTGTTCGATCAGATCCAGCGGGCGGACCTGTTCGTTTTTTACGATGACGTACAGTACGATAAGCGTGGCTGGCGCAACCGCAACCAGATCAAAACGCCGCATGGCAAGCAATGGCTGACCATTCCGGTTTACAGCCGCGGCGCGCAGACCCAGAATATTCCCATCCATCAGATCCGCATTGTATGGGAAACCCCCTGGAACGAGATTCACTTTAAAGCCATCCAGCAAGCGTATTCAAGAGCTCCTTACTTCGAACGTTATCATCCGCTGCTCGAATCGTTTTATCAACGCCGCGATGAATTCCTCGCCGATCTCACGATCGAGTTCACGATTGCCCTGGCGCGTGAGCTGGGGAATAGCCACACGCGTTTCATCCGCTCCTCCGAAATCGAGGGCATCACAGGACAGAAAACCGACCGGTTGATTCAAATCCTGCAGGCGGTCGGCGCGACGCATTATATTAGCGGCCCCTCCGCGCAGGATTATATTGAGCAGGACAAGTTCGATAACGCGGGCATTACCCTCGAATATATGCACTACAATTATCCGGAATACCCGCAGTTATATCCCCCGTTTGATCCACAAGTGAGTATCCTGGACCTGTTGTTCACGACCGGCCCGGACGCGCCTCAATATATTTTCAGAGGAAGCCATGACTAACATTCCCAACCTTGATCATGTGAAATCCTATTTCGACAAGCGCATCCGGGAACATGGCGCCTCACCACTCGGCTCGGATTGGAACTCAGAAGCCTCGCAAAACACCCGCTTCGACCAGTTGCTCAAAGTGATCGAGTCCAAACACTTTTCTATTTTAGATTACGGGTGTGGTTATGGCGCCCTGGCGGATTATCTGGAAACCAAAGGCTTTGAAGCCGACTACTACGGCTACGATATCCTCGAGAGTGCTATCGAGACGGCCCGGCAGGCACACAAGAGTCATCCACGCCGCAGCTTCTTTACAGAGAAAACGCAATTACCGGTCTGTGATTACACAGTTGCCAGCGGCATTTTCAACTTTCGCGGGGAACAATCCTTCGAAGCCTGGACGGAATACGTGCTGGGTGTTTTGAACGAGTTCAACCAGCTGAGCCGGCGCGGCTTCGCCAGCAACTTCCTCACGAAATATTCGGATGCCGAAAAAATGCGCCCAGATCTGTATTATGCCGACCCTCTCTTTCTTTTCGATCATTGCAAACACAATTTCTCCAAACATGTTGCTCTGCTACATGATTATCGTCTTTATGATTTCACGATCATCATCCGCAAGGATTAAGGGAGACTCATCGGGAATTGATAGATACCGATTCCGCGGCAAAGTATGGAGAACACCCAAGGATGAGTGCATGGATGAAATAAAAGTAGATTTCAATCGACCTGTCCTGGTGGGGAATGAATTTGAATATATGAAGCAGGCCATTGAAAACGGTCATATCTCGGGCGATGGGCCGTTTACGAAGAAATGTCACACGTTCCTGGAGCAGGAGCTGGGCGTACCGAAAGCCTTGCTGACCACCTCCTGCACACACGCGTTGGAGATGTCTGCGATTTTGCTGGACCTCCGGCCCGGCGACGAGGTCATCATCCCGGATTTCACATTTGTGTCCACGGTAAATGCCTTCGTATTGCGCGGCGCCCGGCCGGTCTTTGTCGATGTCCGCCCAGACACGCTGAACCTGGATGAGTCAAAGCTCGAGGCCGCGATCACGCCGAGGACAAAGGCGATTGTCCCCGTGCATTATGCAGGTGTGGGCTGTGAGATGGATACGATCCTGGAGATTGTCGCGCGCTATCATCTGGCAGTCGTCGAAGATAACGCACATGGACTCTTCGGCAGATATAAAGGGAAATATCTGGGGACGTTCGGTGCGATGGCTTCTCAATCCTTTCACGAAACCAAGAACTTCACGAGTGGGGAAGGCGGCGCGCTCCTCATCAATGACCCCGCGCTTGTAGAACGCGCCGAGATCGTCCGGGAGAAAGGTACGAATCGCTCACGTTTCTTCCGCGGACAGGTGGATAAATATACCTGGGTGGATATTGGCTCGTCGTATCTGCCATCCGATATCTTGGCAGCTTTCTTATTTGCGCAATTCGAACAGCGACAGAAGATCCAGTTACACCGCAAACACGTCTGGGAAATGTACCAGGCGGGTCTCAAGGATTGGGCAGTGGCTCAGGATGTCCAATTGCCTCAGGTACCCGCGCATTGTGAACAGTCGTATCACATGTTTTACATGCTTATGCCGAATCTCGATCTGCGCCAAAAATTGATCGCTTATCTGCGCGAATGCGGCGTATACAGCGTTTTCCACTATTTGCCGTTGCATCTTTCCGAGATGGGACAAGGGTTCGGCGGGAAAGTCGGCGATTGTCCGGTCACCGAGCGAGTCAGCGACCAGCTCGTCCGACTGCCGTTCCATAATGCGCTGACCAGTGGCGAGCAGGAGCAGGTGATCGATTTGCTTCAAGAGTTTTCGTTCTAGTATTTCTCACCACCTTTGCGTAAGTCGGATTGGCAATCCGACCTGTGTTTGGGGTAGAATTCTTCCGATGTCACAAGAAGGCCAGCTCAAAATCGATCTCGTAATTCCGGTATACAACGAGGCGGGGGTCGTTGAACAGACCTACGGGGATATTTGCAAGGTGATTGACTGTTTGCCCTACGAGTTCACGCTTTATTATGTGGACGACGGCTCGGAAGACAGTACGGTAAATTCTCTGCATTCGCTCGCAGAAAAGGATCGGCGGATTGTTGTGCTGGAATTTGCGCGCAACTTTGGCCATCAGGCTGCATTGACCGCCGGCCTGGATGCCTCGACCGGCGATTTTGTCATCTCCCTGGATGGAGATGGGCAGCACCCGCCAGAGATGATCCCGCAGATGATCCATCTGTTCGAGCAGGGCTATGATATTGTGCAGGCGCAGCGCATCGACGCGGGACAAGGCTTTTCGTTCAAGGAGATTACGTCGTCTGGCTTTTATGCATTGATCAATACGATCAGCGGCACGCGCATGATCCCTGGCGCGGCAGATTTTCGCGGGCTGAACCGTGAGGCCGTGAACGCGCTAAAAGCCATGCCCGAGTACCATCGTTTCTTGCGCGGCATGATTTCCTGGATGGGGTACCGCAGTGTGATCCTGCCGTACCATGAGCCAAAGCGTGTAGCGGGCTGGTCAAAGTATTCTTTCGGAAAGATGTTCCGGCTGGCAATGGACGCGATCTTTTCCTTCTCCCTGATGCCGCTCTATCTGGGTATGACCGCGGGAGCCATCCTGCTCTGTCTGGCAGCGGGGCAGATCCTTTATGTGCTATCCTTCTGGTTCTCAGGCCGCTCTTCTGAGCTGGTTCCCGGCTGGAGCTCCCTGATGTCTGTGATGCTGGTGATTGGCGGCATGGTCATGATTTTGCTGGGGTTTATTGGGGTCTATGTCGGTTATATTTTTCAGGAGGTCAAACGCAGGCCGGTCTATCTGCTTAAGAAAAGGGAAAAGTGAACTCACACGATAAACCTGTTTTTCATTTTGTATTCCTGCGCCATGGAGAATCCATCGGCAACGCGCAGTTCCGCTGGCAGGGCCAATCGGATTACGCGCTCACGGATAAAGGACGCGCACAGGCGCGGGCAGCGGCAGAGCGTTGGAAAGCGGAAGGGCAGACGTTCGACCTGATCATTTCCAGCACTCTCGTGCGCGCCAAAGAGACGGCGGAGATTATCGCCGCGGCGGTCAACGCGCCTATCGAATATGACCCTATCCTGCTCGAACGTCACATTGGTGAGATGGAAGGTCTCACGGCGGAGGAGGTCCGCAAACGGCCGCAGCCTCCCTACGTGACGCCCTATGATCCGATCGGCGGCGAGGGAGAAGGCGATTGGGCTTTGTTCCTGCGTGCGGGACAAGCCTTGCACAGCCTCCTGCGTCGTCGCCCTGGCAGCTACCTGATTGTTTCACATGGTGGGCTGCTCAATCAGATGATGAATGCAATCATTGGCATTGCGCCGCATGCGGATCCCTCAGGCGTGCGATTCCGGTTTGAGAATACAGCCTTCGCGCGTGTGACCTATTATCCCTATCAGCACCGCTGGACAATCGACGCCCTGAACGATCATGCGCATCTCAACGAGCGCTGGCAATTCAAACCCTCACAGCCTGAGTAAATATGGCGCTTTCTGAATCCGCCAGTCATCTCAACGGCAAGTTAAAGGTCCTTGTCTTTGGCGCAGGCGCCATCGGAACGTACATCGGTGGGAGTCTCGCGCTTGCAGGGCAACAAGTCGTGTTCGTTGAACAGCCCAGAGTGGTGGAGGAATTGCGCCAGCGCGGCCTGCGACTCGACCTGACCCTGGACAAACGGCGAGGGATGAAAGATGCGGCGCGGGTCGATCCGGCCTCGTTTGTCATCGTCTCCACGCTGGAGGAAGCGCTCCGGTATGGACCCTTCGACGTAGCGTTGTTTGCCCTCAAGTCGTTCGACACACAGCCTGCACTCGAGGGGATTAAGCCATACGCCGACAAGATGCCGCCTATCCTTTGTTTGTCGAATGGCGTCTCGAACGAACCTGCCATTGCTGAAGCACTCGGTAAAGACAAAGTGATCTACGGCACGGTCACCTCCGCGATCGGCCGGCGCAGCGCCGGCGATGTCGTCCTCGAGCGGCTGCGCGGCGTGGGAGTCGCGAAGGGACATCCGCTTTCCGAAAAGCTGCATAAAACGTTCGATGCCGCCTATCTCAATTCCCAGTTGTTCGACGACGCGAACAGCATGAAATGGTCAAAGATGCTGACCAACCTGATTGCCAACCCGACCTCGGCCATCCTGGATATGACAGCCGGCGAAGTCTTTGCCAATCGGGACTTATACAAGCTCGAAATTGAAATGTTGCGCGAGTGCCTGGCAGTCATGGACGCGCAGGGTTTTAAGGTTGTCGATTTGCCGGGCACTCCTGTCCGCGCGTTGGCGTTCGCGACAAAACTACCTTTATGGCTCTCGAAACCGTTCCTTGCCCGCGCAGCCGGGGCGGGACGCGGGGCCAAGATGCCATCCTTCCACATCGACCTTCATTCGGGGCGCGGCAAGAGCGAGGTGGAATATTTGCATGGAGAGGTTGTGCGGGCCGGCGAGAGATGCAATATACCGACACCTGTCAACAAAGTGTTGACCGAGACGCTGCTGGCCTTGACGAACAAAGAAATCCCACTGGAAGAGTTTGCGCATAAGCCCGAGATGTTATTAGCAAAAATCACTTACGCTCAAACCGCCGTCCCCGGCGGCAAGGACGCCGCCTAGAGCTGCAAACGAAAGAAATTATGAATGAAAAAATTACGATTATCCCTCCGCGCTCCTCGGTAGAGATCCATTTGCCGGATGGGCGTGTGTTATCCGGTCCGCGCGGGGCCAAAGTGGGTGAGTTCCTGCACACAGTGAAGCACGAAGCGGAACCCGTCGCGGCGATCGTCAACGGCGACCTGCGCGAGCTGACGTATCCGATTAAGCTGGAGTCACGCGTCATCCCGGTGACCATGTCTGACCCGGACGGGGCGCGCATCTACCGCCGCTCGCTCACCTTCCTGCTCGAGATGGCGTTCAATGATCTGTTCCCGAATGCTGTCCTGTATGTGGATCATGCGGTTGCGTCCGGTGGATATTACTGCCAGGTCACAGGACGCGCCCCGCTCTTTGAAGCAGAAATCGATGCCCTCCGGGATCACATGGAAGACCTGGTCCAGGCGGATTTGTCGTTCGAACGCATGGAAGTCCCTCTTCAGGAAGCAATTGATTATTTCCACTCACGCGGCTATGAAGACAAGGTCCGCCTGCTCAGTTATCGCAAAAAGAATTATCTAACCCTTTATCGTCTGGGCGAGCGCATGGATTATCACCATGGCTACATGGTGCCATCTACAGGTTATCTCAAGTGGTTCGATCTGGTCTATACCGAAGGCGGGTTTACCCTGCGCTATCCACGCCGCCACAAACCGGATGAGCTCCTGCCCATGCCGGAATATCCCAAGCTGCTGGGCACGTTTCTGCAATACGGCGACTGGCTGGCCAAGCTGGGGATTGAAAATGTCGGTGCGCTCAATAACGCCATCCAGGGCGGGCGGAGCGATCAGGTGGTGCTGGTTTCGGAGGCCTTCCACGAGAACAACCTGGCGCGCATTGCCAATCAGGTCGTGAATCAACTGGATCGTTCGCGCATCATTTTGATCGCGGGTCCTTCATCGGCAGGCAAGACCACGACCTCGCGCCGGCTCACCGTGCAGCTGCTCGCGCTGGGCGTTTCGCCGTTCCCGCTTGAGCTCGATAATTACTTCCTCGACCGCGACAAAACGCCACTGGGCGAAGATGGCAAGCCCGATTTTGAGTCGATTGACGCGCTCGATCTGCCCCTGCTGGCAGACCACTTGCAGCGTCTCATTCAAGCCGAAGAGGTGCAGCTACCGAGGTATAACTTCAAGACAGGCTTACGGGAAGATGGTGAATTGATCCGTTTGCGAGATGGGCAGCCCATCATCCTGGAGGGAATCCATGGCCTGGACCCGCGTCTCATCCCGGCAAATTTAACGGGCGAGGCCTTTCGCATCTACGTTTCCGCGCTAACGCAATTGAACCTGGACCGCCACAATCGCGTCTCCACCACCGACACGCGCCTCATCCGCCGCATTGTGCGTGATGCGCGCGAGCGCGGCTACACCGCCGCGCAGACCATCGCCCGATGGGAGTCTGTACGTCGCGGGGAGAAGCGCCATATCTTTCCCTTCCAGGAAAACGCAAGCGTGATGTTCAACTCTGCACTGGCATATGAGTTGGCGGCGCTCAAGCCTTTTGCAGAACCGCTATTGCGACAGGTCCCGCATGGCACGCCGGAATACATCGAAGCGAAACGTCTATTGGCATTTTTGGAATGGTTTTTACCTTTGGATCTCAGCATTGTCCCCGGCACATCCATCGTGCGTGAGTTTATTGGCGGATCAATTCTAAAAAACTTTACGATCTGGAAAGT
>LLBZ010157026.1_pt3 | contig 11352 bp, 6 predicted proteins | sample 1489421 | NCBI WGS metagenome assembly LLBZ01 (sample SAMN04092657, study PRJNA295927) | soil metagenome | biome: Soil prokaryotic community; feature: Bulk soil; isolation source: soil from tomato rhizosphere | host: tomato cultivar Moneymaker | place: South Korea | collected 2011-11-01 | reverse complement strand
TGGGCATACTCCGAAGAAGCGATTCGTGAAAGTGTGAAGTTTGCCGAATCCAAGGGACGAAAGATCGCGGGTCTCGTCATTACCAATCCTGATAACCCCACAGGCTTGACCATCGCAGTTGAGAAGCAAGCCTCGCTTGCCAAAGCCGCGTTGGAAGCGGGTGTGGCGTTTGTGCTCTTCGATTGGATGTATCACTACGTCACTGACGAATCCCCAATGGAGTTGAACTCCTTCCTTAAGTTCTTCACCTCCGAAGAACGCAAGCGACTGATGTTCCTGGATGGCATCACCAAATCACTGGGCGGTTCCAACATTCGCAACTGCCATTTGATCGCGGATGAGAATGTCATCAAATTCATCGTCGCGCGTTCATCACATAATGTGATACCAACATTTTATTCATTAGCCGTCGCGATGGCAGCCTACGAAATGGGATTCGCCGAAGCTGCGAAGACGATCATCGAGCCAACCAATGCCAGCCGCGTCGCGTTGAAAGACCTGCTCCTGCGAAATGAATTTCAACACATCATTGGCAAGGGATATTACGCCTTCATCAATATCGCTGAATACCTCAAGCCCAAAGGTTGGGCGAATACCGAACCGCTCGGTCAATATCTTGCTGAAAATCACGGAGTCGCTGTTGTTCCTGGCGCGTTCTTCTCTCCCTTCGGCGGCGAATGGATTCGCTTCTCCTACGCCACGCCTGTCGAACGGACCGAAGGAGCGTTCAACAGGTTGATGGATGGGCTGGAAAGTTTGAAGAAGTAGATGGGCGAAAGATGAAAGAAAATCTGCTTGTATTGGCATGTGTTTTTCTGTATACTGTGCACTCATTCAGACCGGGTGGTTAAACACTTCCTCGAGCGAGAAAACAAATTATGGAGTTAGATTCTCGAAAATTCCCGGAAAAAGAAACAGCCTCAGATGGATTTCATCTGTTTAGAGAAAGCATAACATGACTGATATATCTATTGCGGGTAATGTCGAGGGAAATATTGTTGTTGGGGACAACAACTTCGTGGTCAATAATAATCACGGCACAATAATCCACCAGCAGGCAGCGCCGCCCGTTCAGAAAAAGAATGTGTCTCCTCAACCGCCCCGCAAGCCACGTAGTTTTGTGGGGCGTAAACGCGAATTGGACGAAGTGGATGGTTTGATCGCATCCAAGACACCAGTCATTGTTCATGGTGTGGATGGCATCGGAAAAACCAGCCTGTTAAAACAAGCCGCGAACAGCGAATCCGCCACGTCCCAGCCAGATGGGGTGGTTTTTCTGGAAGGTCTGGACGAAGATGGAAAGCTATTGGAGTTTGGCGATTTAACGCAGCGCCTCTTCAACGCACTCTTCGATACCCAACCGGGGGAGCTCAAGGTGGACCACGCGTCTGCGCGGACCTATCTGAGCAACACCCAGCCTTTGGTTGTGCTTAACTCGATCTCTCTCCCCACAAGCGATTTGGAAAAGCTGGCTGACCTGTTTCCCAAGTCCCCCATCTTGATTGCCACGGAAGGTATTGCTCAAGGAGATGCGTATGAAAGTATCTTACTTGGACCACTGGCTCGCGAGGATTCGCTAACTCTGCTTGTCACCAGCACGAGAGTCGATGATCAGGAAACTCTATCCAAGATCGCGATGCTGCTCGAAAATGTACCTGCCGCGCTGATCACCGTGGCAAATGCCATTCGCCAGAAGGACCTGAAAGTGGATGACGCATTTGCGCGCTTGCAGGCCTATAGCCCAGTTGAGAAAGATAAAACGAAGGCGGCGTTGGAGCGAGCCTTTGCTGTGATGTTTTCAACCCTCACGGAAGATGAACGCGGCATGTTGATTCAGACTGCCGCGGCGCCTGGTATTTCTATCAATCGCAAATGGTTGGAGAACGTGTCTGGAGGAAATGCCGTCAGCGAAAAATTAGAGTCTATGGAATTGCTTCAGGCGAATAGTCCGCGCTTGCGGCTCATGCCGGGACTTCGATCGTTCCTCTTACGCGGACGAGATGTGTCAGAAGAACGTGAACGCTTGCTGAGTTATCTGCTGGCTGAACTGGAAACGCGTTGGAAGGATTTTGATTTCATTCAGGATGAGTTGGGCAATCTGCTAGGCCTGCTTTTTTGGTCAGTTGCACAACTGCAGTGGACGAACGTGGTGAGTTTGGGTCGTGCCATTGATCCCTATCTCACTCTGAATGGACTTTGGGGTGCATGGCGAAAAACTTTGGAGGGAATCCAAAGTGCAGCGGGTTCGATGCAAAATCTTGCGCTACAGGGCTGGGTCCTGCATCAATTGGGAACCTATGAAGTGGGGATGGGGAATCTGGCAGCAGGCCGGAAGCTGCTGGAGCAGGCAGTTAAGATCCGCACACAACTGGGAGATCAGATCGGCGTGGCATATTCGCAGCACAATTTGCAAGTCATCGTCCCGGCTGTCCCACCTGCAGCGCGTCCTGCAAATTTGATGCCGTGGGCATTGGGTGGACTTGCTGTAATTGCTATCGCGGCTTTTCTGATCTTTGGTAATTCATCAAGAAATTCAGCACAGCCAACAGTCGAACCCACCATCGTCGCGCTGAGCGAGGTACCATTGGTCGCCCCCCCTTTTTCTACCCCAACAGTGACCAGTACTCTGACGGAGATGCCATCCCCATCTGCCACCATCACTGCAACGTTCACTCTATCTCGTACAGGAACGCCACCTGCTACGCAAACGCCAACCTATGCTGTCCTGGGTAAAGTAGTGGTAAATGATGTTGCTGCATGCTTCCATGGTCCTGGCACTGTCTACCAAAGTAAAGGAACTAGACGCATTGCTGGTAACACAGTGGATCTGTTGGGTCGCATCGAGACCGATAAAGGGATATGGGTACATTCGAGGTTTTCATTGCCTAGAACGGATGCGGGTGATCCCTGTTGGATGGATGCAAAATATCTTGATATTACGCCGGAAGAATTGATGAGTGTGAAGCCCATTGACCCGATGAACCCAGAGGAGTACACACTTCCAATTGATTACTTTTCGAAAAATAGATTTTTGGAAAACCCGCGTATAACTGGCGTGACTCGCGCCGGCCATGTAGTGACGGTCAACTGGGAATTCTTCGATGTTGGTGAGGGTGAGTACCCGAACGGTAGCGAAACTTTTTACCGTTATCTGATCGAGGCCTGGCTGTGCAAGGCAGGCAAAATCGTTTTCTCGCCATCGGGTTGGGGACCCTACGGACCAGAGGTCACGGATGGGATTACAGTGTTCGCGAATCTCCAGGACGAACCTGGGTGCACAGAACCCTCTCATGCCCGCCTGTATCTGGCTTGGGTACATGGTTATGCCGGACCAGTTGAAATCAGGCCTTGGGCGCAGAATGAAGTAATTCTCTCTACCTCAACGTCGACACCGTAGCCAATCGCCGAGAAATAACGCGCAGCATATCTATGTGTTATTGCTTCTTCAAGCAACTTTAATATTCATCATATCCTATGCTACACCCGTCGAACGAACCGAAGGTGCGTTCGAGAGATTGGTGGAAGGATTGGAGTCGTTGAGAAAGTGGAAGTCACGAAAGAGTAGTTATGCGAGAGAGGAATATATTTAGATTATCCATCTTATCCATCTTTGCGTTTTTATCATTGCTGTCTTTGATTTCTTGTGTAGCAAAAAAAAGTGCTACCAAACCAATGTTGACTTTGACCAGTGCGCCATTGCCGCAAATAACTTCAACATCTACTAACTCAATGATTGAATCGACCCCAACTATTTTTCCAACGTTAGACCCTGATAACACTTATGCGGAGATGGAAAAACTTTTTAGGGATAATCGTTGTGAACTCCCTTGCTGGTGGGGAGTTGAACCAGGAACGACTTCGATTTCTGACGCTGAAACTAAATTGAACGGGTATTATGAAATTGCTCCATCCAAAGTCATCAAAGATGGATTGCTCTTATATCTCAGTGTTTCAATATCACAGCAAGAAAACAGTCCCCAAGTGAGTGTAATACGTATAGTGGAACAAGTTTTACGAGAGATCACGGATGGTTATGAACGGGTTTATGACGAGCAAGCTTATGCAGATTTATTGCGCGCGTATTCCCTCACGTCAATTCTAAACAAATATGGGCGCCCCTCAAATATTTTTGCCACTGTAGAAATTTATAATACAGAACCAACCGCGCCAGATTTCATGATGATTTGGTTATTATATCCAAAGAATGGGTTCATCGCAAAATACACTGCAAATGCAGAATTGCACAATGAAATAGTAACAGACTGTCCTAATAAATCTTTTTTTACATTTTGGCTTTTTTCACTAGATAAGGGCAGAAGTTATGAAAAAATAAAGCAATTAGATCCTGATTTAGGATATCTGTTTCCTGTCCTTTCTCCAAGGACAAAACCTGTCTCGGAAGCGTTTCGTATTTCTATTGATGAATTTTATAGAATGTTCAGATAATCAAATGACATATGCCTTGAAACACCATACAGTATTTGGCCTGGATGGTAAATAGGAAAATCAATTACAGCTTTCTTCCTCTTTCATCCTTACAAATTACGCAAAACGTATTACTCACTCCAAGCTTTAGGTACCCTCATGCCCTCCCAAAAATTCGCCGACAAATACCTCCTCGCCCTCGAACAAGCTATCAAAGAAAAACCCTCCAGCGGACTAAACGGCTTCGAACAGGAATGGAATCTCCTTGATGAAGACCTGCGTCCGCTCCTCACTGTGGGCGCAGGACCCAGCCAGCACTCCTTCGTGGATTATCTGCGTGCAGAATGCATCCCTCAGTGGCAAGCGCAGTTCAGCCAGCTCGAAGTCTTCCACTGGATGATCGAGTGGGCGACGCGCCCGTATTACAGTCCGCGCGGGGCCATTTACGAAGCGCGCCTGATGGAAGCTTCGCTGATCAATGCACTTCATCGCGCGGGCATCAACTTTGGTGAGCGCCTCCATTACTGGCATGGCAACCTGCTATTCCTGACCGACATCGGTCATCATTCCATACCCGGGGAATGGGGCATCGCCAAACGCCGCTATCTCGAAAAATGCGTTGACCTCTATGGCGACACCCTCGCGACCACAGGCATTCACACCAACATGTCCCTGCCAGACCCGCTCTTCGCCTGGGACTTCATGCACCTCTCCCCTACCGAGCGCGGCGACCAGCATCTCGACGAATTCAAGTCCGAGTTCTACATCACCGCCGCGCGACTTCTGCGCGCGTTCGCCTCGCTTTTCGTGGCGACAACCGCGTCTACGCCGATGCAGGCTGAAGTCCGCGCGGGACGCGCGGTGGTCGCCCTCACCGAGTTCGATTCGGTTCGCAACCTCACGTTCCCGAATCCTCCGGTCATCGACCTCCCAGACCTCTATCGTTCGTACAACGACTATCTGCAGATCTCCTATGACCTCGTGCGCCGCGGCGTCCGCTTTGGGAACAACAACTGGACTCCCATCCGCGCCCGCAGTTTTGCCGAACCGGTCGAGCGGATTATCTCCACAACAAGCGACCAGCTCGCTTCTCTCTACGCACGCGGCTTGTTCGCCGTGGGTGAAGCGACGCCTCCCGAGGAGATGGCTTTGCAAATCGAAAAGCAAAACCTGATGGCTCGCATCAACCTGCCGATGGGACGTGTGGAAATCCGTACTGATGAAGGTGGGCATTCACTCGATTTGGATATCGCCAACCTGACTCTCAAGCACCTCCTCCTTCTCCGCATTTACTCCGACCCGAAATTTGCGCGCGGCTTCCGATATGATCGCGAAGATATCTCCCGCGCCCGCACCAGCGAGACGCTTGCCGCGAAACATGGTTTGCGTGCTGAAATAGAAAATCCATTAACTGGAAAACCGATATCCATGCGCGCCTTCCTCAAATGGACTCTCAATGAAGTCAACCCTTTAGCTCAAGCCTTGAACCTTTGGAATGATTTGACGCCGCTCGTCGAAATGTCAGAAGGTGGACGCAACACCTCTGAAAAGATTCGCGCTCGCTTGCACGCTTCACGGGAATTAGACAAGGATTATGAAGTTCCATTGATTGTGTTGAAAGAATTATTTTATGAGCACGAAGCGCAAGTCAAAGCTGATGTGGAACGCATTGCATCAGATTATGCTTCCCTTGGCGCAGATGCCTCCAAGCTCGCTGAATTTATCCAGCGCTCGCGCGATGACGTACGACACATAGCAACAGCACCAATCCGCTTTCGTCCGCGTGAACAGGCTGTGGTTGAAGTTTCTTATCCCGATAAAACATCTGAAATTTTGGATTTGGCTCAACAATTGATTCGTATCCCGAGTGTGACTGCCTCTCCTAACGAACGACTGGATGAAGTTCACCGCGCTGGTTCCTTGATTGACGACTATCTCCGCAACGCTGCTTTGGATGTGAAGTTCTTCGATGGGAAATATCCTGCAATCTACGCAACATTCCCCTCTCCTGGCAGGAGAGGAGAGGGCAAGATCCTCCTCACCGGTCACTTCGACGTGGTTGAGCCTGACCCAGATAATTCTCAGTTCACTCCTAGAGTCGATGGCGATTATTTATGGGGTCGCGGCGCAGCAGATATGAAAACCGTTGTCGCGACCTATCTGGTCTGGATGAAAGACATATGTAGGGGCGCAGCATTGCTTCGCCCCTACCCAAACATCTCGCTGCTCCTGGTCGGCAACGAAGAGAACGGAGAAGCCGAAGCCTGGGGAACGCCTCATGTCTTGAAGGAATTGGATTTGAAACCAACCCTCTTCATCGCGGGCGAACGGACAGGTGAAAAAGGAAACGAACTCTTCGGCGAGATCTGCGTGGAAAACCGCGGCGTCATGCGCTTTGATGTGATCGCGCGCGGCGCAAAGGGTCACACCGGTATTGCAGGCACAGGCGACCTGAGCGAAAAACTGATCGCTGCACGTTCTGCATTGAATGAAATCTTTAGCAAACATCTCACGCTCAAGTCACCAGATGGCTGGCAATCGCAGGCGAAATTCCCGTTTATCCATGTGGGCACGCCGGGCATCTACAACGTCACAGCTGGGGAGGGGATTCTTGGCGTTGAGATTCGGACTATCCCTCAAGATGATGTAATCGGCTTAAAATCTGATGTCGAAACGTATTGTGAAACCAATGGACTCGAAGCTAGTTTTTCTGTGATGGAAAACGGCGTGGCATGCTCGCCTGATAACCCCGCTTTGAAAGCCTTGATCGAGTCTGTGAGGAATGCATCCGGCGATGAACCAAAGCTTGGAAAAAAACTCCCTGGCACCAGCGCAAGATTTGCTCCTGGGGGTCAGGCAGTTGTGTGGGGTCAATCGGGTCTCGCCCCGCATGCAAAGGACGAGCAACATTACATCCCCAGCATCGAGCCTTATTACAAGTCCCTGAATGAGTTGGCGAAATTGTGGAAGTAGAAAAACTTATTTCTGCTCTTGAAGAAACACTTTCGTTCCTGCGGAGCTCCCAATCATCGGGTTGGGCGAATATGTCTGTTGAAGACATCATTCAGGAACTCGAATCTGAAATCGTCAAACCAAAAAATTCACAGCCAATTGATCTCAAGCTCTTAAGCACTCTATTTGCTCCAACAGGAGCGATTCAAGAGATTTCGATTGATAATGGATGGGGAGATGAATTTTTGCGAATTTCGGCACTCATTGATCAATTTACGCTTAATGGCTAGATGATGGAATGTGCGATTAATAAATCTGCAGAAAATGCAATTAATTTTTGATCAAATCCAACTGAGCATTTAGATCTTCAAACATTTGTCTTGCTGTGTCGCGGTGAGTTTGCACCTCTTGGTCTGCATTGGGAAGGTGGCGGCTGAGAATATGATGCAAGCGTGCTTCTTCATAACGCATTCCCAACACTTGCGCAATCTGTAACCCGTTTTTCCAAATTTGAATCGCTTCCGGAGATTTACCTTCTAAAGCTGTCAGCCAGCCCCTGAGATAATGCGCCCGCGGCTGGGCAAGCTCATAGATATGTGCATATTTTTCCATAGATTTAAGCGCGCGCCTTGCAGCAGTTTGACATTGTTCCATGGAATAATTGATTTGCTTTAATATCCCAGTGTTTGCATCATTTTGCCAGAGTGTGAGAAAAACCTCGGTCACGCTGGCGTAGCCCTCAAAATCTGCGATCGAGAATCGCGCAGGTCCTTTTTCTGTAGAGACAAGTCGCTTACCATATTCAAGCATGTTAACCCAGTCTTGTAGGTGCATGGATACGATTGACATCAATCCGTAGGTGACGACTTGCGCGCCACTGTCTTCCTGAATCTCCAATCGCTGCAGAACATTGTTTAGCGCTAGGCGGGCTTCTTCCAGACGATTTAGGCGTAACAGTCCATGCGACTGCCCCCACTGGCCCCAGTTCTGATATTGACTGTTGCCTACCTGCTTTGCCATAATAAAGAGTGCTTCAAAGCGTGCGCGGCTGTCCTCGAAATCGGCGATCAGGTACGAAGTCCAGGCGCGGAGCGCAGCACTTTCTCCCCATTGACGATAGTCACGCAGCCGGTTTGATATTTCGGAGGCTTGGTCCAGCAATTCGATGGCGCGCTTATAGTTTCCGATGCCAATGTTATATAAGCCGGTCCGCCCGAACACGCGTGCATGAGATGGCAGATGATTCACTTTTGATGCAGTCTGCAAGGCCCGTTCCTGATATTCTCGAGCCAGTCCATGCGCGCGCAACAAGGTTGTAACGGTACAGGCAAGTGCATAGGCGCGTGCCAGGTCAGGCGAGGGTGGAGCCTTTTGAGTTAGGTTGAGTGCATGCAGCGCACTATTAAGCAAGTGAGGGCGATCCTGGGCAAAGTAGTACAAATCCACCAGACGCTCATGGGCACGGGCGGCGTCTAATATTTGAGAAGGGTTTCTGGTGGTGCTTGGCAGCCTTCCCCGTATTAAACGCCAGGCTTGTGTCCCGACCTGCCCGAGCAGGCTGCCTAACAGTGCAGATTTTCGTTGCGGTGAGGGCCAGCCTAGCAATTCTGCTGATTTTTCCAGATGCTCCCGGCTGTGATCTAATGCGCCCAGACCAATATATGCTTCGCCCAATTGATATTCCCACCTTGCTCGTTGGACGGGGCTAACGTTGATGTTTTTGCGGTCCTGTTCGGAGATATGCACTGCCTCTTCAAAGAAATTAACGGCCTCCACATAGGCGCCACCGGATAATGCATGGTCGCCGGCTTTCTCCAAATAAAAGATCGCCTTCGGAGCTTCCTCTGCCAGCGTAAAGTGATGCGCGAGTAAGGAGTAATATGGCTCAAGGTCAGAAGCGTAGGTTCGTTCATACCACTCCGCCGTGGACCGGTGGAGTCGCCGCCGCTGGGAGAACAGCATCAGATCATACGCCACATCGCGGGTGATACTATGTTTGAAGATATAGGATAATTCCGGGTCCGGAGTTTCCAGCGGGGTAATATCCAGTTTTTCAAGAGTAACGAGCGAAGAACGCAGCATTGTACGTTCAGCCTCGACCGGATAGACGGCGTTCAATGTTGTGTATTCGAAGATCCGGCCGATCACGCTCGCGACTTTCAAAGTTAATTGCTGGACAGGCGAAAGACGGTCAATGCGGCTGGTAATCACACCCTGAACTGTTTCGGGCAGATCTAGTGATTCGAGATTGTTGATTCCCGGAGCTAGAAGACTCTTCCCGTTTTCAATCAAAAGGATGCCTGCATCCCGCAACGCATATGCCAGCTCTTCACTAAAAAATGGATGGCCTTCGGCTTTTTCTGTAATAAGTCTGCTTACAGATTGAGGTAAATCGATTACGCCCAACTTGTGAGCCACCAGTGTAAGTGTCTCCTGGGCAGGTAAACGCTCAAGTATTATGTGGTTGGCATAAGGCAGTTGCATAATCTGTTCCGCCTCAGAAGCAACAGGAGCAGTCAATGGCCGGGTTGTGATCAGGATCATCAGCCGCGAGTCTAAAGCCAGACGAGATATATCGATCAATAAAGACCACGAAGCGCTGTCCATCCAGTGTGCATCTTCTATGGTAATGAGCCCGGGAGATTCGCGTATGGCGCGCTGAAGAATCGTGGTCAGCAATGCACGCGTATTTTCTGCCAGTACACGACCTTCCAGATTGGTCGTGAGTTCGGTGGCAGGGAAATTGACCTGCATAATATCATTCAACAAAGAGGCGCGCTCAAGCAGGTCATCGTCCAGTTTTGATGCAAGCGTCTCTTTGCGTTTTTCGGTGGGCTCGTTGAAATCACACCCGAACATCTGGCAAAAAATATTTCGCCAGGCATAATAGGGTGTTGAATTTTCAATTGAATCCGCAGTGCCAGAGAGAGCGGGTAAGCCGATTTGCTGTGCCTGCGATAACGTATCCTCCAGCAGGCGCGACTTGCCGATTCCGGGTTCGCCTTCAATGATAAAGATGCGAGGGGATCGCTTGGCAGCTTGTTGTATTTCCGTCATGGCTTGCTTTAGTCGTTCGCGTTCATCAGACCGCCCGATAATTTCCAAGTTGGCATGATTGCCTTGCCGTTGTTCGCTCTGCGGCTTGAAGATTGCCACAGGCTCATTTCTGCCTTTTACTGTGACAGGGGGCAACGTCTCAAACCGGATTCGCTGGCGGGTGTTTTCCATTGTTGCTTCATCCGCCAGAATGAGGGAGTCTGTTCCCATCATTCTTCCAGCTGCCTGGGTCAGCCTTGCTGAGAGATTGACCGTGTGACCGATCATGGTGTACTTGCGCCGTGAGGCATTCCCGATGGAGCCGCAAAAAGTCCTGCCGGTTGCAATGCCGATACTCACGCGCAGTTGCCTGGCTGTCATTTTTTGCTGAATTTCCAGTGCTGCTAAGGTTGCGCGCAAGGCATCATCTTCGTGTGAGAAAGGCGGCAACCCAAATGCTGCCAGGATAGTTGCACCTCTTTCATCTACAAAGTTATCATTTACACTGCCTTCGTAGTGACACAGCGTACTTTGGAGCTGATGCATAACCTCCTGGGCTGTCTCCAAACTCGACTCGTAGTTGAGATCGGGGAAATTAATAAATAGCACAGTGACATTGCGTAACTCTGCCAGCCAGCCGATTTGTCCCGCAGCGAGGCGCTCTCTGATTGCGCCGGGAATATATGTTTCCAGCGCCGCGACTGCCTCCTGCGGTGCCTCAAACAATTTATAGTTCGGGTCTTTTTTTTGCGCCGTACTTTCCAGCCAGATTAAGGTAAGGAAGCCTCCCCCGGCCTGTTTGCCGCGCGCATCTTTTCCGAGGATTTCCTGTGCAGTTGGGGAAAGAACAATGGTACCGGGTGCAGCCTGCTGCATCGTCACGCTGACCTGGCTGATTGCATCACCCGCCATCAACATCTCCCAGCGTTGGAGCATTCC
>LLBZ010033133.1_pt8 | contig 11378 bp, 10 predicted proteins | sample 1489421 | NCBI WGS metagenome assembly LLBZ01 (sample SAMN04092657, study PRJNA295927) | soil metagenome | biome: Soil prokaryotic community; feature: Bulk soil; isolation source: soil from tomato rhizosphere | host: tomato cultivar Moneymaker | place: South Korea | collected 2011-11-01 | reverse complement strand
TTGGTGTCGGTCTTCAGCATGACGGCGGCGTTCGGGCCCGAGGAATCGACGAGGCTCATGGAGTACAGTGCGGGCAGGTTGCCCAGGTGGAAACGCTTCATGTAGATCTCCGTGTTGATGGGTTGATTCCCGCACGCTGTCATCTGAGAGATGGAGCGATTGGGCCACTAGAGTCTCTAAAGACTCCACTGGTCCAATCACTCACATCTATTAAGAAAGGATTGAAAGAACGTGATATTCAACTCTTTCAAGTTGAAGGACGAGTATAGCATACCATAAGCATCCTGTCAATAGTAAAGCAAAACTTATATAAAAGTTAAAAAGAAATTTTTTACTAAAGAAAAAACCGTAAGAACGATGTCTTACGGTAGAATGTGGGTGAGAGTTGGTTTAGCCAGGATGTTGCTTCCTCACAGACAAGCTTTCGCAGAGCTTATACTTGCCTTATGTGTTTGGATAATCACCCGTGTAGGACCCTTAGATCAGCGAAGCAAGCTTTGCTTTGGAATCCACGACTAGTCCAGCGCTAAGCATGCAGAACATACTTAGAACAGGAATCGCGATTGCTTTCTTCCAACACTCACAGACTGAGTTTACTCTTGATTATTATAGTGTCAATAACTTGATTTTTTGGCTTAAAATAGGTATTGTTTGAGGCATGACTCCAGACCCGAACTTTCATTTTCCTGACCCGAAAACCCAAGAACCCGGTAAACGTCTCGTCCAGCGTCTCTTCGAGATGATTCCAGGGCTCCTTACTTGGGGGACCCTGATCGGTGTCATTCTTCTGTCTCTTTTTCTCCCGCTGTGGGCGGCTGTTTTCATCATTGTCTTTGATGTGTATTGGATTTACCGGGCGCTCTACATCTCTTTCTTTGCAGTGGAAGCACAGCTCGCTATCGCTCGAGGTAAGAAAATTGACTGGGAGGAGCGGTATCAAGCCAGTCAGTATCCTGCTCAATATGTAAAAAAGCTTGAGGAGAGAATTGCTGCGTTACGGACTGAACGAGCGCTTCTTTCTTGGAAATCTCTCCGGCAACATCGGGAACTGACTCAGGCGATCAGACGAAACAAAGAGATTCTCCGTGAGACACGAGAGCTTATTCCGGTGGCGGATCAAATTATGGACTGGCGCGACGTAATCCATGTCGTTCTCTTGCCTACAGCCGGGGAGCCGGTAGAAGTGATCGAGCCCGCGTTGGAGTCACTCAAGAATGCTCGTTTCCCAAAGGAACAGATGATTATCCTTTTGGCGACCGAAGAGCGCGAGGATCCGGAGACTCGCCTTCCCAAAGTAAAAGCCCTGCAGGAAAAATTTGGCGGGGTGTTCCGCGATTTTCTCGTCACGACCCATATCGTGGCAGCAGGGGAAATGAAGTGCAAGGCTTCGAATGCCGGTTTTGCGGCGAGAGAACTCATGAAGTATCTCGATGAAAAAGGAATCGATTACAAACGAGTGGTATTTTCCAACTTCGACTGTGATTCGGTAGTCCATCCGGAATACTTCGGCGCACTGACCTATCACTACACGACCGATCCAAAACGGCTCCAACGAGCCTATCAGCCGCTCCCGATGTATCACAATAATTTGTGGGATACCAATGGTTTCGTTCGTATTTTCGTGACCGGTTCGTCTTTTTGGCATTTGTATCAGTCGACTCGACGAGAAATGGTAACGTTCTCTTCACACTCAGAGCCATTTGATACGTTGGTACGGGTAGGGTTTTGGCCGGTCAACATGATCAGTGAAGACTCCATCATCTATTGGAAATGCCTCAGTTATTTCCATGGCGATTATCGAGTACAGCCGATACATCTTCCGATTTTGTTGGATGCCGTGCTCGCTCCGACCTATTGGCGTACGCTCGTCAGTCAGTACAAGCAGAAACGGCGTTGGGCCTATGGGATTGAAAACTTCCCGGTGACCATGCGGGCGCTTTGGCCGGATAAAATTATTCCTTTCTGGAAAAAGCTTCGTATTTCTTTTGAGATGCTCGAAGGGCACTATTCTTGGGCGACGACTTCTTTTCTCCTGACCTTTCTCGGTTGGTTGCCACTTTTCTTGGGGAGCGACCTCTTCAAAGAAAGCGTTTTGGCCCATAATCTCCCGCTCTTTACCCGGACGCTCCTCACGCTTGGCATGAGTGGTATGCTTTGCTCTATCCCATTGGCCCTGCTGACCCTTCCACCGCGGCCAAAGCGGTATCATTGGTCGCGTACGTTTCTGATGTTTTTCCAATGGTTCTTGGTGCCGTTTGTGGCCTTCCTCTCAGCCTTTCCCGCTATCGATTCGCAGACGCGTCTCCTTACCAAGCGCTACTTTGGTGAATTTTGGGTAACAGAAAAAATGCGTAAGTAAGTTCTCATGGCGAAACTTACGCGAAAATTTTTTGAAAGAGACACACTTGCTGTAGCCCGAGATTTGCTCGGCTCTTTTCTTGTCCGAAAAATTGGGAACAAAGTGATACATGCGCGAATTGTGGAAGTAGAGGCTTATGTAGGGGAGGATGATCTCGCTTGTCATGCGAGTAAGGGGAGGACCAAGCGAACAGAAGTGATGTATGGGGAGGCAGGTCATGCCTATGTGTACCTCATTTATGGCATGTATGAACTCCTCAACATTGTGACGGAGCAAAAAGATTTTCCTGCTGCGGTCCTGATTCGGGCAGTTGAAATTGAAGGGATAGATCCAAAGAAAACGAATGGCCCCGGCAAGCTCACGCGGGCGCTCCACATTGATCGAACGTTTAATGGAAGGGATCTTTTGAAAGGAAAAGAATTATGGCTCGAGTCGGGAAAAATGCTTCCCTCGGAAAAAGTTCAAGCAACCAAAAGAATTGGGATCGCCTATGCCAAGCATTGTGCGCTCTATCCCTGGAGGTTTGTTTTGGTTGACGCTTAATTTTTGGAATGGTATAAATCAGACAACTTAACTTTTCGGGAGCCTAACATGGCGAACGGATATGTATGCGCTCGCTGCGGACAGCAGGAATTGGTCCATGATGTAGGTTGGTCGATTCTTGAAGAGTGCCAGAAGGCAGAACTGAATTCTGTACTGTCTGGGCACTCCCACACCTTCCATCAGTGTCAACAACTTGGAGGCTACATGCCTTCTTCTGAAGAAGTGGCTGCCGAAGAACAGACTGAGGCGGAAAGGGTAGCCGAGGCTCAGAAATTCAATCCAGGTTGGTTTGCATAGCTAGTTCAACCGAACACGTCGAAGGGTGGTCATTTATATGGTCACCCTTTATCTATTCCAAATGAATCCGTTCTTCAAATTTTTGAAGCGCTTTTTTCAGAAGGGAATAGTTGTTTAAAGTAGGATCTTCATTGAGAATGGCCTCGGCTTTTTCTCGGGCAATAGCAATAAGGCGGGCATTGGCGAGGTGTTCCATGGCGATATCCGGGAGGCCACTTTGGCGAGTGCCGAGGAAGGCACCTGGACCGCGAAGTTTGAGATCGATTTCGGCGAGATCAAAACCACTCGCAGTTTTTTCGAGGGCCTGCAGGCGAGCTGACTCTGGGCTTTTGCCATCGCTTGGAAACAGGAAACAATAGCTTTGGGCCGGTCCACGGCCAATACGACCCCGGAACTGGTGGAGCTGCGAGAGGCCGAATCGTTCCGCTCCTTCGATGAGCATTACCGTTGCGTTGGGGATATCGATACCGACTTCAACTACGGCGGTCGAGACGAGGATATGAATTTTTTTATTCTTGAAATCCTGCATCACTGCATCTTTTTCAGCTGATTTCTGACGACCGTGCAAGAGGCCGAGACGGAGATCGGGGAAGATCTCGTTTTGTAACCGTGTGTGTTCGGTTGTGGCAGCTTTGACTTCCTCCATCGCTTTCGAGGTTTCGACGAGTGGTAGGATGACGAAGGCTTGGTGACCTTTGGCTACTTCTTGTCTTATAAAGGCATACACTTTTTTTCGGGCATCGTCGGAAGCGGCCACTCTCGTGATAATCGGTTTCTTGTGAGCCGGCATCTCATCGAGTAGGGAAAGATCGAGATTACCAAAGAGAGTGAGGGCAAGCGTGCGGGGAATGGGGGTCGCGGTCATGGTGAGGAAATGAGGGACAGTCGTGCTCTTGCCATCCTTACTTTCGTAACTCGCTTCTTGGAGTTTGGCTCGCTGAGCCACTCCAAAGCGGTGCTGTTCATCAACAACGATGAGGACAAGATTACGGAAACGGACTTTGTCTTCGAGGAGGGCATGGGTACCGATGACCATATCCGGAATCCCGGCTCGGATTGCTTGGATCAAACTTTTTTTGGAGAGCGTTTCCCCGTTGAGTTCACTCCGGCTGCCGGTCAGGAGAGCAATGTTTTTTCCATACGAACTAAACAATTTCAGAAAGCTTCTTGCATGCTGTTCGGCGAGGATTTCGGTTGGGGCAAGAAGAGCGGATTGATAGCCGTTTTCACTCGCAACAAACATGGCAATAGCAGCTACCAAGGTTTTCCCCGATCCTACATCGCCATTCAAGAGACGGTTCATCGGATGGGTTTTTTTGAGGTCAGCGAGTATCTCACTGCTCGCTTTTTTTTGGGCGTTCGTCAGGGTAAAAGGAAGAGTCTTTAGGAACTCCTTGAGAGAGGTAGTATCTTTTTTGAGAGGTACTGCTTGACCGGTCGAGAGGAGATGCTTGATGGAAAGGCTTTTGAGTTGGAGAAAAAACATTTCCTCAAAGGCAAAACGTTTCTCAGTCAAAAGTACCTGCTTCTCATTTTTTGGGAAATGAAGATAGGCAAGTGCCGTCCTGAGATCGGGGAGATGGAGTTCGGTACGAAGCGTTTCGGGGAGGGGATCGGGGATAGTTTCGAGGTTTTGGAACAACGTGGCAATTTGCCAGCGAAGGAATTTGGAAGTGATGCCTGTCGTCTCTCCATAGACGGGGACGAGGCGTCCGGTATGAGTAGCTTCCCGTTCGGCGCGTTCAAAAGCTGGGCTCTGCATGATAAGTCCGGATTTGTCTTTGGCTACTTTCCCAGAAAGACGGACTCGCTCACCGGTTTTGACGACGCCTTCGACAAAACGTTGATTGAACCAAATGACGCGAAGTGTTCCAGTCTCGTCTTCTATTTCAGCGCGGGTAATAAGGAGTTTCTTTTTCCAGGAACGCTCGCTTTGGATGTCTACTACGGTACCTTCAATAGTAGCCTTGGTGTCGGCTGTGAGTGAGTCGATAGGAACCAGAGTGGCGTAGTCTTCGTAGCGATGAGGGAAATGATAAAGGAGGTCACGAACGGTTTCGATACCAAGGCGTTTCAATCCGTACCAGTGGGGTTTTTTGATGGTAGAAAAAGTATCGAGTCGGGTGGATAAGTCGAGCATGATTCTTCAGGTTAGGCACATCTAGTATAGCGTATGAAAAATTGGAAAAAAAAGAGCCCCAGAAACCAAACAGTAGTGTGGCTCTGGGGCAAGATGGACCAGCCAGTCTAGATCTGGAGGGGTCCGAGGAGACGAAGGTAGTGAGAAGGGGGTGGCCTAGGGGGCGACCCGGGGATTGATGGGACGGGACTTGTTGGAGGAACGAGCCGGCGGGAGAGCCATGCTCGGAGCAGTCGTTGTCGTGGTCGGGAAGTTCGCAGGCTTGAGTTCGAGTTTCTCGAGGAGCTCAGCGAACTGACCGATGGTGGGAGCCGGCGTGGCCCCGCGTTGCCGAATGACGATTTCCTTTCCATCCTGGCGGAATTCCAGGTAGTACTTGGGCTTGTTCTCGGAATCAGGTCCGCCCCGACCGAAACTGTTGGCCAGCCGCTTCAGCTGGTCTTGTTCGGAAGTGGGCAGGGGCCGATCGACCTCCAAGACGCACAGCATGGCGTTGTGGCGATCGAACGGTTGTACGATCCGGGGATTCATTTCCATTGTCATTGGATTCCTTCGAAAATTGTGGTTGGTTGATCACCACCATTCGTCTCTTGTGTAGTATTTTAAAAAGCTAGGAGAACCACTAAACTCTATAAAAATTCTCCATAAATGTCAATACAAAACAAAACCCGCTCTGACATGGTGTCCATATCGAGCGGGCAGAAAACGTGGGTTTATTGGACCCAGGCGGCAGAAGGTGCCACGAGTGAGTGGCCTTCACCTTGGAGAGCCTCATCAGGGAAGGGAGGTTGGCCAGGAGCCACAAGGGGAAGGTTCCCGTTGGGTTCGAAGCCAAAGTGACGCACCATGGCTCGGTAGTCAGCGTCCTGAAGTGGTTCTTGCGAGAGAGGCTGGAGCACGATGCAGTCCCTTTGAGGGAAATGCGATTCAAGGACCAGATCTTTTTCGGAGATGAGTTCGGCTACCCCGCCCACGACCACTCCAGCTTGCTTGGGAGTGAGTGGTTCCACAAAGTGGATACGGAGAGCCTCATGGACGCGGCCGGCTCGGTATTCGAGAACGGCAAGGCGGATCGGAGGGAACATGAGGAGCTCCTTTACGACAAAGTGGAGGGTAACTCGCTTAATGAATATTTTGTTAACGAGCGTACATAGTATAGGGAAAAAAAATCACCCCGTCAAGGGTGATTTTTAGTTCTTTGGAACGATTCTCTTATTATATCAGAAAAAAATGAGTGTCTTCGGCAGGAAGCATCCTCTGCGCCAACATACGCTCAGACGGGAACCTGCATTTTTGTCTTCGGCCCAAACGCTCTCAATTTGTGCGCTCGCGTGGAATCGAACCACGATTTCATCCTTCGGAGGGATGTGTCTTATCCATTATACGACGAGCGCCTTCTAAATTACGAAGGCTTGTTTGTGCGCTCGGCAGGAATCGAACCTGCGACCCTCTGGACCGCAACCAGATGCTCTATCCACTGAGCTACGAACGCATTTTTCTTCAAGTCTGAGCAGAAGCAGAATAACATAAAAACTCCTGGGAGAGGAGATTTATGCTCTGTTCAGCCTGCTAAATATGAAGCATTTTCTCCATGATGTCAACCATGCGAGGTTCCTGTTTTTCTTCAGGAATGTACTCGAGGAGAATTTCACGGATCATGTCATGATCAAGGTCTCCTAGGGGTAGATGAATGAAGGGAGCGAGCATGCCGTGTGAGTGGATACTCAAGACATTTTCGAGAGGGTGTTCATCGAAGATCCAGAATGAATGGATGTCTTCGAATGCATAGAGACTTCGGCCAACGACAATACCTTCTCTCGTGATGATAAACTCCACATCTTGTGGATCCTTGGTGAGAAAGAGATAGCCCACAACGCCAATCAAAATAAAAGTGATCGCCATGAGAGGACTGTTGGTAAAGAGGGCGTAGGCGATCACAGCAAAGAGGAGGATGGCAGCAATGATGATGGCCCGTGGATTAGGACGAACATGGATGTGTTCTGGCGCAATCCAAGAAAACAAAACACGCTGTGAAGGTGGAATATGATCCATAGAGAAAAAGCTTTTTCTCTACTATACCATGTTTTTATTAAAATTTAACTGATTATAAGCAGTTAGCAATCCTTCTTCTTAAAAAAATTGCGTAATCCAGTTTTATTTATGTGAGCTAAAGTGAAACCTATTTCTTTAGAAAGCCGGTGATTATCTTTCCAATGATCATTTCGAAGATCTGTTAGGATCCTTTCGGTAACTTCAAAGTATTCTGGGAAATTTCGAAGTTCAAATATAATTGCAATTTGTCTATCTAATTTTAGATAGCCTCCAGGATTATTACTACCATCAACAAGATCTTTTAAAAGAGAGTGGTAGGTATTAAATCTTTTATCCTTAATGTATTCTCTAAATTTAACTAGTGTAAAAATTCCACCAAATATTGCAGCTAGTAAGCTAATAGCTGCAATATTTGTATTTATAAAGTTTACTAAACTTATAACTTTATCCATTTGGACTGACTTTGTAGGTAGTGATTGATGTGTTGTGCGGAAGCGAGAGGATTCGAACCTCTGGTACCATTTCTGGTACTGCAGTTTTCAAGACTGCTGCCTTCAACCACTCGGCCACGCTTCCTATTTTTTTATATGTGCGCTCGGAGGGGATCGAACCCCCGACCCTCTGGTTCGAAGCCAGATGCTCTAATCCACTGAGCTACGAGCGCATTTCTAAGATGTTTTCTTAATGAACGCACAGAACCTGCTTGGTCTTTAGATCCACTGATCCGCCGGCTGGCGGAACGAGCACAGGTCTTTACATTTGTACCGTGAAAACGTCTATTCGTCAAAACTCTTCCTATCCTTCCTTCTTTTGTTCAAGGAGAGGGCGGAGTGAAGAACCATTCATAATTTCAGGCTGAGGAATACCAAGAACATCAAGAATAGTTGGCGCCACGTCAGAAAGGAGTCCATGGACTTCGTTTTGTTCACGCATCATTTCCTCAGCGCGTTTTTCACGATGATTGGTCGGAGTGATATACCAGAGGGGGATGGGATTGGTGGAGTGTTCCGTGTCTCTCTGACCAGTCATAAGACTGACGACTTCTTCCACATTGCCATGGTCGGCGGTCACGATGATAGCGCCCCCAGCTTTCAAAATGACTGGGATAAGACGGGAGAGACATCTATCGGTTGCTTCCACGGCTTCGATAGAGGCTTGTTCATTACCGGTATGGCCTACCATGTCGGGATTGGCATAATTTACCAAGATGAAATCATATTTGTTCTCTTCAATTTTTTGGATCAACGTATCGGTAACTTCTGGGGCGCTCATCTCAGGTTGTTCATCAAAATGAGCGACGGTAGGGGAAGGAATCAGAATACGATCTTCACCCGGGAATGCTTCCTCATTGCCACCATTAAAGAAATAAGTAACATGGGCATACTTCTCTGTTTCAGCGATTCGGAGTTGTGTGAGACCAGCCTTGGAAAGAGTTTCCCCCAAACTGTCGTGCACCTCCTCGGGCGGGAAAGCGATATTAACAGGGAGTTCTTTTTCATATTCCGTCATGGTCACAAAGAAGATATCAAGTTTTTTCGGTCGGGCAAAACCATCAAAGTCGGGAGCTACAAAAGCTTTGGTAAGTTCACGCGCGCGGTCTTCGCGGAAGTTGAAGAAGATTACTGAGTCGCCATCCTTGATAATTTTTGGTTCACCCTTGCTAGTAATGAGAGTTGGCTCGATATACTCATCCATGACTTTTTTACTATAGCTCTGTTCGAGGTAGAGGAGCGGATCATCAGTTCTTTCACCGAGGCCTTCGGTCAGCATACGATAGGCCTTCTCGACCCGATCCCAGTTATTGTTGCGGTCCATGGCGAGATGGCGACCGCAGAGACTCGCTATTTCGCCAATACCGGTAAGCTGCATTTCACGAGTCAGTTCTTGAATCTGGCCAATCGCGGCAGTCGGAGCCGAGTCACGTCCATCAGTAAAAGCGTGTACTACTACTTCAGTCAGGCCTTTTTCTTTGGCCATGCGAAGAAGCGCCAAGAGATGCTCTCGATGTGAATGGACAGACCCGGAACTAATAAGACCCATGAGGTGAAGTCTGCCCCCTTTGGTTTTTGCTTGTTCGATTGCCTGGAGAAAAACAGGATTTTCAAAGAAACTCCGATCCTGGATGGCGAGGGCGATACGAGGGAGGTTTTGGTAGATAATACGGCCGGCTCCCATGGTCATGTGACCTACTTCACTGTTACCGGCAGTATTCCACGGGAGACCGACAGAAATCCCGGAAGCCTGGAGGCTGGTCATCGGGTAATAGCGGTTCAATTTTTCAAAAGTAGGCAAATTGGCCTCACGGATGGGGTTTCCGGAGACAGTATTGGAGAGGCCCCAACCATCAAGTACGACGAGTACAAAAGGACGATACATAGGAAAAATATTGGTTTTTGCAATCAAAACGCTACAATAGTCAGGATAGCATAGTCTTTTGACAAAAGACGATTTCTCCCGTACTGTGGTGATGGATAGTAATTATTTTTTCCCGTGCTCCAGACGTTTTTCTTTTACGGTTTTCTCTCCCAATAGCTTATGGTTTTAGCAGCTTCTTTTGGTCTTCAATCGCATACCCCGTCTCTCCCTCAACAGTTAGGGGAGTAATTTTGCGTACCTCGAGAGAGTAGCTTTCCTAGAGCATTTCGAAATAAACCAAAAAAGAGGGCGTCGAGAGCGTTCAATTTGTTTATGTCCTCTGTAATTATTGTAGGAGCCGGCGCGCTTCTCGTGGGCCTCGCCCTCGGCTATATTGTTCGCCAGTATTCAGCCAAGAACAAACTTTCTACCGCGGAAGGTCAGGCAGCTCAAATCATCGCCAAAGCGGAAGAAAAGCAGCAAGAAATCATACTTGAAACCAAGAAGAAGGCTGTCTCTATTCTTGAGGAGGCAAAGGCGGAAGAAAAAACCCGCACCGAAAAAGTGGCTCATCAGGAAACTCGGGTAGAAAAGCGTGAGGCAGAGATTGAAGCGGAAGCAAAGCAATTGGAAGCAGAAAAGACCAAGCTTGCCGAGCGAGCCAAAGAAGTAGAAGCGATCAAGGCTGAAGCTGAGGCATTGAAGGCAAAAGAAATGACCGAGCTTGAGCGGGTAGCCAAACTCTCTCATGAGGAAGCTGAAGAGCGCCTCATGAAGCTCGTCGAGGATGAAAGCAAAGATGCTTTGGTCCAGCGAATGTCCAAGCTTGAAAACGAGGCTCATGATGCGCTTGAGAAGCGATCCTTCCAAATCATGGCGACCGTGATTCAGAAGTACTCCCGTACGCATGTGTCTGAATTTACTACGACGACTATCACTATTCCTACCGATGACATCAAGGGTAAGATTATTGGTAAGGAAGGTCGCAATATCCGAGCGCTCGAAAAGGAAACTGGAGTGGAGCTTATCGTAGACGATACGCCGGAATCGATTATCATTTCCGGTTTTGATCCGGTCCGACGTGAAGTGGCCAAGATTGCTTTGGAAAAACTGATCAATGATGGTCGTATCCATCCAGCCCGTATCGAAGAAGCGGTAGCAGAAGCTCGTAAGGAAATCGATAACAAGATCAAGGAAGCGGGAGAAGCGGCAGCCTATGAAGCTGGTGTACCTGGCCTTCATCCGAAACTCCTCTACATTCTCGGACGGTTGCGCTATCGCTATAGCTACAAGCAAAATGTTTTGCTTCACTCGCTCGAAGTATCCTATCTCTCGGCTGCACTTGCCGCTGAACTGGGGGCGGATGTAGCCACTGCTCGTAAAGCTGGTCTCATGCATGATATTGGGAAAGCAGTTGATCACGAGATCGAAGGAACGCATGTCAAAATCGGGATGCGTATTCTCGAGAAGTTTGGGGTGACCCAAAACGTCATTGATGGCATGAAGTCACACCATGATGAGTATCCTCATGCGACGATCGAGTCATATATTGTAACCGCCGCTGACGCTCTCTCGGCAGCACGTCCTGGAGCCCGCAAAGAAACAGCTGAGAAGTATATCAAGCGCCTCCAA
>LLBZ010016730.1_pt2 | contig 11382 bp, 7 predicted proteins | sample 1489421 | NCBI WGS metagenome assembly LLBZ01 (sample SAMN04092657, study PRJNA295927) | soil metagenome | biome: Soil prokaryotic community; feature: Bulk soil; isolation source: soil from tomato rhizosphere | host: tomato cultivar Moneymaker | place: South Korea | collected 2011-11-01 | reverse complement strand
CTTATCTCTCGACTTCGAGGCAGGTATCGGCCATTCTTCAAACTACTTGGATTTCGCGTAATTGATGAACATCGTGGCGCGCTGATGCCGATGAGTGAAGCAACCGTGAAGGTGAAGGTTGGTAATCGCATCGAGCATACCGCAGCGACCGGAAACGGACCGGTCAATGCACTCGATAAAGCGCTCAGAAACGCTTTAAAGGAATTCTATCCCTCGCTCACGGAGATGCACCTTGTTGACTACAAAGTGCGCGTCATTTCGAGCAATCTTTCAGGCACGTCGAGTCTAGTGCGGGTACTGATCTATTCCGGCGACGGACGGAGCCGATGGGGTACGGTGGGTGTTTCAGCAAACATCGTCGAAGCCAGTTGGCAGGCGCTGGTAGAGTCTGTTGCCTACAAATTGACCAGCGATGGTGTCCCGACCTGCGACGAGCTGGCAATGGACGATACAAACAACTCTTTGAAAGAAGCGATTGGCTAATGGACCGCGGAGTAATTGCGATTATTGTCAACAATTGACCCTGTTGCGCTATTTATCGCAGCAATGCCGTGGCGGACCAGAGTATGGGCGCCTGGCCGTGGAGGTCTCCGGTGCGGCGTGTGCGATCCAGATAGTATTTTAGTTGGGTTTCAGGATTTGCTCCTACTTCCGCGTGCGCTTTGTTTGTTCCAACACAGACGTCAGTCACATTGGCCTGGGTGTCGATATGATTTACCAACCCCAGCCAGGCCTTGCGTGCAGCTGGTCCATAAGTCTTCGCCGGTAGCCATCCGTTTTTGACACCCGTCACCATGGCAAAGGTAAACATGCCGGTACTCGAGGTTTCGTCCCACGACTCAGGATGATCGATCAGTTGGCGCCACAGACCGTCGTCACCTTGATACTTAAGTAGCGAGGCCATCATCTTTCGATATCCTTCGAGGATCCGTGCGCGCCGCGGATGTTTTTTGGGAAGAGCACGCAGCAACTCAGTCATACCGGCTGCTACCCAACCGTTACCGCGACCCCAGTAAAAGGCCGAATCCGCGGCATGAAAGAAAAGGCCATTCGGCTGTTGCAGCTTGTCGAGATACGCGGCCATCGTCAAGGCCGCGCGATCGATGTATTTTGGATCGCGTGTCGCGCGAAAAGCCTGCGCCTGGACCGCAGTGATCATGTACATATCGTCGATCCAATATCGTGCCTCGGCAGTGATGCCGTCCGGTGTGGTCTTCTCCCACTGTTTGTCCGCCAGCCCCTTGCCTAAATCCAAATATTTAGGGTCTTTCGTTTGCAGGTAAATTTCGAGTGGCACTACGCCGACCACTCGATAATCCACGTGTGCGTCAGGTGAGATCCGGTCTGCGTGCTCACTGAGGAGTGGTCCGAACTTTTCGATCAATCGCCGGCGCAAGTCCTGATTCTTTGTAAGCTGCGCGACGGTGAGCGATCCATACCAGGCGCAGACCTCAGGATAAATGACATACTTTCTTTTGCCTTCTTCTACCTCCAGTTTGCGAGCGACAAAATTTTCTGCAACTCGCCGGCCAACTTCCTGCGGCGAAGTTCCAGCGGGCCAGTTGCGAAAGTAGGACTGTGCGTTGATGGAAACACTAGCCAACACGAGCACTGCAAACGCGAATAACATCGCAAGGCTTTTGTACAAGGTGAATCCTCCTCATCAATCGAGTGGAAAACCAGAGAGCATCAGATCACAAGCGAAGGGCGGAACGCATTTACAACTATCTCAACCGTTTTCGATCCTAATCTCGCGTGCGTGGCCGTGAGCTTTACTAATCCCGGGCTCGCTTTCGTTTTTATCCAGACCGCACCCACACCACCAAACAGAGCGAAAGGATTCTCACCGATGATTTCCGCGGGCCCCTGGACACTAAGAGAGAGTGCGGCATTGGCAAAGGGGCGAACCGCGCCGTACTCATCGGTGACTTTCATAACGACACGCGTTGCATCGATACCGTCACCAATCAACTCGCGGTCATCAGGCTCGACGATGAGTTGCTGATCGACGCCTTTTCCAGACAGCATTTTCGTGATGACCACTTTACCGGCGATGTAACCCTCGATTTTCAAGTCGCCCCAGCCTCGCCGAAAGCCGTCGCGAAGATTCGTTACGAACGGCGGATACGCAAGATTCCCGAAATTCTTCGTGTCGGGATCGACTTCCGCAACCAAACGATCGCCGATGTAGATCTTGAGGTGCTCGCAATTAGAGCAAACCATCGCGACGTTAAAGCTCTCGTTGCGATCGCCGCGAGACCAATCAAACGCCGGTTCCAGTACTATCTCTTCTTTTGGATCGCACTGCGATTTGTAAAAACCGGCAGCGGGTTTCGGAATACGAAAGATATCCGAGACACCGTGATAGCAGATACGATCGCCTGAGCAAAAATTCGAGTGGGTGTTGTAATCAAAGGCGCACCAGCCGATACCGCCTGCGTACCTCTTATCTGAAGCCAACTGATTGTGCACGCGCGCGTGGCGCATCGTGTGCTCGGTGACGCGCTCGATGTTGTCGTTGCGCTTCGTCGGGTACATGTGGCCGATGAATTCTGTGTTGAGATAAAGGGGCTGAATCGGCGGACGCAGCGGAATCTGGAAATCGTTCATCGTGAAGACGTCTTCGAGTAATTCCGAGTCATACTTATTTCGAATCCCGCCTGTTGGCCGTGAGTCGTCGAGCGCGTGTGCAAGCTTATTCGTCCGCGTATAGAAGTCATGATCGTCTTTCGACTCGTTGACGCGTACTCCCCAAACGATGATCGAGGGATGATTCCAATCGCGTCGAATCATTCGCTCTACGTTGTCAACCGAAAGATCTTTCCATTCCGCGTCACCAATATGTTGCCAACCCGGAATCTCCTCGAGGACCAGTAGCCCATACTCGTCGCAAGCATCAAGAAAGTGCGGTGACTGCGGATAGTGGGAGGTGCGCACGATATTGCATTTAAGCTCTTTTCGGAGAATCCACGCGTCGCGACGTTGCCCGCGCGCCGGCATCGCCTGGCCGACAAACGGAAATGTCTGATGCCGATTTAGCCCCCGCAATTTCAGATGTTTGCCATTCAAAAAGAAACCGTCGGGCGTGAAGCGTGCCTCCCGAAAACCGATATGCGTTTCGTACTGGTCGATGACTTTACCGTTTTCGGACAATTGGACGCGCACGCTGTAAAGCTTTGGCTTGTCGATGCCCCACAGCTCAATTGCGCCAAGATTATTCAGTGTCAGGTCGTAGTGTGGCTGACGGTCAGGAGTGAACTCGCTGGTTTCGCGAGCAATGATTCTGGCCCCGTCGTGCAGCTCCGCAGTCAGCTTAAGCCGGTTGCCGCTCGATTTGCTTTCGTTGAGATAACAACGCACGGCGACGCTTCCGTTTGGGCCAAGCACAGCAACTGGCTGCGCAAAAACATTTTCAATGAAGATGTTCGGCACGACGCGCAAGGCGACGTCACGATAGATTCCCCCAAACGTGAGGTAATCGATCTCGCCGCCAAAAGGAGGAATATCTTTCCGCTCTGTCGAGTCAACCTCGACCGCCAGCACGTTGTCGCCCTTCTTCCAATTGAGGTGCGGCGTCAGCTCAAACGAAAAGGGTGTGTAGCCGCCGCGATATTCGCCAAGTCGCTGTCCGTTGATCCATACGGTCGAAGCTGTCATGACCCCGCCGAAATCAACAAACACTCGCCGCTCTCGAAGTTCGACAGGTAGTCTGAAGTGCCGGCGATAAATTGAGACGAACTGATACTCCTTGTCGTCGAATCCATGCCACGGCAGGATCTTATTGGTGTGTGGAATAGTGATGCGCTTGAAACGGGAGTCGTCGAATGCTGTTCCCGTCGCGTTCGGTTGAACCTGCTCGTTGTAAAGCCAGTTGTGATTGAGGGGATACAATCTGCGCAGCGAGAGGAGCGCGCTTTGAGTATTACCACGCACTGGAAGCTTCGTCAGCAGCGTCAAGCCAGCGAATCCAGTTCCGGCACGTTGCAGGAACCGTCGACGATCAAGTTGGTTTCGACTCATTCACTCACCTTATTTTTTGCCATCAGTCGGTCCGGGCCAATTGTCCGAGCGAAAAGGCGCGGCGGGCAGACCGGTTTCGTTAGTGAGGTTCGGATGTCGCGGATTGTTATTGAAAGCGTAACGCACGGCGACAGGTTGCGGCACCGCATCGGACCAGACTTCAACCGCGTCTTTACCGGAGATCTTCGCGTTGGCCCAGTACCATTTGTGGTCGCTGCCGGCAATAGCAAACTCATCGAGCTTGTCGCCGTCTCGAATTCTTAAACCGTTGCCGGTTTCGTCGAACCTCACAATTATTTTTGAACCCGAGATCTTTGCTTCGCGAAAGACTGGACCGGATTTGGTTATCTTGCGGCCATAGACATCAACCAGCGCCCAGCGGGCCATACGATTTCCAACCTCGAGTTTGTTCTTCGGATGGATGTCGCGCGCTTCGCCGATGTCGATCGTCACGATCAGACCGGTGTTTGCTGTGTTCAGCGCGGTGCGCCTTTGCGCTTCGCGTAAATGACTCCAGGGTTCGTCAGCAGGCTCAGGTTTCGGATCACGGTAGTTTGGGAGCTGGACGATGCCGAAAGGAAAGTTCCCCTGACTCCAGCGCTCTCGCCATGCTCTGATCATCACCGGCAAAAGTATTCCGTATTGCTGCGCTCGCGCTTCGTTCGACTCGCCTTGATACCAGATCGCACCGCGAATAGAGAAGGGAATCAGCGGCGCAATCATCCCGTTGTAGATTGAAGATGCGATTCGGTATTCACGCAGCGCATCAGGAACGGAAGGTGATGGACTTGGACGTGCGCCTGCCGCTATTGCTTTGTCTGCGTCGGCGCGCCACTTCTTTAGCGCTTCGTCGTATTCAACGCGCACTCGCGGTCGCTCCTCATCCCAAATCTTGGTACGCTCAACTGTCGGACGCAGATCGTCAGATGCGAGCAGATATTCAGCGGGCGTCCAGGCTTCCGCTTGCGATCCGCCATATGAGGAATTGATCAGCCCAATCGGTACACGCAGTTCCTTTTCCAATTCGACACCGAAGTAGTAACCAGCGGCAGAAAAGTCTTTAACGGTTTGTGGTGAACAAACCTGCCATTTTGCGAGCGGAGGTGGTGCATGCTTAAACGCTACCTGCCGGCTGACATTGAAAAGACGGATCTGCGGATGATCAGCCGCAGCGATGGCCGCCTCGCCGTTAGCAGTTTCGCTCAACAGGCGCTGCATGTTTGACTGGCCCGCGACCAGCCACACCTCGCCAACAAGAATGTCTTTCAGCTCGATCGTGTTCTTTCCGGAAATGGTCATCGTCGCGGGAGATGCGTTGGCGGACAAAGGATCGAGTTTGACGAGCCATTTGCCGTCCGGGGATGTGGTCGTTTTCTTTGCTTGGCCCACGAAGCGAACTGTCACAGTTTCTCCGGGATCAGCATTGCCCCAAATCGGTACCTTCTGTTTTTGTTGCAGCACCATGCCATCGCTAATCACATCGGGCAGCGACACGTTAGCCTTCACGCTGATCGCGGTCAGCAAAACGACTGCAAATGCGCAGAATCTCAAATGCACCTCACCTTCCTTCGTCAGAAAAATTAGCCACAAAAAGGCACAAAAGGCACAAAATCAGAAAGAACTGTTTTGTGCTTTTTGTGCCTTTTTGTGGCTGGAAAAGTAACGTCCGAGCGGGTTGTGCTTGAGCGTCTTTAGCCCTGCGACGACAAGCTCGGCATTGAGTTCAGCTCCCGCAGGACTCGTGTGCGTGTGGTCGGGGCCGAACAGTGCCTGCACTTTGTCCTGGCCCAACTCTTCGTATCTATCCGCGATGATCGTGGTTAGATCAATGAACTCCACGTTCTGAGATTTCGCGATTTCGGCGGCCCATTGACCGAACTTGCCAGACCCACGTTCAACGCGACCGTCCTTCCAGATATTTCGGACTGTCAGTGACAGGATGATGGGTCGCGCGCCTTTCGCTTTCGTGTCGGCGATCATCTTGCGCATGTACCAGCCGTACGTGTGCACAACCTCGTGCTTTTTCGTGAGCAGATTGTCGATCTCCTGCGTCTCTTCACCCACCCCCGGAAGCGAACCACGCGCGCGTGTTTCGTCGTTAATTTTTCCGGCATCATTGTGTCCAAACTGGATGAGAACGAAGTCGCCCTTTTTCATCTCGCTCAAGACTTTGTCCCAAAGGCCTTCGGTTATGAACGTACGACTGCTGCGCCCGGCACGAGCTCGATTCAGAACGTTGACCTTCGCAGGATCGAAGTGCGTGATGAATGGATCACCCCAGCCAAGGCCGCCGTTGGCGTGATTGTTTGCCGTAGAGTCGCCGACGACAAAGATTGTCGGCAGCTTCGGATCGATCACCGACTGTTCTGGCGTCTGTACATTTTCTGTGTTCGAGAGCTTCAAGGCGGTCTCGGTCTGAAGTCTCACGTTGCGCATGGTCCAATCGCGCGCGTACTGGATGACTCCGGCATCGACACCCTGCGCGGTGATGTTCGCAAAATTAACATTGATGATTGGCTTCTCAGGCAGGCCGCTGGCCGTGAAGATGCGCGTTGCATTCACGATCTCAACGTTCTCGATCGTGATGTTGCGAAACTCGCAGAAGCCGCGTTCAGGCGGCGTGACTGGTGTGCTCAACGCGATCCAATGTGGCGGTACGTCGCGCACATCTTTGGGAATGACCGCATAGCTATAACTCGGATTCCAGTTCAATGTGAAAGTGAAGGGGCGCGGCACATTCTCCATTCTGAGATCGCGAATCAGAACGTCTTCGACAAAGCCGCCGCGCGTTTTTGCCGACTTGAAACGAATTCCTTCGTTCGTACCAATGCCACGATTCTGATACGCGACAACTTTACGAATGCCGCCCGAGGTCTCACTGCCGAACGAAAGAATGCCGCCGCCGCGCCGGGTGATATTGTTGCGAACGACGACGTATTCGGTCGGCCGGTTGACCCGCAGTCCGTCGTAGTCGCGGCCCGCCTTCAGACAAATATCATCGTCGTTGTTGTCGATGTCGCAGTTCTGCACGAGGACAAACGCAGACGAATCAATGTCGACACCATCGGTGCTTGGTCCGTTGTTGTCCGTAATCCTGACGCCGTCAACAGTCACGTGATCGGAGTACACCACTTGCACCGTCCAGAAGCCGGAACGTTTGAGGTTGAGATTCTCGATCGTGACATCTGAAGACTTCCATACGACCATCAGACGCACGCGTTGGGCATCGTAATCAGCGGCCCAGCGTAAGTCGCGTGGTTCATACTCCTGGCGCAGCGCCCAGTATTTGTCCCACCACTTTTCCCCACGCCCATCGATCGTGCCACCACCGGAAAGCTTGACGTTGCGTTGCTCGTTGACATTGATCAACGCGGCGGGCCACTTCATCTCGATGCCTGCAACGCGCGTCCAGATCGAGGGATAGTCTGCGTCGTCCTGGCTGCCGAGCAGCGTTACGCCCGTGTCGATGCGCAGGTGGACGTTGCTCTTGAGAAAGAGTGCGCCAGTAACGTAGTTTCCCGGTTTGAAAGTTACAACTCCTCCACCTGACTTCGCGCAATCATCGATCGCTTTTTGGATCGCCTTTGTGGAATTCGTCACGCCGTCACCGGTAGCTGGCACAGTGAACGTGCGCCGTGCTTTGGGTATGCGACGCGCACCGACATCTTTAATCCACTTCGGCAGATCATTGGATTGCGCTACTGCTGATAAGCTGAGCGCAATTACACAAACAATGCTAGCGATCACTAATTTCAAAACTTCTTCCACTCCACTCGATCAAGATGCATATCAGCGACGCCCTTGCACTGGTACATCGTGAAATCCAAAACATCGTGCAAAACAAACGCCGGACGAAACTCCTCGGTCATATAACTAACCTCAACATTGCTCAGCGAAACACCTTTCGCATGTCGAATAAAGAAGCCGTACGCAGGTATCTCTCCGAACATCGATGGCTCAGGATAATTAGTCTCTCGCTCAGGAGGCCGTAGATCCGCGAGCTCTTTCTTGCCACCACCGCGATAAAAGATGCGAATGTTGCTTAACTTGACGTCTTCAATGTGATGGCCGGGAATACCGGCGATAATCGACGCGTAGCGCGGGTCAGCGTTGTAAGCAACGATGTTGCTGATATTCACCCGTCGCAGGCTACCGACGGGCGTGCCGGCAGGGCCACGCATCCTTTTCCCGAGGCGCATAAATATCGGCGAGTTGGTGACATCGCGCATCGTGATGTTGGTAATCGTCACATCCTCCAGCAGTCCTCCATCGACCGTCTCAAGCGCGAGGCCACGACAGTGGTCAAACACGATGTTTGAAATCGTGATGTTCTTAAAGCCGCCGTTTGACTCTGTTCCGAATTTGATGCGGCCAGTTGGTCCATCACGATCGGGAGCTTCCTTAACGTTGCGTTTGTAAGTGCCGTCCAGCAGCGTGCCCGCGTCATACCCGCTGACGAGACAGTTTGTGATCGTCACGTTCTCAGTGGCACGCGCAAAACCAAGCGCGTACGAGCTCTTCAAAACGATCGCGTCATCGTTGGGTGAGTTGACACTGCAATTCGAGATGCGAACGTTGCGCGAGGCATCGATATCAAACCCGTCGCGATTCGTGTCAACCTTGACGTTGTCGATCGTGAGGTTGTCAACGCCAGTGGCCAGCACTGCGAAATGACCGCCGTTCAAGATCGAAAAATCACGTAGCAACACGTTGCGAGAAAGCTTCAGCGAGATCGCCTTGTTGCCTAACCCGTTCATTACGCCTGGATCGTCGTCCTCTCCCAAAGGTGATTGCGGACGAGCGCCGGCCGCACCTCCAAGCGTGACGGGCCGATCGCCGGGTTGGTTAACACGTCGAGCTCGCGGACTTCGCCGCGTCAGACCTCGGCCGTTAATTAAACCAGGTCCAATTATCTGAACGTTTTCGAGACCAATTCCCCAAATCAAACTGTTCTGCCAGTGACTGTGACCGAAGTCCTGATACATGTCCCACTTATTCGGCTCAGGAAGGTCGTAGGTGACTTTGCCCGGAATCGGTTCGGCCGCGAGAATCGTCGCGCCCTGATTGAGTTGCAAGGTGATGTTGCTGCGCAGACGAATCGACACTGAAAGATAGGTGCCGGCAGGAAAATTTATTGTTCCACCGCCCGCGGCTGCCGCCGTTTCGATTGCTTTGTTGATCGCTTGTGTGTCGAGAGTCCTGCCATCGCCCCTGGCGCCGAACGCGCGCACGTCATAAACGAGCGCGTGTTGAGCTAAAGCCTGGCCGCAAAAAAGCACAAAAGCACACAGAACCAGCAAAGATTGTTTTGTGCTTCTTTGTGGCACGAGTGCGAGTCTTCTGATCATCTTATGATCTTGCAATTGCGAGAGCGGATAATATATAAGTCCGCTGTCTCGCCGCAATGCTTAAGTTGATTCAACCGATCTCGAAGAAAGATCAGGTCGTCGCTGCGATCAAGGATGCAATTCTGTCTGGTGATATTGAACCGGGCGAACAAATTGTGGAGAGCCGCATGGCTCATGAGTTAGGCAGCGGCATACCCCTGGTGCGTGAAGCCCTGATTGCCCTCGAGCATCAGGGGTTTGTGCAAAAGACTCCGTATAAAGGCACGACCGTAACCAAGCTCGCTCCCGATGATCTCCAGCAGGTCTTTCAATTGCGAGTAGAGTTGGAACCTTTGGCCGTTGAGTGGGCTAAAAAGAACGTCACACCAGCCGATATTGACGAACTACAAGAACTGATCAAAGGAATGGAACGAGCGGCTCAGAAAGTCGACTTAGCTCAGTTCTATCAGCATGATCTGGATTGGCATCGAAAGCTTTGGGCGTTATCCGGCAATAATTATCTGGCCGAGGTGCTCGAGCGTCTGGTGGTGCCGTTGTTTGCTTTCTTTCTGGTGAAGAACAAACGAGAAAGGCACGCCTACATTGAAAGCGCTGTAATGCATGGGAAGATTGTGACGGCACTTCGGGATAAGAGCGCCGTCGAGGCGCGCAGGCTGATGAAAGAATCGCTCCGGGGATGGAAAGACGACATGATACAGATGCACTTCCAGGGGAAACGCGAGAATCAATGACCGTACGGCCTACTAAAGAAAGTCGGTTCGAACACGTCCAGTATCTTTGGTCTGATGACGAGGCGGGCCAGTTGTCGGACGTCGACCGGCTCGTTTATCGCTCCAACAAGTTGGGTGAAGATTTGACACTGACGAATACAGGCGGCGGTAACACTTCGTCGAAACTAATGGAAGTTGATCCACTCACGAGCGAGCCGGTGGAGGTCCTTTGGCTGAAAGGTTCAGGAGGCGATCTGCGTACCGCGAAACGCGACGGCTTCGCGTCGCTCTATCTCGACAAGGTGCGCGCGATGAAGGCTAGCTACCTGAGTAGTCCTGACCGTGGTCCAAAGACGACCATCGAAGACGGGATGTATCCGATGTACAGTCATTGCGTCTTCAATCTGAATCCACGCGCCTGTTCGATTGACACTCCGCTGCATACCTTCGTGCCTTACAAGCATGTGGACCATTTACACCCCAATGCGGTGATCGCGATTGCGGCTTCCGTCAATCAGGAAAAACTAACCAGGGACATTTACGGCGGCGAAGTAATTTACATCCCGTGGCAGCGGCCTGGATTCGATATTGGTCTGAAAATCGAGCAACTGATTAAAGATCATCCACAGGCCAAAGGGATTCTGCTTGGTCACCATGGCATGAGCTCGTGGGACAACGACGACAAGACCTGTTACGAAACAGCCCTCGAGATCATCGACCGTGCAGCGCGATACATCGAAGCGCATGACAAAGGTCAACAAACCTTCGGCGGACAAAAGTATCAGTCTTTGCCGGAGCCTGATCGGTGGCGTCTGCAAGCGGAAATAATTCCTTTTCTCCGCGGCCGAATCTCCGCTGATAAGCGTTTCGTCGGCACCGTGCAGGACGACCAGAAGATGCTGCGGTTTGTTAACAGTCACGATGGGCCCAGGCTGGCCGGCCTGGGAACGTCATGTCCCGATCATTTTCTGCGCACCAAGATCAAATCGCTTTTTGTCGACTGGGATCCCTCGACCGGCAACATCGAAGAGCTGAAAACGTCAATCAGCAAAGGGTTGGTTGTCTATCGTAAAGATTACGAAGCCTACTACAACAGATGTAAGCGTCCCGATTCACCGCCGATGCGCGATCCGAATCCGACAGTTATCTTGATTCCGGGTTTGGGAATGATCGCATGGGGCAAGAACAAGAGTGAGTCGCGTGTGACTGCTGAGTTTTACAACTGCGCCATCGAGGTGATGCGCGGCGCGGAAGCAATAGATAGTTACGAAGCGATGGACCAGCAGGAGGCCTTCGACATCGAA
>LLBZ010003136.1_pt4 | contig 11412 bp, 11 predicted proteins | sample 1489421 | NCBI WGS metagenome assembly LLBZ01 (sample SAMN04092657, study PRJNA295927) | soil metagenome | biome: Soil prokaryotic community; feature: Bulk soil; isolation source: soil from tomato rhizosphere | host: tomato cultivar Moneymaker | place: South Korea | collected 2011-11-01 | reverse complement strand
AATAAACATCGAGGCCGCAGGCCGAAAGGATCTCCAGCGCGGCTCGTTCCGTCTCTGGCTCGAGATAGCGAGCAAAAGTATCCGATAAGAGAATGACTCTTTTTGCTCCACGACTCGGTGTCTCCGTGGTTTGTCTGGCACGGTATTGCGAAAACTTTGGGAACGGACGATGAGGCGTAATACCCAGGATCTTCGCAATCAGATTTTTAATGGCAAGGACATTCATCAACGCGTTTGTGACGGGCGCGACAGAGGCGGCGATCCCCGCCGTGGCGTGGAAATATCCAAAGGCATAGTCACGCAGTTGCCTGCGATGTGTTTTGTAATACTCACCCTGGAAGGCAAACTTCAGTTTTGCCATGTCTACACCTGATGGACATTCTGCTTTGCAACCTTTGCAGGCAAGACAAAGGTCGAGGGCCTCCGCAACCGACTCAGTCAAAGTGTCACCAGGCATTGCGGGGCGGTCCGGTGATTTGTAATTCGTAATTAGGGCACGCAGCAGATTGGCCCTCCCGCGTGTAGAATGCATCTCTTCGCGGGTCGCCTGGTACGAGGGACACATCACACCCGTATCCTTTCTGCAGAGTCCCTGGCCGTTACATTGCTCGATGGCGACGTCCAGCCCGCCGTTGCGCGCGAAGGAAAGGCCCGTCTCCCATAGCCGCGTGCCATAGTTCAGCCCATAACGCAGGTTGATGTCCATCTTCGGAGCATCGACGATCTTCCCAGGGTTGAGGATGTTCTTAGGGTCGGCAGCACGCTTGAGGAGTCGCATTGCATCCATGAGCTCGCGTCCATAGGTCTGCTCGAGGAATTCGGAGCGGGCCAGGCCGTCGCCGTGCTCACTGCTCATCGCGCCGCCGAGTCTCAAGGTCAGGGTCAGAACGGCTTCGCTGATCGATCTTAACGCATTCACACCGCGCGTCGTCTTCAAATCCAGGATGGGGCGGATATGTAGGCACCCTGCCGAGGCGTGCGCGTACATACCGCCTTCCGTGTGGTGCGCAGCTAAGATCGATTCCACCTCGCGCACAAACTCGCCCAGTCGCTGCACAGGGATGGCGCAGTCTTCGATGAACGCCACCGGGCGAGTGGACTGCGGGCGCGAATCGAGCAGGCCCAGGCCCACTCTGCGGACATTCCAAACGCGCGCCTGGTCTTCTTTCGATTCGGCAATCGTCAGGATATCCCCAATCTTGCGCGCGGACTCCTTGATGGCCAGGGGATCGTCGCCGCTAAACTCGACGACAAGCAGCGCCGCGGGGTCGCCGATCACCCACCCCATCTGACGCGCGTACGCGGGGACACCGCGCGCCAGGCGGATGATCATCTGGGGAACTAACTCGACCGCCGACGGATGATGAGCCAGCAGGCGCGGCACATCGTCGCAGGCATCGGCGTTGCTCTGGTAGGCCAAGACGGCCAGTATGGTATGCCTGGGCTTTGCAACCAGGTTGACTTTCGCGCGGCGAATGACCGCTAATGTCCCTTCGCTACCGGCTAATAAAGGATGAAGACCGAAGCTGGAGGGGCGAATCGGTGGATACTCATCTTTCCACTGTGATGGCTTTGAGGGTGACCAAGGCAAAAGATAATTGAGACGATAACCGGCAGAGTTGCGCCAGGTACGAGGCCAGCTCTGTCGGATGGCGTCTGCGTAGGTTTCGCGGATTGCGAGAGCGGTGGCGTGGAGATTGGAGATGAGGGGATTGTCGAGCGTGCTGTTTTCTCCCAGAGTCCCCAGGCTTCCATCCGAGGCGATGATATCCGCGGAGATCAAATGGTCTGCCGTCATGCCATAGGAGAGGGAATGCGCGCCGGTCGCATTGTTGGCGATCACGCCGCCCATCGTGGCGCGCTCGGCAGAAGCAGGATCGGGGCCAAACATCAGTCCATGCTTCGCCGCGGCGGCATTCAGCTTCGAGAGGATCACGCCCGGTTCGACAATTGCCGTTTGCGCCTCCGGGTCGATATCGACGATGGCGTCCAGCCACCGGGAACAGTCCAGGATGAGGCCATGTCCAATCGCCTGACCTGCCAGACTTGTCCCGGACCCACGCGGCAGAACTGGGATGTCAAACCTGGCAGCCAGCTCCACCGCTGCGTGCAGATCCTCCTGCGTTTTGGGAAACACGACTCCGAGGGGCTCCATCTGATAGATGGATGCATCGGTGCTGTAAAGGATGCGCGAAGCAAGATCGTTCCTGATCTCTCCCCGAAAATTTCTCTGAAGCTCGTTTATGTAATCCAGAGGCAAAGGCATGACTCAATTCTAACGCAAAGACCTGTATGGCTCTTCAGGGCCGTTTCCGGTATGAAAACCGCAGGGATAAGAAATGCTGCTTTGCCAGATAACCGGAGATGCCTGAGGAGGCAGCGATGAACACGCTAGATATGAAAACCAAAGAGAAAGTAAATCAGATTCATCTTGCTGAAATGCAGCAAAATGCCCGCAATCGCCGTTTGGCGCGGGATCTAAAGCCAGCAGCAATCTCGTCGGTCTCAAAGGCCAGGATTCGCCTGGTAATGATCGCTTTGGTACTCGTTCTATTCTTTGCCTTTTTCAGCTCTGTAACCCCATCTTTTTGAGATTGCTGCTCTGGGCATAATATCAGGCCGGCAGTTCAGAATGCTAATCAAAACAAACACAGAAGAGACAGCTGATTCCGATTGTCTTACTTGTAGCAGGCTTGGCTGGTACATCGCTGTGTGAATATATCTTACGGAAGACGAATTGGGGAAATGAAGAGGATCATCTCGATACGATGCAGCAGAAGAGCAAAGTCTGCCGCACACAGGGTTCCTGAGAGGCTGCTCGCGCTGATTTCAACGTTCAAACGGTCGGTTTGCTTCGGCAAGATGTGCGAAGAATTCTTCCTTCAGCGCAGAAAATACGGATGGTTCTGCTTTGCTCAGTTCGCGCAGCTCTTCCGGGTCGTTCTCCACATCGTATAATTCATAGATCCCATCCTCGCCACCGTAGCCCAGGTGAACAATCAGTTTATAAGCGCCCTTGCGCAGGGCAAAGGCGGCCTTGGTAAGCGGCAGGAAGGCAGAGTTCTGCCAGGCGGCCATGGAAAAGATGGGACGAGCCTCGGATCCCTCCCCACCGAAGCCCGGCAGAACTTGACCTTCCAGATGTCCGGGAATCTCTTTACCGGCAATGGATAAGATTGTGGGCAGGATATCTACATTGCTGGTCGGCAGATCGACGTCCACGCGGGCAGTCTGCCCGGGCGCGTGGATCAGAAGCGGAATCCGCAGGAGTGGCTCATACATCAGCCGGCCACCGTGACCGCTAAAGCCGCGCTCGAACATCTCCCCGTGATCCGAGGTCACGATGAGATAGCTATCATTGAGTACGCCGCGAGCATCCAGTTGATCGACCAGCTTTCCGAACTCTGCATCCACTTGCGCGATCTGCCGATCGTAGGCAGTACGCTTTCTCATCAAAGACTCCTCTGATTCAGGATACAGGTCGTCAAATGACGGGACGACGTCTTTGGGAGGAACCTGGAGCCCATCATTTCGAAACAGGCGCGAGTATTTTCCACCTGGCTTATAGGGCGAATGCGGCGAGAACAAATGAAAGTATGCAAAGTACGGATGTTTGTCCTGCAAATTCAAGATCTCTGCCAGCACACCCCTATAAATTTGCTCATTGAGATAGACGTTATATCCCTCCACTTCCGGGACGCCGTTGGGATAGCCGGGCTGAATCTTCTGAGTTTCAATCGAATGGGAAACGCGGCTCTTGTAGAAATAGTTTAAGAATGCCGAGCCGGGGCGATCTGTTTGAGCGGGGAAAAGGAATTCGTCAAATGCAATGGAAGCCAGCAAGCGGTCCCTCCCCACCCAGCTCTTGACAAGCGTGTTGCCGCGCATGCTATAGGCGGTCTGAGGGAGGAAATCGTCCACCTGGTCATAATATTGCGCGACGAGCCGGTCGGGCCAAAAGTTCTGAGAGAACATCAGGCGGTAATACTCGCTGCCCAGCAGAGTGAAAGGATTGAACGGAATCACGTCCCGCTTGACGATCCCGCCTTGCGTGAGGGCGCGATGCTTCCAGGGATACATGCCGGTCAGCATGGAGGCCACGCCGGATGTGGTGAAGTTACTCGCGGAATAGTGAGCGTTGTAAACGGTGCAGCGCTCTGCAAAGCGATCCAGCTCTGGCGTCGTTTCGCGCGGGTACCCATACAGCGACATGTGCATCGCGGACATGGCGTCGAACAGGACGATGATGATGTTGGGGCTGCTCGCACCGGGCTGAAGAGAACGAACCGTGAATGTTGAAGCAGCTCCTGCTGCCCACAGGGAGGCAAGCTTCAGAAAGTCTCGACGTGTAAGCTGGGTCATGAGCGAAGTCTATAGAATGATGCGCGCTAGAACGATGAGGAGCCCGATGGCAGTGAACGGGAGATAGATATAGAGAAAAATGATGAAGCGGTCCGCTAAAGATTCCAGTCCACTGCGGATCCATGGGATTCTACCGGCCAGCCATGTCAGGAGGACGGCGATCAGAACCGTAACAATCCACCAGATGAACTGGCTGTTTATGAAAATAGCTCTCGTATCCGGGGTCCGATACAGAGAAATATGCAGCAGGGCAGATCCCAGGACAATCAGAATGAGTGCAAAACCTTTGGGAATAAATGCCTCCGTCCACCATCGACGAGGCAGAAAAAAGGCCGGCACCAGAGCGATGAACAGGAGCAAAACACTTTCCAGAAAATTGACCACAAATGCATAGGCGTAGATGGAGACGATCTCGCCCACTTGAAGGAAAAACAACCAGGATGGCAGCTTCCAAAAGGAGGTGTAGAGTGTCCAGGTGCAAACAAGAAACATAGCGACTGCAAAGACAGTCACTATGTTTCGTTTGTCTGGAATGCGATGCCGAAGGACGTTGAACACTACTTGACTTTGGCCTGATTCGCGATCGCTGCAGCTTTACGGGCTGCCTCTTCAGGGTCCCCCAGATAATAATGCTTGACCGGCTTGAGCCCCTCGTCCAGCTCATAAACCAACGGCAAGCCAGTGGGGATATTCAATTCCGTGATCTCCGACTCAGAGATGTCGTCCAGATATTTCACCAGGGCGCGGATACTATTCCCATGCGCGGCAATGATCAGGCGCTCGCCAGATTTGATGGCAGGCGTCAGGGTCGAGTGCCAGTATGGCAGGACGCGATCGAGTGTGATCTTCAGCGATTCGGTAGCTGGCAATTGTTCGGGCGTGAGGGAGGCGTAGCGCGGGTCAAACCGCGGATGGCGCTCATCGTCCAGCTCCAACGATGGAGGGGGGATATCATAGCTGCGCCGCCAGATCTTCACCTGCGCCTCACCGAACTTCTCTGCCATCTCAGCCTTGTTCAACCCCTGTAAGGAACCGTAATGACGCTCGTTGAGCTGCCAGGCCTTTTCCACGGGAATCCACTCGAGGTTCATTTCCTCCAAAACGATCCAAAGCGTTTGGATGGCGCGACGCAGTACAGAGGTGTATGCCACATCAAACACATAGCCACCCTCTCTGAGCAGCCTGCCCGCCTCGTGCGCCTCTTCCCGCCCCAAATCGGTCAATCCAACATCCGTCCAACCCGTGAAACGGTTTTCGAGATTCCATGTGCTTTGCCCGTGACGGACCAAAACAACTTTATACATCGAGAACTCTCCTTATACTATTTCTTTTGAAAATTGCGATTGGCGGCATTAACAGCCTCCAGCAATTCCTCTTTCATTCGAGAAGCCGTAGTTATATCCCTACTGAACAAATTCTGCAACTCATCGGGGTCTTCGTCCAGATCATACAGCTCATATTGATCGTTATGACCGGGATAGCCTGTGTAGAGGAGCAGCTCGTGCCCGCCTTTGATCATGGCAAACGTCGCCCGCGTCAGAGGCTGAAACGCCGCATTGTCCTTCGCCATCATCGGAAAGATGCTGCGAGCCGTGTCTTCGGTTCCGCCAAACCCGGGCAGGATTCTACCTTCGACCCACCGGGGAATTTCCTTGCCAGCGATCTGGAGAATAGTAGGCAAAAGGTCGACGTTGCTCGTCGCCGCGTAAAAGTCGGAGCGCGTCTTTTGCCCCGGCGCGGAGAGCAGCAGCGGGATATGCGTAACTGGCGCGTACATCAACGCGGTCGCATGCCCTAGCTCGCCCCGCTCGAAGAGCTCCCCGTGGTCGGAGGTGACGATCACGTAGCTGTTCTGCAAAACACCGCTTCGCTCCAAATCCGAGAGGAGCCGCCCAAACTCGGCATCCAGGTCGGCGATGAATTCATCGTACTCGCGACGGAGCCTGCGCAGCTCTGACTCGGATCGATGGTTCTCGCCAAGCGGATGCCTGGCTTTCGGCTGGAGCGGCAGATCCTCCTGGAACATCCCGATGAAGTCCCGGCGCGCGTTGTAAGGATCATGCGGAGACCAGAGGTGGAAATAAGCCAGATAAGGTTCTACCTGTGCCAGTGAATTTTTAATCAACTGACGAAGCCCATCCAGTACGGTTGCGTTTTCGTAGGAATAGTCATAGTTGGTGGGAAGCCCTCTTGGATATTCCTCCGAGACCTGCTTTCCTTCCAACGCCAGGGCCCGCGCCAGGTCGGCCGAGGCGACAAGGAGTGAGCCGGGAAATGGATGCGCGTCCACAACCCGCAGGTTGAAGAAGTCCTGAAATATATAATAGCCCATGCCTCGGTCGGAGGGCAGGTCATCCGGCTGCAGGGACGAATGTATGAGTTGGCTGTAGGCATCACATGGCAGGTGAATATCAAGGTCCGTCTGGAACTGGCTGAGGAGGATATCGGCCCACAGATTCTGCGTAAACGCGAAGCGTGTATATTCACCGCCCACAAGTCGGAAGAGATTTCGGTCTGTGAGGTGGCGAGCCACCATGCCGCGATAATTGAGGGCGCGGTGAGTCCAGGGATACAGCCCTGTCAGCATGGACGCCGTTCCGCTGGTCGTAAAGTTCCCGGCAGCATAATGTCTGTGGTAGACCGAGGCGCGCTCGGCAAACTTCTTCAGGTTGGGAGTCGTCTCCCGCTCATATCCATAGAGTGACAGGTGCCGGGCAGACATCGCATCGAACACGAGGATCAGGATATTTGGTTTGCCCCCGCTCTGCGAATCAGAGGCGGGTAGAAGCTGGGAGGCCCCTGCAAACGTGACACCAGCCAGCAACGCGGCGGAGGTCTTCAAGAAGTCACGTCGGTTAATTCGCGGCATTCCTGTCCCTATACAACATTCCGCAAGATGACATAGACCGAGCCAATGGCAAATAAAGGCAGGAGGACGAAAAGAAATATAACGACGCGATCGGTGAGCCACATCGCTGCCAAACGTAGGCGATGGTATGTCGCTGAACGCCGCAAGAGAAAGCCCGTCAGCAAGAGGATGGCGAGAGGTGCAAGCAGTAACTTAAAACCATTGTCGAATCCGAGCTGTACTTCTGCGCCGACAAATGCCATCAATGACCCGACCAGTCCCAAGGCCAGAATGGCCCCGCGCACGACAAAGTCATCGCGAAGGACAGCTGCGGGCAGCAGAGCACACACCGCGAGAAGGACTGACAAAACGATCAAGCTCTCCAGGAAGTTAGCGGCCAGCGCGTAGGAAAGGATGGTCAGGATCTCCCCCAGGTTCAAAAGCAGCAGCCAGGCAGAGAGCTTCCACAAGAATGCCATAATCGTCCACCCTGCAAATATCACAGCGATGAGGGCATAGACTTGTACGACCGCCTGTAAATCGGGAAGGCGCTGCCGCATAGCAACAGTCAGCGACCGCTATTTCTTTGCGGAGCTCGATTTCGGTATAGCAGTTCATCTGGAACGGCGAGCATGTGTGATTGATTGAGAGGCAGTCCCAGAAATTCGGCAATGCGATTGCAGAATTTTTCTGCATCCACTATCAACGCGTTGTAATTGACGTAGAGCACGTCCATATTGGGCTGCCGGACAAGCCACGGTTTCATGGCCGCCAGGTGCTTCTGGAACTGCTGCTCCATTTCTTCGTCTGTGAACCTGGATTCCTGCCCCCGGTGATCCAGCATCTTTTTCTGTGAGACGAGCGTCTCTTTCGGATCGCGCTCCATAAAAATGATGTTGTACTGGCGGTCCTGGGGAAGATACTCCAATAATGCAGAGATAACCTTGACGACCTCCCCATTGGCATCGTTCAGCCAGTGGATATTTCCCTCCTTGAGCTGCCGCACGACCTCCAATTCAAAATAACCATGGGGGTTATCGTCATCCGGGCGACGGAGCTCGTCGGTGAGGACTGGCAGGCCGCCCTCCGCCAGCATCCGCATCATCATGGATGTCCCCGAGCGCGGAAGCCCTGAAACGATAATGACAGGTTGATCTGTTTTGTTCGGTCTCGAAAGCAGTTTCATTTAGAGGTAACCTAATCCTTTCAAGCGTTCTTCCAGATCCTTTTGGCCTTGGCCTGCAGATTGCGAGGGCGGCTTGACATTCGATTGGTCGAGATGTCTCCCGATCGCAAGGAAGGGAATATCACGGAAAGAGATCCCGCCGAAGTCGCGCAGGTCGCGGTTGGCAAAGATCACGCCAGGGACAACCTCCGCGTCCATGCAATGGTCTGCTCCCCAATGATCTGTGTTCTTCTCCAGCGAAACCTCCGGAACTTTACCGAGTCCTGTTTCGGCGGAGGCTCGATAGCCGGGCGCGTAGCCCACCACCAGATCCGGGCCGAAGTGTGTGTAGGGACCCGAATACGTCTCGTGCTTGAGGCGGATTCTTTGGATGATCGGAGTTTGATCTGCATCCCGCCAATCCATAAGCTTGCCTTTGATCTCGCTAAGCAAAGGCTCAACTTCCTCCGCCGAGACGATGCCCTGGCCTTCACGGCCCGCGATGTTGAGGTAGATGCTATTTAATCCAACAGCGTATGCGCGCGTTTTGCTCCAATTGACCCTGCTCAAGTCACTGCCGCCGTTTTGCATGATGAGATAATCACAATCGAGAAGCCAGCGATTCAGATGGATTTTCGTCCCGAAATGGGAAAAGCCATGATCGGACAAGATCATGTAGCGATATTTATCCGGCCATGCATCCACCCGAGAAGTGATATCGCCTACAAAACGATCGAGCCGTGTGTACCAATCCTGCACCACGTCCATCCGGTCGTGAAAGAACATGTGCTGCACACGGTCGAGATCATCGAAGATCGCGGCCAGCACACCTTCGCGGAAATCCTTCATTAGATACTTAAGAATCTGGATGCGGCGGTCGAAAATGGACTGACACAAATCTAGAAATTGATCGTCAGTGATGCAGCCATCTTCCAAACCAGTTGTGTCTTGCGGCCAGCCCAGTGTGAGATATGGTCCAACCTCGTTCCACAGTTTTTTAGAAAAGGAAGTTGACGACGCATAATGCAAGGCGGAATGCAAGGGGTGGATCTGCAGTGGCAGGACATAGAGGCGGATGACGCCGCTAAGGGATGTGACGATAAAGCGTGTGATTGCATGGATGTTCAACAACAGCCCGACCTTGAAACGCAGCTCGACGATCTCGCTCCATTGACCGAGGCGCAAATCAATCTGACGACCATCGATTGTGAGCCGTGCGGAGGTTTGATCGATCACCTCCACGATGAGAGGCAGGCTGATCGTGCGCGGGCCATCGCGACCGGATGTCTGTGGGCCGGGCAGGGATGCGGTAAAACGATTCTTCCCCTCAGCGGAAAGCTTCGCCGCAGCTGTCTTTTCAGGATGCTCCTCTTCGGTCGTCAGCAGCGTACCCACGCCAAGCTGGCCGCGGATATCCGGAGTCCCTAATCCCGGCAGTGTGTTGATGGGCAGAGCCGGGCGTGCCGGAAACATAGCGGGCCACCACAGGGCTGTGGCGGGATAACCCATATCCGCGGCTTCTTCGAAAAACGTCCTGGCCGTGTAAGGTGGGACAAACTGCTCGCCCGCCGCGCTCTTACGCATGGGCAGGATAGAGACATAGGGTGTATAGCTGGCAGGGTCGCGATGTACAAAATCGAAGATGCCATGTCCGCCGGGATCCGCGCCCGTAGCGATGCTGGTCCATGAAACTTCGGTTTGAGGTGGAGAACAGACGTCCAGTTTGGAGTAGCCGCCCCCCTGGCTTAGTTTTTCGAGGTTAGGTAATTTATTTTGTCCTGCGAGCTCCTCGAATACGGCAGGATCAAACGAGTCAAATCCCAGGATCAACGTCTTCATCAGGTTAAGTTCTCACCCCGCTTGATCTTCATCGTCCTTTCGAAAGCGGCGGCGAAGGCGGGCGATGCCCTGACGGATCTGGCGGGAAAAGAATAGCAATCCACCGGAGATCACGGCCAACAGCCCGGCAAGGGCTTGAAATAAGATGCCACCTGTATTTGGATCAATATACATGTCTACTCCTGAAGCTACTGAAATTCTTCCGAGAGGTATACCTTATCCATTTCGAAAAGTCAATTGGGTGAATTTTCTATTCAATGACGCGTTCGCTTTACATCTATAGTACAATTGTTCTATTCCAAGTCACTTGTTGGCACATATTTTCCTTCTCTTGAAAAAACTCTAACTGCCCAAGTAAAATCAGATTATGCAAAACGACGACGTTTCCCCGGCCCGACAACAATACCTCGACATCAAACGCGAATATCCGAATGCGATTCTCTTCTTTCGGCTCGGCGATTTTTACGAAACCTTCGACGAAGACGCGGAATTGACCGCGCGCGAGCTAGATATTGTTCTCACCACGCGCTCGGTAGGCAAGGGTGTGCGCGCGCCACTGGCCGGGATTCCCTACCACGCGGTTGAAAATTATCTGGCGCGGCTGATCGAAAAGGGCTACCACGTCGCTATCTGCGAGCAGATCGGAGATACACCGGTCAAGGGACTCTTCCCGCGCAAGGTCGTTCGCGTGGTAACGCCCGGAACGGTGACCGAGCCCGCACTACTGCCCGGGGACGCGAACAACTATCTCGCCTCGGTCTTTTGTGACACTTCGTCTGCGCTCAGTGCAGGCTCACGAACGGCCTCTGTTGCCTATGCCGACATCACCACCGGAGAGTTCGCCGTGACGGAGCTCCCGCTCGAGGCCCTGCGCGCCGAGCTGACACGCTTGCATCCCGCCGAGATTTTGATTCCCGATAACCAAAGTCTGAACGACGGGATAGGCGGGCACCAGACATCCTACCCTGCTTGGCGCTACGAGCCGGGCAAATGTGAGGAGACATTGCTCTCCCATTTTCGGGCCTCCACGCTACAGGGCTTTGGCATTAAAGGCCAGGGACTTTCGATCCGCGCAGCCGGCGTCATCATTCAGTACCTCAGAGACACGCAGCCTGATTCGCTCAATCTGCTGACTAAACTGCGCTCATACAGCATCAACGAGTTCATGACTCTGGACGCCGCGACGCGCCGCAACCTC
>LLBZ010028836.1_pt5 | contig 11419 bp, 14 predicted proteins | sample 1489421 | NCBI WGS metagenome assembly LLBZ01 (sample SAMN04092657, study PRJNA295927) | soil metagenome | biome: Soil prokaryotic community; feature: Bulk soil; isolation source: soil from tomato rhizosphere | host: tomato cultivar Moneymaker | place: South Korea | collected 2011-11-01 | reverse complement strand
AAGATTGACACCGCCTGAAATTTCTATCGATATTTTTTTTCGTAAGCCTGCCTCCTTCAAATATGAAATGGCTTTCTGGGCACGTTGAGGAGAAAAGTTATCCAGCATGATGATATCAGCACCACTATTAATTGCCTCTACCGACGACTTCGTATCAATGACTTCGCATTCTATCGTGATATTTTTGCCCGCCTTTTGTCTGGCCATTGCAATGGCTTCCCCTATGGATTTGGTAACCGCAAGATGATTATCTTTTATTAGTATCATTTCATCAAGTGTATTTCTGTGTGGATATCCACCACCAAGCTGAATTGATTTCTTATCAAAGTATCTCAATCCAGGCGCAGTCTTCCTAGTGCCTGTTATTCTAATATTTTTTGAAACTGCTTTTACGATATTTACATATTTCCTGGTATCAGTTGCAATTCCGCTCATTCGCATCAATAAATTTAAAGCAGTTCTTTCAGCTTTTAGAATAGATCTAGTATTTCCTTTTACAGTCATAACCTTGGTCCCTTTTTTTACTACGACACCATCTTTGACCAGGTTTTTTGAATCACATTTGCAAATATCAAATATTGTTCTGGCTTCTTCGAGTCCTGCAACAACTGCACTTTCAGATTTACAAATAATAAACGCTGAAGATTTTAGGTCCTTATCTACTACATATTCGCTGGTCAGATCGCCTGTGGCAATATCCTCTCTGAGAAATCTAATGAGAGATTCTCGCAAACTAAAATATTGATTTAGATCTTTTGGTTTTTTCTTAAAAGTCAAGTTACTTTTAATGCATATTTATGTGGAGTTGAGATTTGAAGCGTTGATGCAACCAAAGAATTCTTTGAATCAAATATTACTATTGTACCAGACCAGTCGGATGAAAGTTCGGTCGACTTGCAAACAGGACACACCTTTCCAATAGTAATGGCCTTACATTTTTTGCATGCAAGTTCCTTTGCCATTAAGCGGGCACTGTCCCTTTCTTTTCTTTTTGGTTACTTGCGGCTGCGGCAGGGTTTTTGGCTTTCTTTATCTCTTCTTCAATCCATTCAAGAGCTCCAAGGAATGGCTGTCTGCATGTGATTCCTATTTTCCCCATTGCCGAACCTTTTCCCAAACTTATCGCCGTAACTCTTGCTCTCAGTTTTGATCCAATCTTGAGGGATTTGGCTGATTGATTTGCAACTATTACCCCTTGCTTGACATCGCTTTTTAGATAATCGTCAGTAATTTGAGAAAGGTGCAATAATGCATCAGTTGGACCTATTCGTACAAACGCACCAAAATCAGTAATTTCAACAATTTCTCCTTCAACAATTTCTTGCATCTTAGGATAAAATGTTAATGCCTTAAATGACACCTTATGAAATGTGGCACCATCACCGGAAACCAATTTCCCGACCTTATTTGCTTTTGCATCGATAATCATGATAACATAACCCAATTCAGGATTTATCATACTCTCGTATTTTTCCTTGAGAATTTCCATTGTGGTCTCATTGAGAGATTTTTTCATCATGTTGGGAGGGATTCTTACAACGTCATCCATGTGTATTATCGCAAACATTACTTATTGTCAATTTGTTTAAATTATCAATTTATGAACCTTTTCATTATTTCTTGACTATCTTTCGTGGTGCGTGATATTGTATGATTTAAATATTCTTTGGATGAGTACGATGACATGGTCTCAATAGAGCAAATCATGGCAAAATTACAGACAATCGAAGATCCCGAATTGCATAAAGACATCGTTTCAATGGGCATGATTAAAGACCTTGCAATTAATGATGGAAAAGTTGGCTTTACATTGGAGCTTACTACCCCAGCTTGTCCTTTCAACAGTGAGATAGAAGAATCCGTTCGTAATTCTATGATGGACTTGGGAATTAAAGATCTGGATCTTAAGGTGACTGCCAGGGTAATGGAAGGACGTTCGATTTCAATGGACGAATTGCTACCTGGTGTAAAAAATATACTTGCAATTGCAAGTGGTAAAGGAGGAGTAGGAAAGACGACAGTATCTGTCAATCTCGCTCTGACATTGGCAAAGACGGGTGCAAAGGTAGGTTTGCTTGATGCTGATATTTATGGTCCAAGCATTCCTTTAATGCTGGGGCTCAAGAATGCACCTGAAGTAATTAATAATAAAATAGAACCAGTTTTGGCTCAAGGAGTTAAAGTTATTTCGATGGGATTCTTTTATGAACAATCACAGCAAGCAGGAATCTATAGAGGTCCTATTGTAGCTGGAATTGTAAAGCAGTTCTTAACTGATGTAAATTGGGGCGAGCTCGACTACCTTATAATTGACTTACCACCCGGTACTGGAGATGCACCTTTAACCTTAGCACAGACAATACCAATAACCGGAATAATCATAGTTACCACTCCACAAGATGTGGCAATGAATGTAGCCGTAAAGGCAGTAGGAATGTTTAACAAATTAAACGTCCCGATCATTGGAGTCATAGAAAATATGAGTTATTTGGAATGTCAACATTGTAATAATAAAATCACCATCTTTGGTACAGGAGGAGGACAGAAAGTTAGCGATCAGTTTAATGTTCCTTTCATTGGAGAAATACCTCTTCATCAACAAATAATGTCAGGAAGCGATAGTGGTAATCCAGTAACTATTTCAGAACCAAATAATAACCAAGCAGTTCTGTTTGATAAAATAGCTCGTACTGTTGCTGGTAGAATCAGTATAATCGCTTCTGAATTGCACGACCAGGAAAAAGCAGAAAACGAACAGTCGAAAGAACAAAGTGTCAATACCGCCTGAAGTTCTTGCAGAACTTAAAAAACCATTAGGAAAGCTAATTTTAGATAGTGATATCACAGAAAAAAAAATTAAGAAAGAAATTGCGAGCTTAAAGCACAAAATAATAACTGTAGGTGATCGTTCTACTGAAAGACTTGTTTCCTTAGGTATTTACCCTGACTTGGCTATAGTTGACGGGGTTGAGAGGAGGCAAGAAAAAGAAAAGATTTTGGACAATAGAATCATCGAACTGCGGGCAAAGAATTTTTCTAGAATTTCATGCATTAATCCCGCAGGAACCATTACCAGGGAAGCTTTTGACAAGATACGATTTGCTCTTACTGGTGAAAAAGATGTAATTTTGCAGATTATTGGTGAAGAGGATTTGTTGACACTTCCTGCATGTTATTTTGCACCAAACGACTCTCTAGTATGTTATGGTCAACCTCTAGAAGGTCTTGTTCTGATTAATGTTAATGATCCTATGAAGCGAAAAGCTAAAGAATTAATGAAATCAATAAATAATAAACTGTTTACGGGGTATGATGACGTGGTGGCTGTTTGAAATAAAAGTGATCGAAACCCAAATTTTCTGACCCCGATAAGATCATTTTTGGAATTAATGTTCAAATATGATCCAAAATACTAGCTTATTACAATCATGTTACGCCATGGCTATGCATGACATGAGCATTCGCATTTTGACATTTTCACATCAAATGAGCAGTCATGATCTGAGCCACATGAATCTCCCATTGGCCATTCACCAGGACATTCTGTGTGACGATTCCTCTTACAAAAAAAAGTTAATGTCATTTGAATACTGCATTAATATTGTTTGATTCAATATTTGAATTTTTATGTTCATTGGCATAACATTAACACAAAGTATATTATTTGAATAAATTTTATAATGTAATGCATGAGCAGCAAGGTTGCTATTGTTTGTATTACTAAAAATGGAATCAATATATCAAGAAGAATAAGAGAGAAAATTCCAACTGCATCAATCTATGCGCAATCAAAACACAAAGATTCTTCTGATGGGATTATCTGGTTTGAAAAAAACACAAAAATCATGATTGAGGAGATTTTCAAAGAATATGAGAGCATAATTTGCATTTTTTCATTGGGAGCAGTAATTCGTTTAATATCAAATCTGTTGAAGGATAAAAAAACAGATCCGGCAGTTATCGTTATTGACGATAAAGCAAATTTTGTAATCAGTACTCTCTCCGGACATCTAGGAGGAGCAAATTCATTAACCAAATCAATTGCAGAATTCCTAAATTCTACGCCTGTAATCACTACGGCTGCTGATGTTAATGAAACAATAGCAGTAGACCTTTTGGGCTCCGATTTTAAATGGCGCATTGAAAATTTTGAAAACGTTACTAAGGTTAGTGCTCATATGGTTAATGAAGAAAAAATAGGTGTTTATCAGGATACAGGTGAAACAAGATGGTGGAATAAAGAATTACCAAAAAACGTAACAATATTAGATAACATTGATGAATTAAAATCAGATGATTTCAAAGCCGGCCTAATAATATCTGATAGAATAATTACAGATCCACTCATTCTTAACAAATCCGTAATTTATAGGCCAAGGAGTCTTGTAGTGGGATTGGGTTTTCATTGGGATACGACTTTGAAGGAAATAGAAGATGGTATATCGAAAGTATTAAAGGAAAATAGATTGTCTTTTCTTAGTATTAGAAATCTTTCAACCCTAAATAGAGCTAAATCTCCTGCCTCATTAGCCTCTTTTTCAGATAATCATGGAATTCCTTTAGAGTTGTATGATAAGGAAAAGTTAGACAAGATAATGGTTCCAAATCCTTCAGACGTCGTGAAAAAATATGAAGGAACATCAAGCGTATCAGAAGCGTCATCAATACTTAGCTCAGGTGGGAAACTAATAGTAACAAAACAAAAATTCCCTCCCAATCTTACAGTCGCAGTGTCTAGGATAAATTACTCAAAGGTAGATATTTGACATGAACAAAGCTTTGTTACTAATTGATAGAGGTAGCAGGGAACCAGAGGCAAAAGAAGAGCTTGCCCAACTATGCACAATGATCAGGGATGAAAGTGAATATGCATATGTAGATCATTGCTTTCTTGAAGTTATACCCCCATACATTGAAGAAGGTATCAACAAGTGCATTTCCAATAATGTAGATTCTATTACCGTAATGCCATATTTCTTATATCCTGGGATGAAGTTAAAAGATTCTGTAAAAAAAACTGCAAGAATCTGCTACGATAGAAAGATAAAGGTAGTAATTACAAAACCGCTGAGCTATCATAGTACACTTGAGTCGCTCATTAGAGATAGAATTCGTTTAGCAAGGGAAAAACATAATGTGTTATTATCAAATGACAAATGTGACATACTGGTAATAGGTCACGGTAGCAGTGACAGAAGTGCTAGGACTGCATTTGTACATACGGTAAATAGACTAAAACCAGATTTCAGAAGTGTTACATTTTGTTTTCTTGAATTGGATGAACCACGTATAGCAAACGGAATAGATAAAATTATTTCCAATAACCCGAGTATCGTGATAATCGTTCCCTATTTCTTACACAAGGGGGCCCATATCAAAAATGACGTTGTAAAAGATATTAACTCTGCATTGGAAAACTACAATCTAGAGAATATCCAGGTTCATGTTACCGAGCATTTTGGCGTAGACCCAAAACTTGTGGATTTAGTGCTAGAAAGGGCAAGAGAGGCAGAAGGAAAAGTTGATTGAAAGTAATGACAAAGTAGAGAGGGCCAATAGGGCAAAGTCTCGAGATATGTCTGAATCTTCACTTGGTATAGAAGAAAGGAGTATGAAAATCATTGAATCAGAGATAGGAACTCATGATTACAATGAACTACAATGGAATGTTGTTAGACGTGTAATCCATGCAACAGCTGATTTTGACTTTGCAAAACCAGGTAGGAGTGGAATTATTTTTTCAGCTAACGCAATCGAAAATGCCTTTGAGGCATTTGGGAAGAAAGGACACATAGTTGTTGATGTTGATATGGTACAGTCAGGCATAAACAAGAAATCTGTAGCAAAAATCGGGACCAGTATTATATGTAATATATCAAATAAGGAGGTAATTGATATTTCTAAAAGTCAAAATAAAACTAGATCCACAGCGGCAATGAGATACTCATCTAGAGAAATCGATGGAGGTATTGTTGTCATAGGAAATGCTCCAACAGCTTTATACGAAGTAATCAAAATGATAAATGAAAATGCAGTAAAGCCCGCACTTGTAATTGGGATACCTGTAGGGTTTGTTTCAGCTGCAGAATCAAAATCTGAACTATTAAAGACGAATGTAGAATTTATAACAAATATGGGAAGAAAGGGAGGAAGTCCTACAGCGTCGTCAATAATAAATGCCTTAATGCTCCTATACATTAGTAACTTAAATTGATGATAGGCATGGATACGAGAACAGCGCATACTGCTGAACATGCCTTCATAGGATCACTGCAAAAAATATTAAACAAGACATTAAGCGTGAGAAAGGTGGAACATAAGGATACTTACAATATTGCATTCATAAGAAAATCAGATGTAGAATTGGATTTTGAAAAGATAACTTTTGCTGAGAAGGAAGTTAATCAACTTATCTTGGAAGGCAGAAGAATATCACATCACTCATTTTCCTCACTACAAGAAGCCAGGAGGATGTTCCCTGCTCTGAGAGCTAATGAATCAAGATTGGAGAATGCAGATACCATTACAGTTGTTGAAATTGAAAACCACGATCTTTCTGCATGCTCAATGGAACATGTTAATAATTTATCAGAATGTATATTTTTCTTGGTAACTAATATGTCAATGAGTGGATCTGATTATGAGATCAGGTTCATGGTCGGCAAAAATGCGATGGACGAGGCAGTTAAAATAACAGAAAAGATCAATAATATTTGTACTCAAATAGGAGCGAATTATAATACAGTAGAGGCAACCATAAAAAAGCTATATGTAGAAAGAGAACAATATTACAATATTTTAAAAAGATTAACAAACAAATTACTGGTAGATATTTCGCCTCGATCTATTGATAGTCAGAACATCAATCTATTTACCACAATCCTGCATGATATGGATTGGAGAACCATTCAAAATTTCGCCGGAGAAAAGATACTTAGCCCAAGAACAATTGTTGTTCTTGTCAATCAGATTGATAATGAAATGGCAGGACTTATTTTTGCAAGAAGTGATGATATCAATTTAGATTGTGCCAAAATATTTGAAGAACTGAGAAACGATGAGCATGTAGGTAGTGGTGGAGGAAAACCCAATTTCATAAACGCAAAAATAATCGGATCAAAATCAGACAAAGTCGTAGAAGAATTAGTCAATAGGTCATTAAAGTTCATCTCTATATAAATTTTCAACAATCACTATTTGCTTGGCGATCTGTTTTTGAAAACTCTAGTTCTCAAAATAATTCAGCAACGAATCCTGTCCTGAGATGTCCTTTAGATCAGATATTACGACACCCATTCTCCTAATGTTGTCAAGGGAAATGGAATTATTACCAATCATTTCATTTAGAATGGATAATGAATTCTTATTTAATTCATCAATGGATGCCGAATAGAGTTTTAAGCTTTTAGAAAATGAAACATGTTGAAGGTTTTCCAAAATTAGTATTACAGTGAGAACTCTGAAGGCCTGTCGCTTGCTTTCTAAATTTTCAAATACAGATTTACAAAGATTTTCTACTGTCAATCTTACTTGTTCAATAGATGTCGTATCTTTTTTTAGGGTAACTATTTTGCCAATTTGTTTTGATGTTCCACGAATTTTTATCTGTGAATAATCTACTCCATTTGACGCATTTACCAGAAAAGTTGCAATCTTATAACCCAGGACATCTCTTAATTCAAAGATACTTTTTCTTGATATTTCTGATACTGATTTTATCCCTAATGATTCCAGTTTCTTGGAAGTCTTTGGACCAACTCCAGGAATATCCTCAATTTTACAATTTGAGATAAATTGTTTGGCATCCTCTTGACGTACAACTGTTATTCCGTTGGGCTTGTTAATACCTGATGCTATTTTTGCTATTAGTTTATTGGGCGCTACCCCTATCGAACATGTCAATTTAATTTGGTCTTTGATATTCTTTTGTAAGGACACAGCGAAAATTTTTGCATCATCAAAATCTGAATTTGTTATCTTTGTAAAATCCATATAACATTCATCCACACTGACTTGCTCAAACAGTTCTCCATAATTTTGAATTATTCTCATCGCTTTTGTGGACATTTCATGGTAATAGGGCATGTCAGTAGGAAGAAATATTGAATGTACATCTTTCAGTTTTGTCTTAGCCAATTTAATTGGCATTGCCGCCTTAACACCATACTTTCGTGCCTCATAATTGCAAGTGCTGACTACACCCGAATCTTCTTCACGTCCTGAATATACGCAAACGACGCTTGGAATATTTCTTAACTCTGGCCTCCTTATTTCTTCACATTGTGCATAGAAATAATCAAAATCAATATGAAATATTATTCTCTTTTCTATCTCATTTAAGGAAATATTCTCACTCAATAGTACTCGATAAATTGAATCTTGGAAGGATAAAAAATTATTCCAAGCAGTTTTTATCTTATGAAAACTTCTCAAATTTTTCTATGGTAGGGAATAAATTCATACATTTTATGGTATTTTCTTATAGTCAATGAATTCATTTTCTTGTTGTTCATTTTAGTAATATTTTCGACATTACGTAAATATAAAAGATTACCAATAAGTTCTGAATTTAATTTTGATACAATCATTAAACCGGAATAAGAAATACGTTTTACTCTCGTCAATTTTGATGATGATGCTCATCGCTTCTCTTGAAAGCTCCATACTCTTAACAGCTATGGCACAATCTGATGAAAAAGGTGAAAAATCAGCAGATAACAAAAAATCAGAGGCTGATAGTAGTAACAAAATGGAGATGAATGTTCCAGTCGCGAAGATGGTCTATCAAAACAAGTCTTATGAGATGTCCCCATTCGTAGTGTTGGAAAATGAAAACTTGCAAAGAATTAATTTCCCTCATTTACCCGATGATTTTCAACCTGAAGTCACGATATCGCCAGAAGATTCAATTTCATTTAGCTTTATAACAAAACCTCGTGAAATTAACGCATTCTTTGTTGATTACGACGCCGATACAACAGAAATGACTCCACTTCACAGAGTTGGAAAAACTCAATTTAGTTTTGGAGATGTATATGGTCCAAATACTTTGGAACTCCGAGTAATATATCCTGACGGAAAATATGTTACCTATACTTGCTTGATTGAAGTTGAAAAGCCTGAAGTAAGAGAAGTAGCCTTGGACTCGAGTAATATTAGTACGATGAGTACTGATGATAATATCAATATTATGAGTACTCATGACGATAATAATATGGCGAGTACAGAAATGTCAAATAGTAATACTAATGATGATAATTCATATCAAAGCTTTGAATTAAACGATCCTGATTCATCAGGCTTTGGGCAAGTATCACCAACAGAGGAACATGTAGTAAATCAATATGATAATTTAGTGGATTCAACTAATGGACAACAAGACAAGGAATTAGAATTCATTAACAGTGAACAAAAGTCGACAAACACATGCGAATATAATGAAATTCCCATAATGGACGTACAAACTGATACTAATACTGGTAATAATACTGATGGGAATTCTACTGACTCACATAAACCAAGATGGACCGCGTTGGATCTAGGACAGGAACAAAATATATGTGGACTTAAAATCAGCTTTGCCAACGTAGACAATGAGATTAAATTCTTTACGCTTGAATTCTCTAATGACGGAGAAAATTATACCCCTGCCGAATATTACTCATCAACTGGTACTAATTCACCTTCAGAAATTTATGATCTAAAGGAAGGTCCAGTCAAGGCGCGATTCATCAAAATAACTGAGCTTGATATAACTGAATCAATACAATGGATATCAGATCTCACAGTATTGGGAAACGTGGGTCTATAAAGACGCTAAATATCTGAATCAAGTTAGTCACGAAGGCAAAATCTAGATGCCTTTCATAATTTCGCATAGAATTTATTTTCTCAGATAGATGGTATAGATATGGAATACCCTGTTATTGCTGAAAAGGACGGAATAAAGATCAAGCCTGAAAATATGGGTGTCGATAAGATGTATTACTGTATTTATGATAACAAAGTCTATATTTTTTATAAAGATGAAGAGAATCTTACCCATTGTTATGAAGTAGATGATGCCAAAGTGGTTCAAGAAATAGTGGCCAATCCTGATAATTTAGAGGATATCCTACTAAAACATTCTAAAGAATGATATCGAAATTAGTATGTATTGGGTTACTCAAAAAGAAAATCAAATGATCTTACATGCAACTTACCGGTGGGATTATGGAGTTGAAACAAATAATCCCACCAGCATTTGTCTCAATTTGTTTTAGGAAGTAATTATATTATTGAAACTAAATATAATAACTTGGCTTACCTTAGTTTACTCACCTTGGCTATCAAAATTCAATAAAGATTAACCGATAATCTTGAACAGTTTGTATAAGCTTTATTTAGGATTTTGTGTTCTGCATTTACACATGTCTTCGGGAGCTGAACCAAGGAGAGCTAATAATGTGATTTTGATAGGCAAGAAACCTTTGATGACTTACGTCACAGCAACTTTGGTTCAATTAGCAAGCGAACCGACTGTCATTGTAAAGGCCAGAGGAAAAAGTATTGCGCGGGCAGTAGATGTTGCCCAAATTATCGCCAAACGGATGGATAATATGGGATACAAAATTGGATTTGTAAAAATAGGTTCACAAACAATCCAATCTGATGATGGGCGGGACCGAAATGTCTCAACTATAGAAGTTCAAATATCTAGATAAAAAATTGTGGTCACTGATTTTTTTTTGTAGGTTGTCGATGGGAATAACTGACACAATAACCATCAAAAGCAGAACTCTAGATCCGATCATGATTGAAAGAATTCTAATTCATTAGCAATTAAGTACAATTGAGGAGAACTTTTCACAAAATGTGGCCTCATTAAATCCTGACAAATTATTAGAAAATGTTTATTAGTTTATCTTGAAGTATCAGGTAGTTCCTATCAATAACTATTCCGACATACTTCACTCTTGCTTTCTGAAATACTATTACAATTTGGGATATGATGTCAATGTTTCCATTAGGTAATCTACCTTCCTTTTGTGCGATAGAAATTTCATCAGGATGTAGGAAAAGTGGCAAATTGGATACTTTTAATTTTTTTTCTTCTCTCATATGATTTAGCATTTTCATAATAAGTTCCAAATCATGATTAACATTGGGTAGTTCAATATTATCTTTAAATTTGATATTTTTAACAGTATCCCCATCAGTACTACGTATCCATGCAATCCTAAAGATATTAGGTACTTTCGTCCAACTATCATTGAATTCTGTAATTTCGGAGACAAGATTTTGAACAACTGAAACTGATGTTTTCAAATTAGACTTGATCTGATTTTGTTGATTCAAAATAATGTTGATGATTTGCTCCTTGGCATCTTCAATATTCTTTATCTCTGCTTTTTTTGGCAATAGCAAATTAAAGACCTCT
>LLBZ010019517.1_pt12 | contig 11421 bp, 17 predicted proteins | sample 1489421 | NCBI WGS metagenome assembly LLBZ01 (sample SAMN04092657, study PRJNA295927) | soil metagenome | biome: Soil prokaryotic community; feature: Bulk soil; isolation source: soil from tomato rhizosphere | host: tomato cultivar Moneymaker | place: South Korea | collected 2011-11-01 | reverse complement strand
AAATGCATCCCACCCCATCGGATGAAGCACTTCATAGCCTTGGAAGCGTTTGAAACGAGCGTAAATATCAGTGGCCGTAAAATTCTCTACATGACCCACATGTAGCCCATCTCCGGACGGGTACGGGAACATATCGAGAATATAGTATTTCCCTTTCTTTCCTTTTAGCTTGGGGTGGCCGCTCTTTTCCCAGAGAGTCTGCCACTTTTTTTCAATTTTTTCCGGCTGGTATGGATAGTGCATAGATGGTATTAACTCCCCAACTCTAGCTTAATCTAAGCCTTTTTTCAACCCCGCACCTTTTCCAAAAAAGATTATATTTGATGCAAACCGCAAAGTGCAACTGTCTCGCAGACTACACCCCGAGTAAAAATATTCCTTCCAAGAAAAGGTGCGGGGTCAAGGATAAGAGAAAAGAAAGCCCCGCCCAGAGGAGCGAGGCTTTCTTCGTTGTCCCGAAGAGAGAGACTACATCCGACCAAAGAAACCATTTACGACTCGCCGTGCTATCCGATACACGAGCCAGATCGCTCCCAACATGATGAGAAGAATAGGGAGGCCGGAGATAAGGAAGATGACCAAGCCGCTCCCAAGCGCCATCAGAGCATCTACCAAGGTATTCACAGCTGCCTTGAAGATATTGCCTCGCTTGAACTCGCCGGTATCTCCCTGCACCTTTGGATCTTCGGTAATATTGAGATTCAGTGTCACCAGCGCCGTTTGTCCCTCCAAGTAACGAGCCTGTTGTTCCAATGATTCAATTTCTGACCGGACCTGGGTAAGCTGACGAGTAACTTCAATCACATCGCTGACCTTCGTCGCTGACGACAAGAGGTTTTCATAAGCTTTCTCTTCAGCTCGTTTGTTGTTGAGCCGAGCAGTCAGGTCAATATCCTGACCCGTCATATCCAATGAACCGACATTCTCATTTGTAACTTGATCAGCGGTTTGTTTTACCTCCGCCAAAGTCGTATCAAAACGATCAGCTGGTACCTTCACTGTCATCCAGGCCGAACGGATTCCGTATTCTGGTTGTGTCGTTGAGGCATTCTCTACAAATCCACCGACATTCTTCACGATTTCGCGAATCTTGCCAACCGTCCAATCGAGGCTTTTCGCTCGCATATCAAGTGATGCGGCCGTTGAGACTTTACGCTCGGTACTAACCACGCTGCCACCCATCATAGGAGGCATTGGCATTGATTCAGCCATGCCCATAGCAGGAGCTGGATAAGTCATCTTCATGTCCGTCGTCACCATATCCTGAGCCATTTCCTTTTCCCATGAATCAGCCCAACCCACTCCTCGCTCACCCATCATCGGCGAGACAGAGTACTTCATATGTTGCTTCATGCCCCCAAAACTTTTCCCTTGGGAGAAAACTGAAGCAACAAACAAAACAAGAGCGATAGAAGCCAAGACGAGAGCACCAGTGGCTAAAGCTCGAGACCAACGCAAACTCAACATATGTATTTTTTAGAATTAAAAAGAATTATTCTCTGGTTAAAGTCTACTCCTTTGAAAGGAATATACAAGCAGCAGATCTTGCCCATTTTTCAGGATGGGATTATGCTAGCGGCAAGTTCCACTCTGCTACCAATGGAGGCAGATCATGTTCCTTAAATTCTGGAAAATCGTGGGCATCTTCCTTCTCACTTTCCTCATTGGTGGATGTGCTAGCTCGCCTCGTGTCCCGGAACAGAAATGGGTTCCTTATTTCATTCGAGGCGTAGCGTTTACTCAAGGCAGGCCAGCATTCTTCCTCATCCTGGAAAGCAGGGAAACCACCTGTGCCAACTGGAAAGACAAGGATGCCTGTACAAAAGCGTGGGAGAGTCTTCCAAGGGACTATTATCCCATAAGCAAACAGGAGATTAGTTTCTTCGCTGACTACGGTGATGGCCTCCAAAAAGTACGCTGGAGCAAAGAAGCCTTTTGTGCTGACTCTGGCAACGATGCTACATATGATCCAAATGCATGCAACCAGTATTGGTTCCTTTTTTCCAGAAGGAAACTTTTGGAACAAATATGATGGAAAAGTAAAACGCGCCGGCCAAAAGGTCAGCGCGTTCTTTTTTTATAAGAAAACTATTCTGAAATAATCTGGGGACCGCGACGACTGGCATGTTTCCTCGCTACTTTGATACGAGTAAATTCTTTTTCGATCATCGCCGCGAGACGAGCGTATTCTTCTTCGCTCATATCTACTGCCTGGTTTCGGAGGTCCTCGGCGCGTTTCTTGGCTGCTTCTGCCCGAGCGATATCGATATCTGCCGCATATTCAGCCGTATCTGCGAGAATGGTGAGGACGTTATTATCAAACTCAACAAAGCCACCCGAGATAGCCACGACCTCTGTCTTATCTTCCTTTGTCTTCAGAATCGCTTCTCCAGCCTTCACTGCTCCAATATACGGAACGTGTTCAGAGAGAATCGTCACCTCCCCATCCGCAATGGGGAGCGTCACTTCAACCACTTCCGTTTCAAGAAGTGTCCGTTCCGGTGTCACGAGTTTTACATGGAATGTTTTCATAGATTCTGCATTTATTGCATTTCTTGAAATTTGATTTTCTCTATCAATGCTTCTGATTCGATACGGACCAAAAAGTTATCGAGAGGAAAATCATACGTCGTGTGATGCGGTCGTTCTACTTTTTTACCCATCCGACCAGTATCTAATATCTTTTCCGCAAGCATCTCAACCGTTACTCCCTTGGGATATATTTCTATGTGATCAAAACCACTTTTTTGACTACCATCTGGTTTTTGATCTGAGAGTTCTAGATACTGAATGGTCCCAAGAGAAGTATCAATACTCTTTTCCAACTTGATTACCGCAATCCTTCGCTTGGAAATTATCGACTGATAGAGGAATCCTTGAGATTCGAAGAAAGAACGGGTCGTTTCAAATTCTTCACTCGAAGAACATTTGTAACATATATGATCTGCTACTGCTATTTCCTTAAGACCAACTTCTGTTTCAAACTTCTCAAAAGCCTCGACAATATTCTTTGATTGACTATAGAAATCATCGAGATCTTTGAGCATAGGTGTTTTATTTCTTGGCGGCGGCAATCACTTCGTCAATCGATCCTTTCATATAGAAATCCTGTTCACCGATGTGATCAAGCTCTCCAGAAAGAATCTTTTCAAAACCCGTAATCGTGTCTTCGAGCTTCACGTATTTTCCAGGTGCACCGGTAAACTGTTCGGCCACGAAAAATGGCTGCGAGAGGTATTTCTGAATTTTTCGAGCACGAGCAACCGTTTGTTTGTCTTCTTCGGTTAGTTCTTCCATACCGAGAATAGCGATGATATCCTGGAGATCTTTGTAGCGTTGGAGAACACGCTGCACGCCGCGAGCCACCGTATAGTGACGTTCACCGACAATCTGCGGATCGAGGATAGTTGAACTCGAGTCGAGCGGATCAACTGCCGGATAAATACCGATTTCGGTCAAGGCACGATTGAGTACTACAGTTGAATCAAGGTGAGCAAAAGTTGCCGCTGGAGCCGGGTCGGTTAAGTCGTCAGCTGGCACATACACCGCCTGTACCGAAGTAATCGATCCTTTTTTGGTCGACGTAATTCTTTCTTGAAGAAGACCCATTTCTTCGGCCAAGGTTGGCTGATATCCTACGGCGCTCGGGATACGACCGAGAAGAGCCGATACTTCAGAACCTGCCTGCGTAAATCTAAATATGTTGTCCACGAAAAGAAGCACATCTTTCCCTTCGGTATCACGAAATTCTTCAGCCATAGTGAGCGCCGAAAGAGCAACCCGCTGACGAGATCCCGGAGGTTCATTCATCTGACCAAACACGAGTGCTGTTTTCTCGAGAACGCCCGAGTCTTTCATCTCATGGTAGAGATCATTGCCCTCGCGAGTACGTTCCCCGACACCGGCAAAGACCGAATAGCCACCATGCTCCTGGGCAATGTTGCGGATGAGTTCCTGGATCACTACCGTCTTCCCGACACCCGCACCACCAAAGAGACCGACTTTTCCACCCTTCATAAAAGGACAGATGAGGTCAATTGATTTGATACCGGTTTCAAAAACTTCAGCCTTGGTTGATTGCTCTTCAAACGAAGGAGCCTTTCGGTGAATCGGTCGTTTGGTCTCAGCTACCACTTCTTCCTTGCCATCGATGACATGACCAAGAACGTCAAACATGCGGCCAAGCACTGCCTTTCCTACCGGTACGCTGATCGGAGCGCCAGTACTAACGACTTCTGTTCCGCGGGCGAGACCATCGGTCGGTCCCATAGCTACTGCTCGCACCCGTCCCCCTCCGAGATGCTGATGTACTTCAGCCACAAGCTTGCCTTCCTTCCTGGTGACTTCAAGCGCATCATAAATCTTCGGGAGCTCAGCTCCCTCCTTGAATTCCACGTCGACGACCGGCCCGATGACTTGAATGATGGTTCCTTGTGCTTGCATACTTCTTGGCTTATTTAAGGGGAAAATTGATGAATTACGTAAGTATTGACTTTTTACTAAATTTGTACTATAATGGTCAGTTAGTTGTTCTTACCCCAACCGCTCCACAGAGCAGAAAGTCAGTCATGAAGACCGTTCAAGCTATCCTGACAATCTTGGCCGTTACCTTCTTCGGTCTCTTGACCACTCCTGCCCAAGCCACTGGTACCCCGCTCATCCAGTACAACTACTTGATCAGCTTCAACTACCAGACCGGCGAAATCGATCAGATCGGCTTCGGATCTGTCGAAGTTTCCACCTGTGGCCGCAAACTCAGAATGAGTGATCTCCGTCTGGTGGAAGCCAAAGCAACGAAGGAATTTTCTGCCATCAGGGTTATCTTCCTCGGCTCGATACCACTCGAAGAGACCACCTGTTCGGAATAACCCCCGCCCCGTCGCACTGCGCCGGGGCTCATTTTTTACTTTGAGCCTATCGAATGAGTTCTCTAAACAACTTTCTAAATTCTTTGACTCGAATTTAGAATCTGGAATTGAGCTACATTCTCCATTCCAAATTCTACATTCTAGTTTACCCCTGTACCGCAGCCATTCCCGCTGAAAGTTCGGCAATTTCTTGCGTAATCTTTTGCTGGCGAAGCTGGTTGTAGGCAAGAGTGAGATCAGCGGTCATTTCCTTGGCAGCATCCGTGGCACTTCTCATAGCTACCATCCGGGCTGCTTCTTGCGAAGCGTTCGATTCGAGTACTGCATGATAGAGTTCCGCTTCGATAAGCCGCGGCACAATCGTCTCCAGCACCATTTCAGGCATTGGTTCAATCAAGAAATCCCCTTTGGCTGGTATATCAGTTTTGAGTCCAATCTCATCAAGCATCTTCTTGGAATCCTTTTCGGTTACCGGAAGGAGTCCACGGACTTTCACCTTCTGGACGAGTGCTGAAATATAATCGGTATATACCATCACGACACGATCTACTCGCCCTGACTGGAATTCCTCAAGAATTACTTTGGTCACCGGTCGCATATCGGTTACCCGCGGATAATCAAACACATCCGGAAACGAAGCAATGATATCGCCACGCATCCGACGCACTGCCTGCTCCCCTTTCTTGCCGAGGGTAATAAAGCGCGCCTCTCGTGCTTTATCTTCCAGGCGAGCTTCCCGTAATTTTTTCAACACCTGCGTATTGAAAGAACCGCAGAGTCCTCGATTAGAAGTAATAACGACATAGAGTTCCTGCTTCACGGGTCGCTCCGTCAACAGCGGATGATTCTCAAGCCGGACAGCCTCGGTCACTCGATGAAGTACGGAAAGAGCCGCTTTGGCATAGGGACGCATGGCGATGGCACGTTCAACAGCGCGGCGCATTTTGACCGCTGAAATCATTTCCATCGCCCGGGTAATTTTCCCAGTCGACTTCACTCCCTTGATTCGTCGTCGGATATCCTTCCCGCTTGGCATAAAGCTCTAGGCTACAAAACCTTTTTTGAATGATTCAATGTGCTTACGCAAAGTTGCTTCCACTTCCTCCGTCAACGCTTTTTCTTTAAGGATAGCTTCAAGCGCTTCTTTGCCTTCGGTGTCGAGATAAACCATGAATTCTTTTTCGAAACGGCCCACTTCTTCCACCTTCACATCATCGAGATACCCACGGGAAAGCGCGAAGAGAACTGCTACTTCTTTTTCTACCGGCATCGGTGCGTACTGCGGTTGCTTCAAGACTTCCACAGCACGACGACCACGCTCGATGAGTGCCTTAGTCTTTTCATCAAGATCAGAACCAAACTGAGCAAAAGCTTCGAGTTCACGGTACTGAGCGAGATCAAGACGGAGCGTTCCAGAAACCTGCTTCATAGCTTTGATCTGGGCCGCTGAACCAACGCGAGAAACCGAGATACCGACATTCAAAGCTGGTCGAATACCTTTGTAGAAAAGATCGGTTTCGAGATAGATCTGCCCATCGGTAATAGAGATGACGTTGGTCGGAATATAGGCCGACACATCGCCTGCCTGAGTTTCGATAATAGGAAGCGAGGTAAGGGAACCACCACCATTGTCAGCATTCATCTTGGCACTGCGCTCGAGGAGGCGTGAGTGTACGTAGAAAACATCCCCGGGATAGGCTTCACGGCCTGGTGGACGGCGAAGGATAAGTGAAATCTGACGGTAAGCGACAGCGTGTTTGGAGAGATCATCATAAATGACGAGTACATCCTTCCCCTGATCCATAAAATATTCGCCCATCGCCGTGGCAGCGTAAGGAGCGATATAGGAGAGAGCGGCTGATTCAGATACACCCGCTACCACGATAGTGGTGTAGTCCAAAGCTCCTGCTTTTTCGAGTTCGGCTTTGATACGGGCTACCTTGGATTCCTTTTGCCCAATCGCCACATAAATACAAAGAACATTTTGGCCTTTTTGATTGATAATCGTATCGATGGCCACTGCTGTCTTTCCTGTCTGGCGGTCACCAATGATAAGTTCACGCTGTCCCCGTCCGATCGGAATAAGCGCATCGATCGCCTTGATACCAGTTTGAAGCGGCTGATTCACTGACTGACGTGTGATAACACCGGGAGCGATCTTTTCTACCGGGTAAAATTTTTCAGACTTCACCTCACCTTTGCCATCAATCGGTTGGCCCAAAGCATTCACTACTCGGCCAATCACCGCTTCACCGACAGGTACGGACAGAATACGTCCAGTAGCCTTTACCTTCATCCCCTCCTTGATATCACCCATCTCCCCCATCACCATGACACCAACTTCGTTTTCCTCAAGGTTAAGAGCGACGCCCAAGGTGCCGTTTTCAAATTCCACCATTTCCGAAGCCATCACTTCCGACAATCCGGCTACACGAGCCACACCATCACCCGCCTCGAGCACGGTTCCGATCGCCTCGCGTTCCACTGCCATGTGGAACTGGGAAAGTTCTTTTTTCAGTTCTTCAATAAGAGGGTTCGACATACAGCTTATTTCGAAAGTGATTTACGTAATTCATCGAGGGAACGACCGAGAGAGAAATCATAACGGCTATCACGAGTCTCGAGCTTCACTCCTCCGATGACGGCCTTGTCTTCATGAAAAACGACTTGTGTCTTCTCTCTTTCTTTTCCAAAAAGCGTGGCGACCTTTTTTTCTACCACTCGCTTGGCCTCTGGAGAAAGTGGGTGAGCGGTAGTGGCCTGCACGACCACTTGCCCTTTCTCTTCATCTTCGTACCGCTCAAGTGCTCGCAATATTTTTCCAGTTCGTTTCGTCAATCGCCTGCGAATGAGGAATTTCTTCACTGCCTTGCTGAGCTCTGCCGTTCCCATGCTTTTCGTATGAGAAAGCTCGCCAATCGCTCGAACCAGTTGTGCTTCCGCAATACGCATAACTTTATTGAAGTGATTTTTTGATCAACTCCCCATCAAGAGAAGCGTCGACTTTTTCGCCCAATATTTTCTTGGTGGCAAGCATCACGGTCTCAGCCAATTCTTCCTTTGCTTCACGCAGGAGTTTGGCTTGTTTCTCACCCAGGTGTTTGTCAGTCTCGACAATCATCCGATCAATCTTCTCTTTCGTTTCCTCCAGCATGAGAGTATCGCGCTTCTTGGCGCTTGCCTCTGCTTCCACAAGAATATTCCTCGCTTCTTCACGAGCGGCCACCAAAATCTTTTTCTCTTCTTCGATCACCGACTGAAGTTTAGACTGTGATGTCTCTGCATCCTTAAGTCCTTGTTCGATTTTCTTGGTACGTGCCTCAAGCGCTTTTAGGATAGGCTTGTAAGCATACCGGCGAAGGACCCAGAGAAGAATAAGAAAGTTGACCGCTTGAGCTAAGAGCAGTTTCCAATCAATCCCAAGTTTCTCAAGAATTTCCATAAGAACCACTGAAAAACCAGCCAATTAGGCGAAAAGAATCATGAGAGCAACGACCAACGCATAGATAGCCACAGCTTCAGTCACGGCGATAGCAAGAATCATCGTCGTCTGGATCTTACCCTGAGCTTCAGGATTTCGGCCAATCGCTTCGAGTGCCTTCGAGGCAAGGATACCAAGGCCGATTCCAGGGCCGAGGGCACCGAGACCCATGGCGAGTGCTGCACCGATCATTTTTGCTGCTTCGAGTTCCATAATGTTACGTAAATTAATGATTTATTAAATTAATTATCAAACGAAGCGAGTGGAACAAAAGTTCACTTTTGCTACCGAGCGAGTGCCGATATCAAAAAGCTCCGCTTTTTATAATTTACCCAGTGTACATCGTTTTCCTGCTTCTGTCCAACCAAAAAAATTAGTGGTCAGGCTCGAGCGTTGCGGTTTTGAGGAAGACGAGACTGAGCATGGCAAAGACGATAGCCTGGATAAAGCCAACGAAGATTTCCAGAAACAAGAATGGGAGTGGGAGAAGATATGGCACGAGATGGAGCATCACCGTCAAAAGTACTTCTCCGGCGAAAACGTTCCCGAACAAACGGAAAGTAAAAGAAATAGTCTTCCCTACTTCCGATACGAGTTCGAGAATACCTACCATCGTGCCAATCCCATACGGCTTATGAAAAGGGCTGACGAAGAATTTCTTACTGTACTTCATAAGGCCCATAGCAGCAATACCGACAAACTGGATCATCAATACCGTGATGAGAGAAAGAGCCAGGGTAAAGTTGAGATCAGCAGAAGTTGAACGAAGAAACGGGATGATGGTGTGGTGGCCATTGTGCTCGCCATAAATCCCGACGGTCCCGAGCCCCGGCAAGAGTCCCGCCCAGTTCGAGAAGAGGACAAAAAGAAAAATGGTAGCAATCAAAGGAAAAAATTGGAGGGCCTGCTTCCGATCCTGTGTTACCGACTCCACCAAGTTAAGGAGTGACTCCATGGCGATCTCAAAAATATTTTGAAGGCCTCGGGGTACTTCTTGCCAATTCTTCACTACCGAACGAGAAAGGAGCATGAGTCCACCTGAAACAATCGCCCCGATAAGAAAGGCGTTGGTCACGGGAAAATTCCCGATATGGAAGAGTTCTTCAGCTGCAATTGATATCTCCATATAAACAAAAAAAGGCGCTTTTACGCGCCTCTAGTGTAGCAGTGAAGACAAGAAGGGTCAAACACTTTATTTTTGCGTTAGGTTAAGAACGTTTCTTCTTTCTTTTCCCCTCCTAGAGAAGGCTCAACTGCTTTCCCCACGCGTAGCTCCTCTGGTAATTTCTTGGTTGATTTACCCGGATGAACTATCTGCTCAAGCCCAAAAGCAAGATTTCCCTCCTGTATAATGTGAGCAACTTCCCCATCAAAATGCCTTGGGGCCGCCGGTTGTAATGGTCGTTCAAATAAATTTGGTGCCATATAGTTAGAGATCTATAAGTCCTTCTTCAGCTTTCGCTTTCTCTCTCTTTAGATTTTCTATTTCTTGAAGCAGAACAACCTTCTGAGCCTGAGCCTCAGCCTGAAGCTTTTGATTAATTTCCATCAACTTACTATTACCCTGCGCCTTACGATCACCCTCTTGCATTTGTGATACCAAGGCTTCAATACTTGCTTCCCGAGCAGCAATATCCTCATTGAGACGGACAACTCTTTCCCGGAGAACATGTCCATCTTCTAACGTACGAGGAGCATTCTGCTCTATCCAAACTTTTTCATCATGCCTTGCTTCTGCCTGCCCCGGATTTTCGTATTTCATAAAAATAGCGTAATTATTTTTTAGTATATCACTCATCTTTACCATCAGACGAAGATAAGAGACGACGTTGCTTCTCCATTACATATTCTGCTTGCTTATTTACAGCCTCTTTCAGTAGATGATCTAAATTCCAAGGATTTCTATTCTTCTCTGCTATTTGTCGGATAGCTGCGTTATACTCTCCAATAATTGCCTCCAGTTCCTCGATTGAGAGTGTTTCCGGAGACTCACTATGCTTCGGCAAAGAAGGTATTTCAGTTACATCCTTACTTTTTTCTTTTTTTGGTTTTTTTCGATCTTTTCCGTCTGCCATCGTTGGTTTTTCAAACATAAGATTGCATTACACATTAGGAAAAACTTTTTGGAAATTTTTTTCTATAGCTTGTTCTATCTCTAGCGTACTCTTTCCCTGGAGTTCGGCAATCTTCAGGACTACCTCACTTACGTAGGCCGGCTCGTTGCGCTCCCCGCGTTTTGACTGTGGAGTAAGAAATGGACAATCGGTTTCAGTAAAAATCCGATCCAGAGGAATAAGTTTTACCGTCTCAGTAAGATCATCTTTCGTTCCAATAAGAGACTTTTTCACTGGATACGTAATATTCCCCGTAAAGGAGAAAAAAACATTCTGGAGAGTAAGTAGTTTCTTAGTAACCTCCGTATCACCCATATAGCAATGAAGGATAGTTGGAGTATCTTTGGCATGCTCAGAAAGAATACTGAAAAGATCTTCGTAAACATCGCTTTCACCAGCCTCTCCTCGAGAATGTACAATGAGCGGCAAATTACATTCTTTCGCTAGTTCAATTTGTGCTAGAAATCCAGCCTTCTGCCAATTTTTCTGTTCCTCGGTAATCGGCTTTGTCTTATCATGAGCATAATACTCGAGACCACACTCCCCGATGGCTACCACTTTTTTATTAATAGTGAGCGAACGTAGCACTTCAATGGAGGCATCGAGATCTACGACCGAAGTACTTTCAACAAATTCCTGGGGATGAATACCAACTGAAGCAAACACTTTTTCGTATTGTTCTGCTAATGCTATGGCTTGCTTGCTTTCTTCTACCGTACAACCAATGACAAACATTTCCTTCACGCCGTTCTCTCGAGCGCGTGCTACCACCGCGTCCCGATCCGGGTCGTACGTGTGCCAATAAAGATGTGTATGGATGTCTTGCATAACTTGCGCTTTCTCATTTACTTGCTATTATAGCGGCATCTTTCCATGGAGGTGAGTATGAAGCGGAATCTCTGGACGATTACCCAATGGATTGTTGGCATCGGAGGATTTCTCCTCTTTGCTCGCATCA
>LLBZ010041965.1_pt4 | contig 11424 bp, 10 predicted proteins | sample 1489421 | NCBI WGS metagenome assembly LLBZ01 (sample SAMN04092657, study PRJNA295927) | soil metagenome | biome: Soil prokaryotic community; feature: Bulk soil; isolation source: soil from tomato rhizosphere | host: tomato cultivar Moneymaker | place: South Korea | collected 2011-11-01 | reverse complement strand
AATGTTACCTAAAAACAAATTAGGAGCTGAACTTTTCAGAAATTTAAATGTTGTTGTTGGTTCTGAGCACAAACAAGCGGCCCAAAAACCAAAAACTGTTAACCTAAACGATCTTAAGTAATGGGAGTTATTCACAAAATCGGTAGAAGAAAAACCGCTGTTGCACGTGTTTATGTTTCAGAAGGAACAGGAAAAATCACTGTAAACAAAAAAGAATTAGCCACTTATTTCCCAACAGCTACTTTACAATACAAAGTGATGCAACCTTTGTCTATGACAGAAAACGCTGAAAACTTTGACGTAAATGTAAATGTTTACGGAGGTGGAGTTACTGGTCAGGCAGAAGCTGTAAGAATGGCAATCGCTCGCGCTATGTGTGAAGCAAACGCTGAAAACAGATCTATCTTGAAACCAGAAGGTTTATTAACAAGAGACCCAAGAATGGTTGAACGTAAGAAATTCGGTCAGAAGAAAGCTCGTAAGAGATTCCAATTCTCTAAACGTTAATACTACCTGTCTTGTACAGATGGTGCAAGACTTTATCAATTATTTATTGAAATTAAAAAACACAGTTATTGTTGCTCTCCTATCGAGGTAGGATTTAGTTTAGCATCTAAATGTATAAAGCCGATTAACGCCATTTATACATTGCTAATCAACAGAACGTAAACTAGTTAAAAAAATGGCAAACAAAGTAGAAGTTAAAGAATTACTAGAAGCAGGTGTTCACTTCGGACACATGACTAGAAAATGGGATCCAAACATGGCTCCTTACATTTATATGGAGCGTAATGGAATTCACATTATCAACCTATATAAAACTGCAGCTAAAATCGAAGAAGCTAATGAAGCTTTGAAAAAAATCGCTGCATCAGGTAGAAAAATCTTATTCGTAGCTACCAAAAAACAAGCAAAAGACATCGTTGCTGAAAAAGCAAAAGCTGCAAACATGCCTTACATCACTGAAAGATGGCCAGGTGGAATGTTAACAAACTTTGTTACAATCCGTAAAGCAGTTAAAAAAATGTCTTCTATTGATAAAATGAAGAAAGACGGAACTTTCAATACTCTTTCTAAAAAAGAGAAATTGCAAATCGATCGTCTTCGTGCTAAATTAGAAAAAAACTTAGGTTCAATCGCTGATATGTCTAGACTTCCAGCTGCATTGTTCGTAGTAGATATCAAAGCTGAGCACATCGCAATAAAAGAAGCACAAAAATTAAACATTCCAGTATTCGCAATGGTTGATACTAACTCTGATCCACGTGAAGTAGATTACGTTATCCCAGCCAATGATGATGCTTCTAAATCAATTGAGAAAATTTTATCTATAGTAACTACTGCTGTTGTTGAAGGACTTTCTGAAAGAGGTTCTGAAAAAGAAACTGCAGAAGCAGCTACAGAAGAAGCTCCAGCTGCTGAGGCAGCTCCGGCTACTGAAGAATAAATCAATTTAAATTCCAAATTTTAAATTCCAAATTCCAAAATCAGATTTTTAACCATCTGATAACGTTGGGATTTGGGATTTGAAGATTGGAATTTTTACTTTTAACATTAAAATAATAAAATATATTATGGCAACAATTACTGCTGCAGACGTAAATAAATTAAGACAAGCTACAGGTGCCGGAATGATGGACTGTAAAAAAGCTTTAGTTGAAGCTGAAGGAGATTTCGATAAAGCTATTGAAAACCTTAGAAAAAAAGGACAAAAAGTTGCTGCTAACCGTTCTGACCGTGAGTCTTCTGAAGGAGCTGCTGTTTCTTTTATCAACGCTGACAACACTAAAGGAGCTATCATCACTTTGAACTGCGAAACTGACTTCGTAGGTAAAAATGAAGCTTTCGTAACTTTAGCTAAACAATTAGTTGAAAAAGCAATCAATTTCTCTTCTAAAGAAGAATTTTTAGCTTCTGATTTCAACGGAATCACAGTTGCTGAGAAATTAATCGAGCAAACTGGTGTTATTGGTGAAAAAATCGAAATCGGTGGTTTTGAAATCATTGAAGGTGCTTTCGTTGGATCTTATGTTCACGTAAACAAAATTGCTGCTTTAACAGCTATTTCTGCTCCAATTGCTAACGCTGAGACTTTAACAAAAGACATCTCTATGCAAGTAGCTTCTATGGGTGCTGACACATTATCTTACAAAGATTTCGATCCTGCTTTCATCGCTTCTGAACTTGAAGCTCGTATCGCTGTAATCGAAAAAGAAAATGAAGAAGCTGCTCGTTTAGGAAAAACTTTGAAAAATGTACCTAAATACATCTCTTACGCTCAATTGACTGAAGAAGTTATCAAACAAGCCGAAGAAGATGCTAAAGCTGAATTAAAAGCTGAAGGTAAACCAGAACAAATCTGGGACAAAATTATCCCTGGAAAAGTACAACGTTTTATCTCTGACAACACTACTTTAGATCAAGAGAAAGCTCTTTTAGATCAAAACTTCATCAAAGATGACAGTAAAAAAGTTGGTGATTATGTTAAAGGTTTCAACGTTGAAATCACAGGTTTCAAAAGAGTAACTTTAGGATAATCCTAAACTATTTTATACAAAAAAGCAGTTTGACTCATTTCAAACTGCTTTTTTTATGACTCTATTTTTTTAGTGAAGACTCACGCATAATTACAGACGTAGGCAACTCAATTGTTTTGGGTTCAAAAATCTTTCCTTCTTTTCCACAAACCATTTCTTCTAACAACAAATTAAAAGCCGCAACTCCCATTTCATAACTTGGCTGATCCACGGTGCTTAGTTTTGGGGTAATAACCTGAGAAACTAACCAATTACTAAAACCAATTACTGCAATTTGATCCGGCACCTGAATTCCTTTTTCATTAAAATGTGCCAAAACCCCAACTGCTACTAAATCAGTAATTACAAAAATTCCGTCAATCCCTTTATCTTCTTCCAGAATCTGTTTAGCAAAATCCACTCCCTGCTCAAAAGTGATACTCTTACAGGAATAAACTAAACTGGAATCAAACGGAATTCCGTTTTTCTCCAAAGCTTTTTTATAACCTAAAAACCGATCAATAGAATTTTGCGGATTAGCCAGTCCCCGAATATGAGCAATCTTTTTACAACCCATATCAATTAGATGCTGCACCGCTTCCATAGCTGCTTTTTGATCATCAATAATCACTTTGGAACTAGGAATCAACTTTGAAATTTTATCAAACTGCACGAAAGGAATTTCTTTATGTAAAATCTCCTTAATATGAGCATCATTGTTAGATTCATTTGAAAGCGACATAATAATACCATCTACCCTCTTATTAATCAACAAAGCCACCTGCTTCTTTTCCAGTTCCAACGATTCATTTGATTGAAGAATAATTACTAAATAACCATTCTTTTCAGCTTCAGCAATTATACCATTAACTACACCCGAAAAAAAATGATGCACCACTTCCGGAATAATAAGACCAATGGTTTTAGATTCTTTGGTTCTTAAATTAACAGCAAAACTATTAGGAATATAATGCAATTCCTCGGCAAGAGCAATAACCGCTTTCCTGGTTTTTTCACTAACATCAGGATAGTTCTTAAGTGCTTTTGAAACAGTCGTTATTGAAATCCCTAATTGATGGGCAATCTCTTTTAAAGTGGCTTCTCTCATGCAAACAAATATCAAAATAATTTTCTAAAATCGAAAACGTTTTCGGTGTTTTCGAAAACGTTTTCGATGAAAATTATTGTTATTTTTAACTTAAATAAAAATAGATTTGATAAAAAATAACCAAACATTTTATTAACTAAATAATTTTAAACCATGAAAACAGATAATTTACTATGGAAAAGAATAGGTTTGCTCATAGCACTATTGTTATTCAATGCTTCTTTTTCACAAAATTCAAATTTATCAGGAACTGTTACCGATGCTTCAGGAGCACCGCTTCCGGGAGTAAATATCGCCATTAAAAACAGCTCAAAAGCAATAGCCACTGATGCTAATGGAAAATATTCATTTAACAATTTAAAAAATGGCAGCATTGGACTTATTGCTACTTATATTGGATTCAAAAAAACAGAAATCAGCGTTAACGTTAATGGAAACACAGTTCAAAATATTACCCTGACAGAAGACGCTAATGTTCTGGAAGATGTGGTAATCACAGGGGTTGTAAATCCTAAAGCTAAAATAAAATCCAGTGTTTCCATCACCTCTTTAGGAACAGAACAAATCAACCAATCAGCTCCGAGATCAACAGCGGAAATCTTCAGAACCATCCCGGGTATCCGTTCAGAATCATCAGGAGGTGAAGGAAATTCAAATATTTCAGTTCGTGGGGTGCCAATTTCATCCGGTGGATCTAAGTATTTACAACTCCAGGAAGATGGTCTTCCGGTATTATTATTTGGAGATATTGCCTTTGCTACAGCAGATATTTTTACAAGATTTGACGGAAATATTGCCAAAGTAGAAGCTATTCGTGGAGGTTCGGCATCTACACTTTCTTCGAATTCTCCTGGTGGTATTATCAACTTTATTAGTAAAACAGGAAAAACAGAAGGCGGAAATATAAGCACAACTTTCGGTCTGGATTATGGAAATTTCAGAACTGATATTGACTACGGAGGAAAAATTGGTGAAGGCTTATATTTCCACACTGGTGGTTTTTACAGAACTGGTGAAGGTGTTAGAAAAACAGGTTTCAACAGCAATAATGGTGGTCAGTTTAAATTCAACATTACCAAAGAATTTGAAAACGGTTCGATTACTGTTTACGCTAAATTCTTAAATGACCGAGCTGCTGCTTACATGCCAATGCCTGTTGCGGTTTCCGGAACAAATGCCAATCCAACCTGGAAAAGTGTTAACGGATACGATGCAACAACAGGAGCTTTACAATCTATTTATTTAACTCATAATCTAGGATTAGGCCCTGACGGAAATGTTCGCAGAGAAGCAGTAGCCAATGGTATGCATCCTGTTTCAAAATCTATCGGTGCTAATGCAAATTTTGACTTAGACGGAGGTTGGAAAATAACAGATAACATCCGATTCACATCAAATTCAGGAGGTTTTATTTCTCCTTTCCCTGCCGAGTTAGCAACTGCTGCTACAATTGCAAATTCATTTGGTACCGGCTCTACATTAGTTTATGCAGATAACGGCGCCGCATTTAACAATCCAAATGGTTTAGTTGCCAGAATTCACATGTTTGACACCCAACTTAACAATATGGGCAACTTCATGAATGATTTGAGATTAACCAAAAAATTTGACAAAGTAGGTATCACGTCAGGATTATTTAAATCCATGCAAAACATTTCCATGTCATGGTTATGGAACTCTTATTTACAGGAAGTATCAGACAACAACCCACGTTTAATTAACGTTAAAAATGCTGGCGGCACTTTATTATCAGAAAACGGATTATATGCATACGGAACACCTGCCTGGGGTAATTTAGCCAGAAACTATGATACACAATATAATGTTTCAGCACCTTATGTAAACATTTCCATCGATGCAACCGACAAATTATCCTTAGAAGGTGGATTACGTTATGACAAAGGTAAAGTAACCGGATCTTTTGCAGGCGGAACATCAACTACTTACGACATTAACAACGATGGTACGATTTCAGTTCCTGAACAAAATGTTTATGCAGTAGACAATGCAAATGCTACAACTGTAAACTACGATTACGATTATTACTCTTATACTTTAGGAGCTAACTTTTTAATCAACAACAAACAATCGGTTTTTGCTCGTTACAGCCGTGGTGCTTCTGCTAAAGCGGACAGAATTTTATTCAACGGTGATTTAGATTACCTTAACGGAGATAAAATGAACGCTTTGGATTTCTTACAACAAGCTGAAATTGGATACAAACAAAAATTCAACAAAGGTTATTTTTACGCTACTGCTTTCCATTCTAAAACGGACGAACAAGGTGGATTTGAAGCAACTTCAAACAGTATTATCCAAAACAACTATAAATCACTTGGTTTAGAATTAGAATCATCTTACGATGTTGTTGACAATTTAAACTTAAGAGGTTCATTAACGTATACTAAAGCTGAAATTACTTCTGGAGCTAACGATGGAAACCAACCAAGAAGACAGCCAAAATTAATGTATAGCTTTATCCCTACTTACAAATTTATGGACAACAAAAACACCTTAGGACTAAGTTTCATTGGTCAGTCAAAAGCATACGCTCAAGATTCCAATCAATTAATAATGAACGGATTTGTAATTGTAAACGGATTTGTAGAAGTGGGCATTGCAAAAGGTTTATCTTTAAATGTTTCAGGAAACAACCTATTTAATACTTTAGCAATAACTGAAGCTGAAGAAGGGAGTATCACTGAAAACACAGTGAATTATGTAAGAGCAAGATCTTTAACAGGAAGATCAGTATCGATGTGTTTAGCCTATAAATTCTAAATAATTTTTTTCATAATAGTTGGTTGGCAATTCCTGTACTATAATAAAACATAAAAAGTACAGGAATTCATTTAAAAATTTTAAAATCGCAATTATGGCATTCGTGAAACCTAAATTAAGTTTTTGGCAAATAATCAATATGAATGTTGGCTTTTTTGGCATCCAATACAGTTTTGGTTTGCAACAAAGTGCCGTAAATCCAATTTATGATTTTTTGCATGCCAGTCCGGATCAAATTCCAATTCTAAATTTAGCCGGACCATTAACCGGATTATTAATCCAACCGATTATTGGCGCCTTGAGTGATAAAACCTGGCATCCTAAATGGGGACGAAGAAAACCTTATTTTTTCATAGGTGCACTCATTTGCAGCATCACCTTATTCCTATTCCCATTCAGTAGTTCACTTTGGATGGCAGCAGGTTTACTTTGGATTTTAGATGTTGGAAATAATACTGCCATGGAACCTTACCGAGCCTTTATTGCAGATACGCTTAATGAGGACCAACAACCAATCGGTTTTCAGGCGCAGAGTTTTTTCACAGGTTTCGGACAATTTTTATCCTATATCTCACTGTTTTTGTTTCCAATTATTTTTGCAGGTTATACAGGAGAGTTACCCAACTGGATTTATGCTTCTTTCTTTTTGGGAGCAATTCTTTCGATAACTTCCATTTGGTGGAGCATGAAAAAAACAGCCGAAATTCCACCAACAGCCGAAGAAATTGAAAAAATCAAAGCAGAACCTCTAAATCTTTTAAGTCCGTTTGTAGATATTTATAATGCTGTTTTAGAAATGCCAAAAGTAATGTGGCAACTTTTTTTAGTGTATTTGTTCCAATGGTATGCACTGATGTGTTTCTGGCAAAATAACTCCAAAAGTATTGCTTTATCGGTTTGGGATGTCACTCCGGCAAACAAAGAAGGTTATGAAAAAGCAGTAGAATGGATGGGATTAATAGGAGCTTTTGGTTTTATCGTTACCTTTTCAGTAGCTTTTTATTTGGCAAAATTGGCTAAAAAACACAGCCCAAAAATGGTACATTTTGTTTGCTTGCTATTTGGTGCTATTTCCTTTCTGTTTTTCCCTTTGATACACAACCAATATTTATTTTTTGCCGTAATCATAGGCTACGGAATAGCCTGGGCAAGTATGATGGGAATACCTTATTTAATAGTTGTAGCAACCATTCCTAAAGAACGTTATGGTGTATATATGGGTATTATCAACATGATGATTGTAATCCCAATGATTTTTCAAAATATCTCATTTGGTTACATTTTAAAGAATTTTTTAAATAATGATCCCCGACTAGCAATAAGCTTTGCCGGAGTACTCCTAATCTTGGGTTCACTAAGCACTCTTTTGATTAAAGCACACAAAACAGCAAATTAACAACATGAATACTAATATTACCTACAAAAAAGCAATTGAACTGCTCGAAAAATCATCTTCTTCAGAAGGTTTTTTAGCGAGTGCACAAAACATTTCCAATTACAAAAGAGTTTGGGCACGTGATGGTGTGATATGTGGATTAGCAGCCTTGGCTTCCGGAGATAAAAATTTGATAGATACCTTCGAAAAAACATTAGAAACTCTGGCAAGAAATCAGCATCCAACAGGTACAATTCCTTCAAATGTAATGACTAACGGAGATAATGTCGAAGTAAGTTATGGCGGATTAGCCGGAAGAGTCGATGCGGTAACCTGGTTTATAATCGGGGTTTGTCAATATGCTTTTTACAAAAAAGAGGTTTCCTTTGTTGAAAAACACGAATCCCATATCCAAAAATGTCTAACCTTAATGGAAGCTTGGGAATTTAACAACAAACACCTGATGTATGTTCCATTATCAGGAAACTGGGCCGATGAGTACATTACAGATGGCTATGTTTTATACGACCAATTGCTTCGCATCTGGGCGCTAAAAAGTTATAATTACTTTGCAAAAAACAATGAAATCAGCTTAAAAATCAAACAAATAACCGAACAAATAGAATCTAATTTCATTCCTGATTCACCCGGAGAGAAATACCACGAAAGAACTTACAACGAATTAAACATAAAAGACTTCATGCCTTGTTCTTTCTCTCCTGCAGGATACAAAACACCGTTTGATTCGTTTGCGCATTCCTTAGCATTATTGTTAAATATCGGTTCAGAGGAATTTCAGCTAAAGATTATTCAACATACTGAAAAAACAAGAACTCAAACAGCACTGAAAATACTCCCGGCTTTTTGGCCTCCAATAAAAGAAACAGATGCCGATTGGAATTTACTGAAGAACAATTTTAAATATGAATTCAGAAATTACCCAAATGAATTCCATAATGGAGGGAGCTGGCCAATGGTGAATGGTTTTTATGGAGTTGCCCTCCTTACAAAACAGCAAAATAATATTGCACGGAATCTTCTAAATTCAATAAATGAAGCCAATGCAAAAGAAGATTTTAGTTTTTACGAAAATTTCAATACCGAAACCCAAAAACCAAACGGAGTTCTGTATTGTACCTGGAGTGCTGCGGCAACCGTTATGCTCCATCAGGGGATTAATGCCAATTTTAAATTATTGATTTAAAATGAAAAAGACAATCGACATAATCTGTGCAGGTGAATTGCTCATTGACTTTATTGGCAATGAAATCAACACCCCTATTTCAGAGATAGAAAATTACGAACGCTTCCTTGGTGGCTCTCCAACTAATGTTGCTATTTATGGTGCAAAATTAGGATTGAAAACTACTCTGGCTGCAAGTTGCGGCAATGATGGTTTAGGTCATTTTATGGTTGAAAAACTAAACCAAAATCAGGTAAACACAACTCTTATTGAAAAAACAAACGATTACCCCTCTTCGGTGATTTTTGTTTCAAAATCAAATGCCACCCCTGAATTCATAGCTTATCGACAAGCCGATTTCCACATTAATGAAGCTCAAATTCCGGACACTGTCCTCGAAGAAGCCCAAATTTTTCATACTACCTGTTTTGCCTTAAGCAAGAATCCGGCTCGAGAGACCATTTTGAAAAAAGCTAAAAAAGCCCTTCAATTAGGCTTACAAACGAGTATTGATCTCAATTATTCCGAAAAAATATGGTCTGACAGAAAAGAAGCCAAAGAGGTAATTGCAGCATATTTAGACACAAAACCCTTAGTGAAATTAAGCGATGACGATTGTTTCCGATTATTTAACGAAACCAAAAGTGACGAAGAAATTATTGAATATTTTCGAAATCTAGGGGCATCAGCAATTTGTTTAACCAAAGGAAAAAACGGAGTGAGCTATTGGGATTCTCAATTAGGTATTTTACACAAAGAAGCTCCTTTTGTAGAAAACATTAAAGACACAACGGGTGCCGGAGATGCTTTTTGGACCGGATTTTTATACGGAAAACTTAAGGGCAAAACGCCTCTTGAATGCATTACTATTGCTCAAAAAATAGCAGCCATAAAACTGCAACATCTGGGTCATCTTCCGGATAATATTCAGGTGGAAAAAATTTAAAGAAAAAACACAAAACTAAAACCCTAACCGTGACTTTGATTAAGTTCCCTTTTGTATAAAAAGCGGAACTTTTTCCTTTATTGGCAAATAAATCATTTAATCAATTCTAAAAATAATAAACTAAATTTGGTTGCATCAAAAACCAAAATATGTTTCAATCCAAAAAAGACCTTGTTTACATAATCCTTGCCGGAATATTCATTACCAATGCCGTTGTTGCCGAACTAATTGGTGGAAAACTCATTTATGTCGGTCCTTATTTAATGAGTATCGGGATTTTACCCTGGCCGGTTGTCTTTGTAACTACCGATTTAATCAACGAATATTTTGGGCAAAAAGGAGTTAAAAAACTCTCCCTGATTACCGCCTGCCTGATTGCTTACTGTTTTGTTTTATTATTTTTTGCACTAAAAATCCCTGCTGTTAAAGGCAATGGACTCGTGACAGACGACCAATTTCATGCGGTATTTGGACAAAGCATGTGGATTATTGTAGGGAGTATAACCGCTTTCCTAATCTCACAACTCATCGATGTGAGCATTTTCCATTTTTTCAAAAACAGAACCGGCAACAAAATGATATGGTTAAGAAGCACCGGCTCAACAGTTATTTCTCAATTATTTGATAGCTTTATCGTTTTGGGAATTGCTTTTTGGATGACAGGAAAAATCAACACCGAACAGTATATTGCTTCGGCATTTACAGGTTATTTTGTCAAATTGATAATCGCCATTTTACTAACTCCTCTAATTTATTTAGGACATTCATTAATTGAAAAATACATTCACAGTAAATAAACATGGAAAATAAAACACGTTGCGCCTGGTGCGAAAAAGACGATTTATATCGTAAATATCATGATGAAGAATGGGGAAATCCGGTGTATGACGACCCTACATTATTTGAATTCTTAACACTGGAAACCTTTCAGGCTGGATTGAGTTGGTACACTGTTCTCGCCAAAAGAGAAAGTTTCCGCGAAGCCTTTGACCAATTTGATTATCAAAAAATTGCCAGCTATTCTGAAGCTAAAATTCAGGAATTAATGCAGAATCCTGGGATTATTCGCAATCAATTAAAAATACGTGCCACAGTTACAAATGCTATTGCCTTTATGAAAGTTCAGGAAGATTTTGGCAGTTTCTCAAAATACATTTGGGCTTTTACTGATGGAAAACCTATTGATAATAATCCTAAAACTTTAAGAGAAGTTCCTGCCACTACTCCACTTTCGGACGCTATCAGCAAGGATTTAAAAAAACGCGGATTCAAATTTGTGGGTTCCACTGTAGTTTACGCCCACATGCAAGCCACCGGAATGGTGAACGACCACGTTGAAGAATGTTGGACAAGAAACCAATAATCAGTGTTCCATTTTAAAAGTATTCAGCACAAAATTGTTAAACTTCTCTTTTTTAACTACCAACTTCTAACTTTTTAATTACATTTGTCACACACTTTAGGGGTGTCTGCTTCCGGAAAATCGGAAAAAGGCTGAGATTTTACCCTCTGAAC
>LLBZ010006044.1_pt12 | contig 11430 bp, 9 predicted proteins | sample 1489421 | NCBI WGS metagenome assembly LLBZ01 (sample SAMN04092657, study PRJNA295927) | soil metagenome | biome: Soil prokaryotic community; feature: Bulk soil; isolation source: soil from tomato rhizosphere | host: tomato cultivar Moneymaker | place: South Korea | collected 2011-11-01 | reverse complement strand
TGGTCATGTAATCGTCCGCGCCCATTTCGAGTCCGAGCACCTTATCCAATTCATCGTGCTGGGCCGTCAGCATAATAATAGGCTGGTGCAATCCAAGATGTCGCATCCGGCGGCAGACGTCGAAGCCAGAGCCGTCCGGAAGCCTGATATCCAGGACGATTAGATGGGGGGAATGTTTTTGAGCATATTCCACACCGCTTGCGCCTGTCTTGCACAGGTCGGCCCGGAACCCATGCTGCTTGAATCCATCCAATAAGCTTTGACCGATAGCCGGGTCGTCCTCGATGACCAGGATGCGATAGACATCCATGCCTCGAACCTATCCGGAGACTTTGAGACGATCGAAACGCGCGGTGTGCGGGCCGAGATAGCTGCCAAACATGCCGGTCTCCGTGCTCCAGCGGACATTTGCCAGCGCGTCCATAAAGTTGCCGAGCAGCTGCCCACCGCGAAACGGTTTGCGGACGCCGTTTTCCACCAGGTAGCCGAACCGGATCTCGGCGGCAAAGTCGCCGGTGATCGGGTCAGGGTTGAACCACGAGAACTGCATGACCTGGATATGCGGCTCGGCAAGTAAGGCATCTGCTTCCGTCTGACCGGGGGGAAGCTCCACGCCGCCGAACGCGCCCGTCGCCGGGAGCTCGAGATAATCGGCGTAGCGCTGGCTGGCGACGAACGTCACCAGCTCGTTATCCCGGATGAGTTCCACACGCTGGGCCGGAATCCCTTCGTCGTCGAAGCGATTGGAGTAGATGCCGAACGGGATGCAGCGGCTTGCCCACACCGTGAGCGGATCGCCTTTGACCTCTGTCCGGAACACGGATTTCCCAACCTCCCAGGAGGAATATTTGGCGTACTTGGCTTCTGCGTTGCCGAGGGTATGCAACACGCCGCCCCGCGGGCTATCGCCGGCCATGAAAGTGGCCAGGACCGCCCCGCGAAGGATGACAGGACCATCCCAGATGGGAGCTGCCGTCATCTCGAACTGATCGAGAGTCTGCTGCACTCTTCGTTCCATTTCCTCTTCGATCCCCAGGTCTGCCACGCGGCGTCTACGCATCTCGACGAAGGTTTCCACCTCCTGATCGCCGCGCTGGCTGTGAAGGACGAACTCGATATTGACCTGCGTCGCTTCCTGCTCCGCGTCGATGCCGCGACTGTTGACCAAATGCGTGCGGTGGATCTCGCCGAAGCATTCTGCTGCGGTCAATTGGACCTCAGGATTTTGCGCCGCGCACGCCTGCATTCGTTCCATTACGGTCTTCGTTACCTCGGGGTGATTGTTCTGCAGCCCTGCCTCCGCGAGGGGCACATCCGGCAGCGGGGCGGGGCCGGGAATCGAATGGACGGGGTTGGCGACCAGCCCGGCCGTCAATACGGCGCGTTCGATCGCCCCCTCGATATCTCCACCAGGTAAGACCGTCGCGTTACCGGTGCCAACAGCCTGGTTTCCCGCGCCGTCTTTCGTCCTCCGCAGAACATCGATCTTGTAGTTCTCGACGCTCGCGGCCCGCTGGGACTCCGTCTGCCCGGGGACGGCATAGACCTGCGACCCCTCGCGGATCAGATGCCGTACCGTCCAGCCTGCCAGATCGCTGCGCTTGTTCAGCGCGTCTATGATTTTATTGAGGGTCATCCCAGCCTCGCTTTCAGCAGCAAATGCGGTCCACCGGAGGCAACCGGGACTTGTTCTTTATGTCCCTTTCCGCACGTGCCCGCATCCAGCGACAGCGCTGTGCTGACCGCCGATATGCTCTGCATCACGTCGGGAACGTATCCCGAGACGCCGATCGGGGCAAAGACACGATCCGTGATCTTGCCGCCTTTGATCTCGTGCCCGTACCGGCAGGTGACCTGGATGCCCCAGCCCTGCGGGTCTTCCATGCCTGATGACCACTTATCCAGAAAGATGCCGTGGTCCACCTGCGCCAGCATATCTTCCAGCGTAGAGGTGCCGGCGTCAAAATAAGTGTTGCTCATCCGGGCATAGGCCTTGCGGCTGTAATCCTGGCGGCGTCCATTTGCCGAACGCGGGATGTTCAACGCGTTCGCCGAGTAAAAATCGGTGATACCTCGCCGGAAGATCCCGTTTTCGACGATCTGGGTCGGAGATGCCATCCGGCCTTCGTCGTCGAAGAAGTAGGATCCAAACCCGCCGGGGCGGCTCGGGTCGTCGAGGATGTTGACCAGAGGGGAGCCGACCGTCTTGTCGATGAAATGCGCCGCACGAGCGCGCTGCTTGAGGAACATATCGGTCTCGACGCCGTGCCCAAAGGATTCGTGGCAGATCACCCCGCTTACACCCGGCGTGGTGATCACTTGATATTCGCCTGGCTCGATCCGCTCGGCGCTCAACAGGGCAACCGCGTTGTCCACCAACGTCTGAATTTCCTCGTCGGTGAAATTCAGGACCTCCCAGCCAGCCCCGCCTGACTTTGAAGTGGAATCGTACTGTATCTTTCCATCCTCGCCAGCGACGACCACAAAAATGAACAGTCGCACGCGCTGGACACGCTGGGCCAGGTCGGCGTACTGGCTGGCAAACACCGAATGCTCACCCAGCTCGAGGTACAGCACCTGTGCGTTGACAATGCGCGGATCGCGGCCCTTGACGCGGCGATGCAAGTCGCGGCAGCGGTCGAGCTTCTCCTGCACCGACAGATCGGCCGGGTCGATCTGCATAGGTGTCATAAAATCGCCGCGGCGCTCGGGCTCGTCGGCCGGCCGATGGTCGGCGAAGGCACCCTGACACACTAACTCACGGGCAGCTTTTTCCACCTCCTCGCGCCGGAAGCCGCTGACCGCCCGTTCGTAGACTGTCTGCCCGTCGAAGGCAGATAGCACCGTGCCCGCGGACGGCGTTTGTTCGTTGACATGCTCTTCGCGATTATCGATCTGAATCGAAAGCCCGTGCTTTGACGAGAGCAGGGCTGTAAAGTAGGGCGCACGCTCGCGTCCTTGCGCGACGATCTCCCCCAGAGACGGCCTCAAATCGGCCATATCACCTGGCAGCCTCAAGTCGGTCATGTATGCCTCCTGAAACCTCGCAGAATGACTCTAGTATACCTGACATCCTCTGCCGGACTCATGTTGCTGGTTCTCTATGTTTCCGGTCAGAGGAGTGCGGTAATCCGTAGTTTGATATATCTCTGTGGATCAGGAGAACGGGCGCGGAAAAAGAAGTAGTTGACAAACTCTCATTTCTGAGTATCATGAAGTTACCCGAACGTTCGCCCGAACGTTCGGGTAAACCTCCGCCGTGTAGAGAAGAGCCACCATGGTGTCGAAAGTAACGCTAAAGCAGGTCGCTGAGCGTGCCAATGTCAGCTACCAGACAGTCTCCAAGGTTTTGAATAACCATCCGCAAGAGGTCTCTCAGGAAACAGAGCAGCGGATCCTCGAGGCTGTGCGCGAATTGGGCTATCGTCCCAACCAGATCGCGCGCAATATGCGGGCCAAGCGTAGCTATATGATCGGCTACTCCTGGGCGCAGACGACCCCCGATCAAGTAAATCACATCCTGGACAAATTCCTGACCAGTATGGTCCAGGCCGCTGAAAACGCGGGTTACCATCTTCTGCCGTTCCCGTTTCGCGAAGGGGATGGGATCGTGAAGGCGTACCAGGAGCTGATCGACACCGGTCGTGTGGATGCGTTCGTCTTGTCGAGCGTCAATTACAAGGATCCGCGTATCGCATTTCTGCGGGAACGAAATTTTCCCTTTGTCGCCTTCGGCCGCTCCAACCCGGAGCTGGATTTTCCCTATGTAGACGTCGACGGCTACGATGGGATTCGTCAGGTCATGGCGCATCTCATCTCGCGGGGGCACCAGCGGATCGCTGCCATCGCCTGGCCGGAGGATTCGCGCGTGGGCAACGAGCGGATGCGCGGCTATTTTGAGTCCATGCAGGCTGCCGGGTTCAACGTCCGCCCGGCATGGGTCGAGCGCGGCGAAGGGACGTTCGAGTTCGGGCGCGCGGCCGCGGCGCGACTGTTGAAGCTCCCGGTCGCGGACCGCCCCACCGCGATCCTGGCCCTGAACGATACGCAGGCAATCGGCGCGCTGCACACGGCCCGCGAGCAGGGACTGATAGTCGGGCGCAATCTTGCGATTGTAGGCTTCGACGATGCGCCGATGTCCCAGTATCTGCACCCGGCGCTGACCACGGTGCGCCAGCCGATCCACGAGGCCGGGCGAAAATGTGTGGAAATCCTGGTTTCCCTGATGAAAGGTGAAGAGCCCCTGGAACGCCATGTCTTGCTTGCGCCAGAACTCGTCCTGCGTGCCTCGGCATAAAAACGGCCGATGTACGTTTGAATCAGTGGGGTGCAGCTTTTTCAAAACGATCAAGCATGCTACGCAGCAAACATATTCATAAAGGAGGTGAGCCTCATCTCTAGATTCGAGTCAGGTCCTTAATCCAAGTTTCGTACCTTAGAAATCAGTCTAAAACGTAAGGAGAAAAGATATGAAATCACTTTTGAAAGTCCTATCGCTGCTATTCATCGCCGCCATGGTATTAGCAGCCTGTGGTGGGGGGCAGGAGACAGAAGCGCCGCCAGCGCAAACGGAAGCGCCCACAGAGGCGATGACCGAAGCCCCGACGGAAGCACCCACAGAAGCCATGACGGAAGCGCCTACAGAGGCGATGACCGAAGCCCCCACAGAAGCACCGGGCACGGGGGCGGCCTTCACGTGTCCCGCGAACGTGGAGGAGGGAGCCTCGATCGTATTCTCTGGTTGGGGAGATGAGACCGAGCAGCAGATCTACCGCGATTCCATCGACCGCTTCAGCACTGCGTGCCCGGACGTCACCGTAGATTACCAACCGACCCCGGCCGAGTTTCAGGACAAGATGAAGGCTCAGATGGCCGGCGGTACGGCACCGGACGTCTTCTACATCGATGATCAGCTGATGAATGCCTTTGCGCCTTCCGGTCAACTGCTGGCTTTGGATCCGTATATGGAGGAAGCTGGCGTTTCCACCGATGACTTTATCCCCGCCCTCATGACAATCTTTACCTACGAGGGTCAGACGTATGCCTTGCCGAAGGACTGGGGTACGCTCGGCCTTGTTTACCTGCCGGCCGCGTTCGAGGCAGCAGGTATCGAAGAACCGACTGCCGACTGGACCTGGGAGGATATGCGTACGGCCGCCCAGGCAATTGCAGACACCGGTACCTATGGTGGCTTCTGCATGGGCGCGGACTGGGCGCGTTTTGCTCCTTTCGCGTTCTCGAATGGCGGCGCCTTTGCAAATGAGGACAATACGCAAGCCACCCTGGACACCCCTGAAGTCAAGGAAATGGCGAACTTTGTGGCTGAAATGAAGCAGGAAGGCTCGTTGGTCACCCCCGCCGACATCGGCGCGGGATGGTGCGGTGAAGCCATTGGGCTCGAGCTTGTAGGTATGACGACCGAGGGCGGATGGATGGTCAACTTCATGAAGCAGACCTATCCAGACGTAGAATGGAAGGCCGTCCAGATCCCGGCCGGACCGGTGACCCGCGCAGACGTGATCTTTACTAACGGTATCGGCGTCAACGCCGCGACGGAATTCCCGAATGCCGCGGCAGCCCTGGCGATGTACCTCACCAGCGCGGAAAATCAGGCAGAGATCGTCAACACGGGCTTTGCCTATAGCACACATCCGGAGCAAGCGGACCTCGTCCAGGATCCGAACGACCTGGCAATTTCATCAGGCGGTTTGTTGCCCGATACGCGCGTGGCGTACTGGGGACCGAACACGGGCGCGGTGAACACAGCGGTGTCTCAGGCGCTGGAGCGCGTCTTCCTGGGCGACCAGGATGTGGACACAGCCTTTGCGCAGGCACAAGAGGAAGCCCAGGCTGCTTTAGGGGGCGGTCGATAAGCTTCTTTATGGTTCGAACCCTCCTTCCCTCTCTCTGAGGGAAGGAGGGTCTACTTCTGTCTTACAGCCTGAGGCAGGAATGGAGGTGGCGTTATGACAACGATGAGAACAGCGGACGAAGGTACATTTCCGTCAAGGCGCGCGCTGGTGGCAGTGGTTGCGTTTCTCCTGATCGTGATCATTTTGATGATCATCGGCCTCTTCAACGCGCCGACCATGGGCGGACCGCGGGTGATGGCAACGGTCGATACCTATCTGGCAGAGGTTCGCCGTACAGCATTGCCGTTCCTGGGCGCCGTCGGATTGGTAGCCATTGTGCTGGGATTGGCTGTGGCCCGGATCGTCTATCGTGAGTGGTCGAATCCCAGGCGGCGTACCAACCTGATCATGGGATATCTCTTTCTGTCGCCCTATCTGCTCATTACTCTAACGTTCACCGTCGGTGTTGTGCTCTTTGCTCTCTATATATCATTCAACCGTTATGATATCTTCACGCCGCCAGAGTGGGTGGGACCGGCAAACTATGCCAGGGCGTTCACCGAGCGAGATTTTCTGCAAGGTCTTTACAATGTGCTGTGGTATGCTCTGATCGTGGTACCTGTACAGACGGCGGCAGCCATCCTGCTGGCGGTCCTCTTGAATGCGCCGATTCGCTTCAAGCAATTTTTCCGCACGATCTTTTATGCACCCAGCGTGACCTCATCGGTGGTCATCACCTTCATCTTCATATGGTTCTACCTGAGGACCGGCTACGCCAATTTTTTCATTTCCAGCTTCCTGGGACTCTTCGGCATCGAGTGGCAGAATGTCAACTGGCTGGGTGACCCGCGCGGCTTGATCCAGTTGATCGTTCAGGCTTTTGGCGGCGATATCCCCTCCACGCAGTGGTATCTGCGCGGTCCCAGCATCGCCTGGATGGCGATCATGTTCCAGAACATCTTTACGACCGCGCCAACCTTCATGATTATGTTCTTGGCTGCGCTGCAGGATATCAATCCAACCCTGTATGAGGCAGCAGCTATCGATGGGGCCAACGGCTGGCACCGGTTCTGGAAGATTACCATTCCTCTTCTGCGCCCGATCATCTTGCTCGTCGTGGTGCTCGGCACGATCGGAACCCTGCAGGTGTTCGACCAGGTGTATTTGGCAACCCAGGGCGGCCCGCTGGGCACATCCCTAACTCCGGTCTTTATTGTTTATGAGGAGGCACTGGGAACCCAGGGCCCAATCCAGATGGGCTATGCTTCGGCACTCGCCTTTATCCTGGCCGCATTGATCTTCTTTTTCACCTTTCTACAGCGCCGCTTTATCGAAAAAGAGACCCAACTGTATTAGGAGGCTGACATGGCTGTTCGAACTCAAACGCTCGAGGGTGCAGCGACTCAGCAGCCCCCGAAACCTGTGCTCCACTATGTAAACATCTTCCTGCGCTATCTGCTGCTGGGTGTGATCGGAATCATCCTGTTCATGCCATTCATCCTGGCGGCACTCGGCACATTCAAGACCAATGCGGAAATTATTCGCTTCCCGCCAACCTTTTTCCCCGCCGAGTGGCAGGTCGAGAACTGGTCGAGGGTCTGGAATACCGATCTCGGCAATGGCGGTACGTTCCCGCGCTGGCTCTTCAATACGGCATTCCTGGCGGTGACCGTTGCAACATTGCAGGTCATCTTTTGCTCCATGGCTGCGTATGCCTTTTCACGCCTGGAATTTCCCGGCCGGGATGTCGTCTTCAGTTTCATGCTGGCGACTATGATGATTCCAGGTGCGGTCACCCTGATTCCCGCCTACGTGCTGATGACCAAGCTGAGCCTCATTAATTCTTTCTGGTCCTTGATCCTACCGGGCGCGGTGGGCGCGGGGAGTATTTTTCTCCTGACGCAGTTCTTTAAATCGATTCCCAAAGATCTGGAAGAAGCGGCCTTTATCGACGGCGCCAGTCATGGACAGATTTACCGCGACGTGATCCTGCCGCTGACGCGCCCGGCGCTGCTGACGGTCTTTATCCTGCAATTCCAGGCAATGTGGAACGCCTTCCTGCCACCACTCCTGTATTTGAATTCACCAGATAAATACGTTCTCAATGTGGCTCTCAGCATCTTTCGCCAGCAATTCAGCGCACAATGGAACTTGACGTTGGTGGGCGCCATGTTCAACGCCATCCCTGTGCTTGTCCTCTTCTTCCTTTTTAGCAAGTATTATATTGAGGGCGTGGCATATACAGGCATCAAAGGCTGAATCACGGGGTGGCGCAGCAGGCAAAGATGGCTTTCAGAGTCCTTGGTCTGGCACTTCGAGACACCTGGCAGCAGTTCTGGACGATTCTCATCGTTAACCTTCTATTCCTGATTGGGACTGCCCTGGTGATTCCTGCCCCACCGGCGATCGTGGCTTTATTCTATTACGGCAACCGCATCGCGCACGGTGAGATTGCCACCGAGCGAGATTTTCTCCACGCGATCCGCCGCTATTGGGGACCGGCCTGGCGTTGGGGATTGCTCAATCTGCTCGTGATCGGGCTTCTTACAGGCGATTACTATCTGGTTGGAGGATTGGTAGAGAATACAGCCGTGGCAGCTTTTATCCAGGGCTTGTATCTCGCGCTTCTGGCGGGCTGGGTCCTGCTTCAGCTGATTACGCTTCCATTCCTGTTCGAGCAGGAACAGCCTCTCGTCGTGCAAGCGTTACGAAACGCGCTGCTCTTCATTCGCCGAAATGCGGTATTCACTCTTGTCCTCGCGCTCTTGCTTGGATTAAGTCTTGCGGCCGGCGTGCTCGTATTTCTGTTGACATTTGCATTTGGAGGAGCCTTCGTGGCCTTTGCCAGCAACTATGCCGTTTTACAGGAGCTGGCCCCTGCCGAGCTCCCTCTTTAGAATCTCCTATGTGGCATATTACAGAACAAGAATTCATTCCTGATAGACAACACCATAAGGAAACCATTTTTACGATTGGGAATGGGTACCTCTCGACGCGCGGCGCGTGCGAGGAAGGCTATCCGGATGACCGGCGCGCCACCTTTATCCATGGGGTCTTCGACGACGTGCCTCTGGTCTTCACGGAGCTTGCCAACGGGCCGGACTGGCTCCCGCTTCAGATTTATCTGAACGGACAGCGCTTCTCTCTCGATGTGGGAAAGGTCGAGCATTTCGAGCGCCATTTGGATTTGCGCACCGGCCTGCTGACGCGTACCGTCCGTTGGTGCTCACCCTCCGGGGATCGAGCCACGCTTGTCTTCGAGCGCTTCGCCTCCCTGGCAGATCAACATTTGTTGTGCCTGCGCTGTCAGGTCACGCCCGAATTCGAGGGCGAGCTAGAGATCCGCGCCAGCCTGAACGGAACTATGGATAACGATGGTTTCAATCACTGGACCTGGGTGGGCCAGGGCAAACGCGGAGACGCCTATTATCTTCACGACCGCACGCGTGCTACCGGAATTGATGTCGCGCTGGCGATGCATTTACTGACCGACGCAGAGCCTTCGGTGGACTATTGGGACGCGCAGAATGTCCCTACACTGCGGATGTCAGTCCCTGCAAAACCCGGCGAGACGGTATCGGCCGTTAAATTTGTGGGCATTGCTACTTCACGCGACACAGAAGATCCGGTGAACATGGCCGTGGAACGTGTAGCGTCTGCATCCGATTGGGAGTCGGCGTTCGAGGCGCATCGGCAGGCCTGGAGTCAGGAATGGGAGCGCTGCGATATTCAGATCGATGGCGACGAGGAAGCGCAGCTTGCCATTCGCTTCAATCTGTTCCAGTTGCTGATTGCCGCGCCACGCCACGACAACCGCGTGAATATTGGAGCCAAGACCCTTTCAGGCTTTGGTTATCGCGGGCATTCGTTCTGGGATACCGAGATCTTCATGCTGCCGCTCTTTATATACACCTCGCCGCATATCGCCCGCAATCTGCTGGATTACCGGTACGAGCGTCTTCCCGGCGCGCGCCAGAAGGCAGCCGCGAACCGATTCGAAGGCGCCCAGTTCCCGTGGGAAAGTGCGGACACGGGCGAGGAGGTCACACCGACCTGGATCCCTCATTATGCAGATCGGACGAGGCTGATCCGCATCTGGACGGGGGATATCGAGATCCATATTTCTGCAGATGTCGCTTATGCGGCCCATCTATACTGGAAGGTCACGGGAGATGAGTCATGGTTTGTAGAAAAAGGCGCGGAGATGATCCTCGACACGGCCAAGTTCTGGGCCTCGCGCGCGGAATGGGATGACGAGAAGGGGCGCTATGAGTTCAATGATGTCATCGGCCCCGATGAATACCATGACCATGTCGATAACAATTATTACACCAACCGCATGGCCCAGTGGAATTTGCAGACCGCCCTGGATGTGCTGGAATGGCTCAAAGTGCAGGCGCCATTCAAAGCAGATGAATTAAAACAGCGGCTTGCGCTTACGCCTGAATTACTCACAAATTGGAAGGACGTTATCTCCCGCATTTATCTCCCCGTCGAGGCGGATGGGCTGATCGAGCAATTCGAAGGTTACTTCCAACGCCGCGAGGTGGATCTGGCAGCCTTGGAGCCGCGACACATCTCCGCCCAGGTGCTCTTTGGGATTGAGGGCTGTAATGAGACGCAGATCCTCAAGCAGCCGGATGTGCTCATGCTCCAATATCTCTTGCGCAACGAGTTCAGCGATGAAGAGATACGCGTCAACTATGATTACTACACCCCGCGCACAGATCACACGCATGGCTCTTCGCTGGGTCCCTCGATTCAGGCCATCATGGCGTGTGAGGTCGGTAAGCCGGATGATGCTTATGAGCACTTCATCCGGGCCGTCCGCGCGGACCTGCGCGACATCCGTCATAATGCCGGGGACGGGATCCACGGCGCCTCCGCCGGCGGGACATGGCAGGCAGTCGTCTTTGGCTTTGGCGGCCTGCACATGACGTCACAGGGGTGGTCGACCATTCCGCGTCTGCCGAAACATTGGAAGCGCCTTTCGTTTCGATTCATGCACCGGGGCGAGTCGCACACGGTGGACATTTCAAATCCCGCATGATCAAAGGCTTCATTTTTGATCTCGACGGCGTTCTCACGGATACCGCCGAATATCACTTTCGAGGCTGGAAGCGCCTGGCCGATGAGCTTGGCATTCCCTTTACGAGGGAGGATAATGAAGCGCTGCGCGGCATCCCACGCCGTGAATCGCTGCTGCTCATCCTCAAAGAGCGTGAGTTTTCCGAAGAACAAATCCTGGAGATGATGGAACGGAAGAACCGCTATTATCTCGAGTTTATTCACGACATCACTCCTCGTGATGTACTACCAGGTGCGCGTGAATTGCTGGAGGAGATCCGGGTCGCGGGCATGAAGTCTGCCTTGGGCTCGGCCAGCAAAAATGCCGCCGAGGTGATCCAACGGCTTGGGATCGCGGACTTGCTGGACGCCGTCGCCGACGGCCATAGCGTAGAGCGGCAGAAGCCAGCACCCGATTTATTCCTCCATGCTGCCAGCCTGTTGGAGTTGAGTCCGTCTGAATGTGTTGTCGTGGAAGATGCAGCGGCTGGCATCGAAGCAGCTCGCGCCG
>LLBZ010003056.1_pt12 | contig 11448 bp, 6 predicted proteins | sample 1489421 | NCBI WGS metagenome assembly LLBZ01 (sample SAMN04092657, study PRJNA295927) | soil metagenome | biome: Soil prokaryotic community; feature: Bulk soil; isolation source: soil from tomato rhizosphere | host: tomato cultivar Moneymaker | place: South Korea | collected 2011-11-01 | reverse complement strand
TTTTTTGGTGTTAAAAACTGTTTGTAAAGCACCAAAAGCACTTTCTAAACCAATGCTTCCGTAAGCAGCGTAATCAAACTCTATTTTTTTGTGTTCAATATCAATCGGGTTATGGTCGCTGGTTACCATATCAATGGTACCATCTTTCACGCCTTCAATAAGTGCATCTACATCGGCTTGTATTCGTAACGGAGGCAATACCTTAAAATGCGTGTTAAAATCGGTTAAAACGGCATCGGTAAAGTATAAGTTATGAATGGCGACACTACAAGTTACGTCCAATTTTTTCTTTTTGGCTTCCCGTATTAATTCCACCGATTTTGCTGTTGAAATGGTTGGAATGTGCAGTTTTCCACCGGTATATTCCAATAAAAATAAATCGCGGGTTATTTGCATTTCTTCTGCCAACGCAGGAATACCTTTTAAACCTAATTTAGTGCTTGTAATATGTTCGTTTATAACCCCATTTCCAGCAATTTTGTTTTCCTGCGGAAACGAGCAAACCAAACCATCAAAATTACTGGCATATTGCAGGGCAATTTTCATGAGGTTAGGATTAGCAATAGGTTTTTTATAATCGTAAAACGCAACAGCGCCTGCAGTATTCATGTCGTAAAGTTCGGCTAAATCTTCGCCTTTACTACACATGGTTAAGGCACCCATTGGTAATAAAGTAACCGCATTGTTGGCAGCTTTAGAGTTTACAAAAGTGATATCGGAATTAGAATCTATTACCGGATTGGTATGGGCATTCATAGCCACGGCAGTAAAACCAGATGCAGCAGCTGTTTTCAATCCGTTTGCAATAGTATCGCGTTCCTCGAAACCAGGTTCGCCAAAACACACGCTACTATCAAACCAACCTTGCGAAATATGAAGATTATCAAAGGTGACTTCTTGATATTTTTTAGTGTTTTTAATAGAATTGGAAATTTGGGTAATCACACCATTTTCAACTAATATATCTTGAGTTGTATTGTGAAATTCGCTTTTAGAATCTATAATGGTGGCAGATTTTATAAGTATGTTCATTTAAAGTATTTTAATATGAGCATTTCAATAATCAATAACGCTAGCGCAAAAATAACAAACCATTTCCATAAGGCGTTAACTTTTGCATCACTTTTTATACTATCGAAAATTTCGGTAACAGAATCGCTAACGGTTAGGTTTTTTGAAGCTGAGAGGTTTCTGTAAACCAAAGCACTTTCGTCTCTATTGTAATTATAACTGACGTTTTTAATGGTGTCGTTTTTGTTTTTAATAGCGTAAATAGAAGCTGTTGAAGGTGTTTCAGAAGTATTAATTACCACTTTGTTATTGAAATATTGCTGTTTCGGAATGATATTTATATCCCCATTTACCAAAGTCACAATGTCGTCTTGCTGTAATGATGTTTCTACATCAAAGGTATTTTCATTGCCAATGGTATAATATAAAGCAGGATTTTTAAAACTGAATTTCCCAATGTTGTAAAATGTTGGCACTATTAAAGGTGAATTTTTAAAACTGGAATTAGTTGTGTTTAATGCCGATGTGAACACAAATGTATGCTTGGTCTGATTTAAAAAAGGTTTACCATCTTCAAATTTCAGAATAGACGACGCATTTTTAGATGTTATATTATAAAAACTTGCCGTTGTTGGATATTGAAAATTATCAACTTGTTTTTCAAACACACCAGAACTGTATAAAGGATGTGAATAATTGATGGTAGTGATGCGTTTTTCGATTTGAATGTCCTCATTAAAGTGACTCCCAAAATGATTAAGTAATTGGTTGTAAGACTCCAGATTGATATCTGTTGAAGGAATGACAACAAGCGAACCACCTTGGTTTGTAAACGATTTTAACGCATCGATGAGTGCGTTTGGGATGCTGTTCAATTCATTTAAAACAATAACATGCTGTTGGTTTATAATGCTGTAATTTAATTGATTTTCATTGGTTGAAGTAAAATGAAACTCGTCATCGGTATAAATTCGTTTTAAAAACGAATCTTCTTCAGCATTGATGGCCAGTATGTTAATTTTAGCTGTTTTATTGATGTTGAAAAACAAACTGTTGTCAAACTGTAAGTTTGCATCATCAATAGTAATTTTACCATTTATAATTTTGCTAGCAGGAAGTGAAAAAGCGGTTTCAACTTGGTCTTTAATCGCAACCGATGTTTTTGCAATCAGTTCCTCATTATTAAATAGCGAAACAGGTAAATTTTCAATAGGTTCCCCACTATTTTTTATAAGTACTTTTAATTCTATTGAAGTGGCTGTAGTTTCCGTAATATAGGCCGAATCGATCGCTATATTGTTGGTGTTTACCGGTTTTAGCTGTACTAAATGTAAGTTGGTCAACGAATCCGTTTTTGGAGCGAATTCCGATGTATCTTGTTGGAAATCTGAAATAAACACCACGTTTTTTAAAGTATTTTTCTGTTTGCTAAAAAAGGTATTACTTTTTAGTAAAGCCGCTTCAGGTGTTAATCGGTTAGAAGAATAATCTAATTGCAATAAGTCATTCTTTATGGCTTTTATTGTGGTATTTTTAAAGGTGTCATCGTTAGTGATAAGACTTATGTTTTCATCTTCGGGCACATGACCAATAATATCTTGTATAGCTCGTTTTAAAAGCGAACCTTGATTACCTTTTGCTTGCATGCTAAACGAATTATCTAAATAAATAACCGTTTCTTTTTTGGAATTGAACGCATTTGATTTAGAAGTGAATGGTTGTGCAAACGCTATAACTATAGCCGCAAGCAATAAGAGTCTGGTATACAGAATCAGCCATTTTTTTATTTGCGAACTTTTACGGGTTTGTATGGTCGCCTCTTTTAAAAATGCGACGTTGGTAAAGGCTTCTTTTTGAAACTTACGCAACTGAAATAAATGAACAATAATGGGGATGAGCAGTAAAAATAAAGCGTAAAGAAGTTCGGGGTGTTTAAACTGCATTGTGTTTTATATTTTTCATCTGTTATATTTTATTGATTTTTATAGGTCAGATGTCATTCTCTAATGAACATGTAAGTATAAATTTTACTGTTATTGTTCATTTCAAAAGTAAACATTTTTCATTGAAGTCATTTAAACTTTTTGTTTGTAAGCGAAAAATTTAACCTTGCTCCAGCTGGCTCGTTCGCTAAAATAACCCACGAGGTTATTTTTTACGCTCCGCCCAGTTTCATAATGCCCCCTTTTTTATATTGCACAGCAAGGATACGGAACTTAAAAAGTCAAAATTAGGGAGCAAAATGTGAGTTTTGTAGGTAAAAGAAAAATTTAAAGGACTTCATTATTAAAAGTCATGGAAAATAAATTCCCTTCCCTAAGGACTCGGATTAACAAAAGAATATATAATCTTTCATGGGTTTCAAATTCAGCGTTTCCAAATAGCTTCTAATTTCCATCTGAGCTGTTTTATTTGCTACTGTAATGATACTTTGAGGGTTTTCAATTTTTGAAAGTGTATTAAAAGCTTTTAATTCTTTTCCGTAAATAGCTTTTCCAATTTTTTTTGGGTTATCGCAAATCCATTCAAAAGGAATATGTTTTTCTAGTAATATACTGGCTATTAATTTGCCTTTGGTACCCGCACCCCAAATGGTTAATGTTTTTGTTTTGTTATAATCAATATCTAAAAAGTGCCTTAGTTTTAATTCGGTAAAATGGTTTTGTGCGTAATGTACATGGGTTCTGGAAGTGCGTGTGCTGTAATCGCGCCATTGGTGTAATACCGTATCACAAGGAATGCATTTATAGTTGTGTTTATAAAACCGAAATGTTAAATCGTAATCTTCCGGATACCGGTGCGGATTAAACGCATCACAAGCTATCAAATCATTTCTATGAATCATCCAACAAGGTGATGGAATCACACACTCCTTATAAATTTCAGAATAATTGTTTCCTGTTTTAGTCAGGTTGTTCAACCATGTTTCATAACTTTTATAACCCTCACCAACTCCCGTTTTACTAAAATATTCAACTAAACCAACCGCTACATGCTTTTCGCCATAAGTGATTAAATTATTCAGCAAAACCTCTAATTTGTTTGGTAACATGATATCGTCGCTATCCATTCTGGTAATAAAGTCACCTTTACTTTTACTAAAAGCGTATTGTAGCGCATCAATAATGCCGCTTCCTGAGTTTTTTAAAAGTGTTATCCTGTTGTCTTTTTCCGCGAAAGCGTTTACAACATCATAGCTGTTATCCGTAGAGCCATCATCAACAATAAGTAATTCCCAATGGGTGTAGGTTTGATTTAATATAGAATTTATACAGTCTTCTAAATAGGTTTCCGTATTCTTAAAAGGGGTTAAAATACTTATCAATGGTTTTTGCATGCAGCGAATATACATAATGAAATCAGAATTTAGAATTCAGAATTATGGATTACCGTTTGAAAGATGCCTTTTTGATTGACGATTGACGATTGACGATTTTGAATTATGAGCTATAAGAGCTAAGAGATTAGACAAGAGACAAGAGAATTGACATAGAGAATACACGATAGACAAATATTTCTCGCTAAGGCGTAAAGGCGTAAAGCTTTTTAAGACGATAGATAATTGTACATGTAATCTAACAGTGAAACAAGAAACTTGAACAGAACTCCGAACCTATAACCTTAGAGCACCTTAAGTACCCATAACTTTAGTGCACTTTAAGTACTCATACCTTTAGGCACTTTAAATTCAGAATTCAGGTTAATTAAGCTTTTTAACAAAACCTTAAGATGTGGATGCGTAACATAATGGTAAATTGGGCGTCAATAAAAAAACTCTAAAAAGCCATTAATGAATACTAAAACTTTAGCCGCTTTATTTGCGGGTATTATATTAGCCAGCTGTAGTGCTACAAAAACTTCGGGAAATGATTTAGCGACAAGCCTTCCCATAGAAACTTCAATAAATTTATCAAAAGTAGAAAATGACAAAGCCCCTGTAGTTATTGACCCGGGGCGTTTTACTGTTGAAACAGTTACCTATCATTTGCCAAAAGTGATACAAGGTACTTATTCGGTAAGTGATTTTGGAAAGTATATTGACGATTTTAAAGCTTTTGATTATAAAGGTAACGAGATGCCTGTAACCAAAACCGATGTTAATACATGGGTTATTAAAAATGCGAAGCAATTAGATAAAATAACCTATTTAGTTAACGATACCTTTGATATTGAAGAAGAAGGCGGGATAGGAAAAGAAGAACCGTTTTCGCCAGCGGGTACCAATATAGAACCAACTAATTATGTACTTAATTTACATGGTTTTATTGGGTATTTCGATTCGTTAAAGAATAACCAATACAAATTGGATGTTACAGCTCCTGCCGATTTTGTTCGTACTTCGGCTTTACAAAATACAGGCTCGAAAACAAGTGAAGATGGTTCTAGTATCACGACAAGTTACTTTGCAACAAGATATTTTGATATTACCGACAACCCAATGATGTATGGTAATTTAAGTGTTGAAGAGTTTCAAGTAGGTGATATTAAAATTGTTTTAAGTGTATATTCCCCAAATAAAGTACACTCTGCAACGTCTTTAAAAGAAACCATTTTTAAGATGATGCAAGCCCAAAAAGCATTTTTAGGTGATATCAATTCGACACCACGCTACGATATTTATTTGTATTTGTCTGAAGAAAAAGAAGAGTCGCCAAAAGGTATGGGTGCATTAGAACATCATACCTCTACAGTGGTCGTTTTACCAGAATCTATGGATGAAGAAGCACTTGCAGAAAGCATGGTTGACGTAGTATCCCACGAGTTTTTCCATATTGTAACACCTTTAAGTGTACATTCAGAGGATGTTCATTATTTCGATTATAACAATCCAACCTTCTCAAAACATTTATGGATGTATGAGGGTGTGACCGAGTATTTTGCAAATTTATTTCAGGTAAACCAAGGGTTGATAGATGAAAATGAATTCTACAACAAAATCATGGAAAAAATTCAACGTTCAAAGTCTTTGAATGATGCCATGAGTTTTACCATCATGAGTGAGAATATATTAAAAGAACCCTATAAAAGCCAATATTTAAACGTGTATCAAAAAGGCGCGTTAATTGGCATGTGTATAGACATTTTAATGCGTGAAGAAAGTAATGGCAACCGAGGCATTTTGTCTTTAATGAAAGAACTATCAAACAAATACGGTAAAGACAAACCTTTTGAAGACGATAAACTTATTGAAGACATTTCGAGTATGACATACCCTTCGGTTCACGATTTTTTAACAACACATGTGGTTGGGGATATCCCAATTAACTACAACGAATTTTTTAATAAAGTAGGTTTGGAAATTGGTGAAGGCAGGATAGAAACGAATTATATTTTGATGAATGGCGCTCCGATAGTTAGTGGAGATCCTCAAACAGGCACTATATTTTTTACAGATATGGTTTTACAAAACAGCTTTTGGGCTGATAATGGCGTACAGCCAAATGACGTTATTAAATCTATTGACGGTACCGAGCTAACCATGCAAAATGCAAACCAAGTATTACAAGGTGTGTTTATGTGGAAACCAGGTAAAGACGTCGAAGTAAAATTAGAAAGAGATGGTAAAGAAGTAGTTGTTAAAACTAAAACCACACCAACTTACACAATGGGTGAAAGCATTGTGGAAAAGTCAGATGCCACACCAGCCCAAAAGAATATACGTGAAGCTTGGTTAAAAGGGTAATGTAATTCTCGATTTTAAAATTTATATTAACGATTGACGAACTTTAAGTTTGTCAATCGTTTTTTTTAATTACCCAATCAGGGTTTAAAACCCTGATTGGGTTGGTTCAAACCCTGATTGGGTTTGTTAATCATTAAAACCCCTCAAACACCCCCAAACCAAACAAAGCAAAATCGTATTTAACCGGATCGTTGGCATCAAAGGTTCTTAAAGCCGTATCTAATTCCAATAATGCTTTGGCATCATTTTGTTTTCGGGTAAGTAAACCCAATTTCCTCGCCACATTACCCGAATGGACATCTAACGGACATGATAATTGAGCAGGGGAGAGGCTGTTCCAAATACCAAAATCAACCCCAGCTTTATCGTTTCTCACCATCCAACGTAAAAACATGTTTATACGCTTAGCTGCCGAATTTTTTAACGGGTCGCTAACGTGTTTTTGGGTTCTTTGTAAATGTTCAACTTCAAAAAAAATGGTTTTAAATTTGGAGATAGATGTTTGAAGTGACTCTTTTTCGGCATGTTTAGCAAATACAGTTTCCAAACCGTTATGGTTTATATAAATGTTTCTTAGGCATTTTATAAACTGTATAGAATCATCACTATTAAAAGTTCTATGTACAAAAGAGTACAGCTTTTCTAAATCGGTTTCAGTATGATTCATTACAAAATCAAAAGGAGAATTATCAAGAAACTCCATGAGCCGTTTCGCATTATTAATAATGCTTTTTCGGTTTCCCCAAGCTATGGTAGCAGTTAAAAACCCCGCAATTTCAATATCTTCTTTTATCGAAAATTGATGCGGAATTTGAATGGGGTCGCTTTCAATAAAACGTGGATGGTTGTACTGTGCTACTTTACCATCTAGAAAGTCTTTTAGTTCTTTTTTATTCAAAAGATTCGATTTTAAAATTCAAAAATAGGCTTATTTTTTCACTCAGTTTTATGGGGCAAAAAGATCATTTTGTAACCACTTGAAAAAAAGACAATACGCGTTCACTAATTATATATCAACGCTACTTTGTAATTCATAGTAAATCAATGTTTTGTAAAATATTGTTTAGATTTATTCTAAATAACTTGCGTAAACTAATTTCTGTATATATTTTTGCGTCAAAATTATTATTTATATTAAGTCTAAATAAAACCAATGAAAAAACAACTGACCATTATTCTTTTTTTTACCTTAAATATTTTGGGATTTTCGCAAAGTGGAACCGTTAAAGGCATTATAAAGGATTATAATGACACCTCGCTATTTGGTGTTAATGTTAGTGTCAAAACCACTACAAAAGGTACACAAACCAACGAGTCTGGAATTTTTGAAATTTCTGGAATTAAAGATGGAAATTATGTACTTGCTATTTCTTACTTAGGGTTTAAAACGAAGGAAGTAGCTTTTACATTAAACTCGAATGAAACGACCGATTTAGGAACTATCACCCTTTATGAGGGTGACGAAATTTTAGATGAAATTGTTATTAACGGAAATAGAACCAATAAGTTTTCAAGAAAAGAAACGGCTTACGTGTCTAAATTAGCATTAAAAGATATTGAAAACACACAGGTATATAGTACCATTACAAACGAATTGTTACAATCGCAAGTAGTTACAAACTTTGATGATGCTCTTAAAAATGCAGCTGGTGTTGAAAATTTATGGACATCAACTGGTCGTGGTGGCGATGGTGCGGGCTATTATTCGTTGCGGGGTTTTTCAGTACAACCAGAATTGGTAAATGGTTTACCCGGTTTAACAAACGGTACTATTAACCCTGCTAATATTGAGCGCATTGAGGTAGTAAAAGGACCATCTGCAACCTTATTTGGTAATTCGGTAACGTCTTATGGAGGTTTAATAAACGTAGTTACCAAAAAACCTTATGTAGGTAATGGTGGCGAACTATCATTTACTTCGGGGACTTATGGTTTAAACCAAGTTACGGGTGATTTTAATACGGCTTTAGATAAAGAGAATAACATCTATTTCAGGTTAAACACATCGTATGCTACCGAGCAAAGTTTTCAAGATGCGGGCTTTAGAAAATCGTTTTTTGTAGCACCGTCACTTTCATATAAAGTAAGCAATAAATTATCGTTTTCATTTTATGGGGAAATTACGCAAGCGGAACAAACAAACCCAACGTTTTTATTCTTAAACAGAAGTGAGCCAACCGAAGCCGCAAATCTTAAAGAATTAAATTATAACAATAAACTGTCTTTTACAAGTAATGATTTATCTCTTGAAAACCCAACTCAGAACTATAGAATCCAAATGGATTACAAATTATCTGATACTTGGCAATCACAAACATTGCTTTCAAAAAGTTCTACTTCAACAAAAGGTTATTATACTTATTTGTTTGATTATCTTGTTTTGGGGGGTAATACATTTTCACGTTTCTTAAACAAGCAAAATGCAAATACGCAAACAACAGACTTTCAACAAAACTTTATAGGCGATTTTAAAATAGCTTCATTAAGAAACAGAATGGTTGTGGGTCTAGATTATTTTAATGCTACCGAAACGAATAACAGTACAGGTTATGCATTTTATGGAAATGTGACACCACAAGGTGATACAAGTGGCGATAATCCGTTTACTCCTGATGTTGAAACAGACAGCTATCCATTATCTACCTCAGCAGTTGATGCTGTTTTAGCTTCACAAGCTATTGGAAATGCAAAATCCAAATACCACATTTATAGTGTTTATGCATCAAACGTTTTAAACTTCACCCAAAGTTTTTCAGCCATGATAGGGCTTCGTTTAGATAGATTTGATAATGAAGGCAGTTTAGCAAACCCAGACGATGATTATGACCAAACTACATTTTCGCCAAAATTCGGATTATTATTTCAGCCCATTTTAAACAAACTATCACTGTTTGCCAATTACCAAAATGGCTTTAAAAATGTGGCTCCAGCTTTAGTAGGTGACCCAGGTACAGGTCCACAAACACTAAAAACATTCAATCCAGAGCAAGCTAATCAGTTAGAGTTTGGTGTTAAAACAAATCTTTTCAATAGCAGGTTAAATGCAACGGTAAGTTATTACGATATTAAAGTAACCGATAGGGTTATTACAGACCCAGATTCACCCTTCAATAAAATTCAAGGAGGCGAAGTGGTAAGTAGAGGCTTTGAAATAGAAATTAACGCAAATCCAGTGAATGGTTTAAATATAAGAGGAGGGTTTAGCAATAACTATAGTGAAACCACAAAATCCGATAATGCAAATATTTTAAACAGAAGACCTTTGGAAGCTGGTCCAAGAAACCTATATAATTTATGGGCAAATTATGAATTCCAAGAAGGAAGTTTAGACGGATTTGGTTTAGGTTTAGGAATGAATGGTGCTAGCGATCGTTTTGCTATTAATTATGCATCAACAGGTGAGTTTGTTTTACCAAGCTATACCATTGCAAATACCTCTATTTTTTATGCAGCCGACAAGTACACTATCAGTCTTAAATTGAATAATGCATTCAATAAAGAATATTATAAAGGTTGGTCTACCATCAATCCGCAAGCACCACGAACCTTATTGGCAAATGTTACTTATAGATTTTAATATTATCCACTAAATACTTTAAAGGGCAATTTTTTAAGTTGCCCTTTTTCCACTTGAATATGGCATATAAAAAAAACATTCTTTGGCTTCATAAAATTTTAGGATTAGTAACGGGTGTTGTTGTTTTTATTGTGGCTATTACAGGCTGTTGTTGGGCTTTTAAAGAGGAAATTGAAAGTCTATATGTAGATGATTATACAGTTGAAATACAAAATGCACCTATTTTAACACCAACAGAAGTTAAAACGATAGGCAATTCAGTTTTTCCCAACAATACCATACACGGAAGCATTTTCAATAATAGTAATGAAGCCATTGAAATTATTTTTTATGACGCGAAGCCTGAGTTTTATCAAAGTGTATTTTTAAATCCGTACACAGGAGATGTTATGCATATTGAGAACCATCTTTCTGGGTTTTTCTCTTTTATTTTAAAAGGGCACATGCGATTATGGTTTCCAAAAGATATTGGCGAGCAAATTGTTGGGACATCGATTTTAATTTTCATCTTAATCATCATTTCTGGGTTTATTTTATGGGTTCCTAAAAAGCGTAAAAACCTAAAACAGCGTTTAAAATTTATGTGGAAACCAACAACGAGGTGGAAACGTAAAAATTTCGATTTGCATGCTATTGTTGGATTTTACATCTGTTCGCTTGCACTCATTTTGGCATTTACAGGCACTATTATTTCTTATAATTGGATGAAGTATGTTGTATACAAAGCGGCAGGAGGTGAAAAAGTACCTCAGTTTATCATTCCAGAGAATGAAAGTAAAACGGTAAATTTAGATAGTGAAACGTTAGCGATTGATAATTTAATCGTGAAGCTTAAAAACGAATTGCCAAATGCCGTGAGTTACGAATTGCACTATCCCCAAAACGATTCGTCAAGCGTGTATGTTGAAGTATCAAATAGTAAAGGTGTTTTTTATGATACCGATTTTCGGTTTTACGATCAAAATACCCTTGAAGAATTAGAAACACCTGGTGTTTACGGTAAATACAGCGATACCAAAGTCGCTGAGAAAATATTGCGTATGAACTACGATATACACATTGGTGCTATAGGTGGATTACCTGGTAAAATTATAGCATTTCTAGTTAGTTTACTTACGGCAACCTTACCAGTAACAGGCTTTCTTTTATGGTATGGCAGAAAATATAAAAAGGAAAA
>LLBZ010002307.1_pt7 | contig 11456 bp, 9 predicted proteins | sample 1489421 | NCBI WGS metagenome assembly LLBZ01 (sample SAMN04092657, study PRJNA295927) | soil metagenome | biome: Soil prokaryotic community; feature: Bulk soil; isolation source: soil from tomato rhizosphere | host: tomato cultivar Moneymaker | place: South Korea | collected 2011-11-01 | reverse complement strand
AATATATTTATTTTGTGATTGTTTATTATCAGACAGTTATTATCCTTGTCTGCAATCACTGTGCCATCAAACTTTCCAAACACTGAATCATATTTGAAAAGGTGAGCTAGAGAATTTAGATCTCCAAGATCATTTATTGCAGTAACATTAATCGTTTTATTAAACTCGTCATCCTTCAATGCTGCTCTCAAAAAAGTTCTACCTATACGCCCAAACCCATTTATTGCAATATTTTTCATAACTTGAAACAGAGATAATCTATTTTAAGTATTATTATAAAAAAAATTATAATTGCAATTTCTCTTTTATCTATCCTTTTGACAAAAATACATTATATTTCTTTGATAAATATAGTATGTTACTCCCACGTCATCTCGATAGTATTTCTGAGCTGCAATTATTTCGACTAAATCTATATGATAAGGAGGGTGGAAAAGATAATGTATATAGGTGTATGTGACTACTACTACTACTCCTTCAATTTCTAATTGCTCTTGCCTTAATCTATATGCTTCCTAATTCCTTTGCTAAGTTTACCAATTTTTGACTGTAAGATACAGGAAAACTTTGTTCTTGATCTTTTTCTGTCAGAAACGGGATCATTTGAATTTGTTTCTTGTGGTATTGTTGTGTCACCGCTAATGGTGGTAGAGATTTTACAATAGAACCATTTTCAATAATCTTTTCTAAAAGAGGCAAAGATCCTTTCATGGGCTCCTCTGCCAGCGAAATTATATCTTCAACCCAGATCCCTTTATCATCTATAATTCGGTGAATTTGCTTTGGACCTGGGAATGTGTGTTTACCGGGACTTGTTTTTACCTTATAGATGGTAACATTTCTGTCAGTATCTGCAGTAATAACAGTAGGCGATTTTATATCCTCATTGCTAAAATCTGATTTGTCTCTTCTTTGTACTTGAATGGCGACCATTTTATATACGCCGTTTAGTACCGGGCTATCTCGCGATGTACTAAGCTCAGTGCCTACAGCAAAACTATCTATTGGAGCCTTATCTTTGAGTAATTCTTTTATTATGCTTTCATTCAAGTCGCCACTTGCCATAATTTTTGTATTCCTATATCTGGTATCCTCCGCAGCATCCAGCATTTCTCTTACCTTTTTACTTAGATACAACAAGTCTCCACTATCTAGTCTTACTCCTTTTGGTAATATTCCTTCTTCGATAATTATTTTTATAGCATTTAACGTATCAAAGGTATCTACTAAAAGATAACCATCGGGAAATAGTCTTTGGAATTCTTTAAACGCTATAATTTCACTTTCAAAGCTCATAATAAACGAATGAGCCATGGTGCCGTAAACAGGTATACCAAACTGCATGCCTGCTAGAGTATTTGATGTACCTGCACATCCTCCGATAAAAGAAGCTCTTGCAGCTAAAAGAGCAGCTTGTGGACCGTGTGCCCTTCTCGAACCAAATTCAATTATTGGCTTATTGTCTGCAATATTATGAATTTTAGAAGCTTTTGTAGCGATGAGTGTTTGAAAATTGATTGTAGATAATAGATAAGTTTCTAAAAGCTGTGCTTCTATAATTGGAGCTTCAATCCTAAGTATTGGTTCATTGGGAAATAGAACTGTCCCTTCTGGAACCGCCCATAAGTCGCCAGTAAACTCTAATTCAAGCAAATAATCATAAAAATCTTGTCTTACTTTTCTAAAAACATCTAGAGATTTTAAATAGTCTATTTGATCCTTGTTAAAAGTAAAATTTGAAATGTATTCTACCGCTTGCTGTAATCCTGCAGTTACCAAATATGATCTATTTTTGGGTAGTTTCCTCACAAATAACTCGAATATACCCTCTGTTTTCCAATCTTTGTGAAACTGACTGAAATAATATCCTGCAGCCATGGTTATTTCATAAAAGTCCGTTAATAGTGCTGCATTTTTGTCAAAATTACTAACATTAGTATATTTCAATTCAATTTATTATGCTACTGAGTATAATAAATTATCATGTTGTTTTATCCCAATTTGTAACGTCGTTTTCTTAAACTGTTTTGAAGATTGTCTTTTATCTGACTTATTCGTTACCACCTCGCGCTTATGATCACCACATGTAAGAGTCAAATACCACATCGTTCATAAAGGATTGTAACTAATATCAAGATTTTAAAGTGTATTGTGGGAGCAAAGCCTATGATAAATTTGATTAGACAATACCTGTCAAAATGTAAAGCGTAAAATATCTGACATTTTATATAATGTATGTATATCGAGTTGACACGCTATGCAATTTTAGTAATAGATATGCAAAATGATTTTGTCAAGGGTAAGCTAAAGTGTGAAAGAGCATCAAATATAATTCAAAATATACATACCTTATTAATCGAGGCTAGAAATAATAACATTCCAGTATTTTACTGTATAGACGAGCACCTACCCATGGATAACTATGAACTTAATTTATGGGGACCTCATGCAATGAAAGGAACAGAAGGTCAGAAAATAATAGATGAACTTAAACCTATGGAGAGTGATTTTGTTATTCCAAAACGAACCTATAGTGCATTTGATGGAACTGGCCTAGATAGAGCTTTAAATGGATTATATGGAGGAAAAGGTGTTGATACCATAATAATTACTGGATTGCATACAAATATCTGTGATAGACATTCCTCATATGATGCATTTACAAGAGGCTTTAAGATAATAGTAGCCGAGGATGGAGTAGAAGCATTTACAGAAGAGGAACACCGATCAGGATTAGAATACATCAAGAGAATGTATGGCGCAGACATAAAAAAAATAGAGGAAATTGTCGAAATTTTCAAGCGGAACAGAGTAAAAATCAAAAGGAATAGTCAAAATCAAAAATAGAAATGCAATAGATAAAAGACTACTGAAATTTCTTTAGGTCTGTTGATATAAATCCTGTTATCAACTACTCATTCAATCGTATGTTATAATGGTCTAAATTAAAATCCATTGGGTTTACAACAAAATAATCAATGTACAAGTACGTTACTTTAAATGGACGTCCTTACTCTCTCTCTCACACACATATTTATATAATTCTGCTTAATTCTAATACAAGAATCTCCTAAAATATATAATATCATTTATATGACAACATTGTAATAGTGGACGATAGCGGGATCCTCAAAAGACATCCAAATAATCCTATACTTGCTCCTAATAGAAATAATTGGTGGGAGAGTCAGGCTGTTTTTAACTGCGCCACATTCTATGATGGAAACATGGTACATATGTTATATCGAGCTATCGGCGAATACGAGAATTATGTTTCAAGAATAGGATATGCTTCCAGTCAGGATGGTTACAGCTTTAAAAGACGAAACCAAATAGCTTTCGATCCTATTTTAGACTATGAACAATTTGGCATAGAAGATCCGCGATTGTCTAAAATAGAAGACAAAACTTACATGACATATGTAGTATTATCCGAACACGTTAAGGCAGGACCCGTTGTATCGACTGCTTTAGCAGCAGTAACTAAAGATTATTCACACTTTGAGAGATTGGGCATAATTACAAGCAAAGAAATGGATAACAAAGATGTAGTTCTTTTTCCCGAGAAACTTCCTTCTAAATTAAATAAAGGAGAGAAAGCGTATTTCAGTTTGCATAGGCCAAGTTCCTGGATTGGCCAAGCATACGGTGTTGATAGCCCCAGTATATGGCTTGGTGAATCCTCTCAGTTGACTATGGTAGAAGAACATACTTTACTTATGAAACCCGAGTTTCAATGGGAGCAATTAAAGATAGGTGCTGGACCTCCACCTTTAAAGACAAAATATGGATGGTTAGTAATATACCATGGAGTTAGTGCGGATAGAATATACAGTGCTGGTGCTGCAATCTTGGATTTGAATAATCCATCTAAGATGGTCTGTAGATGCAATAAGCCGATTTTGACCCCTACTACAGAATATGAAAAGACAGGAGATGTTGATAACGTAGTATTTCCCACAGGATTATGCAATATAGATGGAGAATTATTCCTTTACTATGGAGGAGCAGATAAGGTCTGTTGTCTAGCAACGGTTGAACTTGATGATCTGATACAACACATCTTTCAAAATAATGGAGTATAGTCTAAAAGTCTGATTGATAAAAGCAGATGACATGCAGCAAGAATAGTGCGTAGACATACATACATACATACACACACACATACATAGATAGATAGATAGGATCGAAAATTATCTATGAAATTCAGTTACAGTATCAAGACTAAATTCCTTCATTGTCATCGCTATCGACTGGCTTTCCTTTCCTTAAGAAAGACTATAGCTTTATCACATTTCTCAATGTATGTAGTTGTTCCATCGAGTTTTATTGAATACCGACTTTCTTAGCAAAGTATCAACAGGATATTTTACAATATGTTCTTACAATATACAACATACAACAATAATCAAAGATGTACAATGTATATATAGAAAATTTTGATAAATAACATTATGGCTACACTCAAGCCTAGTATTTTAGTGCCGTATGACGCAACTGAACTCTCTATAAAGGCACTGGATAAGGCTGTTGAAATTGCTACAAATATGGATTATACGATCCTTCTTTTATATATTATAGATGATGCCAGCTTTTGCCCTTCAAAAATGGAAAAATTTATCTCAAATCAAAAAGACTTTGAGAAAGCTAAAAAGTATTTTGTAAATTCAATTAGAGAAGGCGCGGATAAACACTTGATCCAGCTGGTCAATAAAATTAAGGAAAAAAATAAAACTAAAGAAAAGGAATCATTTGTCCGATATATTATCAGAGTAGGTCATCCTGCAGATGAAATCCTTTCAGTTTCCAAGGATCGAAATATAAATTTGATAGTAATGGGTAGCAGTGGTTCATTAAAGAAACGTCACAATAGAAGAGGGGTAGGAAGTATATCTAGATGGATCTCAGAGGTAGCGTCTTGTCCTGTCGTTTTGATGCGGTAATAAATCTCAATCCATATTATTGGTATTAATTAGTGCGCTATTGACTATTAGTCTACAGGTACATGATTCATATCAACAACAACTATAATAGCATCTTTATAAAAAAACGAATTTGTAGTTGTCAAGTCCTACAATTCAAATACAAATAAAAAATAGATTTTGTTTATTGGACACAAAAAGATGAATTATAAACCAATTCTTATTATATTTTTTTAAATATAAATGGTCATGAGTGCTGATTTGAAACCAAAAGTGCTAATGGTTTCTACCGAATATCCTCCAATTCCTGGCGGTGTTGGGAGATATACAAGTAATTTGGTTAAAGCACTAAAAGAAATAGGAGTTGAAGTGTATGTTTTATGTAATGAGAAGGGAAACGGAGATTTTTTTGGACTTGATCCATTAAATGAGAATAACTCACAGGTGATACTAGATGTTATCAATACATTAAGACCGGATATAGTACATATTCAATTAGAGCATGGTCTATACGGGTTTAAACAAGTATTTAAAAAGAATTCAAACAAATCTATTACGAATATAGAGGAATTTTACGAAAAATGCCCTATTCCTATAGTAACTACATTTCACTCTGCATATCCGTTTAAACAATGGTTAAAAATATCAAAGCTTTTGTATCATCAACAAAATGATATAATAGATACAGATTCTATCAATCCTTTGGATAAAATCAAAGAATATTGGATAGCTTTGTCAACTTATTTTGCATTTAATAAATCCAATAGAATCAAGATGAAAAAAAGCAGTGCCAATATTGTGTTTTCAGAATACTTGGCTCATTTAATTTCTGATGGTAATAATAGTGTGAATACCAGAAGATCAGATTTAGAAAAAAACAAATTATTTGTTATTTACCATGGCGCAGAGCCTGTCGTTTCTGTTTCTGCAGAAAAGAATTTGGCTAGAAGAAAATTTAATTTACCTATAGATAGGAAAATAGGAGTGCTTTTTGGTTTTGCAACAAATACCAAAGGTTGGGATATATTGAACAGCTTAAATATTCCTCATAATTGGACAATAGTCATTAATCAATCAAAAAACCTATATGGCTCAGGCAAGCCAACGTCGATTGGAATACTCGATAGCCCTGATCACAAGGATACTAACAATAAGGATCAGAAGATCATCAATCTGAATCAGGGTTTTTTGACTGACAGTGATCTCTCTACTCTACTTTATTCTTGTGATATTGTAATCCTTCCATACACCGTAACTTCAGGTTCAGGAGTTCTTTTTGATGCCCTAGCCCATGGTCTACCGTTTATTTCTAGCAATCTAGGTTTTTTCAAGGAGTTTGAGGAGAAGGGCCTTGGCATAACAGTAAAAAGAAAATCAGGTGAATTTGAGCGTGCGCTTGAGAAACTGGAAGCGAATTACTCTGATTACGTTCAAAAAGTTAAAGAGTTTAAACCGGAATTAAAGTGGACTAATATTGCAAGTCAACATTTAGAAATATATATCAAATCGATATCTGAAAGAAAAAAAAGTACAAGCAGATAATAATTTCTTTTACCTTATTTTCCCAATAAGTAACCATGATTAGATAAAATAAAGTACACAGCAAACAAGATATGTATAATTAATTAATTTTATAAAATTCTGACATAAAAAGTTCGGTTCTCTATTTAGAAAGATTAATCACGTTCAACATCCACTTATTTCAACTTTGGGCGAATTTATTAATTGGTCTCTACTTGCAGAAACACAATCTGGCTTTTTGGTGTGGTGTTGGCTTATAATATACAAACATGCGTTCGATAGTTAGAATCGTCTAAAGACCGTTAAATTGATTCTTATCTATTATATTTTCTAATTAAGAAATGATCTGTTTAATAATCAACTAGAAAATAAAGCGGCAAGTCTGATTATCGAAACTTTTCATCAAGTTTTTTCATTCTTGCCTCATAGCCTTTGTTGTATTCCAATTCGTCCGGAACCAAAGTTGCGGGATGAACAAATCCTTGGCTTCTTATTATCATTGCTCGCTCAGCGGCCCATAATCTTTGCAGGTCCCAGTCAACTGTTCCAAATCCGTCATGGGGTCCTACTAATTTGCCATTGTGCATACTAAATACAAGACACGAAACAATTGGAATAGCATAGTTGATACTGGCCGGAGAATTCAACTTTACGGGCATAAGAGGCATATGATGACTACCCCTAGTATTACCTGCAACGTAGTGTGGATTATTAAACGCACTCCCTGCTTCCTCAGTGGCTGGAAAGTTTTTTTGAGTTCTTACTATAGAGATTGGGTCATCCTTTCCTACATATGTTCCTGCAATATTGTGCAGTCGGTCAGTCGATGCGGATAAGATTTGCTCAGCGTGATCAGAAGAAAGTACTGATGAAACAACATACCGCCCAGGATACATCAACGCTGCTTCTAATTCGGGCTTGTCATTCCATAATTTTAATTCAGCAGTTTTTCCTGTAATTACATCCATGACATGGAAAATAACTCCTTCAGCAAGTTTTTCATTGATTAAAATTCCCGTATTGCTTCTCGCATCCACAAACATCCTCCAAAAGGGAAAGTTAAATGCTCCGGGCTCGGTTTTGTCAGCAGCAAAAACGCAAAAGACTTCGCTTGGCCTTTCTTCCATCTCTATTTCTGCTACACCTGGTCCCATTCCCTTCACGTTACCTGAAAAGGCATCCTTCAGTAAGTCTTGACCAGCACCATATAGCCCCTGTTCTTTTGCAATTTTAGTTCCCTCTGTGAAGGCATCCCAAGCCATCTTGTGTATTTCCTTATTATTTATTCCATGAGTATGTGTCATAATTATGTGGATGTCGTCTCCAGTATAGCCGATATAGTAATCGATTAACAGACTTTGAGATTTAGAGTTTACAATTTCCTTAACCTTTTGAAGTAATTCATCACTAGGACGAGTATGACCGCCTATAGATCCAACGTCTGCCTTAATGGCCGATACCGTAATTTTAGCCATGATTAAATAAAAGAACAGTACTTGATTAAGTAATTTTTGGTTGTAAAAACCTGGTAATTTATTATTCTGTATAGTATATAACTATTCTTCTGGACCGCAGACTTAAAAAAGTGCAGATTCTCTTGAATAATATTTGAATAAAAATGTTTAGGGATTTTAAAATATGCTCTAAAGTTGTTTGATGTACATATATCGTTCCTTCTTTAAGTTCGTTAAAACAATAATCTTAAATATTAGATTAGTGCATTTGGTTAAATGAGTTTTTGGAATTCTCATAATGATGAATGGTTCAAAAGGTTTTTTGGAAAAGATAGAGGAACGAGATGGCCACGACATAATTATTTTGAAGAGATGTTAAGAGACTATGACGATTTTAGAAAAGATATGGAAAAAATGTTTCAGGAAGAGTTTAAGGGTATAGAAACCAAGGCCCCTAAAGAACTTGTGAGAGAATACACTACTCCTGAGGGAGCAAAAGTCAGAGAGGTAGGTCCCATCGTCTATGGGTATTCTATGACAATAGGCCCTGATGGCAAACCTCATGTAAAAGAGTTTGGAAATGTAAAAGCTTCTGCAATGGGGACTGCTCCGATATTGAGCCCTGAAAGAGAGCCTCTGGTTGATATTAGTACCAACGATAAAGAGGTAAAAGTTATAGTTGAAATGCCCGGTGTAAGAAAGGAAAACATAAAAGTAAATGCTTACGATTCCTCAGTTGAAATAAGTACAGATGACCCACAAAGAAAGTACCATGAAGTTATTGATTTACCGCCAGAGGCAGACATCGAAACTGCATCTTCTAGATATAATAATGGAATATTGGAAGTTGTTTTCAGTAAGAAGCAACAATCAAAACCAAAAGGCAAGGAAGTAAAAGTAGAATAAACTAACTATCTTTTATTGACCTCTATAATCTATCAAGATTTTTCTTTCTTTAGCTTTTCATCATTCTTTGTTCTTCTTCAAATACCGTTGTCCTTATTAGATCAATAGCGTCTCTGTTGCATGAAATGCTCTTTATACCATATCTGACAAGTATTTGGGCCATTTCAGATTGACTGCCGCTCTCTCCACAAATAGACGTTTCCACACCAAGGCGATTACAAACCTCAATTACCATTTTCATTGATTTCAAAACAGCCGGATGAAATACCGATGATAATCTAGATAATCTTTCGTTATTTCTATCTATGCCCAATATTAATTGGGTAAGATCATTGGTCCCAAAGCTGACAAAGGATATTCCCTCTTTACACAACTCTTCGATTATCAGAATTGCGGCAGGAGTTTCAACCATTATACCGATCTTGTTTTCCAATGTTGAAGATATTTCTCTGCAAATTTCCTTTGATTTTTGTACTTCTTCAACCGATATGACAAAAGGAAGCATCACATATAGATTTGTAAATCCCTCATCATGCAATTTCTTGATAGCATTTAATTCTGCCTTCAATAATGCCGGTTCATCTAGGCTCCTGCGTATTCCATGCCATCCAAGCATAGGATTGGATTCATGGGGTTCTTCTTCTCCACCAACAAGATTTCTAAATTCGTCTGTTCTGGCATCTAACGTTCTCACCCATACAGGCTTTGGATTGAATATTTTAGCTATTGGTCTTATTCCATCCATTAGCATTTGTATATAATCGTCTAACCGGTTATCTCTCATTAGCTTGGCAGGATGTGTACCATATTGGGCGATCATATGCTCCAATCTCAGTAAACCAACTCCTTCTACTTTTGGTTCTATTTCTTCAATATTTTTGAAAAATGCAAGATTTATCTTTATTTTTGTTTTGATCGAGTCGCTTGAGCCGGAGCCTGATTCAACTCCAGAAGGTTTCTGATACCCAGAGATAGATGTATCACTACTTAAATCAACTACACCATCATATACTATTCCATTGAATGCATCAACCGTAATTACCTGATTGTCTTGCAGTATGATGGTTGCATTTTGTGCACCAACAATTGCGGGGATTCCCATTTCTCTTGAGACTATAGCTGCATGACATGTTCTGCCACCAAGATCGGTAATAATTGCAGATGATTTATTCATACTTGGAACCAAATCAGGAGATGTCATGGCTGTTACAATGATGTCGCCCTTTTCTATGTTTTTGATACTGTCCTTAGTTTTTATGATTTTTACTTTGCCTACCGCAGTTCCAGGAGAGGCTCCAATTCCTTTTATTAATTGGTTTTTATCAATAATGTCAATTTTGTTTTTGTTATCGGCTTTTGTAGTAATGGGGCGGCTTTGCACAAAGAATATATTTTCAGATTTATCTATTGCAAATTCAATATCCTGTGGTTGATCATCATAGTATTTTTCAATCATTAATCCATATGACGCTAACTTTAGAATTTGTTCCTTCGTCAATACTTGGGCATTTATCTTGTCTGGTGGTGAATCGTATGTGATTGTAGTCTTTGAAGTAGTATCAAATGCAATTATCTTTGTTTTTTGTGCGATTTTGATATCTGTAATTGCATTATCAATTATAGCTTTTTCTTTTATTTTTTGTTTGCTTACATGATATGAATCAGGCGATATTTCTCCTCCTACAATGCTTTCTCCAAGTCCCCAAGTAGCTTCAATTAATATTGTATTTTCACCTGTTGTGGGATCGACTGTAAACATGATGCCTGATTTGTCAGATTCAATCATTTTTTGAACTATTACTGCGATACTGACCTTTGATATTTTATTTTTGAAACGGTAGAATATAGCACGGGGCTCATACAGCGAAGCCCAGCATTTTCTTATAGATTCCATAAGTTCCAGTTCGTTTTTCACATTAAGAAATGAGGATTGTTGTCCAGCAAATGATGCATTGGGTAAATCTTCTGCAGTAGCTGAACTCCTGATTGCAACTAGTGGCAATAAATCTTCTTCTGCTGCAGCAGCAGTGCCAGCAGCAGAAGAAGAAGCAGAAGCAGTGTTGCTGTCTATCACCTCTCCGGCTCTTTTGGTAATTAACTTTTGATAATTTTCGATAATTTTTCTTTCAATTTCCGAAGGTACTTTACTTGAAAGTATGATTTTCTTTATTTTACTAGATGATTCTGTTAATGATAAAGAATCATCTACATCTGTCTGGAGTATAATTTGCTCTATCTGATCTTTAATATCGTTGTCTTCTATAAACTGCTTAAATGAAGATGTTGTAACCACAAATCCTGGAGGCACAGGGATGCCTGATTTTATCAATTCACCAAGGTTTGCACCCTTTCCTCCTACCTGATCTATTTGCCCCCTACCAACTTCATTGATCGAGACCACATAATCATACATATTACTATGCCAGATAGATTCGCTAAAAAATTTTTAGCAAAGAATAATAATCAAGAGATTCGGATAAATATTTTCTTACGACACGTAATGTTCTCGGATGATATGGGAAGGTCAGAAGGAGGAATGAATACCTTGTGACTATCATTTTCCTATACAACCGATTGCACAAATTTACTATAGTTTAGTAAAGATAAGATCAATCATCATATCCTTGCAAATCATAAATGCCATCTATATGCC
>LLBZ010003483.1_pt4 | contig 11458 bp, 11 predicted proteins | sample 1489421 | NCBI WGS metagenome assembly LLBZ01 (sample SAMN04092657, study PRJNA295927) | soil metagenome | biome: Soil prokaryotic community; feature: Bulk soil; isolation source: soil from tomato rhizosphere | host: tomato cultivar Moneymaker | place: South Korea | collected 2011-11-01 | reverse complement strand
TCAGTATACAATTCAATTCTATCAGTACCTGTTTCTTTTGCTCCTTCAATCATAGCGATTACTGGATCAACAAAGATTGAAGTTCTAATATTATTTCTTTTGCATTCAGAAATTATATCCATCAAAAAATCCTTATTTTTAATTGTATCCCAACCCGCATTAGAAGTCAATGCATCATCAGCATCTGGAACTAATGTAACTTGAGTAGGCTTAATTTGCAATACCAAATCCATAAACTTCTTTACAGGATTTCCTTCAATATTATATTCCGTATGAACAATTGACATTAAATCTAAAGCATCTTGATACTTAATATGTCTTTCATCTGGTCTTGGGTGAATAGTAATTCCTTGAGCTCCGAAATTTTGTAAATCTTTGGCAACTTTCAACAAATCGGGAACATTTCCTCCTCTTGAATTTCGTAAAGTTGCTATTTTATTGATATTTACTGATAACTTTGTCATATTATTTTTTATTAACTTTACAAAAATACAAAGTATAAATAGCTTTAATAATCAATTTTTGATTAATTTGCAGTAAAATAATTATAAAATCTAAAATGAACACATTAATTGATTTTTTAAATATAGACATTAAACCTTTAAAAAGTAAGGAAACTATTGCAGAAGCTCAAGATCTATTTGCCGAATACAACTATACTCATTTCCCTGTTACTGAAGAAAATGTATATATTGGATGTATTACAAAAGAAGATGCCGAAATAAATCCAAGTCATAAAACAATTGGTGAATGTCGATATGATTTTGATCGTTTTTATGTTCGTTCAGAAATGGTTTGGCTAGATGTTTTAGAAGAATTTGCCAAGAATGAATCAAACATAGTCCCTGTATTAAATTCTAAAAACAAGTATATTGGCTATTATGAATTAGATGATGTAATTAAATTTTTTCATGAAACCCCTTTTTTAAGAGAAGAAGGAGGCATACTAGTTATAAAAAAAGAAGTCTCAAATTTTTCTATGAGCCAAATAGCGCAAATCGTTGAAAGCAATAATGCTAAATTACTTGGGCTATTAATATCAAAATCTGATGCTAATTTTATTGAAATCACACTTAAAATAAGTCAAAATTCATTAAATGAAATCATACAAACTTTTAGAAGATATGAATATGAAATAATTTCTGAGCATCAAGAAGATTCTTATTTAAAAAACCTCAAAGACCGTTCCGATTATTTAGATAAATATTTAAATATTTAACCCAGTTATCAATATAAAAAACAAATAATTATCTACACATGAAAATTGCAATATTTGGTCAATATTACCAATCAGACACTGAGGAAATTGTAGAAAAAGTTTTAAAAATATTATTAGACAATAACGTTATTGTTATTATAGAGAAAGATTTTCATAAAAGCATTAGAACTTTATTGAAAGAAAATTGCAATACCTATTCTTCTCACGAAGAACTAGAAAATGATATAGATATACTAATAAGCATTGGTGGTGATGGAACTATTTTAAGAGCTGTCACTTATGTGCGTGATAAAAACATACCAATTGTTGGTATAAACGCAGGAAGACTGGGTTTTCTAGCCACAGTTCAAATTAAAAACATAGAACCTTTACTTTCTAAAATTTTATCGAAAGACTATACAATATCAAAAAGGAGTTTACTAAGTTTATCTTGCACTCCAAAAAATCCTGATTTAGTAGATTTAAATTTTGCATTAAACGAAGTGACCGTTTCAAGAAAAGACACCACTTCCATGATTACAATTGAAACCTACTTAAATGGAGAATATCTAACATCATACTGGGCAGACGGATTAATAATTTCGACACCTACAGGCTCTACAGGATATTCGTTAAGCTGCGGTGGCCCTGTTTTAATTCCAGATGTAAACAGCTTGGTTATTACACCTATAGCGCCTCACAATTTAAATGCAAGACCATTAGTTATCCCAGATGACACAGAAATTGAACTAAAGGTATCTGGAAGAGAAGAGCAATATTTAGTGTCTTTAGACTCTAGAATAACCTCTGTTACAAATGAAACCTTGCTAAAAATAAAAAAAACCCCATTCGAAATAAACATGGTAGCATTTAATGAAGAAGGATTTTTAAAAACAATCCGAAAAAAACTGCTCTGGGGCGAAGACAGAAGAAATTAATGCCTCCTACATAACTTTTACTTTTTTTTTGCGTTTATACTAAACTGATTTTAATAGGAATAAAATTTCCATTTAAATGCGGTAAAGAAATCTATATTGTTATATTTGCAAACTATTTTTAAAAATGAGAAAGTTATTTGTTTACATATTCTTATTATTGAGTACTACTGCTATCACTGCTCAAATTAATGAATTAGGAGTATTTTTAGGAGGTTCAAACTACATTGGAGATGTTGGTCCTACTGATTATATTGCGCCTAATAAACTTGCCTTTGGTTTTTTGTACAAATGGAATCGAAGCACGAGACACTCTTATCGCTTATCATATACCTACTCAAAAATAGAATCTGCTGATAGGGATAGTAATGTTCCTAGTAGATATTTAAGAGATAAAAGTTTTAAAAATAGCATTCATGATTTCTCAGTAGGTTTAGAATTCAATTTTTTTGAGTTTAACTTACATGATTCTGAAAAAGCATTTACACCTTATGTTTTCACAGGTCTAAGTTATTTTATTTATAATGAAAATTTTATTCCTAATAAAACAGAAGAATTAGATTATAGGCATAGCCAATTAGGAATTCCAATGACAGTTGGTATAAAAACTAGACTCTATAGAAATTTTGTTCTTGGAGCTGAAATAGGAGCCAGATATACATTTACAGACAATTTAGACGGAAGTAATCCTAAAAACAACAATTTTGACATTTACCGCTTTGGCAATCTTAACAGCAATGATTGGTATGTTTTTACAGGAATAACTTTAACCTATACTTTTGGACAAAATCCATGTTTTTGCGCTAATTAATTATGAGTATAAAAGAAAAAATAGACACAACTAAACTACCTGAACATTTAGCTATTATAATGGACGGAAATGGCAGATGGGCAAAACAAAAAGGTCTATTAAGAACTTTAGGCCATGAAAGCGGAACTAAATCAGTAAAAAAAACAGTAGAAAGCTGTGCGAAATTAGGAATAAAGAATCTAACCCTTTATGCTTTTTCAACTGAGAACTGGAATAGACCAAAACTAGAAGTTGATACTTTAATGAAGCTTCTAATTTCTTCTTTAAAAAAAGAAATGAAGACTTTGATAGAAAACAACATCCGTTTGAACGCAATTGGAAATTTAACAAATCTTCCTGTAAAAGTTCAAAAAGAATTAAATGAAGTAATCCAAAAAACGTCTGAAAACACTAGAATGACATTGACTTTAGCACTTAGTTATGGTGCAAGAGAAGAACTTATTCAAGCTGTTAAAAAAATTTCCGATAAAGTTAAAAATAATATAATTTCCACTGACACTATTGACGAATCAATTATTAATAAGCATCTTTACACGCACAATTTGCCAGATGTTGATTTAGTTATTCGTACAAGTGGTGAACATAGAATAAGTAATTTCTTACTTTGGCAAATTGCATATGCTGAATTTTATTTTATAGATGTTTTATGGCCAGATTTTAGTGAAGAAGATTTATACACAGCCATAATAAGTTATCAAAGTAGAGAAAGAAGGTTTGGAAAAACAAGTGAACAAATTTCATAAGAAAAAAATGTTAAAAAAAGGTTTACAATTACTTTTTACCATAGTAATTATAGGTAATAGTACTAAATTAGTTGCTCAAGAAACAAAATTAGAAAACGGAAAAGAATACATATTAGGAGGTGTAGAAGTAACTGGAAAAAGCAAATATAGCGAACAAACTGTAGTTACTTTTTCTGGACTAGAAAAAGGTCAAAAAATAGTAGTTCCTGGAGAAGATATTAGTGCTGCTATTAAAAAACTTTGGAAACTAGGTCTTTTCAGTGATGTAAATTTTTATGTAAATAACATAAAAGGTGATAGCATTTTCTTAGAATTAAACTTAATTGAATCTCCAAAACTTGCTGATGCAAAAATTCAAGGTATTAAAAAAGGAAAAGCTGAAGATTTAATTAAAGAAATTGATCTTAAAAAAGGAAAAGTTGTTAATGAAAATTTAATAACAACAACCAAAAACTACATAGAAAATAAATATAAAAAAGATGGTTTTTACAATACCAAAGTTTTTATATCTACAACTCCAGATTCTACTGAAACTGAAGTAAAAATGCTGGTTAACATTGATAAAGGAGAAAAAGTTAAAGTAAAAAGTATCGATTTTGAAGGCAATTCTGAAATTTCTGATGCTAAACTTAGAAAAACCTTTAAAAACACAAAACAAAAGAATCCTATTCGAATATTTAAAGCTTCCAAATATATTAAAGATAAGTATAAAGAAGATTTAGTTACTGTTATCGACAAATACAAAGAAAAAGGATTTAGAGACGCAAGAATTATTTCGGATTCTGTTAAGTATGACAAAGAAAAAAACCTTATCGACATTAAAGTAAACCTTGAAGAAGGCCGAAAATACTATTTTGGAAATATTAGATACTTAGGAAATACCGTTTATACTGATCAACAATTATCTAGATTACTAGGAATTAAAAAAGGAGATGTATACAATGGAGTGCTTTTACAAAAAAGAATAGCCGACAACAGTAAACCAGATGCAGAAGATTTAACCAACTTATATCAAAATAGTGGTTATTTATTTTCAAGTATAAATCCAGTTGAAGTTAAAACAGCTAATGATACCATTGATTTTGAAATAAGAATTACTGAAGGACCAATTGCTTATTTTAATAAAATTTCTGTTGTAGGTAATGACAAAACCAATGATCATGTTATTTACAGAGAATTAAGAACTAAACCAGGAAACAAATACAGTAAAGACGATTTAGTTCGATCTGTTAGAGAAATAGGTCAATTAGGATTTTTTGATCCTGAAGCAATTAGACCAGATTTTAAAAATGTAGATCCTCAAGCTGGAACGGTAGATATTGAATATAATGTAGTAGAAAAAGGAGCTAGCCAAATAGAACTACAAGGTGGTTATGGTGGTGGTGGATTCATTGGTACACTAGGACTTTCATTTAATAACTTTTCTGCAAGAAACATATTTAAAAAAGAGGCCTACAAACCTTTACCAATGGGTGACGGACAAAAAATGTCTCTTCGTTTACAAGGAAGTTCCTATTTTCAAACTTATAGTTTATCGTTTTCTGAACCTTGGTTTGGAGGAAGAAAACCAGTAAGTTTTTCAACTTCTCTTTCTCATAGTAAACAGTTTTTATATAATTTTAGCACAAGAGATGTTACTAGAGATCAAAGTTTTAACATCACATCTATTTCAGTAGGAATTGCAAAACAATTAAATGTTCCAGATGATTTCTTTGTTTTATCGCAAAGTTTATCATTTCAATATTATGATTTAAATAATTACAACACAGGATTATTTACTTTTGGTAATGGAGCGTCTAGAAATATTACATATACCATTGGTTTAAGCAGAAATAGCAAAGGTTTAAACCCAATTTATCCAACTTATGGTTCAGAATTTAGTGTAACAGGTAAATTTACACCTCCTTATTCTTTATTCAATGGAGTTGATTATGCAGACTTAAAAAATTCTGACGAGTATAAGTTAAAATACACAACAGGAAGTGGTATAAGTACAGGAGTAAATTCAGAAGGAGAAATAGTTCAAGATGGAGATTATATAGCATTATCATCTACAACTGGATTATATGAAAAAGTTGATGCCAATAATGCTGATTTAGACCAAGGGAAATATGACCAAAAAAGATTTAATTGGTTAGAATATTACAAAGTAAAATTCAAAGCTGATTGGTACACTAGAGTTTATGATAAGTTAGTATTACGTTCTTTAGGAGAATTTGGTTTCATGGGAGCTTACAACCAAGATAGAGGATTAGTTCCATTTGAACGTTTTTATTTCGGTGGTGATGGTTTAGCGAACTTTTCATTAGATGGCAGAGAAGTAATACAATTAAGAGGTTATCCTAACAACTCTCTATCACCATTAGATGAAAATGGAGCACAAATTGGAGCAACTATCTACAATAAATTCTCATTAGAATTAAGATATCCAATCACATTGAAACAAGCTGCTACAATATATGGTTTAACCTTTTTAGAAGCTGGAGCTGCATATAACGAGTTTAAAGACTATAACCCTTTCAACATGCAACGTTCAGCTGGTTTTGGACTTAGAGTATTTATGCCTGCATTTGGATTATTAGGTATCGATTTCGCTCATGGATTTGACGCTGTTCCTGGTCAAACAACAAAGAGTGGCTGGCAAACTCATTTCATTATTGGACAACAATTTTAGTATTTTTTACGTTTAGTTTAAAATTAAAAGGTGAAAACAAAACTTTTAAAAACATTTCTTATCTTTCGGGCAGTTTTTTAAGTTACATCTGAAAATTAAAAACTAAAAATAAGCAACAAATGAAAAAATTATTTTTTATAACATCATTATTCATTTCATCCATAAGCTTTTCACAATCAGCAAGTGTAAGAATTGGATATATTGATATGGAATATATTCTTGAAAAGGCTCCTGATTATGCAGAAGCTAAAATGCAATTAGAGCAAAAAGCTTCTAAATGGAAAGAGGATATTGAACTTAAAAAAAATGAGATTACAAAATTAAAAGAAAGTCTAGCCACTGAACGTGTACTTCTTACTAAAGAGTTAATTGAAGAAAGAGAAGAAGAAATCGCTTTTCAAGAAAAAGAGCTTTTTGATTACCAAGAAAAAAGATTTGGAGCAAGAGGAGATTTAATTATTCAAAAATCAATTCTTGTAAAACCTATACAAGATCAGGTTTTTACAGCTATTCAAGATATTGCAGAACAAAAGAGATATGATTTCATTTTAGATAAATCATCTGACTTAACAATTCTGTTTGCTGACAAAAGACATGATATTAGTGACCAAATTGTTAGAGCTATAATGCGTTCAGAAAAAAGAGAACAACTATCTAAAAAAGAACAGAAAGCTCAAGATGCTCAAGAAGCAAAAGAAGATTTGCAAGATGAAAATCCAGTTTTAGCCGAAAGACAAAAAATATTAGACGAAAAGAAAGCTGCTAGAGAAAAGTTAATGGAAGAAAGAAAAGCAGCAAGAGAGAAAATTATTGAAGACAGAAAAAAAGCAGCTCTTGAAAAGAGAAAAAAATTAGAAGCTGATAAAAATGGCACAGTAATTGAAAAAGAATCTAGTGAACAAGAAGAAGAAAAATAATAACCTAAATAAATTTAAAATAAAAAAATGAAACAATTAAAAACTTTAGCTATTGCATTAGTACTTTTTATTTCAACTCAAGTATCTGCGCAATCAAAAATGGCTCATATAGACGTTAAAGAATTAATGACGAATATGCCAGAAATGAAAGCGGCTCAATCGCAATTAAAAACGATACAAGATACTTATGATAAAGAATATAAAGGTATGGTTCAAGAGTATCAAACAAAATTACAAAAGTATGAGCAAGAAGCTCCTACTGCTGGTGAAGCTGTAAACGAAACTCGCTCTAAAGAAATGCAAGGAATGGGACAACGTATTCAAGAATTTCAACAAAGTGCAAGTAAACAATTACAACAAAAAGAACTTGATTTATTAAAACCTATCATGGAAAAAGCTCAAGCTGCAATTAAAAAAGTAGCTACTGCTAAAGGTTTTGATTATGTATTAGATGCTACTGAAGGAAGTGGATTATTAGTTGCTAACGGTCCAAACATACTTGTTGATGTAAAAAAAGAATTAGGTTTCTAATAAAATCTAAATAAAACAAAATTTAACTGTTCCAATTTTAATTAATTTGAACAGTTTTTTTTTACTTTTGTTTTCATGAATAATGAATCCCCTATAGGCCTTTTTGATTCTGGTATTGGAGGCACTTCAATATGGAAAGAAATACATTTGTTATTACCTAACGAAAATACTATCTATTTAGCAGATAGTAAAAACGCTCCTTATGGATTAAAGTCAAAAGATGAGATTATTAATCTATCCATTAAAAATACAGAGTTTCTTTTAAATAAAAATTCAAAAATAATTGTTGTAGCTTGCAATACTGCGACTACAAATGCTATTAAAGAATTAAGAACAAAATATGATGTTCCAATTATAGGTATAGAACCTGCTATTAAACCAGCGGCTAATTTATCTAAAACGCAAACTATAGGCATTCTTGCTACAAAAGGAACCCTAAATAGTGATTTATTTCACGAAAAGATTTCCCATTTTTCCAATATAAATATCATTGAACAAATAGGTCATGGTTTAGTTCAATTGATTGAAAATGGCGCTATTAATTCAGTAGAAATGAGTGATCTTCTAGAAAGTTACTTGAAACCTATGATTGAGCAGAATATCGATTATCTAGTCTTAGGTTGTAGTCATTATCCATATTTGATTCCACAAATAAAAAAAATAATTCCAAATCATATAAAAATTATTGATTCAGGTGAAGCGGTAGCTAGGCAAACTAAAAAGATATTAGAAGAAAATAATTTGCTTAATTCATCTAAAAATTTAAGTTGGCAAAAATTTTATACTAACTCGAATCCTTCTGTTTTAAAAACAATTTTAAATCGTGAAAATGATGTTTTTGAAAAAGATTTTTAATTTTCTTTCCTGAAAGCAATGTAAAATCATAATCTAACCCTGATGGTAGTGGCAGCTTTCTAAAATTCATTTTAGAAACTATAACGAACAGCAGGAAAAAGGACAATAAGAATGCCTTGAGATTGGTTTCTAATCTTCTTTAAACCAGCTTGAATACATTACATAGTTATTTGATATTCTTTCAATTTCACCAGCAAAATCACTTTGGTTAATATCTTTTACCTTTTTTGCGGGAACACCTGCATATATTGCTCCGGATTCTATAACTGTATTTTGAGTTACTACAGAACCAGCTGCTACAATAGAATTGCTATTTACTACACAATTATCCATTACTATCGCTCCCATTCCAATGAGTACATTGTCTTTAATTTCGCATCCATGAACTATTGCATTGTGACCTATAGAAACGTTATTACCTATTATAGTAGGATGCTTTAGATAAGTACAGTGTATTACAGCTCCGTCTTGAATATTAACTTTATTTCCTATCTCAATGCTATTAACATCTCCTCTTATAACTGCATTAAACCAAACACTGCAATTATCGCCTATTGTTACATCACCCACAATTGTTGCGTTATCTGCCAAAAAACAATCAGCTGCTATTTTAGGATACTTTCCTCTTATTTCTTTAATTATCATAACCTAATTTATTATATATAAAAATGTCCCGAAAAATTTCCGGGACAAAATTGTATTTTCTTTTGAATTATTAGTTAACTGCAGGACAATTACAACTCCATTCTTTAGCTTTACAGAATATATCTATACCTAATGTTATTTGATGAAATCCTCCTGAATCAAATTTAATATCTCCTAAAATATGAGAATATGTATATGCAAACATATATTGTTTATAATTAACACCTAAAACTGGTGTTATATACTGTAGTTTTTGTTCACCTATAGCAGTTCCATCTAAATATTCAGCTCCGTCAAAACTTCTTCTATATGAAAGTCCTCCCCATATTCTTCCAAAATCCATCCCCTTATAAACTTTTAAGTTCAAATCGATAGCTTTTTCTGTAGTTTCTTGTGTATATTGAAATAGAAAAGAAGGTTCCCAAAGTAATCTGTCTTCATTTCCAAAAACTGCACCAGCACTCCATAAAAACTTTCTTAAGTTATCCGATTCAATTCCTTCTGTATAAATCTCTCTTCTGTTAGCTAAAAAGTTTTTAACTGTTACATGCGTAAAGAAGTCTAAAAAGTGATATGAAGCTCCTATGTCTACATTAAAATAAGCATCTTTTTGATATACACCTCCAAAAATAAATGGATCAAAGGCTTGATTAGTAAAACTAGTTTCATCTAATTGACTTTGAATAAATGCTGCACTTAAACCAAAAGATAGTTGGTTTAAATCTGTAGTTCCTCTTGAAAATCTCAAATGATGTGCATAAGTTAATTTTGCTCCTCTTTGAGAATGATATCCATTTTTATCATTAAAGACAATAGCACCAATTCCTGATTTCCCATCTTCATCAACTGATGTATTGAAACTTAAAGTTTGAAGTGAAGGAGCATCTTGTTGGCCAAACCATTGTTGACGACCTGTCAAACGTATTTTTCCACAATTTGCTGCTCCAGCCATGGAAGGGTGAATTAAATAATAATTGTCAGACAAATAATCTGAATAAACTGCAACCCCTTCTTGGGAATAAGATAGCTGTGCCAAAAACAACACAATAATTAAATAACTTTTTTTTAAATCCATCGAAAATTATCGTTTTAATGAAAAATGTGCTTTAAATACTTTCGTTTGTTGGTTTTCTTGATATTCTACAGTAAACCAGTAATCTGTGGATGGTAGCTCTTCTGAATTGAAGGTTCCGTCCCATCCTATTCCTAATGGACTGATTTCCTTTATCAATTTACCATATCGGTCAAAGATATAAATTTTTGTGTTAGGTTGGTCTCTCAAGGTAAAAATATTCCAATAATCATTATGCCCGTCTCCATTAGGAGTAAAGAATTTTGGATAATCGATTATTAATATTTCTTTTGTTAAGTAAGTACAGCCTTTTTGATCTACTACCGTTAACTGGTGGGTTCCTGAACTTACTCCTGTAAATACACTAGAACCTTGTAAATCCTGATCATCTAATTGATATAAGAAACTTCCATTTCCATCTATAACATTAATTGTTACTGTCGCATTATCTGTAAAGGCATTAGTTACTGTGTAAGTAAAATCGGTTGCACTATTTATTTCTGTAACACTTACTATATTAGAGATGTTCTCACAATTTGTTACTGTGTTTTGAACTAAAACATAGTAATCTCCTGCTTCTTCTGCTTCATACATATTCTGAGTAGCTCCTGAAATTACTGCTCCATTATAATACCAAGTAAATTGGTAATCTGAGGTATTTGGAACACCTGAATCTAACAAATGACTTTGGAAGACTAATCCAGTAGCTAATTCCACACATATCGATCCATCTTCTAAAACAGGTTGAGGTAACGGATTAACATAAATGGTAAAATCTGTATATGCTCCTCTACATCCAGTTGAAGAGACTGTCCAAACTCTATACACTACTACTCCTTGTGCATTTTCTGTAGTTGTTAATATATCTGGTATTTCATAAGGTGAGGTGCTTGCCGTGCCATTTGTCGCTCCTGATACACCTGTTGAACTTTGTACAATCCATTCTACTGTGGTTCCTGTTAAAACTGGACTTCCAAGTTGGATATCTATAACATCTGACACTACTTCCCCACTACACATATTGGCTGCTACTGAAGAAACTACTGCTCCTGGTATTGGATTAACTGTGATAACAGC
>LLBZ010002724.1_pt1 | contig 11515 bp, 13 predicted proteins | sample 1489421 | NCBI WGS metagenome assembly LLBZ01 (sample SAMN04092657, study PRJNA295927) | soil metagenome | biome: Soil prokaryotic community; feature: Bulk soil; isolation source: soil from tomato rhizosphere | host: tomato cultivar Moneymaker | place: South Korea | collected 2011-11-01 | reverse complement strand
CGCTCGACACCCCGCTGCGGCAACCGCATGGCAACTACATCACCATGGGCGAGGTGCGGGTAGGTGACTGGCTCTGCGACGAGCAGCACCGGCCCACCCAGGTAGTGGCGGTAACGCCTGTGGAGGAGCGGAAGACCCTGGAGGTGTACTTCACCTCTACCGAGAACGCCAGTCCGGTCACGGGGATGGGCACCGCCGCCTGCTTGACGACCAGCTACGAGCACGAGTGGTCGGTGCTGACCACCCAAGAGCGGTCGCGGATCAACGTGATCTGCCAGCGCCACGGGATCAAGCGGCCGGACTGGTCGTACTGGGGGCACCGTGGCACGATCATGGAGAGCTACGACATCGCGCGGACCTTGAGCAGGTTCGCCGGGCGTAGTATCGACAGGCCCATGGTGCCTGCGGCGCGGCACATGCAGACCGCACACAGCTACGGGGTGAACCTGGCAACGTTCGGGAACGCTCACATAGACGACCTGTTCGAGCAGTTCGGCGGAGCCGACGAACAAGGCCGCCTGTGCCTCCGCGTCAGCGCCAAGCTGAGGCCCGAGCAGTTCAGTCGAGCTGGCCGGAAGGCCATCGAGCCTCCGCAGCAGATCGCCAAGGCACGGGAGTGGCTGGGACAGGCCGGTCACAAGACCACCCTGACCAAGGAACGTCATGGCTACAGCATGACGTTCATCCTCAGTGTCACCTCGGACCCGCGTCCGCTGCTGGCTGAGTTCGTGCCGAACGGGTACGACGGCGGCATGGGCCTGAACGTGGACGACATCCAGGCGATCATCCTCAACGCCTGGGACGAGCGCAATCAGATCAAGCCTCTTGGCGGCTGGCTGCTGGCCAGGGTGGACCACGGACGGCCGCAGCGGGTGAAGTGCGTAGAGGTGGACGGCCCGAGCCACCTGTACCTGGCCGGGCGCAACGACGTGCCCACCCACAACAGCATGATCGCGTCGGTGATCGCCGCCTGGTGGGTGGACTCGCACCCGCCCGGCACGGCCATCGTGGTCTCGACTGCGCCGACCTACCCGCAGGTGCACGCCATTCTGTGGGAAGAGATCAGAAAGCACCACAACACGGCGAAGGACCGAGGCAATCCACTGCCCGGCACCATCACCATGGCGGACAACTGGAACCTGCCGGGTGGTCAGCTTGTGGGGTTCGGACGTAAGCCGAAGGACGGTGACCGCCACGCCTTCCAGGGCATCCACCGTAGGTACGTGCTGGCCATCCTGGACGAGGCATGTGGTGTACCCGAGGAACTGTGGACTGGTGCGGAGGCCATCACCACCAACGAGGGCTGTCGCATCCTGGCCATCGGGAACCCGGACGACCGCGACACGGAGTTCGGGAAGAACTACTGTGACCCGGCCACGGCACAGGACTGGAACAGGATCAGCATCCCGGCCCACTCGACGCCGAACCTCACTGGCGAGCCTGTGCCTCCGCTGCTGAACGAGGTGCTGGTCTCCAAGGCGTGGTGCGACGAGCGCCTTCGTGCGTGGGGAGCGGACGACCCGAGGTACGTCTCGAAGGTCTTGGCCGAGTTTCCCGAGGCGAACGCAGCTTCCCTGTTCTCGCCGGTCGTCATCGCCACTGCCTTCGAGCAGAGCGGGCGTAAGCGGGAACACCCGGCAACCACTCTGTACTTCGGTGTGGACGTGGCGCGGTACGGCGGCGACCTCAACGTGCTCACCATGTTCGACGGGGTGCGGGCACAGGTGCTCGATTCGTGGGGAGGCACAGACACCGTGTCGTCTGCGGTGCGTGTCCTCACCCGAGTGGCGGAGGAGGTCAAGGATCACAACGCAACTGCGGCCGACATCCGGGTTGACGCGGTCGGTCTCGGTGCTGGTGTGGTGGACACCCTGGCTGCACGGCGGGCCGACCTGGAGCAAGAGCTGATCGGCACCGGCTACGAGCCGTGGTTCACCGTGCGAGAGATGCATGGGTCGGCGGCAGCCCCCAAGGATGTGGGTGGCTCGGTGCAGGGCTACGGCAACGCTCGTGCGTGGTGGTACGACCAGCTCAAGCACCTGATGCGATCTGGCACCATCGAGATCGCAGAACACGCCAACCTCCAGGACGAGCTGGGCGGAGTCCGGTACGAGTACCGGAACGGCAAGCTCTACATCGAAAGCAAGGAGGAGATCAGGAAGCGCAACGGAAAGTCGCCTGACTACGCCGACTCCCTGGTGTACGCGACGGCCCCTGTGCACGAGGGGCTGTCACCCGGTGACACGGTGTCAGAAGACGCTCACAACCTGGCGGTTGCCGAGTTCGATCTCGAAGCCGAGATGATGCGGGACATCAGCATCTCGCCGTACTGACCGGATCTCGACGCTGGCCAGCGGCCCGGCCGATGCACAGCACAGAGAGTTATGGTCCAATGGTGAACCACAGTCCGAGGAAGGGGATCACAGCGTGAAGCTCGTGACTCGAAGCGCGTGGGGTGCGCGCCCGTCGAAGTACACCCTGGCCTACATCGGATCGACGCGGGGGGTGAAGGTCCACTACGAGGGCACCTACGTGCCCAAGTCGCTGGCCAACCCCGACCAGCACAGCAAGTGCGACGACCGGATGCGGGACATCCAGGCGAGCCACCTGGCGAACACCGCCGAGAACTACAGCGACATCGCCTACAACTACGTGGTCTGCCCCCACGGGTACGTGTACGAGGGGCGTGGCTACCACAAGAAGACCGGCGCGAACGGGAACCAGGCGCTCAACGCGCAGGACTACGCGGTCTGCGCCATGGTCGGCAGCTCCGGCCTGGTCTACCCCACGGACGCTCAGCTCAACGGCATCGTGGACGCCATCGAGCTGCTGCGCGACAAGGGCGACGCGGGCAACTGGCTGGGCGGTCACCGAGACGGCTATGCCACGGCCTGCCCCGGCGGACCCCTCTACAAGTGGGTGCACGACGGCGCGGAGCGGCCGGGCGGCGACTCGCCCCAGGGTGGTACGGGACCGGAGATCCCCGCCGACCCGAGCGGCACCATCGCGCGGTACAAGGTCCGGATCAACGGGCTGGAGTACGGGTACGGTGCGACCGGCGCGCACGTCACCAAGGTCGGCCAGGCCCTCGTCAAGGCCGGGTTCGGGAAGCACTACAAGGTCGGCCCCGGACCGAACTGGTCCGACGCGGACACCAAGAACTACCAGGACTACCAGCTCTCGCTGGGCTACAAGGGGACTGCTCCGCACCAGGACGCCGACGGCGTACCTGGTGAGGTCACCCTCAAGAAGCTCCTGGGAACCCTGCCTGCCAAGGCGGCGTCGGCCCCGAAGTTCCCCGGACGGGAATACTTCGGGCCGGGCGAGAAGAACAAGTACGTGACCCTCCTGGGCCAGCAGCTCGTCAAGAAGGGCTACGGCAGCTACTACAAGGTGGGTCCGGGTCCGTCGTGGGGAGAGGCGGACCGTAAGGCTACGGCCGCCTTCCAGCGCAACCACAGGGACCTCGCGGGGGACGCGGACGGATACCCCGGTCCGCTCACGTGGAAGATCCTGTTCTCGTAGAGGCAGGGGAAGGAGGACTCCATGAAGGTGGAGTGGAAGCGGACGATCCGCACCGTGGTGCAGGTCATCGTGCCGCTGGCGGTGGTCCTGCCCGAGATCGTGGAGGCTTCGGGGGTCAACGACTCCCTGCCGTGGGTCGCGGGTGCCATCGCCGGAAGCGCGGCTCTGACCAGGATCATGGCCGTCCCCCAGGTGCAGAAGTGGCTGCTCTGGCTGAACACCGAAGACAAGGAGGCCGCTGACCGATGACACCTCCGGACGAGACCCACGTGGTCACGCTCCGGGATATCTACCTCGTCGGGGTTGACACCCGAGAGAAGGTCATCCACCTGACTGGTGAGGTCTCGAACCTCCAGCAGGATCAGGGGGAGACCAAGGAAGAGGTGGAGAAGGTGGCCGAGCGAGTCTCGGTTCTGGAGAGGGGCCACTCCAAGATCATCGGTGCGGCGGTAGGGGCAGCCACCATCGCGGGGACTGCCACCACCGTCATCGGGTGGGCCATCACGAAGTGAGGCCCGACGTTGCCCCGGCTGAGTTCCTACCAGCCGGGGCTTCGTCATGCCTGGCGTCGTCGGTGCTCCTCCTGGATGGCCAGGGCAACCAGACCGAGCTTGTCGCGCACCGACCTGATCTGCTCTCGCAGCCCGAGGCTGTAGCAGTACAGCAGCCACTCCTCGAAGCTGTCCGTCCTGGCCGGGCGAGTCATGAGGATCTGTGCCTCGGAGAACGAAGGCACACCCCGCAGACGGAACATCGCCTCGCGCTCCAGGGCGGCGCGGTCGTACTCGCGCTTCAGCTCGACGTTCGGGCCGTAGTGCGGGTTCGACTCACGGAGACCAGGGTCGTGGTACATGTGCACCAGGGGGATGTGCTCGTACCGCAGGTGCGGCCCCAGGATGGCATCGGCACAGACGCCGAACGCCGAGTCCTCTGCACCCCAGCCGGTGAAGCGCGGGTCGAAGCCACCCGTGGCCAGGAAGCTGTCGGTACGGATGACGAAGAGGCCGCCGCCCGCCATGCCTCGGTAAGAGCCACGGACGAGCGGGCTGGTCGGCACCTTCAGGCGCGGGCCTGGACGGCGCTTCAGCAGCTCCGCAGTCGGCTCGGGCCGCAGCCTGAGCACGCGGCCGTGCGGGACGATCCACGGGGCCACCAGGGCTTGGCTGGCGGCCGTCTTCAACCGGTCGGTGAGCGGGAACACGTCGGTGTCCGAGACCACCACCACGTCAGCGCCCATGGCCTTGGCCAGCTTGACCCCGTAGTTGATGGCGGTCGGCTTGTTCCACTCACCTCCGCCACCATCTGTGTGGATGAGATCCCACTCGGGATGCATCTCTCCGTACCACTCGGTGAGCCACGCCTTGCTGGCCGCCCGGTCCTTGTCGCCTCTGTCCTTCCAGGGGAAGACGACGGCGACCTGTGGTTCGCTCATGCCGCCCGCTCCAGGACGGCGAAGCGGTCGGTGTCCTCGTGCTCGTTGGAGAAGATCCAGTCTCCGTAGTCCAGGGTGTCCTGAACCAGCTCGTCCACAGCGCGACGAACCTGCGGCGAGTTGTAGTCATCGAAGACCAGGTAGCCGCCCACCTTGACCTTCGGAGCCCACAGCTCGATGTCCTGCTTGACCATCGGGTACTTGTGGCTGCCGTCCACGTAGGCCATGCCGATCGGGCTCGGGGAGTTCCAGCGCTTGGCCGCGTCGGCGCTGAAGCCGTGGAACTCGGTGATGATGTCGGCCAGCCCGCACTTCTTCACGTTCTCGCGGAACAGCTCGTGTGCCTCCTCGCGCGTCTGCGCGATGCTCAGGCCGGTGCCGCTGATCGGGGTGTCGAGCAGTTCCCACGGGTCCACGCTGTAGATGTGCATGGTCTTGTAGGACTCGCGGACACCGCGACCCATGAAGCAGGAGGACTTGCCGGTGAAGGGACCGATCTCGATGATGCAGTCACCGGACTCCAGGAGCTTGACCATCTTTTCCAGGAAGAGGCCGTCCTCGTTGCGGATCAGGCCCGGAACGTTCTCGGGCTTCTTGTGCGCCATTACAGTGCCTCCAGCACCTTGATGAAGTTGGACACCTTCGTACCGTGACCCGGCTCGTTGACGCCGGTCACGTAGTCCACCCACTTGAAGTCACCGCCGATGACCTTGTGGTATGGCAGCCGCATTGCCGGGATGCCCAGCGCTTCGGCCACGATCAGCCCGTGCAGGCTGCTGCTCAGGATGCGGCTGCACTTGCTGATCTCGTAGATGACCTCATGCGGCGGAGCCGTCACGTCGATCACCACGTCCGCGTAGGGGAAACTGCGGTTGTCGATGTAGTGCGGCACAACCCCCAGCCTGTGTGCCTGGCGCGGAGCCAGGTCGTACAGCGCCGGGGCGAGGATGCCGGGATCACCCAGCAGCACATCACCGATGTTGTGCTTGCTTTCCTCGTTCCACGCACGACGAGTCATCTCACCACGCAGGGCTCGGATGTCGAAGTGCTTGGGGTTGGGAAGTCGCTGAGCGCCACCATGCATGGAGCCCACCCCGGCGAGGACGCAGCCGCGCGGAGCGACTGTCAGCTTCTCCAGGATGGAGCCACAGACGGCTACCTCAGCCGCCTGAGCCTGCGCTCGCACAACCTTGTGGCCGAGACGCCGCAGGATGTCAGGCCCCAGCTCATCGCCGAAATTGGCGACGCCCGGCCTGGCCCATCCGTACACCGCGAGGGTGGTCATTCCTGATCCTTCCGTGGGTCGAGTAGAAGTAGTGGTCTGCGTAGATGTTTCCCGCGTAGCCCCATGCCGCCTTGTTCACGGTACCGAGCTTGGTGCGAGGGTGGAAGGCAGGTGACGGAACCAACGTCACCCGGCCTCGGGGGAAGTGGGTGTTCCTCACGTGGTCGAACAGTCCCGCGCCCGTCTTCTGCCACGAAGGATGGATGTCCTCACCGACCTCGCACAGGTGGCCGACGTAGGACTGCATGATGTGGTTGCCCGCCTCACAGCCCATGGCCGCGTTCTGAGAACGAGCCGGGTCGTGTGGAGACTGGCTAATCCAGATCGGTGCCTGCATGAAGTCGGCACCTTGCATGGTCTTGATGCACACCATGTCGGCGTCGATGTAGATGCCACCCTGGAGCAACAGGATCAGCGCACGAGCAACGTTGACCGCACCGCAGTATCGCTCATCTGCGATGTACTGGTCGTAGACCTTCCTGGCTCCCTCGGGCCAGTCCAGTCGATCTATGTCTTCCTCCCTCCACAGCCGGTAATCCCAGTCGGGATGCATCTCCTGCCAGGTCTGGCACCAGTCGGTCGGCACAGGGTCCGGCCCGATCCACACCTGGTGGATGAGTTGCGGGATCATTCCCGGCTCCTTTTCCCTCGATTACGGGTCTATTATTCAGTACATGAAACCCGATACGGAACTGGCTGAGCCCAGTGTCGCAGACCTGCAAGCGCAGATCGAATCCCTGGAACTCAGGAACGAGGATCTGCTGTCCGACCTCAAGGAGTCGATGGCCGAAGTACAGCTCGCCATCGACGACATCGGCTGGGCTCCTCTCGGTGGCCAAGCTGAGGGAATCCACGAGATCCCTCTCATCAAGCTCAAGCGACTCAGCGAACTGTGTCGTGCGCTGACGACCGTCAACCCGCTGGTCAAGAACGGCGTGGGCATCCGTACGTCGTGGATCTGGGGAGACGGGGTGAAGATCAACGTCAGCTCCAGCACACGTGGCCGTCCTCGGTCGAGCGACACCGACCTGCCCCCGTCGCTTCGCCGGGTCTTCGGCACCACGCAGGCACAGCTCGAACTTGAGCGGTCGTTGGCTGCCGACGGCCAGCTTTTCTTCCTCTGCGACCCGCGCACCAGGACGGTGCAGCGTCTCCCCTTCTGGCAGATCACGGGTGCCGTTACCCAGAACGGCGACAGCGAGACGGTCCTCTACTACAAGCGGACGTGGGACGACTCGGAGGTTGACCTCGACACCGGGGTCACCGAGGGAGCCATGACCGAGATGTGGTACCCCAGCTCGGAGCTGGAGGGCAACCCGGCTGAGAAGGTTCTCGGCATCCCGGTGGACTCTCGCCGTCGCATCGTGCACATCCCGGTCAACCGCATGACCGGCTGGCGTTGGGGTGTCCCCGACGTGTTCCCCTGCATCTTCTGGAGCAAGGCGTACAAGGAGTTCCTGGAGAACTGCGCAACCCTCACCAAGGCGTACGCGCGCTTCGCCTGGAAGGTCACGTCGGCCAGCGGGAAGGGCACCGGCCGTGTCGCCTCGCAGCTCGCCGCCGCTCCCCAGCGTGACCCGATCTCGGGTAAGCCTCTCCAGGTCGGCGCATCGGCGGTGCTTGGTGCCGGTCAAGACCTGACGGCCATCCAGCGCAGCACGGGTGTGAACTTCGGTGAGGGTCAGCCGCTCGCCGCGATGGTCGCCGCTGGCCTCGGTGTGCCTCTTCAGATGCTCACCATGGACGCCAGCAACCTGAACGGCTCTGCTGCGGACACCCTGGACGAGCCGGTCATCTTGGCCATGCGCGCCCGACAGAACCTCATGGACGATGCCATCAAGGCCATCTGCCGGGTGCTTCGCTACAACGTCACCATCGAGTGGCCCGAGATCGACGCAGAGCCGGTTCACCGTCGTATCCAGGCCATCGACATGGCAGGCCGGTCCGGCACCCTGTTCCCCAAGGAATGGCGGTCCATGCTGCTCGAAGCCCTGGGCGCGAAGTACCTGGAGCGTTACCCCGACCGTGTGCCGAACGAGGAGCAGGTTCCCCTCATCCTCAAGAACTCGGTGCCCAAGTCGGAGGAGGAGCAGAGGAAGGAAGACGAGCGTTCCCTGGCCATGCAGGCACAGAGGGCTGCACTCAACCCCACTCAGCCTGGCCAGGACGGACGTTCCTCGACTCAGCCCAAGCAGCCGGACCCGCCCTCGCGCGGCGACCACGAGCTTCGTGACGAAGGCACCCAGGCCCATACCGAGGATTGACAGGCTATAGTGGCCCCACGTAGGTGCGTCACTCGACAGGGAAGGCCAGGATGACCGGGACACTGCTCCACGAGGCCGTCACCGTGGCACCCCGGAAGACCAAGGGCCGTTGGCGCGTTCGGCTGATCGAAGCCGACGTGATGGGCAGCTCGGGGTACTACTCCGCAGAGGTGCTGCGGCGAGATGGACCGAAGGCGTTCCCTGCCGGGACGCACGTGTACTTCGACCATGCAACCGAGTCGGAGTCCTTCGAGCGACCGGAGAGGTCGGTCAAGGACCTGGCTGGTGCGTTGATCGAAGACGCCCAGTACGAGGACGGCCCTGATGGTAAGGGTCTGTTCGCACGAGTGCAGTTCTTCCCGGACTTCATCCCCAAGATCGAGGCCATGGCCGAAGTGATGGACGTGGAGATGTCCATCCGAGCTGCGGGAACGATCGAGGAGAACGAGTCGGGACGGATCGTCACCAGCATCGTCCATGGAATGTCCGTGGACGTCGTCACCCGCGCGGGTGCAGGAGGAAGGCTGATCAGCATGACCGAGGCCGCGAAGCCCACCGCACCGGCGGTGGCGAACCTCAGCGAGGCCGACAAGAAGGTGATGACCGACCTGGCGACCGGCATCACCACGCTCAACACCACCATGACCACCTTCCTGGACAAGCTGGCCGAGAGCCAGACCAAGAAGGAGAAGGAGGCCGAGGACAACAAGCTGTCGGCGGGCCAGATCGTGGCCAAGCTGGCGGAGTCGGGTCTCCCCGCCCCCAGCCAGAAGCGACTGGCGGAGTCCTACGTCGAGGGCTCCGACCTGGACAAGGCGATCGAGGCCGAGAAGGCGTACGTCGCCTCCCTCACCGAGGCCGCCAAGCCCGGCAAGGTCACCCGTACCACCGACGACGGCGGCCAGAAGCCGGGCACCGTCGAGACCGACGACAAGGGCACCGAGGACAAGGAACTCACCGAGTCCCTGGCCGCCTTCGGCAACCTCTTCGGCTGAGTTCAGGAAGGAGTAGCCAGACATGGCAACCAACGAGGTCTACAAGTACAGCGACTGGATTCCGCTGCCGGTGGACCCGGCCGACCTGCTGGTCGTGCCCGGTGACCCGGTGCGAGTCAACGGCCTGATGGGCGTCGCCCAGGTGGTCGGCGGTCACACCAACACCTACACCATCGGCTCCATGACGGTCACCGAGACCGACCCGATCTCCAGCTCGCTGGAGGACGGCTACATGTCGGTGGCCCTGACCGGGGCGTTCGCGTTCGCGGTCACCGGAGCCGACGAGAACACCGAGATGGGCACCGCCGTCTACTTCGTGGTAGGCGACAGCTCGAACTCGTCCACCCTGTCCACCGCCGTGGTGGCCGGGACCGGGTTCGGCCACATCGTCAACCGCACCACGGACGGCCGTTTCGTGGTCCGACTCGCCGGGGAGGCGTTCTGATGTCCCTCGACCACCTTCCTCCGCACAAGAAGCGGCTCCTGGCCAAGCTGGAGGAGACCACCAAGTCCTACCTGGGCAAGTCCAAGGCCGGACGGGCGCTGGTCACCGACCTGGGCCTGGCCATGGACGGCAACTTCAAGGCCATGGCCCGGCTGAAGGAGGCCATCGCCTCCCAGGACTTCCCGATCCTCTTCGGCCAGGTCACCCAGCTCGCCCTCCAGGGCCAGTACGCCCGGCTGCCCCAGCAGTGGACCGCCTTCAGCTCGCGCTACACCGCGTCGAACCTGAAGAAGCAGCGGATCATGGACTGGAACGCCACCTTCGACCAGCTCCCCGTACAGAACGGCGGCGCGGCCCGGCACCAGTACGCGCTTCCCCGCGTTCCGGAGCTGACCGAGTACCCCACGTTCTCCCTGGAGGCGCGGGGCGAGGAGTGGGGCCTGGCCAAGTACGGTGCCCGGTTCCCGTTCTCGTTCGAGGCGTTCCTCAACGACGAGTTCCAGGTCATCCAGGACATGCCCGGTGAGATGGCCGCGATGGGCCGCGACACCGAGGACGTTCTGACCACGGGTGTCCTCGCCACGGCGACCGGTCCGAACCCGGACTACTTCAACGCCGGGTGGGACTTCGGCCCGCTCGCCCAGATGGGCAACATCATGGCCGGTAACCCGGCGCTCTCCGTGGAGGCGCTGGAGCTGGCCATGCAGGAGATCGGCCTCCGCCGTCTCAACGACCGGCCGGTGGTCGTTCCCTCGTGGGTCCTCGTCGTGCCGCCCTCCATGGAGATCACGGCCAACGAGATCGCGGCCATCGCCAACCAGGAGATCGTCCAGGGTGACCCGACCACGGGTCGTCAGGTCCGCTTCACCCGGACCAACCAGGCGCGCGGCCGGTTCACCGTCCAGGTCAACCAGTGGCTCCCGCTGATCGACACGTCGGCCAACTCGGCCACCACGTGGTACCTCGTCCCCAGCGGCGGCACCACGGGTACGCGCCGGGCCATCGTGACCTCGTTCCTCGCGGGCCACGAGGCCCCCGAGCTGCGGATCAACAACGACACCGGCTCGAACATCGGCGGCGGCGACATCTCCCCCTTCGAGGGCAGCTTCAGCCACGACGACGTGCAGTACCGGGTCCGGCACTTCGTGGGCGCGGCGGGCATCGACCCGTCCCCGTCCATGGTGTCGCTGGGCAACGGCCTCGACAGCTAGTAGGTCGTTGGCCACACAGACGGAAGCCCCGGAGGAGATCCCCCCTCCGGGGCTTCTCTGCGTCCTGTGCCTCTCAGCTATCGTCAGCCAGCGACACCCAGAAGCGGTTGCCTCCGTCCGTCAGCAGGGTGGGGATGGTGGCCGGAGGCGACGTGATGCTGGCCGTGCTGTACCCGAACCGCACCACGCCGTTGCGCGAGAGGATGTTCGGCGGTGCACCGGCGCTGTTCTCGTACTCCAGCAGGGCAGGACCATCGGCGGGGCTGTAGGTGTAGATGAACCGCCAGACGATGGTGTAGACGCCGGGGCTGAGGATGATGCTTCCCTCATCGAGCGGCGAACCGCTCATCGCACCGCC
>LLBZ010022756.1_pt4 | contig 11520 bp, 7 predicted proteins | sample 1489421 | NCBI WGS metagenome assembly LLBZ01 (sample SAMN04092657, study PRJNA295927) | soil metagenome | biome: Soil prokaryotic community; feature: Bulk soil; isolation source: soil from tomato rhizosphere | host: tomato cultivar Moneymaker | place: South Korea | collected 2011-11-01 | reverse complement strand
TATCTTTTTGAACCTTAAACTGATATTCAATCGTCCCTTCTCCGTCATAGAGAACGACATATTTACCGCCAGGAGCATGTTGCGTCACATTGACGATAGTTCGCACCCGCGTATATTTAGCAGAACCCCCTGGGCTCGGCAGAGACTTAACCCAGCCATTGGCATCTAATTCTAAAAGATTGTATTCATTGGTATCCCACTCGCTTTCGGTTTGAGTAATCCACTTTCGCGCTGACTTAAAAACATCTAAAAAAGGGAACTGAGTTGACCAGTCGGCAATGCCATTAAGATTCACCCCCAAAGGAGAAACGGAATTTGGCAAATTGTTGCCTTTGGCAAGAGTTATTTGGTTCTCGCTCTTACTATTAACTTGAGAAAGATTACTGTTGACTTGAGAAATATCCCTGTTTAAAGAAAAACAACCGGGAATGAAAATAGCAAAAATTAAGAAGCCAGCGACAAAGCTTAGCAGTCTGTTTCTTTTAAATAAACGCAATGGAGACATTTACAATAAAAATTGTTTTTTGTCAAATTAACAACTATTTGCACAAAACCCAAGCAACTTTTTTTTAAAAAAAGTTAACGAGAAATTCGGTCAATCCGATTAGTTTTATCGTTGTTGTACGAGGGAACGCCGGGAGCTTGATGCGCGAGAACTGATTGGTTTATTGGTTTCTGGCTGTCTGAGCAGAAATCCTGCTAACCCTCCATTGGCGAGAATAAAGACTGGGCAAGCCATGGCATTCAAGAGACTGTCCATCGTGTAAAAAATTAAAACCAATGCCAGCGCGAGGGCGGGTGCTATTTTACGGTTAGACCACGAACTTGCGGGATAACGAAAACTGAAGACCAAGCTAGGCAGTAACAGCACAGTCATAAAACTGATCAAACCGACGAGACCGTTTTGGCCATAGACAATAATCCACAAGCTGTCTGTAACGGCGATATCCTTGCCATACTCATCATATATGCGGTTTCCTCCCGAATCCCCCCACCCCAAGATCATCCTCGCCTGCGCCTTTTGAGTCAGCATCTGCTCGTTGAAAATTCTAAACGCCAAGGATTGAGAGCGATCATTACCACCACCAGCATTCGCCGTGGCCGCAAAGGCGTTCACCTGAGGGATAGTATAAAGACTTCTCGACGCCCCCATGTATACATAGCCAGACAGAGCCACGATCAGGAGTATTATCGGCAAAGTCGTGCGTAACCACTTGGCGGCGAACCAGATGCCAATCCCTATCATCAGGTAGAGATAGGCCCCCGTGGATTTGACCAGGATAAATGAGACAAACAACACGGGCACAAGCCAATTGAGTGAATAATTCCAGAGTTTCTTGATCACTCCAGTTCTCCACAAGACTAGCCCAATTAGGGTCGCGGACATCATCCACACACCCACCCATAGGCCGTGTTCCAAAAACACGGTTGGTCGATATCCCCCCCAACGAATGGTTTGTCCAAAGTCAGCACGGGCGTGGAATCCATAAACCCTCAAGTGCAGTGTTGGAGCAATACGCATTTCCAACAGGCATAAAGGAATGTAGGCTACCCCGCCAGCAAAGATGCCGATCGCTAATTGGCGCAGTCCAGCGATGTCGCTGAAATAAATGCGACCTAGAAAATAGGGGACTCCCCAACTGATAATTTGTTGGGTAGTCGGCGAGATTGGACTCAGACCATTGGACATTTGGGAAGCGATCGGGCATAGGCACCAGATCAGCATCGGCAGGTCAATCCAGCTAAGTCGAAACGAACTGAGGCGTCCGGGATCGAAAAGAATAGTACCCAGCAGAACGCAGTAGCTCAGCGCTGCCATCTTCTCATAGGGCGGAATTCCCTGCACAATCGGATACTCAGCCACTTGAGGTAAGAAGAGATACCCCGCGACAAAACCCGCAACAACTGCCCGTTGAGACGGAAACCGATTAAAACAATAGAGAACTAGCGGAAGCCAGCCGAATAGAGCAAGGGGGACGAAAGGAGTCATAGGCGTAAGCCTCGCACGAACAGGAAGCGGGTTTAGAGTACAGAAAGCGTTTAGCCGAATTGAAGAAATCGGTATTTCCCAAGCTGAAAGCTGAATTTCTACCGATTCGTCAGGGCGTCCCGTACATCAATCAAGATCGGAGGCACTAACTTCTTCAGGAACGTTTTGACTGTCATTCCTGCTAATTTGTTTTCTTTGATGTCCTCTCCGGGTCGAGCCTGGAATAGGGTTGAATGCTCTTTGCCCGTTACCTCAGAAGCAGGACGTCCATTGGTGTAGTAGTACAGCGCCAATGACTTGCGCGTCCACCCTTCTGGACAGGTCAAGGGTTCAGGATGTCCATGATAGGTGAAGTCGGTGGTCGTGAACAGGACGAATCGGTTAAAGATGGGGAGAATCTTTTTCTCGCACCGAGTCATAGCGGTGTCCCATAGTTCTAGATGACCGCCATATTCCTCTTTCCAATCTTTGTTCAGATACAGGAGAAGATTTAATCGGCGATCGAGCCGCATTCTGGTGTGCCGATTAAAATCTGCATGAACTTTCAAGTAGCCGCCTCTTTCTATCTGATGCAGTCCACCCCCCTCAAAGTGAGGATCGGGGATGATTCCGCCAATACCTGTCAGAGTTTCTAAAAAACTAATGAAGGTTGAAGAGTTTAATTGGTAGAGAAGAGAGCGTGTATGGTTTCCCATGTACCGCTCATGTTTGTTGGCTAGCTTCTTTTCTGCTTTATTCTCAAACTTTTGCCAATCAATATCACCAGCTTTGGGATACTCAGTTAAAATGTCATTTAAAACTTCTTCTGGGAAAAAATTATCAATAACAATATGCGGAAATGGCTGAGCATTGGCATATTCGTCCCGATGTTTAAGCGCCAATTCATTTAATTTATCGGCGTCAAGACGAAACATCAAACTTGAAGTCATATTCTCCTCCGAGAACGTTTATAAAGTAAAAATGGAGAATTATCAGTGACTGAAACGACAAGCGAGACATTTGGGGAAACGAGTCTTTTACTCCTGCCTAGAAGGGCAAGCGAAGGACAAACAGTAGACACAGGACAAGTTGACCCAAGGTTCTGGGTAAAAGAGCTAGGGATGTGCTATCTCGGCTATAAAATAAGGTGAGACCAGCAGCTAACACCAACATAACCGCAAGTCCGAACCAGGCAACCTTCTGTTTCTTTACTTGACGAATTATCTGGCTAAGGTTTTCTACGGCTCTGGATAGTAAAAAGCTCATCGTTGAAATCGCTATAGCGCTCAGAGCAAACCTAAACAAGTCCACTCCTGTTACGCCAAGACTGACCGCCAAGTAGATGAGGAAATAATGCAGGGGAACGACTGCCAATGATGCAATACCTTTCAGCGATAAAGCATCTTGGCAAACTTTCAACCTGGAGTCGCCACACATTATCAAAACCGCAGCAATACCGCTCAAAATTACAGCAAAACTCACGACGTAAAACCCCACACCTACCGTTCCCCAACGAAAGAAGGAAGCTCCACGTTGTGCTAATATGATTCCTGCGATCGCAGGAAGTCCTGCTAGTATTAATAAACCAGAAATGACTTGCAATCGACGGGTTTCGATGAAATCCCTGTAACGCATAGCAGCAACACCAATAATGTAGCCTGCGAAGGGATAAGCCATCCAGGGTGAAAGTGGATAAGATACCCCTGGATTGTCTTTAGTGCCAAGTATCCAATGGAGTACCCCCCACCCTAGTGATGCGTCTCCAAGATCATCAATAAGAGGCCCCAGCAAGTAGCGCATGAGGGAAACTGCAATAAAACCGACAAGGCAATAAGTTAGCGGTGCTTTCGAGCGCCTAACAAATTCCAGCACTAAACTCGAAAGGCCGATAAATCCAAGAAAATCCAATCCCAGCCATCTCCCCTCACTCCAGTGCATTAATAAATCCGCAAGCACTAGGATGAACATCTTGTTAAGAATTACATGCCAATGACCCACCTTTTTTTTCTGACTCGACTGGATTCCATAACCAACACCAGTTACGAAAAAGAAAAGGACTGGAGCAAAACTACAAATAAATAATAAATTTCCCGCGAAGGTGCCATCTTCGATTAGGTTAGGAGCCAGTATCTTGAAACCCGCGTGATTTACAATCATCAGGAGTGCTGCTAAGCCCCGCAAAAAATCAAGTTCTGGCCAATAAATCTTCGTCTGAATCTTGTTGTTCATAGGAGTTTATATATCTTCCAAAAACTTACCCAAAGCGCAATTTTTATGAAGATTTATATCTATTTATTCTGGTTAAGAATTAGGACTAAATTCACAGATACAACCTTGAGTAATGCCACCCTGGAAAATATACAAAAAGTGAAATATTTATCTTTATGAAGTCTAGCGTACAAGAAGAAAGTCGAATAAATTTTCTCTAAAATTTAGCCAATTTCTTTACATTTTCACCTCTTTTTTAAGGAAGGATTGGACTGATAGGAAGCCCCCACCCCAAAAAATATCGACACAGGAGTACAGCCGTAAGTAAACTGAGAAACACGGCAGTTGCCCAAAGATCCTGTTTGAGACAGTTCACCCCTTCACGCCAAAGTCCATACATGGTTACCGCATAGAAGGGAATATCAGCAACGGCGACAGCGATCACAGCCCCTACCATTTGACCGAGAGAATATCCAAGGGGTAATCCAATACTGATCGTTATTAAAGTGAGCAGATAACCTTGGGTGCTATAGATGGGTTTTCCAAGAGCCAAGAGAGCAGGACTCATCGTACTGTACAGCGTGGTATGCCATATACCCAGAGCGATAATCGGTAGCATCCAACCCGCCTGTTCGTACCTTTTATCGTACAAGGTATGAACCAGGATATCCCCAAAACTGACAAGGAAGGTCAAGCCTACCGCTAAAGCGAGAAGGAGAGGTTTGCGGTTCTTGAGAATTTTGGCACGAAACGTTTCGCGAGGAAGATCAGCAAGCTTTGAAAAAGCTGGGAAGATCACCTTACCGCTGAGAGCCAAAATGATAGAACGCGGCATATCAGCAAGCGTATAAGCGAATCCATAAATCCCTAGCTGAGCGACTGTGAGTAATTTCCCCAAGATCAGGCGATCGGCTTGCGAAGCCAGAAAGGTCAGAGCCGTCGAAAAAAAGATCCACTTACCAAAGGAAATGATGCTTTTGACCGCCTCTTTATCCCAGGCAAAGCGGTTTGATTGTCCTGGAATTAACCGATGGCTCCACACCAGTTGGTACAATTCCGACACGATGGTTCCGATCACAAGAGCCCAGATGCTGCGAGTGAACCAGGCCAAGATAACCATTACGGTCAGGCTGATCAACTGCCCCGCTAACTCAAAGATTGCCAACTTAGCAACGGCAATTTGTCGATTGAGCGTGAACAGAGAAGTAGATTGAAACCCGTTAATGACGGTACCCAAACCCACTACTGGGATCAGCCACAGCAGCCGGGGCTCATTATAGATGTGGGAAATGGGCCAGGCGATCAAAATGGAACCCAACCACAGAATAAAACCGCGAAAGATCTGTATCGTCCAAGCCGTGTTGAGAAATTCTGGGTCATCCCCGCGCTTGTTCTGGATAATGCTGGGGCCGATGCCAATGTCTGAGAACAGGTGTAAGCCCATGATAAAGACATTGACCAAGGCCATGAGGCCAAAAAACTCTGGAACGAGCAGGCGAGATAGGATCAGGTTACTGCCGAGTCGCAGAATCTGACTTGCCCCATAGCCTATGATTGTCCAGGCGGCTCCCTTGATAGCAAGCTGTTTAATTGATGACATGATTCCTGGGGCGAGGGGGAAAATTGAATGTGTGGAGGGTCAGGCAACGTTTCGACATTAGTTGCTCCTTGCCGTGTGAGTGTTGGCATATAGAAGACTCGGCAGTGTATCGCTTGCCTGATTCTGAGACTTTTCAATGTTAGACGGAAACAGCGCGGCTAGTTTGCTAGCCTCTCGTTCGGCATCATGCTCAAGAGCAACACGTTCTGCCCCCAATCGACCCATCTGTTCCAGTTTTTCTACTGGTAACAGCAAGGCTGTACGCATTGCAGCAGTTAGAGCTTCAACCGATCCTGGCGGGACTAACCATCCACAGGTACCAGGCTCTACCAATTCCGGAATTCCGGCGACATAGGTGCTGATCACGGGTCGCTCAAGAGCCAGCGCTTCCATAATCACGACTGGCAACCCTTCAGCAAAGCTGGGTAGCACCATGGCTCGTGAAGCTAAAATCTGTTGTTGAACCTCCGAATTACTAGCCCAACCCGTAATCTCAATGTGCTCTTGCAGACCATTTTGGGCAATTAGGGTTTCAATTTGGGGTCGCAAGGGCCCATCGCCAACCAATACCAACTTAAATAGCAAGCCCTCGGCGGCTAATCGGCTGGCGGCTTCAATCAAAAGTAGCTGTCCCTTCTGTTCGCAAAGCCGACCCACGGATACTAATCGAGGTTGGTCGGGTATAGGAACGTGAGGCTGCTTCAAAAACAGCTTGTCCACGCCACAATGAACCACATGAATTTTTGCCCAATGCTCGCGTTCACACCACCGATAAAGCTGGCTTTTGCCAAAAGAGCTGACCGCTACGACGAAAGCAGCTCGATTGATTTTTTCGGTTAAGGAGATCGTTTGGACTTTATCAAACTCTTCAGGGCCATGAACGGTAAAGCTGTAAGGCGGTCCGCCAAGGACATGGCACAACATCGCAACTGTTGTTGAATTTGTCCCGAAGTGAGCGTGAACATGTGCTATTCCCAAATCTGAAAACCAACGTAGAAGAACACAGGCTTCAGCCAAGTAGGCGAAATGACGCAAAATACCTCGCTCTGAATGCCTGCCTACCTGAAGCATTAACCAGAAAGCGATCAAAAAACGCACGGGTCTGGTTATTGCAACGCGGATTAGGGCCAATAGCAAGCCGACTTTCCCAATTCCTAAGACAACCTGAGTCAATTCTTGCTCTAGTTTGTCTACTTCGTCAACGAGTTCAGATTCCAAAGAACGGATGGAAAAACGGGCGACTCGAATACCCATCGCCTCAACTCCAACAATTTCTCGCCGGATGAAGCTATGGCTAACCTTCGGATACTGATTAACTAGATAGGCAATTGTCATCGTGAACTTTGGGAAAGTGGTATTTTGTTTAATTACTTAATTTCCTACAAAGGAAGAGCGACGTGCTCTCCCACTAGAAGGGCGTTTTCTCCCTTTAGAAACGCCACGACCTCTGTAATTGACTGCCCCCTGCTCCTCTGTCCTCGCACGGGAAGAGGAAAACTCGTTGTCTCGAATCTTGTCTCGCAGCATTCTTTGAATGCATACCCATGATAGCCACACGACTGGCTTTTTTCTTTAGTTCTTACGAAGGGTGTAGTTTTCACGCGAACCAATCGGAAAACGTGCTTTGAAATTGCCCGGAAATGACGCTTGGCACGGTGAATACGATTGAGTTGGAGAGTATTTCTCTCAACAGATAACACTGTTGGGTGGTATGAAACCGGAACTTTTAGAAAAAATGACCAAAACGAGTGAAGTATGAAGGAAGGGTGAAGTATAAAAAGTTGACGAAAAACTATTGGGTGGAAACTCAATTGTTAGCACTGACCACCACAAAAATCCTACGCATCCGAGCTTGTGGGTGAGTATACTGGATGCGATATCAGAGTACTTTTTCCTGACTGTGCGGAGTCTCTAACTACACAACGGTGCATCACTCCTGACCGCGAAACTTCTGTGGCAACCAACCGCAGTCGCAGGAAGGAAACTCAACGGAAGCAGGTGCTCAAAGCACAACTCCTCACACAGGGCGTGAGCCTAGCGCTAGGCTCTCCTTTATTTATCGCTAATCGGCTTTCTTGTCGGGGCGTCTACACACGCTCTCACTCCAACCAACGAGAGCGCTTCCTCGTCAACATCTGTGTGTTCCAGAGAGCCTTCGTGTGCCCAACCCCTAGTTTAATTAAGGTTTTAGCTTCTCACTTTTTTAATAAATTAGCCAGTATTTGAGTTGAACGGGCAGAATGGAAAATATAAATGATGTAGGTTGGGCGAGTAAAAGAGCGACTCTTGTAAAAACAAAGATATGACCAAAGATGAATTTCTTAAGTTTGTCAACTTGTGGCATCCCGTCAATCAAGCGCATGGATTTGGAGTGCGGTAGCGGAACTATGCAATGAGAAACCCCCTCGTAAAGAATCGGGTTGGGGAGGGAGTAGGCCACCTCTGTTTTTTACCCGCCTGCATCAAGCTTTAGAGACTTCTACAACACGGGGGGTTTTCTGGGGGTGCAAGTCAACAAACGATATAGAGGTCAAAATGGAACCAGAATCAGTCTCTCAAGTTTTATCAATTAGCAAGCGAGGCAGACAGTTACAGGAATTGCCATCGCTCGATAATTCGGAGGTCAGTGCTCCCCCTCAAAAAGGATTGAATCTACGTCCACTCTTGAGGACTATCCAACGGAAAGCCCTACTGGTGATTGGTCTCACGGCTGCGGTGGGTGGCGGTGCCTATGTATGGGCTAATCAAAACATTCCACCAACATATCGAGGCGATTTTCAGCTTTTAGTTGAGCCTGTAACCAATGAGGGGAAAATTGTTCAACCCTCTGCGCTCACACGCGGTGACGTACCGACTCAAGGAATTTCTAACCTGGACTACGCAACTCAGCTTCAGATTTTACAGAGTCCAAAGATGCTGGAAGCCATCTATGAGCGAGTTAAAGTCAAGTATCCCGATCTAAGATACTTTGCCTTCACAAAAGGATTAAGTATTGAACGTCTCGCTAACGCCAGTTCTCCGGAGCCAACCAAAATTCTCCAAGTTAGCTACGAGTCGGAAAAGCCTGATCAAGTCCTGTTTGTTTTAGGAGTCGCTGCAGAAAAATTTTTAAAGTACAGTCTTGAGGAACGGAAGTCTCAGATTAGTGAAGGGGTTAAGTTTATTGATGACCAGCTTCCTGAGTTGGATGCGCGGGTCAATTCCCTTCAGTCGCAGCTACAGCAGCTGCAAAAGCAAAATCAGCTAACCAATCCACAAACGCAAGGCGAACAATTATTCACGCAAGTTCGTGAAATCAACAATCAAATAGCACAAACTCAAAGAGATTTAGCCGAGCAGAAGAGACTCAAAGACAACTTACAGCAGCAATTAAATCTAACGCCCGAGCAAGGAATTGCGGCATCAGCGCTCAGCGAAGACCCTAACTATAGAGCGTTGCAGGCAAAGATTCAGGAACTAGACAATAGGATTGCCGAAGAAAGAGCCCGCTTCAGCGATCAAAACCCCGTTATCCAATCTCTACAGGACAAACGAAGAAGCTTAGAAGCTCTACAGCAACAGGAATCCAATCGGATTGTAGGGCAGAACCTAAACAGTGCAACGAATAATCCGCAAGTGGAAGCCTTCCAAAATTCAGTTCGTCTAGAACTGATCCAGAGAATGGTTGAAGCAGATAACCAAATTCAACTGCTAGAGGTTCGCAATCAGGCGCTCGCACAAAGAAGAAGAGCGATGGAGCTACAAGCTCAACAATTTCCGGCTGTTGCACGCCAGTATACCGAGATACAGGATAAGTTGGTGATTGCTAACCGGACGCGAGAGCAACTCTTGACTCAGCGAGAAACACTGCGAGTCGAAGCAGCTCAAAAGCAAGTTCCTTGGGAACTTGTCAAAAAACCTGAAATCCCACGCGGGCCTGCAAATAATCTAATCCCTGCTCCCAGTAAAGCTAAACCCATCAAGATGGGGGGAGTTTTGCTCGGTCTGCTGTTGGGTGTGGGAGCTGCTGTACTCATTGAGAAGGTTCGCAATATCTTCTATACCCACAAAGATCTGGAAGATAGCATCCCCTTGCCTCTGTTAGGAATGATTCCAGCCTATAGAGGTGGTAGAAAACTACAGGCTTCACCTGCTTTTGTCGGAGCTGTTGAAGAAACGGCAGGCAGCTATCCTTCAGATCCCGAATTTCAGAAAGCTTTCGACTCCCTCTATGCCAGCATCCGTTTTCTTTTTTCTGATCCACCCGTGCGTTCTTTGGCGGTTGGTTCAGCTGGGCCATCAGATGGTAAGTCTACAGTGGCTATAAATCTGGCTCTAACGGCAGCTAGCATGGGTCAGCGAGTTCTCTTGGTAGACGCCAATTTGCGCCAACCTGAGATCCACACGCGGTTGGGCTTACCTAACCAGAAGGGACTAAGCGAACTGCTGACCCAAAAACTTTCTCCTAACGAATTCATCCAGCGATCGCAAGCTGCTGATAATCTGTTTGTACTGACAGCAGGGCAACCCCTACCCAACTCGATCAAACTGCTTGGGTCGGCTCAGATGCAGTACCTCATGGAGGAATTTCAGGCCACCTTTGACGTGGTTATTTATGACACAGCCCAGTTTGGAAGCTTTATGGATGCCCATTTCCTGGCGGCCCATACCGATGGACTTTTGATGGTTGTGGCAGTTGGCAAGACGAAGCGTTCTTTAGTCATGAAAGTCTTCGATCAGCTAAACACGTATCGCCTACCAACCTTGGGTGTAGTGGCTAATCATGTCAAGAAGAACACCAAGATTCCCTATGAGACTGGAGCGGTTGTTGACGTAGAACCAGAGCTTGATGAATTACCCGCTCATCAGACCACAGGAAAATGGCTAGACTACAAGTCAGACAGCTTCAATGAAAGGAAGTTGCCATGACCTTAGCTAGCGTCGGCGTCAGATGATGGCAGCGATCGCATTGAGGTCGGGTTATGGTTCTCTACAATTTACAAGGGAGGCCTTGGGCGGGTCATACCGCTTCATCATTTCGTTGCAGTAGCGTATAGCCTCAAATAAGCCCTCCGTAGACCACCCCAGCCGGAGTTGATGCCGTTCGGTTTCTTTTCCTGCCCAATTGTCTTCGAGGCAGGCTCTGAACCATCCTTCTGGCTTGCGAACTGTATCGCTGTTGAACAAGAAGTAGTTAATGGCTTTGAGAACTTCATGTAACGAAAAGTTACGCAGAAAGTTGGCGTCTTTGGGCAGATAGTAAATTCCCGCCTTTTGACAAGCTTCTAATTTTTGTTCAAATTCCTCTTCTTGAACGTCCCCTAAATCTAAATCTAGAAATGTTGTTGTTGTTATAGCCTCGTCTTTTACAGAAAGCGCGTTTGAGGGCTCTAAATTAGGAATTTGCGGCTGAAACATCGTTCTTTTCTGCGGACGGCGAAAAGGGGGGGGAACGAGTACGCGAATGGGTTGCAGCATCCACTTCCAGACGTAGGGGGTGTACCGTTTGGCGTCGGTGAGGACTCCTTTGTCTCTGAGTTGTTGGGCTGCGCTTTTGACGGTTTTGCGGTCGTGGGGAAAGCCGCGTGTGCGTTCGACCCATTTGTTGAAGTCTCTCAGGTCGATGATTTCGTTGCTCCCTTCAGACATTTCATCGAGGAGCCATTGCCATAGTTCTCTGGCGGTGGGGGTGAGTCGGTTTTGTACGCTGAATTTGATGTGTTTTCTTGTCCAGTTTGAAGAATTCATTTTGAGGCGTGCGATG
>LLBZ010032006.1_pt1 | contig 11546 bp, 12 predicted proteins | sample 1489421 | NCBI WGS metagenome assembly LLBZ01 (sample SAMN04092657, study PRJNA295927) | soil metagenome | biome: Soil prokaryotic community; feature: Bulk soil; isolation source: soil from tomato rhizosphere | host: tomato cultivar Moneymaker | place: South Korea | collected 2011-11-01 | reverse complement strand
TAACGGAACACGATCAGAGGGCAGGCGGCGTAGCACTGTCCGACATATTGAATAAAGGGCCACAATGAGCACTCGGCTACGTGAATTGGTCGAACGCCTGGGAGGCCGATTGAAGGGCGATGAGAATGTCGAAATCTCTGGTATCGCCCCGTTAGACGGCGCGACTGCGTCGCATATTACCTTTCTCTCCAATCCCAAGTTTCGTACACGCGCCACAAGCACACAAGCGGCCGCGCTCATTTTGTCGCCGGCTGACGATGCGCTGATTGGCGATGCCTATCGGGGCGCACGGATTATTGCAGACAATCCGTACGCTTACTTTGCTCGGGCTGCGCAGTTTTTTGAGGAGCTGCGAGCAACCCCGCCAGCGCCGGGAATCCATCCGGCAGCATGCATCGATCCGACCGCCACCATTGCGCCGAGCGCGCATATCGGCCCACATGTGATTGTCCAGGCTGGCGCAGTCATCGGCGAGCAGTGCATCGTCGATGCTGGATGTTTTATCGGCCACAATGCGCAGATTGGCAAAGCAACACATTTCTTTGCGCGTGTGGTGTTTCACGCCGACTGCGTCATCGGCGAGCGAAGTATCGTGCATTCAGGTGCAGTGATCGGTGCAGATGGCTTCGGCTTTGCCAATGAGAACGGCACGTGGATCAAGATACCGCAAACCGGAAGGGTCGTTATTGGCAACGATGTCGAGATCGGTGCGAACACAACAATCGATCGTGGCGCACTGGCCGACACCGTCATCGAGGATGGTGTCAAGCTGGATAACCAGATTCAGATCGGGCACAACTGCCATATCGGCGCCCATACCGCAATGGCGGGCTGTGTCGGGGTCGCAGGCAGTGCGACGATAGGCAAGTACTGCACATTCGGCGGCGCAGCCATGGTGCTCGGTCACTTGACCATCGCAGACCGTGTCCATGTGTCCTCCGGCAGTATGGTGTCGCGCTCGATACTCGAACCCGGTCAATACACAGGCTTTTATCCACTGGCAAAGAATGCCGACTGGGAAAAAACCGCGGTAATCGTCCGCAATCTGGCAACAATGCGTGAGAAAATCCGAGAGCTGGAAAAAACAATCAAATCGCTCACAGATAAGTAACAAATGAATAATCCTGAAATGAAAAGCCTCGATATCAATCAAATCAAACAATATCTGCCGCATCGTTATCCGTTGCTTCTGGTTGATCGTGTGCTGGACTGGGAGTCGGGGAAGTCAATTACGGCAATCAAGAATGTGACCGCAAATGAAGAGTTCTTCAACGGTCACTTTCCGCACAAGCCGGTAATGCCTGGCGTGTTGATGATCGAGGCAATGGCACAGACGGCGGCTCTGCTGTCGTTCCTGACGATGGGCCAAAAGCCTGATGACAGCAGTGTCGTGTATTTTGTCGGCATTGATGGCGCACGTTTCAAGCGACCGGTCGAGCCAGGCGATCAATTGAAGATGCAGGTCGAAATTATCCGCACCGCGCGCGGCATCTGGAAGTACGCAGCCAAGGCGATGGTCGACGGCCAGATTGCGGTCGAGGCTGAATTGATGTGCACCATGCGCAGTGTGGACGACGCAAGTCAGCCTGCAGGTAAATAATGACGGTCATTCATCCATCTGCGATCGTTGATCCGAACGCGCAACTTGACGATACGGTCGAGATCGGCGCGTATTCGATCATTGGCCCTCACGTCAAAATTGGTGCTCGTACCAAGATTGGCCCGCACGTGGTTATTGACGGTCATACGACGATCGGATGCGACAACACGTTTTTCCAGTTTTGTTCGATCGGTGGCGCGCCGCAGGACAAGAAGTATGCGGGCGAGCCGACCCGCCTGGAAATCGGCGATCGCAATCTGGTCCGCGAGTTTTGTACATTCAATCTCGGGACCGCGCAGGACAGTGGTGTGACGCGGCTCGGTAATGACAATTGGATTCTTGCGTATGTGCATTTGGCGCATGACTGCGTAGTTGGCAACAACACCATTTTTTCGAATAACGCGAGTCTGGCTGGCCATGTGCATATTGGGGATTGGGTGATCATGAGCGGTTTTTCTGCCGTTCATCAGTTCTGCAAGGTAGGCGATCACGCCTTCATCGGCATGAATACCAGCCTCACACAGGACGTGCCGCCTTTTGTCCTGCTGTCCGGCAATCCGGCCGCACCGCACGGTATCAATATTGAAGGCTTGAAGCGCCGCGGTTTTACCCGCGAGCAGATCGGCGATCTGCGCAATGCCTACAAGCTGATCTACAAGTCCGGTCTTACTCTAGAAGAGGCAAAAGTAGCGTTGGCGCAAGAAGAAACGTCCAAACAGGGTTCAGCCGACCATCTGCGTATGATGCGCAACTTCCTCGACAATACCGCTCGTGGCATCGTCCGATAAGCTGTCCATTGCAATGGTCGCCGGCGAGACGTCCGGCGATCTGCTTGCCGGACGCCTGCTGTCGGGTCTGCGGCCGGGCATGCCTGACGCGACTATTCATGGTATCGGCGGACCGAACATGGCTGCCCACGGCTTCGTCAACGACTGGCCAATGGAAAAGCTTTCGGTGCGCGGATTGTTTGAAGTGCTGGCCCATTACCGCGAAATCAAAGGCATTCAAAACGCGCTCCGCGACAAACTGCTCGCGGAGCGCCCATCCGTTTTCATCGGTGTTGATGCTCCCGACTTCAATCTAGGGCTCGAAACGCAACTGAAGCGAGCCGGCATTCCGACAATGCACTTCATTGGCCCATCAATATGGGCGTGGCGTGGCGGTCGCATCAAAAAAATCGGTGCCGCCGTTTCGCATATGCTGGTCGTATTTCCCTTTGAAGAAGAGATTTACCGAAAGGCGGGAATTCCTGCCACTTATGTTGGGCATCCATTGGCGGAAGTCATTCCAATGGACGTGGACGCCAATGCGACGCGGCGTTCTCTTGCACTGGATCCGGATAAACCTGTGGTTGCCATTTTGCCAGGCAGCCGCATGTCCGAGTTGAAATACAATGCGGCGGCATTTGTCGGCGCCGCGCAAGCGCTGGCGAAACGTGATGCGCACATTCAGTTCGTGGCACCAATGGCGGGCGAGAAGCAACGCGTTTACTTTCAGCAGTTGGTTGCGCAGGCGGGCCTGGAACAGGTACCGATCAAGGTGGTTGACGGACAATCACATGCGGTGATGGCCGCGTCCGATGCCGTCCTGGTGGCGTCCGGCACTGCAACGCTGGAAGTCGCGCTTTTCAAGAAGCCGATGGTGATTGCATACAAGATGATGCGCGCGTCCTGGCACCTTATGCGCCACATGGGGTATCAGCCGTGGGTCGGATTGCCAAACATTCTGGCGCGTGAATTTCTTGTGCCTGAATTACTGCAGGATGCAGCAACACCGCAGGCATTGGCGGACGCATTGTGGACACAACTGACTGATGTCCGGCAACGGGAAGTGTTGCGCGAACGCTTTGCCGACATGCACCGTGCGCTGCTTCGCAACACAGCCGAGATCAGTGCGCAGGCAGTACTGGACCTCATCGCAAAGCAACCCGCATAACATTCCGGTTTTCCCGTCATGACTGAAAAAGAACTGAGCCTGCCGCTATTCGGCCATGACGAGCATGTCGTGTGCGGTGTCGACGAAGCAGGACGCGGGCCGCTGGCCGGACCGGTGTTTGCTGCCGCTGTCATACTTGATCCGGCGAGGCCAATTTCCGGATTGCGCGACTCGAAAAAATTATCCGAGCTGCGGCGCGATGCACTCGCACAGCAAATCAAGGAGAGTGCGCTCGCATGGTCGATTGCACAGTGCTCGGAAGCAGAAATCGATGTGCTGAATATTCTGCAGGCAAGCATGTTGGCGATGCGTCGCGCGATCGAAGGTTTGTCGGTACAGCCGACTCTGGCGCTGATTGACGGCAATCGCTGCCCCGTCATTAACGTACTGACCGAAGCCATCATAAAAGGCGACGACAAAGTGCCGGCAATATCCGCTGCATCGATCCTGGCAAAGACGGCACGCGACGCCGCGCTGATGCTGTTGCATACTCAATATCCGCAGTATGCATTCGATCAGCACAAAGGCTATCCGACAGCATTGCATCTGGATCGATTGCGGCTGCATGGCGCTTCCCCTGTGCACCGAAAGTCGTATGCCCCGGTACGTGCTGTGCTCGTTACTCCTGACAAATAAGCGTCAATCATGAATCGCAAACAGATTACGTCGCGCGAGAATCCACTATATAAAGAGCTGAAGCAACTAGCCTCCAGCTCGCAGGTGAGACGCAAGGCAGGGCGAACCTTGCTTGATGGCGTGCACCTCTGTGAGGCGTATCTCCAATATCGCGGTATACCGCCGCTTTGCATCATCAGCGACAGTGCCGTGGTCAAGGCGGAAGTCGGGCCTATCCTCAATAGATGCGACGATGGTAATGCGCAATGCATCGTGCTGCCCGACGCGCTATACCATACGCTGAGCCAGGTCGAGAATGGTGTTGGCGTGATGTTCGTCGTCGATACGCCGCAACATCCGATACCAGTAGCATTGCGCCATTCGGCTGTGTTGCTGGACAACTTGCAGGACCCGGGGAATCTGGGATCGATCTTGCGAAGTGCCGCCGCCGCTGGCATCACGCATGTTTTTTGTGGGCCGGGAACTGCATTTGCATGGTCACCCAAGGTTTTGCGTGCCGGTATGGGCGCACACTTCCTGCTGCAGATTTTTGAAAACACGGATTTGGCCGCATTGATCTCCGGTGCGGAAATACCCGTGCTGGCAACCAGTTCTCATGCAGACAAGCGGGTCTACGATCTCAATTTGAATCAGAATGTTGCCTGGCTGTTCGGGCATGAAGGGCAGGGCGTTTCAGAAAAGCTTCTTGCGCTAGCGACGCATAAAATCGCTATTCCGCATCTGGGCGCAGTCGAGTCGCTGAATGTTGCAGCCAGTGCCGCGATTTGTCTTTTCGAGCAGGTGCGCCAGAAGAGCACGCAATAGCGGCTTGATTCACTTAACGTTGCAATGCCGCTGGACTGTCCAGTGTTGCAACATATACCAAGCCAGGCGCCAAACAGCATTCATCCTCATTAACGATTGTCATGGCGCCGTCCGGGCTGACGTGGTCAAACCGGTAACATTGATCACCGATCAATGCGTACTGGTAAATCGGTGCATCGCAGTACCTGCCGATAGGGTCGAGAACCTTGTCAGCGCACTGGTAGCCCGAACGTTTTGGCGGCGGTGCCCGGGTATCCATGCGTAACATGCCGAGATCCTCGATGTCGGTTTCGACGCGGCCCAGGTTGTCTTTCAATGCCCAGATAAAAAAAATCAGCGCAGCCCACAAAATCAATTCAATGAAAATAACTTCCATGGCGGACTCCAGTCCATTCTCATGGTTTATTTATAGTGCATTTGCAGGTACTGTGTACGACTCGTCAAGCGGCGTTTGACCCGAGTAAAACTAGATCAAAAATCCGACTTTTCGTGTTGCTGCTTCGGCTCAGTATGCTCTTTTATCCGACTTGATCTCTTGCAGGATCATTGTTGCGATTTCCTCGATGGATTTTGCGGTTGACGACATCCAGCGTATACCTTCGCGTCGCATCATCTTCTCCGCTTCATTGACTTCATAGCGACAGCTTTCAATGGCGGCGTACTTACTGCCGGGCCGCCGCTCGTTCCGGACTTCCGCCAAACGGTCCGATGCAATCGACAGACCGAAAATCTTGCTTTTGTACGGCACCAGGCCACTGGGTAATTTGTCGCGTTCGAAGTCCTCTGGTATCAATGGATAATTTGCAGCCTTGATACCGTATTGCATCGCAAGATACAGGCTGGTCGGCGTCTTGCCGCAGCGCGAAACGCCGACCAGAATGACATCTGCTGCGGACAGATTCGCATGCGACTGGCCGTCATCATGTGCGAGAGAAAAATTGATTGCCTCGATGCGCTTGTTGTATTCGTCACTATCCGCAATGTTGTGACTACGTCCGATAGTATGGGTCGATTTGACACCGAGTTCCTGTTCCAGCGGCTCCACGAATGTTTGAATCAGATCCATGTGTACCGCGCTCGATTTGCGAATGACTGCCGACAAATCGGCTTTCACTAATGTCGAAAATACAATCGGTCGCTTGCCGTCCGGGCTAATGGCAGCATTGATACGCCGTACAGCATCATGGGCCTTCTCCAATGTGTCGACAAATGGCAAGCGAATTTCACGAAAGCGCAGTTCAAATTGTGTCAGAACGGAATGTCCGAACGTTTCGGCCGTAATGCCGGTACCATCCGAAACGAAGAATACTGTGCGGTCTGCAGAGGGCAAGGGCTGGGAAACAGTGTCTGACATAAGTTAATAGATGAATAAAAGTCACGAAAAAATTCGTATGTTGCGCCGCAAAGTGCTGTTGCGGACGGTAAAATGGCGATAAATTAACTTCGGGACTCATTTCATAAGTGAATGGTCATGCCATCATTTATGAAATGCGTTCCTTATACGGCAACAAGAATAACAAAATCCGTAGCCTGAAGAGGACAAAGTGCAAATTTCCCATCATCAAACCAGAGGTTGTTATGTCCAACGCAGTAAATACGGGGATTATCCCGGGGGTGACTTACGTCGCTTCATTTGATCATCTGAGAATGACGGACGTCGAGTCCGTCGGCGGCAAGAATGCATCGCTGGGCGAAATGATCAGCCAACTCGCCCAAGCTGGTGTACGTGTACCTGGCGGTTTCGCAACAACGGCGCACGCATTCCGCGAATTTCTTGACTACAGCAGTAATGGCGGCGTGACGCTTGCAAAGCGTATTGCAGACCGACTCGAATCGCTCAACATTGACGACGTGCGTGCATTGGCACAGGCCGGCGCTGAAATTCGGCAGTGGATCATCGACACACCTTTTCAGCCGCGCCTGCAAGAGGAAATCGTCGAGTTCTATCAAAAACTGGTGGCTGATTCCGGCAGCGAAGTATCGTTCGCGGTACGCTCTTCCGCGACAGCAGAAGATTTGCCGGATGCGTCGTTCGCCGGTCAGCAGGAATCCTTCCTGAATGTAGTCGGCATTGATAACGTGCTCGAAGCAATCAAGCATGTATTCGCATCACTCTATAACGATCGTGCGATTTCGTATCGCGTACATAAAGGCTTTACGCACGCCGAGGTTGCACTTTCTGCAGGCGTCCAGCGCATGGTACGTTCTGACCTTGGTTCATCGGGCGTAATGTTTACGATTGACACTGAGTCCGGTTTCCAGGATGTTGTCTTCGTCACGTCAAGCTATGGTTTGGGTGAAACGGTCGTGCAAGGTGCGGTCAACCCGGATGAGTTCTATGTACATAAACCGATGCTGGCGCAGGGCAAGATGCCGATCATCCGCCGCAATATCGGTTCCAAGCTGATCAAGATGGAATTTACCAGCGAAGCGAAGGCAGGGCGCTCGGTAAAGACACTCGACGTACCTATCGAATTGCGCAATCGCTACTCGCTGAATGATGCAGAAATCGTCGAGCTCGCCAAATACGCAGTGATCATCGAGCGCCATTACGGTCGACCGATGGATATCGAATGGGGCAAGGACGGCCGCGACGGCAAACTATACATCCTGCAAGCGCGTCCGGAGACGGTGAAGTCGCAGCAGAAATCGACCGATGCGCAACTGCGTTTCAAACTCAAGGGGTCAGGTACGGTCCTGACTGCGGGCCGTGCAATCGGGCAAAAGATCGGTGCCGGACCGGTACGCGTGATTCGCGATCCATCCGAAATGGAACGCGTCCAGCCAGGTGATGTGCTGGTGGCAGACATGACGGACCCTAACTGGGAGCCGGTAATGAAGCGCGCATCGGCAATCGTGACCAATCGCGGCGGACGTACCTGCCATGCAGCGATCATCGCGCGCGAGCTGGGGGTGCCGGCGGTGGTGGGTTGCGGCGATGCGATCGACGTGTTGAAGGACGGCACGCTGGTAACAGTGTCTTGTGCGGAAGGCGACGAAGGCAAGATCTACGATGGTTTGCTTGAAACGGAAGTAACTGAAGTGATGCGCGGCGACCTCCCTGAGCTGCCGCTGAAGGTCATGATGAATGTCGGCAATCCGCAACTTGCCTTCGAATTTCAGTCGACACCGAACAGTGGCGTCGGACTGGCACGTCTTGAATTCATCATCAATAACAACATCGGTGTGCATCCGAAAGCGATTCTCGAATATCCGAATATCGATGCCGATCTGAAAAAAGCGGTCGAGTCGGTTGCTCGCGGCCATGCGTCGCCGAAGGCGTTTTACATCGACAAGCTGGCAGAAGGTATTGCCACTATCGCGGCTGCGTTTTGGCCGAAGCCGGTCATTGTCCGCTTGTCTGATTTCAAGTCGAACGAATACAAGAAGCTGATCGGCGGTTCACGCTATGAGCCGGATGAAGAAAATCCAATGCTTGGTTTCCGTGGTGCCGCACGGTATCTGGCGGACGACTTCGCCGAGTCGTTCGCAATGGAATGCCTGGCGATGAAGCGCGTGCGCAACGATATGGGTTTGACGAATGTCGAGATCATGGTGCCGTTTGTGCGGACGCTGGGGCAGGCTGAGAAGGTGGTCAATCTGTTGGCAAAGAATGGGTTGACGCGTGGCGAAAACGGCTTGCGTTTGATCATGATGTGCGAAGTGCCGTCCAATGCCATTCTCGCCGAGCAATTCCTTGAATTCTTCGATGGTTTTTCGATCGGTTCCAACGACCTGACGCAATTGACGCTGGGCCTGGATCGGGATTCCGGCATGGCATTATTGGCTGCTGACTTTGATGAACGCGACCCGGCGGTGCGCGCATTGCTGTCGCAAGCGATTGCAGCGTGCCGCAAGCAAGGAAAATATATCGGCATCTGCGGCCAAGGCCCATCAGATCATCCGGATTTTGCCGAATGGCTGATGAAGGAGGGCATTGTGTCGATTTCATTGAATCCGGACTGTGTCGTCGATACTTGGCAAAAACTTGCAACATTTAAATAAACCAGATCGGTTGCGTTAGCAATTTGAAATGTGAACGTATGCTCACGTTTTGCGTTGGATGCATGCAACATCTGGCAAGGCTGAGTGTAAGGATCACTAAATTTGGAATAGACTACCGCCTGTTCTGGAAACAAAAACAATAAATAAAACCAACAACGTAGTTGGCGTTATTTAATAACCCCCGTATGCCTTTGTGCACCGGGGGTTTTGTTTTTTAGTGCATACTGCGAAAAATCAATGGAGGTTCACATGGCAGACTGGGTCGTATGGTTCGTGCTTGCAGGCGTGCTCGTGATGGCTGAAATCTTTACGGGCACGTTTTATTTGCTGATGATCGGACTGGGATTGTTTGCCGGAGGCGTTGTGGCAACCTTCGGATTCGGTCATTCCACGCAACTCGTCACCGCGGCAGTAGTCGGGATAGCGTCGACTTACATGCTCAGGCGAAGCAAGTGGGGGAAGCGCCCGACTGCAGATGCCGCACGCGACCCGAATATCAATCTCGATATCGGCCAGACGTTGACGGTGGAATATTGGGAGCCGAGTGCTGCCACCGCGCGCGTCTCCTATCGCGGCGCGCAATGGGATGTGCAACTGGCTGAAGGCGCAACAGCGGCGCCTGGTATTTTCACGATTCGTGAAATTCGTGGCAGCCGCCTGATCGTATCCAATCAAAACTAAAACCTACATAGGGAGAAAATGGCATGGAATCCATTGGCAGTGTCGCATTAGTCTTGTTTATCCTGGCGATCGTTTTTGTGGTCAAAACGGTCAACGTCGTGCCGCAGCAGCACGCATGGGTGGTCGAGCGGCTGGGGAAATATCATGCAACACTTGCGCCCGGTTTGAATGTCGTTATGCCATTTATCGACCGCATCGCCTACAAGCACATTTTGAAGGAAATCCCTCTCGATGTGCCGCCACAGGTATGCATCACGAAGGACAACACGCAGTTGAAGGTCGATGGCATTCTGTATTTCCAGGTTACTGATCCGATGCGTGCCTCGTATGGATCATCCAACTATGTCGCGGCAATCACGCAACTTGCGCAAACCACATTGCGCTCGGTAATCGGCCGCATGGAACTTGACAAGACCTTCGAAGAGCGAGACCACATCAACACCACGATCGTGAACGCTATTGATGAATCCGCAGCGAACTGGGGCGTGAAAGTGCTGCGCTATGAGATCAAGGATCTCGAGCCACCCAAGGAAATTCTGCATGCGATGCAGGCGCAAATCACGGCCGAACGCGAAAAGCGGGCATTGATTGCGGCTTCCGAAGGGCGCAAGCAGGAGCAGATCAATATCGCGACCGGCGAGCGCGAAGGCGCCATCGCGAAATCGGAAGGCGACAAACAGGCGGCGATCAACCGTGCGCAAGGCGAAGCATCGGCCATTCTCGCCATCGCGGAAGCCAGTGCGGAAGCGATCCGAAAGACGGCAGCGGCCGTACGTGAGCCGGGTGGTGCCGATGCCGTCAATCTAAGAGTGGCTGAACAATATGTGGATGCGTTTGCGAAGCTGGCAAAGGCCAACAATGCGCTGATTGTGCCAGCAAACCTGGGCGACATCAGCGGATTGATCGCTAGCGCGATGCACGTCGTGAAATCGCAGCAAAAAACGTAGGCGGAAAATCGCTGCTAGCTGCTAGCGACGGTTTTGTTTCATGATGGCCTGCTGTTCACGTTGCCAATCCCGCTGTTTTTCGCTATCTCGCTTGTCATGCTGTTTCTTGCCCTTGGCAAGGCCGACTTCACATTTGACGCGTCCGCGCGTGTAATGCAGGTTGAGTGGAACCAGGGTGTAACCTGCGCGGTCGACCTTGCCGATCAACTTCTTGATCTCGTCTGCATTCAGCAGCAATTTCCGGGTACGGACCGGATCGGGCGAAACATGGGTCGACGCGGTTGGCAATGGGCTGATGTGCGCGCCAAACAGAAACACTTCACCACTCTTGACGATGACATAGGCTTCCTTCAACTGCACGCGGCCAGCGCGAATTGACTTGACTTCCCATCCGTGCAAAACGATGCCCGCTTCGAAGCGCTCCTCGACAAAGTAATCGTGGAAGGCTTTTTTATTATCAATAATACTCATGCGGTGGAATCAATCCGGGTCGGTTAAAATCTGAACTTTGCGATTTTAACAAACACTCTAACGACATAGTCAGGCGGCTGCCCAATTTGGGCAAGCCGGCGTCAATACAGGGTACTGCGATTGCTACGCTACTCTATTCTTGCTTAATCAAATCATGGCGGTTGTACATAAATCAGTATTGCTGGCGTATAGCGCTGAGCAAATGTTTGCATTGGTTGATCGGATCGAGGATTATCCGACATTTCTGCCATGGTGCGGCGATGTCGATGTCAGGCGGTCCGATGAAAACAAGGTGGTCGCGACATTGGGCATTCAATATCACGGCGTAAAACAAAGTTTTACGACCGAGAACATCAACACACCGCCACACTCAATCGAGATGACGTTGGTCGAGGGGCCGTTCAAGCATCTGAGTGGACAGTGGCGCTTCAAACCTTTGCGCGCAAATGCGTGCAAGATCGAATTCG